>Ga0302325_10019345_pt1 | contig 14324 bp, 13 predicted proteins | sample Palsa_T0_2_FD_201948 | JGI IMG/M metagenome (GOLD analysis project Ga0302325, IMG submission 201948) | Peat permafrost microbial communities from Stordalen Mire near Abisko, Sweden - Palsa_T0_2 | ecosystem: Environmental > Terrestrial > Soil > Palsa > Peat permafrost | place: Sweden: Abisko... | reverse complement strand
GCACCGCGGCGGCGTCGGCGGGCAGCAGGCCCCGGAGCTTGAGCACGTGATCGTCGACCCATCCCCACGACAGGCGCCGCTGCTTTCTAGCCTCCGCGTCCTGGGCGCTGGTGACCCGGCGGTGTGCCTGGGCGAACCGCTCGAGCTGCCCGGCGGTCATCGGCATCGCCATCGCCGCCAGGTCACGCTCGGTCTCCGGGGCGGCGATCCTGGTCAGGGCGCGGACCTTGGCATACGACAGCCGGGCGGCGGCGAACTCCGCCCGGATCACCGGTAGGTCCGCGAGGGCCCGGGCGACCCGGACCTGCTCGCGGGCGGTGCCGGGGGCGAGCTGGCATTTCCACGACAACCACGCCGCGCACGAGGGCATCTCCCACGCCGCCCACCCCTTCCGCGCGTCGAAATCCGCGACCAGCAGCAAGAACCGGCACGTCGCCGCGGTCAGGTGCCCCGCAAGCTCGCAGATCCGGGCCTCCAGGTGCTCGGTCGGCACGACTACCGGATCACCCGTCGGCTCGTGGATTGGATCGGTGTTCGAGATAGATTTGTCGTGAATGACTATATCGCTCATGTATTTGATTATAGGATCAGGGTGCGACATTCCACCAGAACGCATATGGCCGGCGTGAACTGTGGAACTGTGACCGCGGGCCAAAGCCGGCCAAAGGAAGAATGCGCGTCGCGCCACTTCCCAGGGCGGGTGACGGCGGGTACTCCGGTACTAGTGACCAGACGAAGCCGTCTAGGAGGCCGCGATGTCGCAAGTGCGCCACTCGGATGTCACTGGCTCGCTACTGCGGCCGAAGTACCTGACGCAGACGCGCGATGCTACGCGGCCGGACGGCTCGCCACGCCCGCGTTCAAGCGGATCGAGGACTGCTCCGTCGACGAGGCGATTCGAATTAATGATCTTGAGTTGGTGGGAGAAGGCCGACGGACCAACGAAATGAGGTCGCCGACCCGGCCCATAAATAACGGGACCGGGTCGGCGACCTCACCGCGCTGGCTACCTCAAGCTAGTTGTCGCCGTTGCCCGAGCCGCGGTTGTTGCCGCCGAATCGGTCGAACAGGCCGGACACGGCGCGGCCACCGGTCTCCGCGACGCCGCGGAAGATCCCGGCCAGCGGGTCCTCCGACCGGCTCCACGAGTCCTGGTATGACTTGGCCGCGTTGCGCACCTCGTCGGTGAACGACGCGTTCCTGTCGTCGGCCCGCTGCGGGTAATCGCCCGACAGGATCGCCTCGTACTCGCCGCTTGTCGCCCAGCGGTCGAGCTCGGCGAACCTGACGACGGCGAACGGGTGGGTGTTCCCCTGGAGCTGTAGCAGCTTGAGTATGGAGTCCCGCAGGTCGGGGACCGCGTCGTACTCGCGTGCCTGCTCGCGGAAGGCGTCCGGGTTGAGCTCGGACAGCATCGGCCCGCCGGCCAGCTTCATCAGCGACCGCCGCGCCGCTTCCACGTCCTGCCCGGCGAGCAGGCCGGCCCGGTCGCAGGAGAGCTCGGACTTGCGGAACCACTCCTCAAGACCCCAGATGATGGCCCGCAGCCCGAAGTAGCCGATCGGCATCCAGGCGACCCGCGCGGCGAGCGTGATCAGGATGAGGAGCATCGTCCGGTAGACGGCGTGCCCTGACAGGATGTGCCCGAGCTCGTGGCCGATGACCCAGCGCAGCTCTTCCTCGTCGTTGAGGTTCACTAGGCCAGTGGTGACCACGATGAACGGCTTGTCCCGGCCGATCGCCATGGCGTTCACCAGCGGGGACTGCATGACGTAGACCTCGGGCACATCGGGTAGGTCGAGGATGTAGGCGCCGTCCCGCACGAGCGCGTAGATGTGCGGGAATTGGCGCTCCGAGACCTTGACCGCGCCTGCCAGGAAGGTCAGCCGCAGTGCGCGTTCGTTGAAGAGGCCGAAGAGCTTGCTCAGCAGCACGTCGAAGCCGCTTAGCTTGCGCAGCGCGACAAGCGCTGAACGGTCGGCGGGGTGCTCGTAGGCGCGGGGCGAGATGCCGGTGAGCCGGACTCGTGCCCGATCGGGAACTGAAGTCATATCTCGAATGGTAGTACTTCCCGGCGGATGCACGCATCGGCCTACGGGCGTAACCCTCGGGGATCACTGGAACAATCTCCGCCCGCCGCGCCCTTATACCATCTCGATACCATGAGGCCCTCCGTGAGGACCTTCGTGAGGACCTTCGCGAGCTGAGGACGAGCTAAGGAGATGGCGGTTGACTAACCGGCGCAGGCGGGTGGGCGTGATGGGCGGCACGTTCGATCCCGTCCACCATGGCCATCTGGTGGCCGGGAGCGAGGTTGCCCACATCTTCGACCTCGACGAGGTGGTCTTCGTGCCCACCGGGCAGCCGTATCAGAAGGACGGCAAGGCCGTGTCGGCGGCCGAGGACCGCTACCTGATGACGGTGATCGCCACGGCCTCGAACCCGCGGTTCTCCGTCAGCCGGGCCGACATCGACCGCCCGGGCCCGACCTACACGATCGATACCCTCCGCGACCTGCACGAGGCGAGCGGCCCGGACACCGACCTGTACTTCATCACCGGCGCGGACGCCCTGGCGAACATCCTTACCTGGCACGATGTGGACGCGCTTTTCTCGCTCGCGCACTTCATCGGCTGTACCCGGCCCGGGCACCGGCTGACCGGGGCCGGGCTGCCCGACGGGAAGGTCTCTCTGGTGGAGATCCCCGCGCTCGCGATTTCGAGCAGCGAGTGCCGGAACCGGGTGGCGGCAGGCGAGCCGGTCTGGTACCTGGTCCCGGACGGCGTCGTCCAGTACATCGCCAAGCGCGGCCTGTACGCCCGCACCGCCGTCCCTGGCACGGTCGGTCTCGGCATGGCCGGCTCGGGCGCCGCCACCCAGGGCACGACCAGTCCGGGCACGACCGCCACCTAGTCGAGCCTGCGGTGAGACCGCCGACCACCCTGTCCTCGATCAGGAGGACTCGGTCACCGGGCGGCTGGGCGGTTCTGGGGTTTCGTGGTCATATTTCGTTGTTAAGTTCCGATAAACGTCACTCCGAACCCTTGACCTGAATATGTAAGTATGGTCAACTAACAAAATCTTTCCCTGGGTGGTCGGCGTTGGACGGCCCAGTTCATTGCACAGACCAGTTCATTGCACAGAGAAGAGACTTGATGAATAAGAAGCTCACGAGTCGCATCGCCGGTGGCATCGCTCTAGCGTCCGCTGCCGCGCTGGCGCTCGCCGCATGCAGCAGCAGCAGTAGCAGTGGCGGTTCATCGTCCGGTGGCGGCAGTACGACCACACTCAAGCTCGTCGTCGCCGACTACGGCACAGGACCGAGCAACGCGAGCGCGAAGTACTGGGACACCATCGTCAGCGCCTTCGAGGCTGCCCACCCCGACATCAAGGTGAACGTCACCTCGATCCCGTGGACCAACTTTGACCAGCAGGTCCAGACGATGATCCAGAACAAGCAGTACCCGGACATCACCGAGGGCGACTACTTCTCCAACTACGCCCAGGACGGCCTGCTCTACCCCGCCTCGGACGTGCTGTCGGACCCCGGGAACCTGCTGCCCGCGTTCAAGGCGCAGGGCACTTACAACGGCACCCAGTACGGCATGCCGTTCACGACCTCAAGCCGCACGCTCTTCTACAACAAGAAGCTGTTCGGGGCGGCCGGCATCAAGGCCGCCCCGCAGACCTGGGCCGACGTCGAGGCCGACGCCGCGAAGATCAAGAAGCTTGGCAAGGTCGGCTTTGGCCTTCCGCTGGGTTCCGAGGAGGCCCAGGCCGAGTCGCTGCTGTGGATGCTCGGCGACGGCGGCGGCTACCAGACCGCCGGCAAGTACACCATCGACAGCCCGGCCAACGTCGAGGCCTTCACCTTCCTCAAGGGCCTGGTCGCCGCCGGCGACACCGAGCCCGACCCGGCCACCGTCGACCGCACCACCTTGTGGGAGCAGTTCGCCCAGGGCACCATCGGCATGATCAACGGCTCGCCTGCCCTCATCCCGATCATCGAGTCGGCCGGGGTCCTGAAGACCTCCGACTGGACCTCGGTCCCGATCGCGGGCAAGACCGGCCCGCTGAAGGTCACTCTCGGTGTCTGCGACAACGTCGCCGCCTTCCGCCCGAACGGCCACGAGGCACAGATCAAGGAATTCCTCGACTTCGCCTACCAGGACAAGTACCAGCTGGCCTTCGACAATGAGTACGACCTGCTCCCGGCGACGACCACCGCCGCCAAGGCGCTCGCCACCAACCCGGTGTTCTCGCCGTTCCTCACCGCACTGCCGGACTCGGTACAGTACCCGAGCGACACCGCGTGGGCGAACGAGAAGACCAAGATTCAGCAGACGATCGGCACCGCGGTCACCGGCAACCCGGCGACGGTGCTGTCGCAGCTGGAGCAGACCGCCACGTCGGCCAGTTAACCTGCTGACCGGCTGAGATAGCACCAGCTAACGATTCCGCGTGGGGCCCGGTGTCCGGGCCCCACGCCTTCCCCGAACCATGAGGATGAACTCGATGCTCGCCCTCCGCCGACTTTCGCCACTGCTGTGGCTCGGCCCCGCGGTCGCACTCATAGGCGTGGTCGTGCTGTGGCCGGTCGTGGTCATGGTGCAGTCGTCGTTCCAGCAGATTGGCGGCGAGGGCTTCGTCGTCGGCTACAACGGCACCGACAACTATCGCCACCTCTTCGACGAGCCCGACTTCGTCTCGGTCCTGCTGCGCACCGTGGTCTGGGTCGTGGTCATCGTGTCCGTCACCATGCTGATCTCGCTGGGCCTGGCCCAGCTCTTCAACCAGAAGTTCCCCGGCCGCCGGGTGACCCGGTGGGCGCTCATCATTCCGTGGGCCGCCTCGGTGATGATGACCGCGCTGATCTTCAAGTGGGCGCTTGACCCGAATGTCGGCGTCATCAACGTGATCCTGCACCACCTCGGCGTGGTCAAGCAGCTCGGCTCGGCCCAGGCGGACTGGCTCGGCAACCCGACCAGCGCCCTGCTTTGGATGATGGGTGTCGCGGTCTTCGTCTCGCTGCCGTTCACGACCTACGCCATCCTGTCCGGCCTGCAGGGCATCCCCCAGGATGTGTACGAGGCGGCCTCCATCGACGGCGCGACCTCGTGGAAGGCCTACTTGAGGGTGACGCTCCCGCTGCTGCGGCCGGCGATCGTGGTGGCGACGCTGATCAACGTCATCAACGTCTTCAACTCCTTCCCGATTATCTGGGAGATGACCCGCGGCGGCCCCGGCTACGAGACCGCCACGAGCACCATCTTCATGATCGAGATCAAGCAGGGCGACGTGGGTGAGGCGGCCTCCATGTCGGCCATCAACTTCCTGCTCGTCATCGTCATCGTCCTCGTCTACCTCGCCACCACCGGCTGGAAGGAGCAGGTCGACCGATGAGCGCCACGACCCAGACCGCGCCGCCACTGAGAGCCACGACCACCCGGTCCGCGCCGCGCACGCGTCGGTCGGTGCGCAGGTGGCTCGTCGCCGGCACGGCGTACATCGTCGCCATCATCTTCCTGCTGCCCTACCTCGAGATGATCGTCATGGCCGGCCGGCCCAACGACGAGCTCGGCCAGGCGACGATCTTCCCGAGTCACTTCACCTTCTCGAACTTCACCACCTTGTGGTCGGGCAGTGGCCTTGGCGGCAGCATAGGCACGAGCCTCGAGATCGCCGCAGGCGCCACCGTCGTGGCGTTGCTCGTCGCCCTGCCGGCGGCCTACTACACCGCGCGTCACCGCTTCCGCGGCCGCACGGCCTTCCTGCTGCTCGTGCTCGCAACCCAGATGTTCCAGCCCGCGGCCATGCTGGTCGGCCTGCAGCGGGAGTTCATCAACTTCGGCCTGGCACCGACCCTGTCGCTCACCATCATCAACGCCGGCTTCAACCTGGCCTTCGCCGTGTGGATACTCAACGCCTTCTTCTCCTCGATCCCTGTCGAGCTAGAGGAGGCGGGCATGGTCGACGGGCTAGGAAAGGTCGGCGCGCTGCTGCGGATCACGCTGCCGCTGGCCGCGCCGGGCATCGTGACCGCGCTGATCTTCACCTTCATCTCGGCCTGGAACGAGTTCCTCGTCGCGCTTACGCTCAGCCTCGGCGAGCAGACCTCGCAGCAGCCGCTGACGGTCGCGATCAACCAGTACATCGGGGAGTACTCCGTCGACTGGGGGCATCTCTTCGCGGCCGGCCTGGTCGCGACCGTGCCCGTGATCATCTTGTTCATCTTCATCGAGCGGCGTGTCGTCGGCGGCCTGACGGCGGGAGCGGTCAAGTGAGGACGAGGGTTTGCACCGCTGCTGTGGCCCCGCCGGGACCCGTGGGCCGCTGGTGCGGATGGCTTTGCGTGGGGTATTCGGTTCTGTGGTGGGGGGTGGTCAAGTGAGGACGAGGGTTTGCACCGCTGCTGTGGCCCTGCCGGGACCCGTGGGCCGCTGGTGCGGATGGCTTTGCGTGGGGTATTCGGTTCTGTGGTGGGGGGTGGTCAAGTGAGCGCTGGCGCCGTCCGCCGTCGCCCGCTGCGCCCCATCGGCAAACTGCTCGCCGAGGACACCAAGCGCCACCACCGGGCGCTGATCCTGCAGCACCTCTTCGCGGACGGTCCCGCCTCCCGAGCCGACCTCGCCCGCGTCACAGGACTGACCCGGGTGACCATCTCCGACCTCGTAGGCGGGCTGATCGACGACGGCTTGCTCGGGGAGCTCGGCGCGCCGGTTGAGACCAAGGTCGGCAAGCCGCCGACGCTGGTCGGCCTGCTCGCCGACGCTGCCCACATCGCGGCGCTCGACCTCTCGCCTGACGACCGCATGACCGGGGCCGTGCTCGACCTGTTCGGGCAGGTCAAGGCCCGCGCCGAGGTACCGCACAACGGCGCCTCCGGGGAGGCGGCGGTCCGACTCGCCGTCCGCCTCGCGCAGCAGCTGCGCGAGGCCACCGACCGGCCCCTGCTCGGCGTCGGCGTCGGCACGCCCGGCGTGGTCGACGGACGCGGCGTCGTGCTCAACGCGCACAACCTCGGCTGGGCCGGCGTCGACCTCGCCGGCACCCTCCGCCGCGAGCTCGACCTCCCTGTCTACGTCGCGAACGACGCCAACACAGCCGTCTTGGGCGAGTACACGTTCGGCGAGACGGAGGCGGCCGACCTGATGCTGGTGCGGATCGGCACCGGTCTCGGCGCCGGACTTCTCGTCGGCGGAGCGCTCGTCGAGGGACACACCTCGGCCGCCGGCGAGATTGGGCACGTCGTCGTTGATCCCAACGGCGTGCGCTGCGCCTGCGGTCGGGTCGGCTGCCTTGAGACGATACTGGCCGTCCCGCACCTGCGCCGCCACGACCGCTCGCTCGCCTCCGCCGGCACCACCCTGGGAGAGGTGCTTGCGCCGGTGGTCGGCATGCTCAACCTGCGCGAAGTGGTGCTCGCTGGACCGCTCGACCTGCTCGACGGCGAACTGCGCGAGGCCGTCGACACGGCGGTGCGCGAGCGGGTGATGGCGGCCTCGTCGGCCGAGCTGGTCGTGCGCACGTCGCCACTCGGCGACGACGTGGTGCTCCTCGGCGCGGCGGTGCTTGTGCTCTCCGGCGAACTTGGCGTGTCATGAGCGCCGGCATGCGGATCGGCCTCGACATCGGGGCAACCAAGATACTTGGCGCGGTCGTCGGCGCGGGCGGCATCGTCCTGGCCCAGTCCCGTGAGGTCACCGTGCCCGGCGCCGACGGCGTGCTCGCCACGGCGACGACCGTGCTCGAGCGGCTCGCCGCCGCCCTCGACGGTGGCCTGCCGTCGCACGTCGGCATCGGGATCCCCGGGATCGTCGACCGTGACCGCGGCGCCGTGAGCCACGCGGTCAACCTCGGCCTCGGCAGCGAATGGCTCCCGCTCGCCGACCGTCTCGCGGACCGCACCGGCGCCGTCGTCGTGGTCGAGAACGACCTCAACGCGGCCACCTGGGGCGCCCACGTGCTCAGCGGTGCGGACGACCTGGCCTACGTCAGCCTCGGCACCGGCCTTGCGGCCGGCTTCGTCCTCGACGGAGTGCTGCGGCGCGGCGCCCACGGCGCGGCCGGGGAGATCGGCCACGTGCCCGTCGACCCCGACGGCCCGCTCTGCTCCTGCGGGCAGCGCGGCTGCCTGGAACTGAGCGCCGCCGCCTCTGCCCTGACCGCCGCCTGGCCTGCCGACGGCGAGGCATCACCGGCGGAGGCCCTCTTCGCCGCCGCCGCCACGGGGAACCCGCATGCGGTCGCGGTTCGTGACCGCTTCGCCGCGGGGGTAGCGGACGCGATACGGATGCTCGGCCTGGCGGTTGACCCGCGCACGATCATCATCGGCGGCGGCGTCGCGCACCTGGGCGAGCCACTGCTTGCCGCCGTCACCGCGGCCCTGCGGGCTCAGGCCGCCACATCGCCGTTTCTCGCCGCTCTCGACCTGGCCGCCCGGGTGCGGCTGATACCGGCCGGGGTGCCCGTCGGCGCCATCGGCGCCGCCATGATCGGGGACGCGCGGTGAGGACGAGACTTGGCGCCACTGCCGTAGCCGTGCCGGGACCCGCAGGTCTATGGTGCGGGTGGCTTTGCGTGGGATCTTCGTTTTCGCGGTGGGGATTGTTCAGGTGAGCGTCCCGCGGATCGCCGGGGCCGTTTCCGGGACGGGAGAGCCGCTTAAGGTAATGGTCCGGGGCAGCCGGAAGGAGAACCGCTGATGGAGGTCGTGCCGCTCGGTTCTGCCGACGAGATCGCCGCGGTCGCGGCTGACGTCTTCGAGGCGATCGTGGCCCGCAAGCCGGCCGCGGTGCTTGGACTCGCCACGGGGTCGACACCGCTGCCGGCGTACCGAGAGCTGATCCGCCGCCACCAAGCCGGCGTCGGTCCCTCATACACAGCGGTGACCTGCTTCAACCTCGACGAATACGTCGGCCTACCCAGCGGGCACGAGCAGAGCTACCGGGCGACCATCGCCCGCGAACTGACCGACGGCCTTGACGTCAGCCCGGAGCGGGTCAATGGGCCCGACCCAAGTCCCGACTGCCTGCCCACGGCGGGCGAGGGCTACGAGGCGCTGATCGAGGCGGCAGGCGGTGTCGACGTGCAGTTGCTCGGCATCGGCTCGGACGGCCACCTGGCCTTCAACGAGCCCGGTTCCTCACTCGCCAGCCGCACCAGGATCAAGACCCTCACCGCCCAGACGCGGAAGGACAACGCGCGCTTCTTCGGCTCGCTAGCCCAGGTGCCGACCCACGTGCTGACCCAAGGGCTCGCGACGATCCTCCGGGCTCGTCACCTGCTGCTCATCGCCACCGGTGAAGTCAAAGCCGTCGCGGTCGCGGCCGCCGTAGAAGGACCGGTCTCGGCATCGTGCCCGGCATCGGTGCTGCAGTTGCACCCGCACGTCACGGTGCTGCTCGACCCGGCCGCGGCCTCCCGCCTTGAGCGGCTCGACCACGACCGTGAGGTTTACGCGGCCAAGCCAGCCTGGCAGGGCCTGTAGGTTCCGAAGCACGATCCTGCCGGCGAGACCAGCGAGGCTCGCCGACGGGACCCGCCGACGGGACCCGCCGACGGGACCTGCGTCGGCGAAACAGGAGGCGGCCCCTTTGCGCGGACGTGAGATGCTTAGGGGCAAGCAACACCCGACCGAGGAGGCCGAGTTAGACACGTGACTGCCACCCCAAGGGCCATCGAGCTCACCGAGATCGCCGCGCTCGCCGCGGCGGACAAGCTGGCGGGCGACATCGTCGCCTTCGACGTGAGCGACCAGCTCGCGATCACCGATGTTTTCCTGGTCTGCTCGGGGGCCAACGACCGCCAGGTCAGCTCGATCGTCGACGAGGTAGAGCACAAGCTCAAGGAGGCCGGCGCGACGCTGACCCGCAGGGAGGGCCAGGCCGAGGGGCGCTGGGTGCTGCTCGACTACAACGACGTCGTCGTTCACGTGCAGAACAAGGAAGAGCGGGTCTTCTACTCCCTCGAGCGGATCTGGAAGGACTGCCCGCAGATCGTGCTGCCCGCGTCGGTTTTCGCGGTCGGCGCCGGTACCGGGGAGCAACTCTGAGCGCCCCGAAGCGGCTCGTTCTCTGGCGTCACGGCCAGACGGTGTGGAACGCCGAGCACCGGTTCCAGGGCCAGACGGACATTCCTCTCGACGAGACGGGAGAGGCCCAGGCGGACTATGCGGCGCGACGGCTCGTTACGCTGATGCCGACGGCGATCTTCGCCTCCGACCTGTCCCGCGCGCAGCAGACCGCCGCGCCGCTCGCCCGGCTGACCGGCCTGCCCGTCACGCCGGACAAGGGGCTGCGCGAGCGTTCTGGCGGCGACTGGGAGGGGCTGAACGACAGCGAGATCCGTGAGCGCTACCCGGCCGAGCGTGCCTCATGGAACCCGCCGAACGGCGAGCCGACGGCCGCGGTCGGGGACCGGGTGAGCGCCGCGATCACCCGGATAGCCGACGCCACGGCAGCCGGGGAACTCGCGGTGGTGGTCAGCCACGGTGCGGCGCTCCGCATCGGGATGGAACGGCTGCTCGGCCTGCCCGCACAGGGGATCGGCGTCCTCGGCCCGCTCGCCAACTGCTCCTGGTCCGTGCTGTCGGTCATCGACGGACACTGGCGTCTCCTTGAATACAACGCGGGCACGCTCCCCGAGCCGGTCATCGGCGACGACCGCTAGCGCCCAGCGTCGGCCTGGATGCCGACGGGAACCACGGGACCGTTCGGGCGAATATCGATTCTTTCTCGCCCGGTAACGAAATAAGTTAGCCGAGCCGTGTTCGTAGCCAGGGCGAGGCGGCTATTCACCGCGCGAGCAGGCCGCTCAGCCTCGGCGTGCTCGCGTGGGCGACGGCCGACGCGCTCGACGGGCCGCTCATCGTGGCGCTGCTCTACGGCGCGTCGCTCGTCCTCGATCCGATTAGCGGCGCGCTCTCCACCGCCGCGCGGCAGCGGATCACCGGGCAGTTCCAGGCCAGGCTGCTGCGCGCGGTGACCGCGCCCGCGACCACCGCGCACCTGGAGGACCAGAACACTCAACCGACTCGCCTCGGCCGAAGGGTCGCTGACCGGCTTCTTTCCCGGCGACGCGCCGGTGACCTGGGTCGGCCTCGTCGCCAACCGGCTGTCCGGTGTCATCGGCTGCGCGGTGATCGCCGCATACTTCTGGTGGCTACCGCTAGCGGATACGGACGATCTGGCCCAGAATTCATCCGAATCGATCTAGATTCCTATCAAATCGATCGATATAGTGACCGATCGGAAGCTCAATCGGTGATAGGAGCTATGCAACGATGCAAAAGAAAACCTGGGGTGTCAGTGTGCTTGCCGCAGGCGCGGCCGCTCTCACGGCGGGAGTGCTCGCGGGGGCTATGCCGGCGGCGGCTTCGGCCGCCAAGTCCGCGTCGACCGCGCTGAAGCCGCCCCCGGTCACCGTGCTCACCGACAAGGGCGGCAACGGCGGCGGTGACATCTTCATCGCGCCGTTCGGCGACGCGACCACGTACGCCAACGGCGCCGAGATCCTCAGCCCGAACGGCAAGAAGGTCATCTGGTTCCACAAGGCGCCGGCGGGGGAGGAGGACTCGGACTTCAGGACCCAGACCTACGAGGGCAAGCCGGTGCTCACCTTCTGGCAGGGCACGGGGCTCGGCGGCGTGTCGACGGGCGCCGATTACATCTACAACTCGCACTACAAGCTGATCGCCACCGTCAAGGCGGGCAACGGGTACTCAGCGGACGGCCACGAGTTCCTGATCACGCCGAACAACAAGGCGCTGATCCTCTCCTACACCACCATTACCGCGAACCTGACCTCGATCGGCGGCCCCGCCGACCAGACGGTGATCGACTGCATCGCGCAGGAGATCGACATCAAGACCGGCAAGGTGCTGTTCCAGTGGGACGCCGCTAAGCACGTGCCGTACGCGCAGAGCGAGCAGTCGCTGCCCGCCACGGCGGCCGCCCCGTGGGACTGGTTCCACATGAACGCCGTCAAGCTGGACACCAACGGCAACATCCTCATCAACTCGCGCGACGCCTGGACCACGTACGAGGTCTCGCCGCGCACCGGCAAGATTCTCTGGCAGCTAGGCGGCAAGGACAGCTCGTTCAAGCTGACGGCTGCCAAGGGCCAGATACTCGACACCGCCGGGAAGATCTTCGCCTGGCAGCATGACCCCGAGGGCCACGGCAACGGCATTTACACGTTCTTCGACAACGATGCCGCAGGCACGGCCAATACAAGCACCAACACGCTCGTCGACCTCCCCTACAGCCGCGCGGTCACCGTCAAGCTCAACTTTCGCACCCACGTGGCCACGCTCATCGCCTCAGACAACCAGCCGGAAACGCTGAGCGCCCCCTCCCAGGGCAACGCCCAACTGCTCCGCGGCGGCGACCTGTTCGTCGGCTGGGGCTCGCTACCTTACTTCTCCGAGTTCAGCCCATCAGGCAAGCTCATCTTCAACGCCCAGTTCCCCACGGGCGTCAACAGCTACCGCGCCTACCGCCTCCCCTGGCACCCAGCCACCCGCTAGCGCATCTCCCGCCAGCCGTTCCTGGGCACTGAGCAATAGCGGGTATTGCCCGGTGGGTGGCCCCGAACGGTTCCTGGGTCACCTCGTCCGGCGTGATGGCCCGTGAGGCCGTCACGGTCTTCCGCCACGGGCGTGGCTGCCGCTGGGCCTGGCGGGATCCGCCTTCCCTGCACACGCATTTACCAAGATCAAACTAACGCTGAAGGTTCGACCGGTCATGACCGGTCGAACCTTCAGCGTTATCGATTTCGCCCTTCCGGCTCATGATCACGTACTGGTCGTAGCCGCCTGGCCGACCTGTGGGCGCTTCCTGACCTCGAGTTGCAGCTCGTTGGCGCCGACCTCGTGGCCCGTGTCGCAGGTGAGCGCGACGCCGACCTCGCCACCGCACCCGGCGTGCGTGAGGTGCGCGCGCGCGCGGTCGGGGAACAGCCAGCGGTCGCCCCAGGCCATCATCGCGGCAAGCACGGGGAGCAGGTCGGCACCCTTCTCGGTGAGCCGGTACTCGTTCCGGGTTCGCTGGCCAGGCTCGCGATACGGGACCTTCTCGAGCAGGCCCTCGGCGGTCAACTCCCGCAGCCGCGCCGCGGCCACCGGCTCGCTGATGCCGGCGCGGTCGACGAAATGCTCGAAGCGCGTCGAGCCGTACAGTGCCTCGCGCAGGATGAGAAAGGCGGAGCGGGCGCCAACGACGCCCAGTGTCCGGGCCATGGGGCACTGGGCGGCGGACCAGTCGTCGCGGCGAACGAGCGGGCCGATCAGGTCGATCACGGGTGTTGTGGGCTCGGGCATGCGGCCATTGTATCTGACATAGCTATTACTAAGCCAGCGTGGTACATTCCTGGCTATGTCATCCCTAAGCCAGCTCAGAAGGCAGGATGCCTCGCCGGCCCTTGTGCTGACGATCGTCTGCGCCGGGGTCATCCTGGCCAGCCTTGACGTCTTCATCGTCAACGTCGCGCTGCCCACGATCGCGCGCGATCTGCATGTGAGCAGCCTCGGCGGCCTCTCTTGGGTGCTCAATGCCTACGCCATCGTCTACGCCTCGCTTCTCGTCCTGTTCGGCCGCCTGTCGGAGGGCCGCAGCCGCCAGAACGGCTTCCTGATCGGCGTGCTCGTATTCACTTTCTCCTCGGCGGCATGCGGTCTGTCCACGAGCCTGGCCATGCTGATCGTCTTCCGCGTGATTCAGGCGGCGGGCGCGGCGCTGCTGACGCCGACCTCGATCAGCCTGATCCTCGCCACCGCACCGCCGGAGAAGCGCCAGCGCTCGATACGTACCTGGACCGCGCTTGGCGGCGCGGCAGCGGCGTTCGGCCCAGCGGTCGGTGGCCTGCTCGTCGCGGCGAGCTGGCGCTGGATCTTCTTCGTCAACGTGCCGATCGGCCTGGCGGCGGCTGTCATCGGCTGGCTGCGGCTACCGGAGGTGCCTGGGCACCCGGTCAAGCGACCGGACGCGCTTGGCGCAGTGCTGATCACAGCGGCGGTCGGGCTCCTCAGCCTCGCCCTTGTGCAGGGTAATGACTGGGGCTGGGGCTCGTCCCGGACGGTTCTCGCCCTGGTGGCGACCGTCCCGCTGCTTGTCGGCTTTGTCCTGCGGTTGCTGCGCCACCACAACCCGCTGATCGACCCGGCGCTCTTTCGCAACCGTGCCTTCACCGGTTCCTCGGTGGCCGTGTTCGTGTTCAACATCGCCTTCGGCTCGATGCTGCTCTCGATCGTGCTCTGGGAGCAGCAGGTATGGGGCTGGTCGGCGCTGCGCACCGGACTCGCGATCGCGCCGGGGCCGCTGATG
>Ga0302325_10019343_pt1 | contig 14325 bp, 17 predicted proteins | sample Palsa_T0_2_FD_201948 | JGI IMG/M metagenome (GOLD analysis project Ga0302325, IMG submission 201948) | Peat permafrost microbial communities from Stordalen Mire near Abisko, Sweden - Palsa_T0_2 | ecosystem: Environmental > Terrestrial > Soil > Palsa > Peat permafrost | place: Sweden: Abisko... | reverse complement strand
GACAAACGAAGGCCTTGGATAAGTACTGTAAGAATAAGACAGCGGAAAGCCCTGACATCTCCAAGTCAGCAGCCATATATTGCGTGCATGCCGCATTTGATCCAAGCTTTTGCGGGGACCAGCACCCCCGTGTGTGAAATTAGGGTGTGTAGTTGTGTCGTTGCCAAGGGCAGAGCTCGTCATCACTGTTCTACCCTCAAATTATGGCCCCTCTTGGTCCAATATGATGTTGAAATAGTATATTCATTCGAGATAACCCAAGAATAAACAGACTTGTCTAAAGGCCCGAGATCTCTCTTACCTCAGTAACAGTGCAGTCATCATATGACGGCAATAATGGCACTAATCCATCCTGTACCAGCTGCAGTGAAACAGAAAAGAAGATGTCAGGGTGTTTCTGGAAGGTTGCTCAAGAGGAAGTGATTGGCAGGACAAGCTCTTTAGGCCCCCGCGGGCCCCCTGATAGGCCCTGAATATCACTAAATTCCCGGTACAGTTGTACAAGAAGGTAGTCTCAGCGAATGGTATTTATAGCGTTCGGAGACAGTTGTGCAACAGAACCACCAAAGTCGGAATTGCTTCTAGTGCAGGATCGGTCCATTATGTGGAAGCTGACTGTGGTCAGATGCTCACTGTGTTGGTGGGGGGAATGGGCCTTCCCCGATCGTCTCTCTGGACCCTGAAGCCATGAAGCCAGGAGCCCTGGAGTCGCTCTGCAGAGTCTGCACATGTCGGGGAGTAGCGGCAGAGAGTTCAGAGCTTTGCGGCAGGAACAGACGAGGGGCCCATTGCAAGTTTGCACCGGTGCGGTCTTCCTTCCCGCTGCCATTTCCGAGATGGCCAGGTCCAACGCTCTTGCTCTTGATCTGGTGTGTGTGCTTCTCCTGTGCAGTATCTCCCTCTTCCCCTCTCTCCCCTCTCCCCTCTCCACCTTCTTCTTCGCTTCCGGCGTGCTGGGCTTGGCAGAGAACCCCCATGTTTCTCTCCCGCGAATCTGTTGTGGTGTACTGTAAAATCGTCCTGTAAGCCATCGACCAATCTACGACCCAGTTTGCGGGCCGCAGCCACTCACCATCGGCCGTGGTTCTTATCAGCAGCCACTGAGCAAGGCTGGCACGGCCGCCTACCACTGATGTCCTGCGGCGGCCGGGTCCTTCGTGTGAAGCCCCTGTCTTATGCAGCTAGCTTTGCTAATTTTGCGCCTCAATCTCTACACCACTTACTTGCACTGATTATTGAAGGATTGAGATACAGACAAGGCTGTGGAACTCCGCAAAGCCAAAGCTAAAGCTCCTACTGTGCCCGAGGGGGCGGATTGCGCTAGAGTGACATGAGCACGGAGCTGTGCTGTACTTAATCCGACCCGGTCCCTCCACTTTCTGCCTCCGACTCCGCCCTCTATCAAGCAAGTGAATTCATGGTTGACCTCCCCGCCATATTCATGCTTCCTTCTTCTCACAACCCAGACCACGACCACGACCACGTTCTGTAATACTCAACACGCCGCTTCCTGCAGAGTCCGGAGCATTGCATCAGGACCCTGCAAGCATATGTCTGGTCTGTTCTTGCCTCCTTTAAATACTAGACGCCTTCCCGTCTTTGCACTTGCGTTGAGAGGATTCCCTTTCGGCTTGCTTTCATTCACTTCGACCACACTCTTTGTGCACTTCTTAAGTGAACTGCAACTCCTCCTCCGCGTCGATCTTCCATCCTTTCTCAGAACACCTTTCATCACAACCACAACTTGCGCCTCGTGGCTGAACTAGACCAAAATGTCTCTCATCGTGGATGGCATCGACTTGGATGCGCTTAACTATACTATCAAGGTTCCCTACAATGGCACTTCCATGACCGGAGGAGACTCTTTGCATGCTGATCTCAATGTCTTCTACGATGTGAGTCTCCCACCCACAAGTCGCGTCTCAACCCGCGCCGAGCTGTACTGACAAGCTCCCTAGGCCGGTGATATCGCGTGGATGATCACTTCGACTGCTCTCGTCCTTCTCATGATTCCAGGTGTCGGGTATGTGCATATACGAAAACGTGGCTTGGTAGCACAAAGGCTGACTATCCTTCCGCAGTTTCTTCTATTCCGGCCTGGCTCGGAGAAAGTCTGCGTTGTCCTTGATCTGGCTCTCAGTCATGGCCGCGGCCGTCATCTCCTTCCAATGGTTCTTCTGGGGTTACTCGCTCGCTTTCTCCCACACTGCGGGCAAGTTCCTTGGTGATCTGGAGAATATCGGCTTCCGAAATGTCTTGGCTGCACCCTCTGTTGGCTCTCCCAAGATTCCCGATCTCCTGTTTGCTGTCTACCAGGGTATGTTCGCTGCCATCACTGTTGCACTTGCTGTTGGCGCTGTTGCTGAGAGAGGACGCATGGTACGTTACTTTCCCCATTTTCCCAATTTACCGCTCACGCACTTGAAGCGGGCTTTCAGCTCCCTTTCATTCGGCCTTTTGTTGCTTCCTGTGCTAATTCTTTAACAGCTGCCCTGTGTCGTTTTCATGTTGGTCTGGTCGACTCTCATCTATGATCCCATTGCATGCTGGACCTGGAACTCGTCAGGATGGGTCTTCAAGATGGGTGGTCTTGACTTCGCTGGTGGAACCCCTGTGCATATCTCGTCCGGATGCGCTGCTCTTGCATACTCCATCATGCTGGGCAAGCGTCGAGGACATGGCACTCACGAGCTCAACTACCGGCCCCACAACGTAACACATATTGTCATCGGAACCGTCTTTCTCTGGGTTGGTTGGTTCGGATTCAACGCTGGTTCCGCTCTTGCTGCCAACATGCGTGCTGTTATGGCCGCTGTTTGTACCAACTTAGCTGCTTCCGTTGGAGGTATCACCTGGTGTGTCCTGGATTATCGTCTTGAGCGCAAGTGGTCAACCGTCGGTTTCTGCTCTGGTGTTGTTGCAGGCCTTGGTATGATACCCCCGTAAACCAATCCCTTGAATGAATGAAAAATTACCTAACACACGTCTTAGTGGCCATTACCCCTGGATCTGGCTTTGTACCTGCCTGGTCCGCGGTCATCTATGGTGTTGTTGGTGCCGCAGGTGCTAATTACGCAACCAAGCTCAAGTTTGTCCTCGGTATCGACGATGCCCTTGATATCTTCGCTGAACACGCCGTTGGCGGTTTCATCGGCAACATTCTCACGGCCTTCTTCGCTGCTGACTATATAGCACATCTTGATGGCTTCTCCGAGATCCCCGGCGGCTGGCTCAACCACCACTGGGTCCAGCTCGGCTACCAAATGGCTGACTCCGTCTCCGGCGGCATCTACTCCTTCGGCGGAACCTGTATCATCCTCTTTGTCATGAACCTAATCCCCGGGCTCTCCCTTCGCGCCAGCGAGGAAGCCGAAATCCTAGGTATCGACGATGCTGAGATCGGCGAGTTCGCATACGACTACGTTGAGTTGACCCGTGAGGTCTTGAACGACACGTCCGATATCGACAGCAAGTACTCGGGCAGTTCCCCTCACCTCAACGTCCACGAGAAGAACCGCGAGTCGGGAAGCGTTAGTCGCGACAACATCGAGAGTCATTAGCAATCAATACCCAAAGAAGACCGCACCGCATACGTCCGGCTCTAGATCTCTCTTCCGTCTAGCCTAGCCAGATTTGCTTACCGATACCCTCATCTGGCATTTAGCATTTTGCTACATTCGAAATTAAAGCACCTCTTCCTTTATGTCCATTATGCAAGGAGCATTTGCAATGGTCCGAAAATTTCAACACTGGCGCTTGTTGGCTTTGGGAGCATTGGGTTTCTATTTTCTTCGTCTGTACATTTCCGCATGTGTTCATAGAACAGGGGTGGTTGCTTGGCATGGTAGGGCGTGATTTGACAGTTAAGTTGGCTGAGGATGCATTCGTGGCGGCGCTTAGATTCTTTTGATTTTTCAGGGATGTGTCTATCACGATCAGCGGAGGTCCGTAGTGAAGGCGATAGTAATGGAAGCTGATGATAAATTTCATTTTGTGGTTATTGCTTCTAGACGTGACTGTGACTGTAATTGAGTCTGAAAAGCATTCCAGCAACTAGTACCCAGCTGTTTTAAAGTCCATGGTAGTTTAGATAGCGCTCATTCCGCGGGAGGGCTTCTATTCATTCAACTGGTGAAAGCGGGAAGCCCGAAGTGAGCTGAAGCTATACATATTATCATGGACAGAAACGCATCTCCGCAAAATTGGAGTTAAATTCAAATCACTCTCAACAGTTAATAACATGGTTCTAGTGCAACGAATATGGGTGGCATCCCAAAATAAAATACAAGATGTACTTCTTTCGATGAGATTGAAAATACACTTCTGCTCTTTCCTTTTACCACAAGGTCAACACCAGGAACCTCAAGTCGGAGTTCTTCATTCAAGAACTGAAATAGAAACTACCATATGGTTCATTTACATGTGACTTGACAACTGATATCAGGTCCCAGAGCCTACTTTCCAACGAATCAAATTCCATCCTCTTTCATCCAAATTTCCGTAGAATGAGAGTAAAGTCAGGCAAGAGCCTCCCCAGGCGCAAGCGTATCCCAATACCCACTACAGAAGCACCTCCTCTGCTGCATAACCAACCACTGCAACGCACTCCTCTGCGTCAACACGTCCTCCATGACCGCCGCACACCTCGCGCACCTCCTCCACCTGGCCCCCTGTCTCCCCCCCGCGCCCATCCCTCCTCCACTCCCGACCACACTCCCATCTTGAGCAGGCCCCAAACCACTCCCTGCATTCCCCGTCTGCGGATTTCCTTCTGCCCCCGCAGCAGCAGCAGCAGAAGCCACCGCCTTCTTCTCCGGATTCACCAGCCACCGCTTCTGAAAACAGTCCATCGTCTTCCCCAGCGCCTTCCGCTTCGCCACACTAACCGGATCCTCATCCACCTCCAACATGGTGAAATCCGCAAAGAACAAGAGCGCGGGTTCGATCTCCGCCTTCACCGCATCCAGCAGTCCTTCATTCTTGAAGAGCTCGACGATCACGCTTTTGAATGCGTCCGGGAAGGAGCCGCCGAAGAGCATCTTTATTTCGAGGGCGTTGCGATTTTTCTCTGCGTGTTGGGAACCGGAGAGTGGCGGGTTGTTGGAGGCGTAGGCGTTTTTGATCAGGGAGCCTAGCGAGCCGAGGAGGGTTTCCATGGTCTTGATGCGGAGAATGGTGTTTGATGTGAGGGTTGCTATCTGCATGTAAGCTGCGCGAAGAGCGGGGGAGAGGGCTGTGGATTGGTGTTGATTTGGGTTGGAATTTTGAGGATTGGGGGTGTTGTTGACGCCCGGGTACATGATGGCTTTGCGTGCTATGTAGTCGAGATGTTGGAGTCGACGACAGATGGCTGTTAGGAAGCCGCGGGTGGGTGATGAGAGGAGGAGGTGTAGAGATATGGTGTTGGTGCTGTGTAGATGGGCGAGGAGTTCTGGGAGGGGTAGGTTGCTTGCTTTGGTGAGATCGATTGTTGGGGGTAAGGTGGAGGGGAGAGTGAGGAGTGTGTCAGTAAGCCATGCCAAGAAATCTAGTACCCAGCGAACAGAGCCAGCCAGAGAGTTGATCACCTCTATAGACCTGAATTAGCAATACTCTGCAAGTATGGTGGAAGGGAAGCAACCTGGGTCTTCCAGCGGAGATGTCTTGTCACTGTTTGGTCCACCCTGTGGCACGTTAAGATTCGCAGCCATAGTTACCAAAACTACGATGTTCCGCAGTTGAAGAACAAGCCACGCAAATTTTCCAGAGAATGTTCGAGCATTGAACTCTCCTTTGAATCCGAGCGAGTTCTGGATACATAAGCACAACTGAATTGTCGTGTTTCTGACCAGAACATCATGATGGCTCTCTTCCGAGTAGTCCATATTTACTCTTAGAATACGAGACAACTCAAAGAGCCAATCATATGCAAACTCTATTTTGGTCAACAAAGTGTGCAAGATTTTTCTTCAGGACCTCGGACTTACGTGCTGTAGCAAACTTATTGGCCGTTGCGAGCAGATCATCATAGTTGACATTTCGCATGATGGCGCTGGCGCAAGAAAGCGAGAGAGAAGCAACGACTCCTGCATAGAGCCCTTTGTATTATCAGCATAAATTCAATTCGGCGAAATGTATCTGGAACCCACCATCCTCCATGTTGGTCCCAATATCACCCAACTGATAGTCAAGCTGCTTCCATTTTATCTTCCCATCATTTCGAATCTGCACAAGAGAACAGTAGCTTGGGGATAGGGCGACTTGTAGGCCTTCGTGTTGTCAGTTCTATCAAGGTGATACTGATTGGGAGTGAGTACGCACAAGGTTCATCGTCAGGATACGAGAAGCCGATCTGGGAAAGATGCCACACTCGATCCAGATCACCATCGTTAAAAGTCTCAGCCATGGTCAGCCGATCGCGGTACTCTACCGACCCGTCGGCGTAGGCAAGAAACAGCACCTTGCCAAGATTCATGGTATCTAGAGCTACGATAATCTTGTTCACAGTGAAACTTTCAGACTTTTTCAAATACACGACAGACTATGATACGTAAGCTAAGTTTTCAAGCGGAAAAAGACTCCAGAGTAAACTTACCCCTGGTTGAGAACCAACACTGTTCCGTCGGGAACTCAGCTGTTCGAAGGCTGGATGGATTGTCTGAGGCTTCTCCCTAACCTCCCATCTATCTACCGTAGTGTGTACATCTTGATTATAATGTGATGCTGACGCTGGTAGATGAGAACGTACTGCCAAAATCGTTGGCGGTGCCATTCTGCCAGCCGCGTCACCACATGGAGGTAGGAATTCAAGGTGAGATAGATGGACCATTGATGACTCTGTATGAGATGAATTCGCGGTGTCACTTGAGATATCATGAACCCAGCTCGTTACAGCTAGGTGCCTCGTCTTAATTGTTGGATTTAACGGCGATTGGGCGGGAGAGGCCTTGTCAATCTTCGTTGGGTTCCATTCTATCAATGCACGTACAGTACGCAACTGTTTTGAAGTGGTTGCAAAGGCAATTAGTAGAGTACCAGCTGAGAGAAAATGTTAGCGAAGATTGCAAGTATATCCATAGGTTCTTGCCTTTGTCGGGGCATATAGCAGCATGAGTGATCAGGTCATCGGATGAGACTATGCTCTCAAGTTCCGAATGCGACTCGCACCATTTGCCAGTGTTCTGAGGCCATAGTAGCCGCAACAAACCATTTGTCGTAAGACATACAAAGGCAGACTTTGACGGACTCGGATGGCAAGGGCCTAGGATCGGGCCTTGCTGTGCCTCGTATCTGTAGTTGGAGCCATCCTTGACCCCTGGGCCATGCAGAACAACCTACATCAAAATATAAGTTGCGATCTTCGCCTTTTGGGGTGCTTCAGAACATACGGGTCGATTTGGAGGATACGTGGCAATATTCAACCAGCAGCAGCCAACAATCTCATGCAAGTCATCTGCCGGATCTGATCCACATGATCTGTTGAGACTGGGTTTATTTAAGGAGGAGAATACAGCAAGAATTGTAATTCTTCCTGCAGCATCGATTACGGCTAAGTCAGAGCCGGTCGGGCTCCAAGAGAGATGCTTCAAAGGGCCGCCATCTAATGCGGAAGAGAAGTTGGGAGTCACGGTTGGCTCACTCAGGGCCCAGGTGCCATTCTCTGGATGGCAGCGTAGGTTTCGCAGCTCTAAAGCAGCTCCGTTCGAGGCGATAGCTGCAATGCTGCCCCATTTTGACCAGGCAATTCCTCTGTCGAGAGTTAAAAATAGGGGGAAGGACAAGGTTTGGATGGAACTTACTGGCAACAGCCGCTTGCTCTTAGCTCGTCTAATCTTTGGTATAGCTCTTTCGAGGGGGGCCTCGAAGGTAGAGACAGGCCAGTCCCATCACCGAAAAGATCCTCCATATTATCCATGTCCATCTCGTCCTCCATCAGCATTGGCATCTTTTAGCAAATAATGACTGGACACCTCAGAGCTGCGAAGAAAGGACCAACAGAGATACCAGAACTAGCAAATCAAGAGCTATTTTATATGAAGGGTACAAGAATCGCCATGCACCAGAAAGAATCAGAAAAGATGTTGAGGAAAGGGAAAGGATATTCAGATGTTAGAAAGCCAAAGATGTCTGTTGCGAGGTCCAGCCTTGCCGGAGCTCGCTAAGATTAGTGCCTGCAGGGCTGGAGCGGGAACTAATCGTTTTGGGCTGTGACGAGTGATGACCCAGGCAACCCGAAAACTGGATCTGAGGCCTGGATCTGGAACCGAGACATTCAGGAAACAATAACAACAAAGAAGTTGCAAGACTCTGCTATGCTGGAGCAAGAAGAAACGGATATAAAGTAGAAGCAGGTGCTTTAGATGCTTCTGGACTTGAGAAGGTTCCAGGACGTACTTTGCACATATCTCTCTCCAACTAAGCAGGAAATGGGGAACCTACATGACCATCTCTTAAGATATTGTGCTGCGAATTATGCCTCAACGAAATGCACCACAATGGCTCCTTTGGTGAATCAAACAGAATAAATCAACTGTGGGGAGTCAGACCTTGGGAACTGCAGGACCGGCCTTGTGAATGGACATTTAGTTCCATTGTTGCTATAGTCATCCTAGTGTTTTTATGGTTCTTGTACACTCCGTCTTTAGCGACCTCGCCCAGCCACCATAGCGATCTTCAAGTGCAGACTCCGAACCACATTTCGAACAACATTCTCCTCACCAACCCCGACATACGCCCCCCGCGACACCCACGATTCGACTCGACACGAGGATAGACGGCCATGGTCTAGAGAGAGTCATTTCGTGCAATTTCTGGTCGTCCTTTTCCCACCTGCCCTTCCCCGCCTGGCATGGTTGCCCTCGAAGCCATGAGCCCCAGCTCGCCTCTCTCCTCTCCGCTGTCCAGCATCGGATCGAGGTCTCCATCACCACCATCGCCCTCACCACCAGCAGACTACCCTTCACCTCCTTCAACTGATGTCTCCGATACAGGCATTACCCCCTCGAAGTCGCGCGACGCGCCAGATCGCGATGAGCCCCCTCCTGCCAAGAGGCAAAAGATCATGAAGCCGAGGGATATGAAAACCGAGCATCTTGATCTGAGAAGATTGAATGACAGCGACGATGGCGAGCACCACAAGGCCCAAGACCATAAGCTTAACAGGTTAATGGAGGTTCTGCGCTCGAAGAAGAAGATTGTGGTTATTGCGGGCGCTGGAATCTCAGTATCTGCAGGCAGTACGTTCAATCTACTCGCGCCAAATAGAAATTTTACTAATATTTATAGTCCCCGATTTCCGTTCTTCAACAGGTTTGTTTAATACGCTACGCAGCCAGCACAAGTTAAAGGCGTCGGGAAAGCACCTCTTCGATGCATCTGTCTATCGCAACGACTCCTCTACCAGCTCCTTCCATGATATGGTTCGAGAACTGTCACACCTGACCCAAAAAGCAAAGCCTACTTCGTTCCACCATATGCTCGCAACTCTTGCAGAAGAAGGTCGTTTGATGCGCTTGTACAGTCAAAACGTTGATGGCATTGATACTGCGCTCCAACCCTTAGCGACTAAAGTCCCCCTCAATCCCAAAGGTCCATGGCCCAAGACTATTCAATTGCATGGAGGCCTGGAGAAGATGGTCTGTACAAAATGTGGTCATTTGTCAGATTTTGATGGGGCGCTTTTCGAAGGTCCTGAGCCTCCATTATGCAAGGAATGTGAGACCACCGATGCTGTAAGAATGGCGGGGGGTCTTCGAAGTCATGGGGTCGGCCGATTACGACCAAGAATGGTTCTGTACAATGAATTCAATCCTGATGAGGACGCTATTGGAGCGGTGAGTGCTGCAGACCTCAAGGCACGACCAGATGCAGTTATCGTTGTGGGAACGAGCCTTAAAGTCCCTGGCATTCGACGCCTAGCTAAGGAGATGTGCTCTGTCACTCGGGACCGTCGAGGTGGATTTACAGCTTGGATCAATCATGACCCTGAGCCCCTTGGAATTGAGTTCAAGGACTGTTGGGATATGGTGGTCCGAGGGGAGTGTGATGATGTTGCGCGACTAGTTGGTCTTCCGAGATGGGACGACAAGGACTGTGGAGAGTATTCCGTTGTGGATCGTGCTGAGAAGATCGAGAAGCACTATCCTAAGGTGGTTCTGAAGACACAAGGCATTCTTACGCCTACAGATACCCCTCGAGAACAAAGCCCGACACCGAAGTTGAAGCAAGCTGCACTCTCATTTGGAACATTGAAGCCTGCACCGGAGCTGGATATGAAGGTCAAGAAGAAGACTGGAAGGAAGCCATTGCCATCGAAACCAACCAAGCTTGCGAACAAAATCACGAGCAATTTCACCTCAACGAAGGCTGCACAGCCAACAACAAAATCGTCCGTTGTCAACGTGGGAAGATCCGGGGAGACAACCTTGTTTCCAGGCCTGGCAAAGCCCCCAACCACTCCCATGAGATCAGTTTCGCCGTTTGACACTCGTAACAACAGCGATAAATTGCATTTCAAATCCGAGGACCTCCCACAATCTTCCCGTATTGCCGTGGAAGTGCCTGCCTATAAGAGTCAAGAGACGATTTCACCTAAGGGTCGATTACCTTCCGGCATGGCAAAACTCCTTTCTTGAGAGTTTGAAGCCCCTTCCCCTCAGCAGGATACCAGCTTCTTCTCCGGCTCTGCATGAAGTAATTGAGAGAGACGGCATCCTTCGGAGTGTCGGATTTCTAGTCATCTCCCTTTAAACATCACAGCATTCAGAAGGCGTCCAGAGTTTTTCTTCTTTACAAAGACATCATCGATATCGGGTCTTTCTTTGGAGAATTGTTCACTATACCATAAATCGGCGTTTGTAGCATTAGGCGGAAGGGAATTGCATTTGGAGGAAAACAGCTTGACCGGCTATCACGTGCTTCCGATACCACGTGGTTGAGTTGGTGATGCTGCAGCGAAGCTGAGCTGTACACAATGGAACCTCTAGAGCAAGTCAGATATTTATCGACTTGACTCATTCTTGTACATAGCGAGGAATCGAAATGTGATTCTCGATCTGATGTTCCAGTGGAATATTGTGAGACCCTTGACACAACTGCGCAGACATTCCTTGGCCTCCTCCTGTCACGGCATTAGCCCTGTAAATTCAAATTCCCAAAGTCTGCTTCTCCAGCTTACCTGAAAACGACCCTGGGTCGTAGATCGCTCTATAAGGTACTCATTGTACAAAAGACCATCAGTAGCACCTATGAAATCGAAATCTACTTCTTAAAGGCTCCACAAAATGGGCGACTTGTTCCCTACCTACACCCTCCAGAAACATCTCCCATACTCTCAGCACCAGAACCCTCCCAGCCATTTCCTGGATTTTAATCGAATTACGCTCCTCAAAAGCTCCATCCAAAAATCCATGTAACCTCATAGCCTGTCTCTCGGTGATCAATGTCCCGGCGAGCTTGTCGGCCCTTTTCTGAACCCGCGAAAACGAATGCGGATGACGGAGCCTGCATTGCCGAATTACTGATTATGGGAACAGGTGCATTGGCTTCTACGCGAAGGATTATTTCACGGTGTAGACGGACTTATCGAAATGCGATTCATTAAGAGTGGCGGCTTGGGGGTTCTCATTTTGCACTTAGTAGAATTCAATGAAACTTTTTGCAATGTCTGTATTCTCGGGAACATGAGATGTTCTAGAATTTTAGTTAGATGTAAGATACCTGGGGTTTGATTAGATTAGATCTGATAAGAATTCCTAGAGCATATTGATTAGGCTAAGGATAACTGTTCATTGTAGTCCCAAGTGCATGCAGAAAGAAGAGTTAGGAAAAATTATATAGAAGTTGAAACGATTATTGGGTATATTGTCAACTCTAATCCGTTCGATTCCTCCAAAAGCCCATCTCTGCTCTTGTCTAGATATCTCTCTATATCCCTCTTTATGAAACCAGCGCCATTACATGGCAGCAATGCTAGCATCACTCTGAAAAGAACACTTAAACGATCTCCTTGCTGGCAGGCAAAGTCTGATTCTCCTGCTCAGTCTCCTGTGCGGAATCGCCTAACTCGGCTGTCCCCTGGAGAGGAATTCCCTTCTCCACGAGACCCATCTCAGCTGCGAAGGTAGAGTGGGGCACCCATTTGCGGGAGTGGCGTGGAGATACCTCCTCGAGCATTCGGTCGACCTGCTCGAGAGAAAGGCCCTTGGTCTCGGGCACCAGGAAGTAGGCGAAGAGAACGCTGATGATGCAGAGGGAGCCCCACATGAAGAAGATCTTGGAAGACAGGTTGGCATACTGGGCGTCGACCAAGTACGGGGTGATGATGGCGATGATGCAGTTCCAGAACCAGTTGCTGGATGTTGAAAGGCCAACACCACGGGATCGGATTGGAAGGGGGAAGATCTCACCAATCTGTCCAATGAATTAGAAAGGTAAAATCGAGATCTTGGGATGGAAAATGAGCTTACCACGACCCATGCGCAAGGACCCCATGTAGACGCGAACATGCTGATGTTAATGCAGATGAAAGCAATCATGGCAGAAACTGCTGCCTTGTTTGTATCGGCACCCTTGTCTTGGCCAACAGTGACACCGACGATGCCGACAATATATTGGGAAATGACCATTCCCGTTCCACCGAAGATTAACAAGTTACGGCGACCAAATCTCTCAACCATCCAGAATGAGATGGGAGTGGACAGAACGTTGACAAGGGTGGTGATCAAGCTGATGAGGAAAGGATTCTGGATCGTGTTAAGACTGGTGAAGAAAACGACTCCTGCATGGAAGTTAGCAAGCTGCTCAATGAAGAAGAGCAAAAGAATTCAAAGCGAAATCGATCCGTCTCCCTCAAATATCCCGAGTTTTTTTTTAAAGATATCGAAGGTCTGGTCACTTGACAGCGCTGGCAGATTGATGCGGCTAGTCCCAATTAGGCTTAGCTAGATCATGAGGAAGGGTTATAAACACCAAAGTGTCGACTACCCTTCCTCCCTCCTTAACAAGAATCAAGCACCACTTTACGCACTTAGCATTCCCACGAATACGTAACGATTGCTACGCGTTCCAGGTGGACCGACAGTCTTCTTCATTGTCCCAAATACTGCAGAACATTCTGAGTCGGCTCTCTCTCGATATTGCAAAAGCTATGGAACACTACAGTAGAAGAGGAGCAACTTGCCGTAGTAAAAGATGAAGTTTATGCCAGTGAGTTGCTGCATCATTTGAAGGCCCTACTGCGAATTAGTATTGTAAAAAGGGGGAAGCGCGAGAGCCGAGAGAGACCCGGGAGCTGTTTCGGGAGCTTGCATTACTGCAAGTTCCTTGGGAAGCTCTTGGGACAGGTTTCTGCTCTCGGCTCTCCCCAGAGCGTGAATTTAGTATGGAAGAAAGCACATACTATCCCACACAAAGTTCTTCGGAGATTGCTCGCGGGATCCGTGATTTTACCATGGAAGCAGTTTGCCCATGAAGCAAAGTAAGTTGTCTGAGGGACGACGCTCAATTCGTACTCGTGATTGGCAATGATCTCTGCAAGCTCATCTTGGATGTATTCCGACTCGATCGGCTGTCCTCGAACGCTGGCAAGAGCACGTGCAGCAGCATCGAGTTTGCCCTTCTTCACGAAGTAACGAGGAGACTCAGGAAGCATAAAGAGACCCGTGCCGAGAATGAGCGCCCTACTGCAAATTAGTATTGTAAAAAAGGGGGAAGCGCGAGAGCCGAGAGAGACCCGGGAGCTGTTTCGGGAGCTTGCATTACTGCAAGTTCCTTGGGGAGCTCTTGGGACAGGTTTCTGCTCTCGGCTCTCCCCAGAACGTGAATTTAGTATGGAAGAAAGCACATACCATAGGAACTGAATAGCGACGGGAATCCTATATGAGCCGGTGTCATCGCGGTCCTGCGTAGCATAGACGACACAGTTGGCAAGAAGAATTCCAATAGTGATGCAGAATTGGTAACCAGCTACCAAAGCTCCACGGACTTTCTTTGGTGCAATCTCAGACATGTATAGAATTACTGAAAAAATGTTGTTAGCAATAAGAGCAAGAAGGCCTTGAATGTTTATGAAACTCACTGATAGCTGAGATAAAGCCAACACCAGTGCCTGCAATGAGTCTGCCTACCACCATAACTGCAAGCGTAGTGCTCGCCGTTTCCAGAATACAACCAACGGTAAATGTAAGACAGCCGGTGATGATAGTCCAGCGACGACCGATACGATCAGCGACATCACCAGCAATAAGAGCGCCGAAGAAGGTCCCACAGGAAAGAATACCAGTCAGAAGAGATTGCTGCCATCCAGGGAGAACGAAGAGGGCCTTGGTAGCTGCGGAGGCATCACTT
>Ga0302325_10019342_pt1 | contig 14325 bp, 15 predicted proteins | sample Palsa_T0_2_FD_201948 | JGI IMG/M metagenome (GOLD analysis project Ga0302325, IMG submission 201948) | Peat permafrost microbial communities from Stordalen Mire near Abisko, Sweden - Palsa_T0_2 | ecosystem: Environmental > Terrestrial > Soil > Palsa > Peat permafrost | place: Sweden: Abisko... | reverse complement strand
TACGCTACTTAAATAAGATAAGATAATATAAGTTTAGCTAAGTATATTAATGCAAATGCAATTAAGTAAATAAGCGCCGCTATTAATATCGTTTTAGATGCTATTACTATTATCCTTCTATTACTAGAGTTGACTAGACTCGTAATGTTATAAGAACGAAGGATTTATATCTTAGTAATGTTTGGCCTCGGATTTTTGTAAGTTTAAAAAGCAAAGTTATAAAGGCTTGCACCTAATCTAGGGACTACTAGGGTTACTGTTATTAGCATACTATAGCTCACGTCGCTTATCAAGTTTGCAAACACTTAGAACATATCATATAAGTCTCTATTATGCTATCGATATATAAAGACTAATTATAAAGGCAAGGGACTACATTCTTGTAGGGTATTAGAGCACTATTAAGGTTCATGTTAGTGTTATTTGCGCATGTTTGCCGACATTACCTTTCCTATTTCGGAGGAAAAGACTAGCTACGAGACAAAATAGCCTAGCTATGACACTAGAACTAGTTATTTGGACTGCTCTTAAGCCGAAGAATCGTGATTCGGATATCCTGCCACTTCTACGGGTAGTAAGCGTACATGAGCACAAAGTCAATCGTTGATATCAATTCTCTTAATTGGCATGCTGTCGATAGAATGTTCAAACGTAGGAATAGGAAAGATTTGTTTCTTTTAACCTTGCTCGTCCCCGTTATGTCATGTGATTTAGTCGCTTAAATAGGGCGGACCGATATGAGTGTGTTCCTGTTCGTTTAGCTACAACAGCCAGTCCTTATACAACTCCTTGTCTCAGAAGGCAAAGAAGCGGGATTGCCCTTCCACCTACTCTCATATTTCCTTTCAGCTCTTCCACCTCAACCTATCCAGTCTCCTGCCATCAAGTTTGCAACTGCAAACTGGAAGAACTTCAATAGAAAAGGATGATATCTTATTAACATAGACTCTGTATCCTATCATCGGACTCTAAGAGATAGAGTGCACCACTGACTAAGTGGAGGCTCCCTGTTACTAATGCTTGCATGCCATTGTTCTGGTCACCGATTTCCCTAGCCCGATCTAAAGCACCCTCAATTGTTCGTTCGCGTAATACCGTAGCCGTAGGATCAAGACTCCCCCAAGTTTCGGCGTAACGCTCTTGGACCTCTGCCGAGAAGCTTTTTTTCAGATTTCTGTCTACAGAGGGAATTAGCTCGCTTCTATCCTTCAGCATGTTAACAAGTACCAATTCTGGTTTGGCCATCTCGCCTTTCATCATATGTGGTGAAAATAACATATTGCATTTGAATGTTATTATCTTGCAGAGATTTTGCAATGCTACGCAGAAGCGCCGTGCCATCCCGGGTTGAAAATTGACTAAATATAAGAACATGCGTGGCAGTACTAGAGAGGTTAATATGCTGTCTACCTCTCATGGGCTAGACGTACTTTTGGTTCTTCGTGACTCTTTCAGCAAACCACTCGACAGCATATCGCAAACTTAATTCATTATGCGCTCCATCAAGAAACCATTGAAAATTACGCTCCTTGATTTGCTGATACCGCCCTGACCAGGAAAATTGTTCGATTCCACGAGTGATGATATCTTCCATGCTACTCTGCCCTTTAGGTGCCTTTACAGATAGCCAAGCACGGACTACTGCGAGAGCCAGAGAGCAGTTTATCCTCTGAACTCTGGGCTCCAGCGCCGCCGCGTTGGTTGGAAGCGCAGAGTCGACATCGACAAATTCCAGCTCAACTCCTTTCTCAGCTGCTCTCTCTTCGAGGACCGAAGCAACCTCTGGTACTTGAAAAGTGGAGAAGGCTAGACTTCCTGACTTGAATATTCCTGCCTTATGCCAGGCAATGCCTTGGATTGTTGGGCCGAGCAGACTGACATGATCCATTGCAACTGGTGTAATGGCTGTCACAAGGGGCGTCCTTATAATATTCGTTGCATCAAATTCTCCACCAAGGTGAGTCTCATAAATTGCCACATCCACCTTTTCTTCAATAAAGATATGGAATGAGAGGAGAGCCAAGAGCTGGAGATATCGGGGAATATCCAACGTTGGGGTGGCCTGGCTCGGCAACTTATTCCAGATTTCGAAAAATCGCATCGTAAAATGCTCCTTCGATATCGGCTCGCCGTTGATGCAAATCCTCTCACGTATATTTTTCATATGTGGCGACGTGTAGAGCCCAATCTTTCGCGGGTATCCAGTGTCGTTCCCGTGTGCCTTGAGGAACGACGCCGCGAATGCACAGGTACTACCCTTTCCATTCGTTCCTGCGACATGTATAGCGTTTAGGTCGTTCAGATCTTCAACCTGTTAATATATTCAGCAACCATCCCTATATCATTGAATAACGTAAACCCTGTACTGAGTGACCAAGCAGTTCCAACCATTTCACCATGTCATCTGAGCCCCGCATATCATCCAAGTTGGGCTTTGGGGACGCTTTCCTGCTATTCAAGCAGTGTATGGCTTCCTGTATTTGATTAGTATACCCAGGGAGTTTCGTGTATTGCTTTCTAACCTCGTAATTTCTCTCCATTTTCTTTCGCGATAAAGAGGGCGTTTCCGTCTGCGACATTTGAAAAACCATAACTGCTTATATAATGCTTTCCGGTATCGCTTGTCCCGGACTTCGGCACTAAAATTATCCGAAAGATAAAGGTGCCTTATCTCGAGCGGCAAAGATCTAGGCCGAAGCACGTGATTCCCGATAATAGGTAGTTCGCTTTCAAGATAATGACGGTTCGCATTTTGCCTCGTATTCAACCTCACCGCTCTGCCTGCCTTGTAACAATTCGGCAGCCTCGCAGCAATTTTTGACCCATGGAGGTCGTTTCCAAATCTCCTACGCAGCCTGATAGACTCCTGCATGACGCCCTTGCCGAAGACCATTCGGAAACATTGTCAGCAACGACGTCTTCTCTTCCCAACAAGTTACTTTCAAAATCGCTCGCGGCCTTTCAAACCCAAGAATCTCTGTTTCGCCTGACGCTAACAAATATCGATTTTAACTGGACTTTTACCCTGAAAGAGCTATGTATCATCCAAGATGCTTCTGAAGGGCTGTATATGGAGAACGATATCGAAGGCGCGTTCTACGAGCATGGAGGTTATCCTGGCATTATTGCGCTCATCCTGTTCTTTAGAAAGAGTGGAAAGATACAAAGGTCTTGGGCGGCTATTATCGAAGAATTCCGAGGGCGGTTGGTGAAACGCGTTGTTAAGATGCTCAACAGAGAAATTCTTGAATGGATCCCGGAATTTCTCAGCGCACCACTTATGCTTTATATTTTTCGAACTGAGCTTCATCCGCATCCACTTTACTATCTTGGGGCACATGCTGGGAGGAAGCGAAAGAGAGACATATCAGAGACTGCACAAGCTCGATGTCCACCATCTCTATCAAGGGATACGTCGGTCTCTCAACAATCACAAGAGATACATCAAATTGGGCAAGCAGTCGCCTCCCGGCCGCGGAATCAGCAAAATTTCCAGTCTCACCAGGACGCACGTGTTTCTTCTCCCGAACAAAATCTCCCTCAGCAACAATACCGAAAGCTATCTAATACCTCAACCAACCATGATATAGCAAGCACCCCGCATCAGCACATAACCACCTCGAGATCCAATGCGTCGGAAGACCTCATCACAGCGCCCTCCGTCTACCATACGAATCTTCCTCTCCTGGTTCTCTTATATTCTCTAGGTTGTTCCCAAATTCGACAAGACATACTTTTTCGTGGACTCTTGCCACAGAAACGATGGGATGACCGCGGAAATGTGCATGAAGTTAGGCTACGTGACGCTGGCTTTAATGAGCAGATCGTCTGTCTCTTCTCAAACCGGAGCGAGCTCGAGCAAACTATCAGGTCTTGCATCCAGCTTGGTTTCATTGTGCAGAGTGTATTAAGAGATGGTTCGCTGGTGTACTCAATCAGCAATCAGTCACAGCACCAAATACCTCAATCTTGTAATCGCGAGGAGCTGGACCTACTTGGGTTGATGTTTACAACCCATATCTATCCTCGGGATAAGACCCTAGAACCTACGTAAGTTGGATGGTTCCGCTTTTAGGTTCCGATATTAACAATCAACGTCAGATTCCAGGATACTGGGAGGCTCTTGTTACCCTACCTCGAACGTACTTGGGAATTTATCCAGAGAGAGCCTCGCCCCACCCTGCCAACTTATACCCGTGACAGCTTGGTGGAAGCATCCTTAGCGACATACCAATTACTTGGTCCGTCCCGTAAAAAGGACCTGATTTCAGTGCTAGCCAAGATCCAAGGCCCTGAGTTACCAGACTATTTGCGGATGGCAATTGCAGATCGGAAGAGTATCTCATTACGATTTAAGGGCGACCATGATCAATCCGATGTTATAATACAAGATATCCTAGGAAGTATTGCCATCGACTCGAAAGATATAAGATCATACTGTGCGTATGGACGTTTGCTACTTTCCCGAGCGGAAAATGCAATATTGCGCAAAGAGTTCAGCAAAGCAGAGTCATATGTGGCAAGTTGGGAGGTGAAGAATTCGGACCCTTCCGGGCCGGAGCTACAAGTCGTTCGATTGAAGAATACTGTACTCGGCAGAGTGTTCCGATATGAGGGCGATTTCCCACATGCACGCCATTGCCTCGAGAAATGCCTCCAGACGATTCCCGGCGATGCGAGTCGCTATCATATCATGCACCACCTGGGCGACGTCTACTGTGAACTGGGAGTGCCAGGGGAGGTTGAAAAATTGGTGCTTGACGAGATTAACCAGCTAAGAGCTCGTTGCAAGCAACAGTCAAAGGCTTTTCGACGTCTGGCTCTGCCGTTGGCGGAGGCCTACATTCTGCAAATGAGACTACAGGCAGCTGAGGCTGTCCTTCGAGAACTTCTTGACATCTTTGAAGGGATGGTCGGCCATGATGTATCCGATCAATTAAACCATGTCCGTTCAATGATCGGCCTAGCACGCGTCAGTTGGCAACAGGCGCGGTGGTCCGAAGCCCGCCAAACTTTAGAAAGCGCTTTGGGTCTTACCGGAAAGTACAGAACTTTTTCGAAGGGAAATTATTACATAGGGGTCATCTACCTCTTCCTTTCTGTTGTGAATTTCGAGCTTCACAAGTATCCGGAGAGCCAATCGACTCTTGCGTCCGCACAAGATATCCTCTGCAAAGAGATGCCTCGACATTTCATGCCAGGAATGGGTTCATATTTCTTACAGAATCTGTCGCGAACTGAGAGATCTCTTCAGTGGCCTCGGAGCTCGATTAATGAAACCCAACTCTCCACCGCCTTCAACAGAGCTCAAATGATTTAGAAGCCTAGATAGGAAAGGAGAATGGCGCGGAGGCATTTGCACTGAACTCGCCTGAAGAAATGCCAGTGGTTTGACTTAGTACATTGAAATTCATTCTCAAAGCACATCCATTCCCGCATGAGCGCCGAAGTTCACCTAACCCTCAAAACCCTCGTGAAGAAGTTTGTTGTACAGCATAACGACGATCTTCGCTCCACAAGCTAACGCCATGTGCAATCAATCCCTTCACATTACGCACCATGTCCTCAATGTTTAGTTGTGGTATATCGGCACTGAAATCCCAGTTTTCGAAGATGTCGACGATGCTGGGGAGCCTTTCCGAGATGCTAATGATTCAACCTCATCGATTGTCTTCGACTGCCATCCATTCTTTACTTTCACCATAGCATAGGAAAGACGCGTCCGTAGCTCAGAGGAGAGCTGGGCAACCTTAGCAGGGCTGATAACTTCTTCGCCAATGAGAGCTCTTTTCGAGTGTTCAATTGGAGTTGGTAAAGCTGGTGAAGAATTCGTCGTTTGGGCTGTAATCACCGATGCTTGAGGGGGTTTCAAGGATTGGCGTCCGAGCACGCCGTCAACACAACCACCTTGAGAATCTCTATAATGTCCCTCCCAACCATAAGGTCGATCAAGATGGCTATCCAACATTCGTTCGACTCCCGGTGAAGGAGTTTTTGGAGGAGCATGTACCCCAGCATATAGCGTGTGTGGCCGAGGAGGCACCAGCGAAGAGAGAGGTCGCTGGTGAGCAACGTGCTCTCCCTGAATGGTTTCGGCAGAAGCAACCTGGACTGTTGTAGGAAAAGATTTGTCTTGCGCATTTCTTTGCCAGTGTTCTTCCGAATTCATCCCAATGAGCGACGGGGTTTTGTTGATCTGAGGGAGGGATGTCGAGGGAGGATCGAATTTTGCTTCTCTAGCAGCTTCCCTTCCACACTTAGTAGCTATATTTATTTGCTCGGTAGCATGTGAACTTTCGTTCAAACATAGCCTCGGAGCATCGTGAAGTGGGTTCTCTGGCAGGGGCTCGTGTGATGTTGGTGACAGTGCGTTATGAAAGCTTTGAGACCAAGTGGAGCTTGATGAGTCAGGTCGCGAACGCTTATTTCGATATGAGTAGTGATCGAGAGAAGGAAAGTTCCAACTGTGGCTACAGTGGCTGTGATATCTCTTCGATAGGACGACGGTCGAGCATGGAGCGTAAGGAGGGAAGGTGATGGGTGAGGCAGGTGCTGATTGCGACATATTCTGGTTTGGCTCACGTTCCAAAAGCCTTATTGCAGAAACGCCATTCGAATTGTCGTTCTATTTCTGCTTCTTGTTTTCTGTTGTGTGCGGTAACAGAACTAGTTCGTGACTTGAAGCTGCTTGTTCTTGCTCCAGGTCGTCGAGGGTTGACTGGCCTAGTTTGTTCTGTACTCGAGTTCCTTGTTTTGACACTCTTGTGTTTAGTCAGATTCTAGTTTCTGCGCCTGAGATTGACTTGCCTTGGTCTGCTGCTGTCACAAGTCGCCAGCTGGAGAGGACATACTGTCTAGCTTTCTGGTTGATGGCTCAAAAGATACCCTGCGAAGTTGACTGAATGGGGGAAACCAGTTTTCCTCCCGACGGTGGAATCGAGCTATCCTCCGCATGGAATCCTCCAATGGGGGTTCGCTGAAACTGAGCCTTTTCTTTTCCCTCTTCCGGATTAGACCTCAGAAACCGGGGTGTGGGAATCGGGCATTTCGTCTCTCTAAATTGCTAAGGGGTCCGTGCTTTTGAACCCCCTGAATATGGCTTGAATGCGGAGCGAGGCAACTACAAAAGTACAAAGCTGCAACGTGTAACAGTCCCAAACATACTTGCTTCTCCTAACCAATCCACCTATAACCCCGCCCGTCCATTTCTCACGAAATCCAAAAGAGTGGTAGCTAGACAGGATGCAGGAAGAAGCAAGGCAAACCCAGTAAACAACACCAATTGGACTACGGCCCACCAGCCATTGTACGTCACATCAACAAGTCGTTCATTCCAGCCACATCTCATTGCGATGTGCAACAAAAGATGAGCTTAATTGAGGAACTATCCACCCCCAAACATACTAGTTTACATGTGAAATCCCCTAGACTCAGGGTCATCAGATCGCAGCTCAACCTAACAATCCAAGCACCCCGCACTCCATCCTCTTCCCTAAGTTTGGATCCGAGTATTCTTCGTTTGTCGAGTCATCCACGAGGGATGGATTACTGGGGCACGGCAATCACCGCAGCGTTCATCTAGTCTGTGTTTCTTATTAGGTGTATGGATACTGCGAATTGATTTCAGCGTACCTAAACTCAATCGCCACAACACTGGGGGGGCAGCGTTTATGGGTTGTCTCGTAGTTTGTACACCATGCTCGAACTGTGTAGCGGACATGGCCGCAACGGAATTCGACTTGTGTGTAGTCGCACATTGCCTGAAGATGGTGGAGAAAGAGGCGTTTGTGGAACGCTGGTGAAGTCGTCGATCAATGACTGAGGGAGTCTTCTTTTGCAAACAACGCTGAATAGGGAAATGAGGCAACGAATGCAATCTGCAATCTGTACAGCAAAACAGGGCGTCGTCCCAGGAATGCAGGCCTATATAAATGTACAACGACCACAATTGGCGTGATGGTTTGCATGGACCTACATGGCGATCGGGAGTGGGCCAGGTGTTGTGGCGCACCATCCGATAAAGGCTTCTCAATGTTCCTCAGAATGGAGCCACTGCCTTGTACTAGAGTGGCCAGTCTTCTCTGGATCTGACACGCGGCATTTGTTGTCTCCGAAATGTTCTTGTTAAGAAGCGCACTGCAAAGAGCAATTCAACACACCGTGCCGAATCGGCTGGCAAATGCAGGACAGCCACGATGGTGTGGAAGGGCTCAACATAATAGGGCTAGCCCGCTCCAATGGCGTTTTGGAGGTTCTCAACCGGATTCGGGCTAGCCCGCTCCAATGGCCCCTGCATTGGAGCTCGGCACTGATAAAAAAGGCTTACGCGAAAGCTGCAGAGCATCTCCAAAAAGGAAATTGGAGCAGATAATTTCTATGATCTGCAAATATTCTATGAAATATTTAGAGACACGCTATTGCCTCCACATCTGTTCTGCGGGATGGGTATCGCGGGTAGTGATCCGCGTGCTAAGACAGGGGTTTACAACTCCCAAATTCTTGGGGATTGCCCCGGGGGTTGCTCCTGGGATTTCTCCTGCATTGCGCGGCCGGTCTATCACGCCACTGTCCTCAGCTCGGGTGCTACATCTGATATCCACGCTCATTCAATGGGTTTGTTCCATGTGCCACAGCGGGCCTCATTGGTACACCTTTGAGTGCAAGTATTGCAAGTTAAAGACTTGTCGGCCCTGCACGAATAAAATTTAGAAGCAGGATGTCACGCCGTTACTACTTGTTAGTCAAGTACGTTTACAACGCATGGGCGTTGGTGGAAGATCACCTCCGCCTCAACAGTAACTGATGTATTGTCAGCGAAAGATCACATTTCCTCAGTGGTTATGTAAAGATAGAATTCTAGAAAAGGCGTTTTGCATTCTAGCTCTCGCATTTAGGAACTTCTCTTTCGAGCGCGTTTGGAGTCCCGGCAGTAGCGATCGGAAGCTGGCAGCGGGGATGTCGTGGAACTTCGACTTGGCGGCGTCGTGTGTTGAGAGATTTTGACTTGAGTCTCGCCGTTGATGGATCACCAGGAGACTAGAATCTTTTAATACCGCACCTCCGAGCCCAAAATTTCTAGAACCTTCTCCACCCAGCTAAAGCCTGAAACACATTTCGCTATACCTCGGATAAACAGTGCGGGCCACCGTTTCTCCACCCTCCCAATTCTTTTTGCTAGGGCTGGGCGTCAAGGGCAGATTGGCCCTGGCTCTTGGCCATTATCGACATACGCCACGACGATCGCGAGGCGTGAACTCGCAGGGGGATTTGGCACGGACTCCTAATCCGTCTAAACAGCTTCAACTGGGTCCATATAAGCTCGCATCTGTTCGATCTGCTTCCTGTTTTTTTATTTACTAAAATACATTTCAATACAATCATCTTTGCTACGCTGCTTCATCCCAGTATATATTTGCTTCTTCTTCCAGAGTTATCTATGTACGTGCTGTTATATTAAATATTGTTGCTTCGAAAGGCAAAGAGCCGCGCTTAAACCGTTTCTCGGACAAAACCGTCAACAGTAAGCATTAAAAATATTATTACCAGCTGCCTTTGCTCATTCTCAACGAAATAGCTATGGACGATGCTACATTATTCAACCCTTCCGCAGTAGTCGGAACGCACCTCAAGTCTTCTCGAGACCAGTCACGAAAGCGAAGTTCTACAAGTGCGAAGAGGGAACAGTCAGAGGGTCGGAAATATCTCAGACTGGAGAGGATTGAGGCTGAGGAAGATGATATGGCTGAAGATGACCTTGTGCAACTCCGATCCGCATTTAAACAAGTCATGTTAGAAAAAAAGGCGCAGCGCGAGAATAGGATCCCGGGAGAGGTTAGAGAGAGACTCAGGATCTTTTGCTGCTCATGTGAACAGAATACTGGAACTAAAAAAGGGGATACTAGAGAATTTGAATGTACCTCTTGTGGGCATATCAAATGTCCTGCATGTTATGGGGGGGAATGTAAATAGGACTCGGCTCGTATACGAGGGGAATCAGCAGCTGGACATGGACTCGAACAGAAACGCTTGTTGGAATAAGGGTATAGTTATCTCGACCTGTATTTTAATCTAGCGGTATTCTCGGGCAGTGAATCTACAAGGTCGTCCAACGCCTCTATACCTGTTGCACATTTCTGCAACTGCCTCACAACGGTGCAGAAAGTCTCCTCAAATTTTCCACCGTCCTTTGCCGATGCTTCGAGAAATGTACATCCCAATTTTCGCGCCATGTCCTCGCCTTCTGATCGAGATACCTTCCGCTTTGCAATATCAGCTTTGTTCCCAATAAGAATTATTGGTACTTGGGAACTGGTGTCAGGATGCGTCGACTCCTTGATTTGTTGGATCTGATCGTGTAGTCCTTGGATTCGTGTAAAAGATAGCCTTGAGGAAATACTATAAACCAGTATAAATCCTTCATTGGCGCGAATCCATCCATCTCTGAGGTGTGAATATTCGTCTACGCCGGCTGTGTCAGTGATCTCCAGCGTGCATTGTTGGTCATTGACCACCACGTCTATCATATAGAAATCTTCGATGGTAGGATCAAACTTCCCGAACCTTAGTACGAACTCTTCAATTGTAAAACTTCCGATGGAACTTGTGGGCTTACCTCTTCGACGAAGTTTTGGAATCTGAGTCGTGAGACTAAAGCACTTTTCCCAACGCCTCCATCCCCCAGTACCGCCAGCTTGTACACGAACGGCATGATGAGATTTTGACGCGAATTAGAGTATCCGTATCTGTAATATTGGCTGGGTGGTAGGGGTACTGAGAGCAATTGGGATTCAACCGCTCTTATAAAAGACACTCACGAGGTATGCAGGCCCGAGGTCCAATGTAATGAAGGGGCCCAGCAAAAAGCAACCAAGCTGGTCCGCATTGCTTCATTCTTGGCAGCTCACCGCTCCACCATACGGGACGAGGCAACTTCTTACATCTCGGCAAGGCCCCTTGCTCGCATGCATGCGGGCCCTGCAGTCTAACATTGTGGGGACAAGTGGCGCTTCACATCCCAGGTTAGAGGCTTCTTCGAGGAAGATGAGTTGCTTTTCTCCGCCCCTCTTTATCAGGCACTTGGGGAACGGCAAAATGTGTCTCAGGCTTCGGCTGGGTGGAGAAGGTCCAGAGACCAGAGCTTAGTCGCCAGTGGGGGTTTCTTACGAAGCTGGCATCTTTTGAGCATCTATAGAATCGAATTCGCCACGGAGACTGCTTTTGGTTTAGAATCTTCTGCAATACTCCAGAGAGAAATTCCTGGATCCAAACGTGATTTGTATGAGATAATAAGTCAACAACAGCGAGACGATTATTAGTCAAAATCTCTCAATTCTACAGAGGTATCTTCATTCTTCAAAGTTCATAATGCCACATAGCCACGATTGCCTAGGAATCTGCAACATAGAGATGAGAAGATACGCCCGAGACCACATGCGCTACACATCACTCGAGGCCCTTCCAATTTGTTTCTAAGACGCTGACGGACGCCCTTCTTAATCATTTTCGGTGTCTCCCCCGGGATTGTTCGATGGAAAGCGACATTTTGCCCAAAGTTAAGGTGGCCTGCACAGATCCGCAACATCTGCAATACCTGAACAACCCTATTTTCGTGTCAAAAAAAGTCGAATGGCAGAGAAGTGAACTAACCAGATACGCGTTTCCTTTCCAAAATCTTCTTTCTCGTCTTCTGGATTCCTGTCCTCCTTCTCCTCTACAATGAGGACTTTCTAGCCTACTTTCATCGTCTGAACGACTCTCAGGACTTCTTTGGAGAGGCGCTGTTGTGTGCCTTGATGGTCGTCATACCAACCATCGTAATCAACGAAAAGAGTTATCAACTTGTCTTCTTCAAGAGGCAATGGTAGGCTAAGACTCCTTATTAGAACTGCTCAAGGTGATTGCCAGGAATATCTCACCACACATTGGCATCCCCTATGAGTTTCTGGGTAGTAGACCCTGTCAGGACACCGCCGAGTTGAAGTCTCACCACGTCCCCATTGACCAGCTTCCGATCACTGTACCCCTTCTGCAATTCGTACACGCCGTCACTAAGAAGAGTTATATCAGATACCTTCATGCTTCGTGCCGCGGTTCGAAGACCCTGGAGAAAGTTAGCACTGTTCATGCCGCAATCTAGAATTATCGTACCAAGTTTGACTGGAACCCAATTGGAAGCAAGGTCATTAATTTACTGATCAATTCAGCGATATCCAAGTTGTCAATGTATTCATTGGTGATGGCTTTGGACTTGTAAAGAGCGCTAAGCATCGCTTGCAAGTCGAAATTTCTAAAGCAACTCAAACCCGTAATGCTAACAAGAGAACCGAGTTTATTGAGATTATCAATTGCTATGCCCTCGTGGTCAAATTTGAGTTGGTGGACATCCTCGAGGCCTCTAGCAAATATGAACACGCGTCGTACAAGTCCAATAAAATGAGTTTCTCCTTTGCGATTTTGGCATTTTGTGGATGCGGCCTTAAAAAGATCTGCAAAATCTTTCCGAAAGGCTCGTAGCACTTCATCTTGGTTTTTCTCAAGGAGTTGGATGGCCGAGGGGCTGTTGTAGTCTTCGAGTAAACTTAGAGCGAGCAACACAAGACACAAGGAAAATTTCTCCCGAACCACAGGACTAGATTCCTAATGACGGTCAGTATTATGACTCATAAACGAAATAAACAATGGGATTACTAGTATATCGTTGCTCAAGATGGCCCATTCAAGTGCTGTTTCTAGGTATAGTGGGGCGATTGAGCGAAGGCATAATTTGAGTCCCTTGCTGCGTCGAGACCGAATCGCCTTAAAGGCGTTTTCGAGGAAGCGGACATAGGATCTTCTTCTCGCCCCCCATACACCATACACATCCACTTCTATCTTTGTTAGTTGCGTTGGATCGTGACCGAACAGGAATTCGAATTCAGCCTTGTCGAGGAACAGGAAATTGTGATCGAAAAGCCACGGAATACATGATTCATTAACGATAACTTCGTAATACCCGTCGAGTCTTTTCCCAAAAACGTATATTCCTGGTGTTGTCGCTATTTTGCCCCAGTCGGAATCGTCTACCTCAATTTCGTCTGTTCTCACATAGAAAAGCTTCCATGGATTGTTGCTTGGACGTGTGTAGAAAAGCTGACTGATGTCAAGAAGGGTTCGCTCATATTTCTGTCAATAAAAGTGAGGAAGCCTGGGTAGCCTCTTACCTGCTCAGCCTTATGCGTGACCCTGGCCTCATATTTGTATTTGACGTTAACCTCATGTGCGGCCCCGGCCTCATGTGTGACCTCAACCTCATTTGTGACCAATATGCAGCTCTCTCGGTCAGCAATTTTGAGAACTGGAGACTGCGGCGGTGTATTAACTGCAAGCATTGGCTCGCAATCTACAACCAGATGCCCAGCACCTTCGAGGATGGGAGTCGGCGGCGGTGCAATGGGGGAAAGCATCTTGAGCGATTCACAATCTACAGCAAAACGGGGCGACGACACTGACCGACAAAGAACCTTTATTTTACATGCAGGGCGTCTACATGCAATCTCTGCGACTTCAGAACGCCTTTCCAACAAGGGCCGCTCAAGGACGAGTCTCTGCAGTTTCCGCGATTTTTTAGTTCGACCACAACGCCTTTTCGACAAGGGTTCTCCAGATTCCTGGCCCACATTCTGGAGCAGGGGCCATTGGAGCGGGCTAGCCCGAATCTGGTTAAGCATTCTCCAGAGCGTCATTGGAACTGCCCGAGCTCCAATGCAGGGGCCATTGGAGCGGGCTAGCCCGAATCTGGTTGAGCATTCTCCAGAGCGTCATTGAAGCTGCCCGAGCTCCAATGCAGGGGCCATTGGAGCGGGCTAGCCCGAATCTGGTTGAGAACCTCCAAAGGTGACGATGGCCTAGGATTGCATGCACTGATTGCCAACAAGGTGGTTTCGTCCATTCGGAACGTGCCCGCAATGACCCCACTTTGCGGCCCGTTCAGTCAAAGTTAGAACAGGATGCTTCTCACTTGTAACAGCCTTGGAAATCGACTGCTCCGCTCAGAATCGGTGATGCCTTGAGAAGTAACGTTTTGTCACGGTAGAAAGACGGGGCCGAAATATTGGACGCCACTAAGCATCCATTTTGCTGCCGTGTTAGTGCCATGTTTTCTTTTCAGAAGTGTGGTTCGTTCAGGTCCAACTCAATTGATGACCGGCACGGTTCCCCGGATGTTTTCCTTGAGTTAATGGCCATGGCTTGCTCGAGAAGAAATCTGATCCAAGGATAGCAAGTACTGGGAAACAGAGTGCACCCACGAATTGTAGGTTCATTTGTTTTCTTTTGGCGAAAGATCGA
>Ga0302325_10019339_pt1 | contig 14327 bp, 9 predicted proteins | sample Palsa_T0_2_FD_201948 | JGI IMG/M metagenome (GOLD analysis project Ga0302325, IMG submission 201948) | Peat permafrost microbial communities from Stordalen Mire near Abisko, Sweden - Palsa_T0_2 | ecosystem: Environmental > Terrestrial > Soil > Palsa > Peat permafrost | place: Sweden: Abisko... | reverse complement strand
ATTTCCAGTTTCCCGCCACAGCCTCTCGCGCGAACTGATCCCATCCCGCAACGGCAGCGCGACCCGATGGCAAAAGAGCGGCCAGTCTTCCTGGCGAACTTCTGGAACCAGCTTTCGGAGGAGTCGAATGATTCGCAACCGATCAGGGGCGGTGAAGGCGCTCAATTCGACCCACACTTTTTCGTCGCGCGACATGAGTTGCACTCGCGCAGCTTGCTTGAGGCGCGTCCATCGCAGCTTCTCGATCTCGCCGAGATTCAGCAGCCGTTTTTTGAACGGCCAGCGCGTCGCGATGGATTCGTCGGTGATGAAAAGAACTTCCCCGTGGAACCTCGCAAAATCGAGCGTCCAAAGCGCCATGAAGCAAAAAATAAAGCCTAATGCAATGAGGCCTAGGGCCGGGGTCCGTCGCTGGCCCGCGAACGGACGCTCGCTGTGCAGTTCCACGTAAAATGCGACCGCCAACAACAGAGCGGTGATCACGAAATACACCACGACGGAACCCAAGCCTCGGCGGTATGTCCTTGAAACCCGAAATGTCACGTTCAAAGCTTCCATGGCAAGCCCCCCGACAGGGGAGATGAACCCGATTTTAGCCGCGCCTGGTAGCCGTGCGCTTCTGGTGCGTGGCTAATTCGCCTGCCTCCCCCAACGTCCGAGAAATCCTAACACGCCTTGCCCGCACAGCCGATACAGATGGTGGAACCCGCATGCTCGAACTGCTTCGCAGCATCTCACGCCGTTTTCGCTCGACTGTGCCTGCAAAGGCGCACGGAAACGCTGTCTGCGCTGATCTCAACGAGCTCCTCGGCCGCCGGGCGGTCAATCTGGATACGCCGGAATTGCAGCGATTTCTCGCCGGCAAAACAGTATTGGTTACGGGCGCGGGTGGCAGCATCGGGTCGGAGATCTGCCGGCAAACCATGAAATTCTGTCCGGGCCGGCTGGTGCTGGTGGATCGGGCGGAACATGCGCTCTTTGAAATCGATCGCGAATTGCGGCATCAATGGGTCGGCGCGCAGATTGTGCCGCTGGTTGCGGATGTATGCGATGTCAAACGAATCACGCAGGTCTTGGCTGAGCAACGGCCGGAGGTGGTTTTCCACGCGGCCGCGCACAAGCACGTGCCGATGATGGAGGCCAATCCCGGCGAGGCGGTTAAGAATAATGTCTTCGGGACCAAAGCGGTCGCCGACGCCGCAGCGGAATCTGGCGTCGAAGCGTTTGTCATGGTGAGCACGGATAAGGCCGTCAATCCAACCAGCGTCATGGGCGCGACCAAGCGGATGGCCGAGCTGTATGTGCAAAGCCTAAACGGCGGGGCCGCAGAATCGTCCTCGCAAACTCGCTTCCTTGCCGTTCGCTTCGGCAATGTTCTGGGCAGCAGCGGGAGCGTGGTTCCCATCTTCAGAAAGCAAATCGAAGCCGGCGGCCCGGTTACCGTCACGCATCCCGACATGAAGCGCTATTTCATGACCATCCCCGAAGCGAGCCAACTCGTGATGCAGGCGGGAGCGATCGGGCAGGGGGGTGAAATCTTTGTCCTGGATATGGGCGAGCCGGTGCGAATCCTCGATCTGGCCCACGAAATGATCCGCCGGGCCGGGCTCAAAGCGGGCCGCGACATCGAATTGAAATTCTCCGGCATTCGTCCCGGGGAGAAGCTGTACGAAGAACTGGCCTGCGATAACGAGCAAACGCGCCCGACGGCGCATCGGAAGATCCGCGTCTGGCAGCTTCCCACGGCCCGCCCGCTGGAAATCCGGCAAATGCTTGAGCGACTCTTTAATGTTCTGGATGCATCCCGTGAAGAGGTTGTGCAGGCTCTGGCAGATTGTATTTCAGAATATCGACCCGAAGGAGAGCGCCCCAACGCGATCGCCGTTGCGCACCTGCGATTGGTTCTGGCCGAGGGTGAAGCCGCCGCGGCGTGATCTGGCCGCAAGCGGGAGCGACGAGCAATGACATCGCGCTTCTGACCCGCTATGTTGTCCCATAATGCTAAAGTTTTCTGCTCCATCGCACCGATGAGGGCTACGTTAAAGTAGGTTTTGATCGCGGGCACGACTAAAACCTCATTTCGCCGGTCGAGGGATCGATCGGTTTTTGCCAACGAGCCAAGGAAGGTTTGCCGATGCGGACCATCGCGATAATCAATCAAAAAGGTGGCTGCGGGAAGACGACGACCAGCATCAACCTGGCCGCCTGCCTCGCACGACTCGGCCATAAGACATTGTTGGTCGATATCGATCCCCAGGGCCATTGCGGCGTTGGGCTGGCTGTTCCCGAAGAACAAATCGAACGCACGCTCTACGACGCCATGATCGAAGAGCGCGACGGGAAGCCCGCCAAGGTTTCGGAGATCGTCTGGCAGATCGCCAGCGACTTCGATCTGGCGCCAAGCAACATCAAGCTGTCGGCGTTTGAGCAGGTTTTTTCCGGCCGTCCCGGCCGCGAGGATCGACTGCTCAAGGCGCTCGAGCCGGTCAAACCCATTTACGAATGGTGCATCATTGACTGCCCGCCGAGCGTCGGGCTGCTTACCTTCAATGCTCTGCGCGCTTGCGACGAAGTGATCGTTCCGGTGGAGACCGGCTATTTCTCATTGCATGGGCTGGCGAAGATGATGGAGACGCTGGAAGTGCTGCGCGATCGTTGCAACAAGGACATCATGATTCGCGTGCTGCCGACGCTGTACGACACGCGCACCAAGCTTGCCCGCGAAGTGCTCAGCGAGCTGCGCGCCAAGTTCCGCGATTATCTCATGGAGAGCACGGTCAACTTCAACACGAAGCTCAAAGAGGCCGCCAGCTTTGGGCAGCCCATCACCGAATACGATCCGGGCAGCCGCGGTTACAAGGATTTTGTCAATCTAGCCCGTGAGCTGATGGGCCATCGGCCCGTCGATATCGAGCCTTCGCCGACCGAAACCCTCTCGCGGCCGGCGGAGCTGGTTCAGCGAGCGCGGCAATTGGCTCAATTGACCAATTTTCAGTTTGGTCGAGGCACCATCGCCGCGCCAACACACGCGGCCGCGCCCGAAGCAACAGCGGTCGCGACAATGGAACCGATCAGCAGCACCGATCGCCTGTTCGCTTCAGCGCCACGGGTTCAGCCTATCGCCGTCAAGAGCACACAGCAGAAGATCGAAGAGTTCTACGGCGTGAAGCAGGTGGGCGAGGAAGTGATCTTCGCCGCCAAATTCGACAACGCCCGCAAGGTGCTGATCGCCGGGGATTTCAACGGCTGGCTGCCGATCTCGACGCCGATGCACACCAACGGCACCCCCGGATCGTGGCGCACGACCCTGCCCCTTCCGCCGGGCCGATATCGCTATCGCTTTGTCGTCGACGGCAAATGGATGACCGATCCGAATAACCAGTACGTCGAGGCGAACCAGTTTGGCGAGCTGAACAATGTTGTCGAAGTCGATTGAGAGATTTAAATGGCGGATCAGCCCAACAACCCAGACCCGCAGAATAACGATCGGGCCAAGGACGGGGGCAAGGACCCCAATCGCCCGCTGAGCGAGATCAGTCATCTGTTTCTCAGCAGCATTCGCGATCGCCAGACCAATGGCGCGGCTCGTCCGGTTCGCAAGCCGCCGGCTACTGGAGCGGCGAGCGGCCAAACGCCCGGCAACGCGGGTGATCCCGTCCACAGCATCGACCTGACTCCCGAAGAATTCGCGCAGGTTTACGGCGGCGCCGAGTCGAGCGACCGGGACGAGCATCGTCCCGAAATGACCGCGGTCATCGCCGCTCATCTCAACGGCCGGCAGGTCGATCGCGTGCGCGAGTACGCCGCTCATCTTTCATCCACGCATGGCCGAGTCGGCCTGATCGAACTGGATAGCTCCGAATTCCGGCTGATGCTTTTTGAGCGTCGGCCAGAAGGTGCGACCGCTGAAGTTTCCGAGGCCGCATTTAATAGCGGGCCGGAAAAACTCGATCCCAAACGCATGACCGAAGCGCTGGAGGAATTGAATTGGGATGTTGACCGCTGGCTGCTTTTGGTATCCACGCCGCGAACGCCTGAGGCGCGGCAACTGCTCCGCGCGGTCGATCATTGGACGCTGCTGGCGACTTGCGATCACGACGGGATGGTCAGCGCGTATCGCACGCTCAAAGGCCTGGCCGACCTTCGCAGTTCCACGGCCGGCAATCCGGCGAGCGTGCATCCAAAGTTATCCCTCGCGCTGCTGGACGTGCGCAGCCATGATGAGGCAGATCGCGTGATGCTCAAGCTTGCGGGGGTGTGCCAGCAATTCCTTAATTGGCCGCTCGAAAGCGAACCACTGGTGAAGCCGGCCGCACAGGTGACGGATCATCTGGTGCTCTGTTGCCGAGCCGGGAAGGAAACCGCCGCGGGAGGCGCTGCTCCGCAATTTGCGGTGGTCCACGAATTCTTGAATCGGTCGGAGAAATCGGCGGAAAAACAGGCGGAAAAACCAATGCGACCAGAAACACCATCTGCAAATGCCACATTGGCTGCGTCGCAGCCTGCCGCGCGAGCCGTCGAAACGCCCTTCCCGTCCCCGGTACCGATGGCGGAAACGTGCGCGGCGGAACTGCGGATCGCCCAATCAGAAACGGCGGGCTCGATCTCCGATGTGATCGATCTCCCCGGCGACGATTCGAATCCCGCCGCCGTGGTGTCGGCGGTACTGCGTGGTTCGAGTAACCTCGCCGAAACCCCCCTCAAGGCCCCCAGTTGCCCCGGCGCGAGCCTGGCCGTGAGCCGTGATCGCAAGCTGGTGCTGGTGGCAGTCGCGCGGCAGGGCTTGTGCGATTTGCGCGACATCGCCCAGGCGTACCGCTGGATGAACGAGAACCGCCCGCTGATCGCGATGGCGTTGCCGCAGTTCGCCATCGAGCCCAACCAATCGCCCCGGCTTCAACTCTTGATTGCCCAATCCGACGTGTCAGCAGAGATGCTGCAACCACTGCTGCAGAGCTCGAATGTCACCGTCCAGACCTACCGAAAACTGCGTTGGGGCGGGAAGACGGGCTTGCTTCTCGAAGCGGCGTGACCTTTGACTGGCGCCATCGCCTACCCTTGCTACGGATGGGGCGTGATGGCGATGATCGTAATCTCGCCCTTGGCGCGACCGTAGCACCAAAAGAGCCGATGTGCCCCTGGTGTCTGGTTCTGCACGTATGCCTCGAATACTGGCTGGCTGGGATCGTAAGGGTGCTCGATCGAATCGTACTTGTGGGTCTTGAGGCCCGGGTGGCGGGGATCATTTAGAAGCTTCTGAACGCAACCATTCACTTGTTTGAAGAGACCTTCTGCTCTGGTTGCTTTTTTCTTTCGATCAGTCTTTCGCGCCTCAAGGGACGCTTGCGCGTCCTTGCGCAATGCGTGATACTGCTCGGTCGCGTGGTCGGACCAAACCACCCTGAACGGCATCGGATTAGTCCTCGAGTTGCGCGATTAGCGCTGCGTCGGCATCCAAGTCGGGGCCTCTATTCAATTGTCCCGCCCTTGCCTGCGCCAATCCTTTGCGGACGGCGGCAAGAGCAGTTGGATTCTCGTAGAGCCATGCTTCGCGCTCGGGGATGATCCGCGCCATCTTCACGAGAACCTCAGTCTCGCTCAACTGCTCGACAAGCACTGCGCGGTTCGCGAAATGGCCGCCGAGAACAACACGGCCTTTGCTGTCGGTGGTTTTCGTGAATGTTTTCCTTGTGATTACATCGGGGGATGCTGTGGCGGGCTTCGGAGCGTTGCCTGCGGCACCGGTCTGTCGTTTCTTACCCTCTCGGAATTTGCGGGGTGTCAGTGTCGCCATTGGAAGCTTCCTGCATTTTCCATCGGACAGCTTAGCCCGCCACTTGACGTCAAACAAGTGGGAAAATCCCACTTGCCACGATTTTCCCAACGAGCAACCAAAGACGGGCGACGTGGGGATTCCCGTTTCATGCTGCATTGTTGAATGCTGGATGCTGGTTCCCTATTTCATACCCCTGTACCGCTTTATCAGTGTGTTCGTCGAACTATCATGCTTCAGCGCCGGCTGCTCCTTCGCCTGCAGCTCCGGCGTGATGCGCTTGGCCAGGACCTTGCCCAGTTCCACGCCCCATTGGTCGAAGCTGTCGATTTGCCAGATCACGCCTTGGGTGAAGACGCTGTATTCGTAGAGGGCGATCAGGGTGCCAAGGATTGTGGGGGTCAATTTCTCGGCGAGGATGGTAGTGCTGGGGCGGTTGCCTTCAAACGTCTTCGCGCCGATCAATGCCTCGGGCGTCTTCTCCGCACGCAGTTCCTCCGGCGTTTTGCCAAACGCCAGCGCCTCGGCCTGGGCAAATACATTGCTCATCAGCAGATCGTGATGCTCCCCCAGCGGATTGAGCGAATGACAAAACCCAATGAAATCGCAAGGAATCAGTTTCGTTCCCTGATGAATCATTTGATAGAACGAATGCTGGCCGTTGGTTCCCGGCTCGCCCCAATAGATCGATCCCGTCTGGTAATCGACGCGCTTGCCGGCGAGGGTGACGGACTTGCCGTTGCTCTCCATCGTGAGCTGCTGGAGATAGGCGGGGAAGCGCTTGAGATATTGATCGTAGGGCAGAACGGCGACAGTTTGTGCTCCGAAGAAGTCGGTGTACCAGACTCCCAGCACGCCCATCAGGACCGGGAGATTTTTTTCCAGCGGCGCGGTGCGGAAATGTTCGTCCATGGCGTGGAAGCCGGCGAGCATTTGTTTGAAACCATCGGGGCCGACGGCCAGCATCGTCGAGAGTCCGATGGCCGAATCCATCGAGTATCGTCCGCCAACCCAGTCCCAGAATCCGAACATATTGGCCACATCAATGCCGAACTTGGTGACCTGCTCGGCGTTGGTGGAGACGGCGACGAAATGCTTGGCGATGCCACGCTCGTTCTTTGCCGCCGCGAGATACCACTCGCGGGCGCTGTGCGCGTTGGTCATCGTCTCCTGCGTGGTGAACGTTTTGGAGGAGATGATGAAGAGTGTCTCGGCTGGATCGAGATCGCGGGTCGCTTCGACAAAATCGGTGCCATCCACGTTGGAAACGAAGCGGAAGGTGAGCCGGCGGTTGCTGTAATGCTTGAGGGCCTCGTACGCCATGACCGGGCCGAGATCAGAACCGCCGATGCCGATGTTGACGATGTTGCGGATGGGCTTTCCGCTGAATCCTTCCCACGCGCCGTTTCGGACGCGATCGCAGAAAACGCCCATGCGGTCGAGCACATCATGTACATCGGCGACAACGTCTTTGCCATCGACGATCAGCTTTGATCCCTTAGGCATGCGCAGCGCGACATGGAGCACGGAGCGATTCTCCGTCACGTTGATGCGATCGCCGCGGAACATGGCTTCGATGTGCGATTTCAACTGCGATTCGTTGGCGAGTTGAATCAGCAGCTTGATTGTTTCATCAGTGACGCGATGTTTGGAATAATCGAAGTAGAGCCCGACGGCCTCGATCGTCAGCTTTTCGCCGCGGGCGGGGTCCTTGGCGAAGAGGTCGCGCAAGTGCGTTGCCTTGATCGATTCAAAATGGGTTTGGAGGGCCTTGAAGGCATTCAACTGAGTAAGGGGGGTTGGATCGGACATGGCTTGATCTCCATGAATAATTGAAAACTTGAGACAGGACCATCATCGCGACATCAAGCGTGTTCGTCACGCGCTGCTGCAAGGGTTTTGATAATTGGTCTTTCCTTGAATGACCAGCGGCAGTTTTTGGAAAGTATTGCCGGCGTTTGTTCCGATAACCTCGGTAGGTCTCCAAGAGGCAAGAGTTTTAGCCAGGCACGGAACGATGATGACACTTATGCGTGAATCGGCGGTCTGTGAAAACGAGGCGTCTTTGGATCTTGAACGACGGCGCGGGCTGCGGATCAGCCAGGCGCGTCCGATCAAGGTGTTCGAGCCGGCTTCGTCGCGCTACTATGGCGGGCAGACCGAGGACGTGAGCGCCACGGGTCTTCGGATCGAACTGCCGCGTTCGGTGGCGCTCTCGGCGGGCAAGGTGCTGAGCGTGCACGTGGGCCTCAGCAGCAGCGGCGAAACGCTCGCCAACCGGCGCCAGATGATGCCGGCAAGGGTGGTCTGGGTGAGGCGGGATGACAATGGAGCCCACCCGCGGTTAACGGCGGGGCTGGAATTCTTGGCTAACATCACCGCTCATTTGGACGCGGCGTGATCGCCAAAACATCCGGCTCTTCGGGGTACCTCAGAGCCGGCATCGGGGAGCGGGGGAGGATTTGAGATTACTTGTCAGCGGGGCGCCGAGGGGATGGGTTGGCCGACAATTCGATACATTGGGCCGTTGCCCTCGATGTTCGTCGGGGCGACGGTCCCGCAAGCCGATAGGCGGGCGCGTTTCACAATCGTGAGACGTGCCCGTCATGTTTTTATGACGGCCTGTTTTTAGCATAAGATGGGGATGCTGAGCATCGTTGCTCAGCGAGCATCTTTTTGATTTTTGCGCGCGGTTCTTATGCGATTGGCCTCCCATCGATTCATCCGTTCCGTGCTGGCGATTCATCTCGCCCTTTTGATTGTCGTGGCGCTGATCGTGGCGGCAGCCGCCCGGAACATCGAACACAAGGCGCGTGAGGAGGCGCTGCAGCAGGCCCAATCCACGCAGGAGTTGATCGCGCAGCAAACGGCTCGGGGTGTCGAGAATTACTATCACGCCGTTACCTCGGTGCTGGAACTGCTCAAGCCATCGCAAGAAGAAGAGGGCGCGACGACCGCGCCAACGTTGTCCGGCGGCTTAAACTTTCTGACGCCTCCCGCACCTGGGCAGAGCCAGACCGGGCCCCTCACGAGAGCTGCTCGAAACCAGGAAGCGGTGGTCATGCGCAGGCGGCTGATCGAAACGCTCTGGAACGATGTTGACGCGCGGGTTTCGCTCCTGTTTGTCCTGGATTCATATAACGTTGCTCCGCGACTTGCCGTTGCCGGTCCAGCCACTGCCGCGAGTGATCCCAGAATGGTCATCCGCGACAATTTCGGAGACGATGGTGGCCTGACGGCGCGCCAAGTGGTGGACCATCTGGGCGATTGGCTGCGGCACGTCGATGCTCTGACCGTCACCACGTTCCAAAACATCAATGGCCTGCACTGCAACGTCGTTGTCGTGCCGATTCGCAGCGTCAACAGCCACCGGATGCTCGTTGCGGTGGTGCCGATCGATCGTATCGAGAAGGATCTCTTTGCCAACGTCAACGCCCGCGCCACGACCGGCGTGCTGCTGGTCGATGATCAAGGCACGATCATGTCCGACAGTCATCCCGAGGTTGTCGGCGTGAATGTGACGGGCGATTCCAAGACGCCGCGCATCAGTGCCCTTGCCGCGCGTTACATGCAAGGCGGAAACGGCGGCACGGAGGAATTCCCGGCGCCGGAGATGATTAACGGTGTGACGCATCCTCCGGCGCTGATTACGGTCGAACCGATCGATCTGAAGGAGTTTGGCGGCAAACGATGGTGGATCGGGATTTCTTCGGGATTGTCGGATGTGGATCAGGTGGTGAGCCGCCTCTTCGGCGCTGCAACGTTGTGGGCGGTGTTTGTGGTCATTTCGGTTTGCGCGATTCTCCTCTCGACCGCCACGCAACTGATCCGCGGACGCCTGCGGCTGGAGCGGCTGCAACACCAGATGCTCGAGAGCGAACTGAATCAGGCCCGCGAGATCCAGTTGAATTGGCTGCCGCACCACTCGCTGGAAGGCCCGTCGATTCACGTTGCGGCCGTGAACCGTCCGGCCAATCGCATCAGCGGTGATTTCTACAACTGGTTTGAGCTGCCCGATGGCCGCACGGTGGTGGCCATTGGCGACGTGACGGGCCACGGGATGGCCGCCGCGTTTCTGATGGCAACGACCCAGCTTCTAGTGCGCGGGACCATGATGCGCGTGGGCCATCCGGGTGCTTGTCTGGAAGAAGTCAATCGGCAACTGTGCACGCAGGTGTTCAACGGGCAGTTCATCACGATCTTCCTTTTGGTGATTGACACGGAGAATCAAACCGTCGAGGTCGCCACTGCCGGGCATCCCGCGCCGCTGATTTGTGATGACTCGGGCCTAAAAAAGATGGTGATCGAACCGCAACTTGTGCTGGGCGTGGAGGCTGACAGCCATTATCCCACGCAGCGATTTCGACTTCCTAAATTAGCGAAGATGCTGCTGTACACCGATGGCGTCGTGGACGTGGCTTCCGCCGGCGGCACGCGGTTCACCCTTGATGGGCTGCGTAACTGTTTACGGCAGGGCGAGCATCTCGATGCTCAATCCATGCTGGATGCCGTCACCCAAGCCGTTGACGCCTTCCGCGGCGGTTATGACCTACAGGACGATCTGACGCTGGTGGCTATTCAACTGCAACCCAGCGCGACGGCGGCGGCGCTGGTGGGGGCGGAGATTTGAATGAGCGGAGTTAGGCCAGCAAGCGCCGGATCGTGCGGCAAAATCCGGCTCTTGGGGGGGTATTTCGGAGGCGGCGTCGGGAGGTCTTCTTTGATACCGGACATTAGCGGGCCGGTGGGCGTTGCTGGTCCGCTAAGCCGCGAGCGGCGGAGGGCGCTTGTGGCGTTCACGCGCTGGCAAGCAGTGAGCCGCGCTGACGATTGGCGAAAAGCGACAGGTGCGGGCCATCGCCGCAGGGGTTGGCGGGAGCGGGCCAGCGGCCTTGGCGAAGTTCTTCGGTGAATACTTTGAAACTCTGGAGCCAGCCAGCGCCGAACTGCGTGGTGATCGCGACGTCGACGGCATCGCGGCCGGTGGCCATCAGGATGCGGCCGATCCGAGGCACATTGTGGCGTCCATCCAGCGCCCACCATCGTCCGCCGAGATAGACTTCGTGCCACGCGGAAAAATCCATTGGGGCGGGATTGTAGGGGACGCCGATGTCGCCGAGGTAGCCTGTCACGTAGCGTGCCGGCAGATTCAGCGCGCGGTGAAGGGCGACGCATAGATGCTGGAAGTCGCGGCAGACACCGCAGCGCTCGTTCCACACTTCAAGCGCCGTCTTGGTATGGCGGGCGTATTGGTATCCAAACGTGAGGTAGTTGTGGACCCAATCCACGACGGCTTTGGCGCGACTCCAGCCCGCCGGGATGTTTCCGAACAACTGCCATGCACGGTCCTGCAAAAGTTCCACTTCACAATAGCGGCTGGCCATGAGGTGCTGCAGCGCGTCCGGCGGCAGTTGATCCGCGGGCAACTGGCGTCCTTCCTCTGGAGTAGCGGGCACCGCATCGGGCAAGCCGCTGTCGCGCACGATGTTCTCCGACCAAATGCGCAGCCGGCCACCGGGCGAGACGATCCTTCCGATCTTGTTTCCAAACGAATCGCGAGCGATCTGCACGGGCAATTCTGGGCCGAACTCGGGCTGAACGTGAATGAGATCCGGACAGGCAAGATCTTGCTCGCGCGAGGGGTGGACGTAGAGCACGAGATTCATTGGCAGGTTGGGTGTGGTCTGAAACGAAATGTCATAGCCGATTCCGATGTTCATTAAAAAATCTCCATCTAACGCACATACCACGACAACCCGGCCCGAGGAATTGGTCCAGCAGCGTGGGGTGCTGTATTGAGCAAAAACAGGGCCGGTCATGATGAATTTCGGGCGGGCGACGATAAAGAGTCGTCTGGAGGCGGAGATATTGTTTTCAATGGGAAATAGCGGCGAAATTGAGCAAGAATTCGATTCGACGTTGATGGGTGCGGGGGAACAATTTGTCCTATTGTGCGGCAGAATCCGGGTCTTCGGGAGTACCCTCAGACGCCGGCGTCACGGGGGTTTATTGATGCGTCTTGGCGCGCGATGAGGGGGTTGGCCGCCATTGGCGCGCGGTGAGGAAAGCGAGATATCCCTCAACCGGAAGGTGCAGGATCGATTCGAGCGCGTCTGAGTAAAGCGAAATCTGGGCGCGATGGTGTTCGACTTGCGCATCGATTGCGCCGGGATCAACTCGATCTGTTTTGTAATCGATCAGCACGCAGCGATCTTCCAGGGGAATCAAGACGTCGATTCTGCCGCGAACCATTGTTCGATCCAGCGGATCGATCGCGGGCGGCTGAGCGTGTTGAAGCGGGAAGAAGATCGGCAGCTCCCGCCGCACCCTCGGCGCATGGTCGCGCATCAATTTGCCAAGTTCGCTGGAGATGAACCACGCTACTCCCGCGAGATCGACGCTGCTGGCGGCGATCTCGGTCAGGAAACGTCGCTTGACCATTTGATTCAACTGCGCCTGCAAATCGGAACCGGTGGCGGAGCGTTGGAAATCAAGGTGTTCCATCACAATGTGAGTGGCATCGCCGATCTCCGTTGCGGCGAGCGGCTGCTGGGGCGAGGCGGATCGCGGCATCGCCAGCTTGATGGCGGAGCGGGGATGTCCGGCGGCCGCTAGCTCGCTGACAGATCGCGCTGCGGGAATATCGCTGAAAGCGGAGAACGGACTAGCGCGATCCAGTCGATGCAGAATTCGCTGGGCCTGCTCGGTCATGGGCGGTTCAGGGTGCAGGGGACGGAGATTGACCAGTTGCTCCTGGAACTGCGAACGCTGCGGACGAGGCGAATTCTGCTGCGCGATTAGATCGCTTTCCTCATGGGCGATGATTGAAATCGAGCGAGGCGCGGCGATGGAGAGCGCCGATGCGGCGGGGCCGATCCAATCGAGAGGGGTTTGTCCGCCCAACAATGCTCCCGGCGGCAGAGGACCAACGTGATCTCCATATTGCGTCAGCCACTGGGCGGCAGCGTCGGGCTTTGAGGTGCCGACGAGAATCAGCCGCTCGCAGGCACGGGTGGCGGCGACATAAAACACGCGCAATTCCTCGGCGAGCGTTTGGCGACGGATGCTTTCCTTCGCAATCGATTGGGCCAATGAGGGGTATCGAACGCGCTTTTCCTGATCGACCACGGAAAGGCCGACGAACGCATTGCGATCCACGAGAATGGCCCCCGCGCACGATTGGAAATTATGCCGTTTGCCTAAATCGGGAACGAAAACGATCGGGAATTCGAGGCCTTTTGAGCGATGGATGCTCATCACTCGAACCGCGTTGTCGCCCTCAGCGGCGATCGACGGCTGGCCCAGATCGGATTCATCGCGAAGCGTATCCAGAAAGAGTCTGAATCGGCCCAGACCCTGACGTTGGCCGGAGCTATCGAATTGTTTGGCGCGCTCGTGCAAGGCGAGCAGATTGGCGACGCATTGCTCACCATCGCGGAGGCCCGAGCAGAATGTGAGATAGCTGCTATCGGTGTAGATGGTCCAGATAGCCTCGGCGAGAGACCGCTTGTTGATCATTTCACGCCACGCGTCTAGTTGTTTCAGCGCGTCGCTCAGTTGGGGCGATTCCTTCGCATAGCGCGCAACAGCGACGTGAAACGGCACGGCGGGATCGGGGAAGGCCAAGCGCGCGCTTGCCAGCGCATCTTCGGGATGCGGGAGCTGAAGCAGCGGGCTGCGCAATACGGCCGCCAGGGGGATGTCCTGTTGTTGATTATCGAGGACGGCCAGAAGCGCGAGCATGTCGCGGATTTCCATCGAAGCAAAGAAACCGGTGCTGCTGTCGCTGTGAACTGGAATGCCGGCGATGCGGAGGGCCTGGGCGAATTGATCCGCCTTGAACTGCATCGAGCGAAGGAGGATCGCGATGTCGCCGTAACGAACCGGACGGCTCTTTGGCTGGCCGGCGCCTTTGTCGAGCACCATCGTTTTTGCCGCGACGAGCTTGCCGATTTCATTCGCGACAAAGCCGGCTTCGCGCTGGGTGCGATCTTCGTCGATGGTTTCCTCGGATTCGGCAGCGGCGCCGCCGGACTCCGGGGTGGGCAAAAGATGCAGGAAAACCGGCGGCGCATCGCAAGGCGCGGCGTCATAGGGCGATGATTCCGGCGGGCGCAGTCGATGCGAATCGTCGTACGTGATCTCCATCGAGTCACTGGTCATGAGCCGCTCGAACAATCCGTTGAGGCAATCGAGCAGGGGCGCGCGACTGCGGAAATTGGTTCGCAGATCGATAACCTGACCGCCATTGCGCGGCTTGCCGCGACCGAAACGGTCCGCTCGATCGCGGAACTGTCGAGGCTGCGCAAGTCGAAAGCGGTAGATGCTCTGCTTGACATCGCCGACGCAGAACAGATTCCCGCCTCTTTCCAGATTGCGTAAATTCGACTCGCGGCTGACCAGCGAGAGGATTCGATCCTGAACCTCATTGATATCCTGATACTCATCCACAAGCACGTGCTTGAATCGTTGCTGATAGAGTCGTGCAATAGGCGATGGCGCGCTGCCATCGCTGAGGATGCTCAACGTCAGTCGTTCCAAGTCAGAGAAATCG
>Ga0302325_10019338_pt1 | contig 14327 bp, 14 predicted proteins | sample Palsa_T0_2_FD_201948 | JGI IMG/M metagenome (GOLD analysis project Ga0302325, IMG submission 201948) | Peat permafrost microbial communities from Stordalen Mire near Abisko, Sweden - Palsa_T0_2 | ecosystem: Environmental > Terrestrial > Soil > Palsa > Peat permafrost | place: Sweden: Abisko... | reverse complement strand
CTCCCTCTCCCGGTCTCGGTGACATGACCGGACCAGGCTCGACAGTCCCCCGGACGCCTCCGCCACCACCCGAGGGGGGTCAGTTTTCAACCGGCGAAGGGGGGTCAGTTTTCCACCGGCGCCGACAAGGGGTCCGCTCGGATTATTTTGGCTCTACAGAGCCAAATAAGACTCCCCCAGATCACCTCAGATCTGCTCAGATTGGTACGAAACCAACGCAAGCGCCCGTTCTCATCTCAGGCTAGCCGGACCACGCGGTTGGAGCGTCAGTCATCCGACGGAAGCCCCGACGAGCACCAAGCGCCTAGGCTCGGGGCAACGCCGACACCGCTACCGCAAGGAGGGGGATGAGCAATCCAGCCACCCATATTCTCGAGTCGACGCAACAGTCGATCAGCGTCGGGACGCTCGACCCGACCCGGCCAGCTGCGCTGACGATCGAGTCCGGCGACATCGTCTCGTGCCCGAACACCTGGACGCAGTGGGGTAACCAGGCTCGCTTCGGCATGTCGTTCGCCGACCGCGAGCCGCTGCGCAAGCAGTTCCCCAGCGGCCCTTACTCGAACCTCGGACCGGTCGTGATCAGCGGAGCCGAGCCGGGGGACGTCGTCGAGTGCCGGATGCTCCGCACGCGGCCGATCGACTGGGGATGGAACTCGTTCCCGCTCGGCGTGGGGGCGCTCCCAGCGGACTTCGAGGAGCCTTACGTCCACTACTTCCGTTTCAGCGAGGAGCGCACGGACACGGAGTTCGTCGAAGGAATCCGGATTCCGCTCAAGCCCTCGATGGGGGTGTTCGCGGTCGAACCTGAGGGCGAGGAGCCGGTGAGCGCGATCCTCGCTGGACCATACGGGGGCAACCTGGACCTGGCGGAGCTGACCGAGGGCACATCGCTCTTCCTCCCCGTTTTCAAGGTAGGCGCACGCATCTGGACCGGGGACGCGAACGCCACACAGTCGGACGGGGTGGTCGACCAGACCGGCATCGAGTCGGCGATGGAGGAGCTCCGCGTGCAGTACCACCTCCGCAAGCGCGTTGCGCTCCACGGCCCCACGATCGAGACGCCGACGCATTGGATCGTGATGGCGTTCGAGGACTCGCTCGACAAGGCGCTACCGAACTGCGTGCGCACGGCGATCGGGTGGCTGAACGAGCATGCCGACCTCGATCGTCGAGACGCTTACGCGCTCTGCAGCATGGCTGTCTCCTTCCGCGTGACGCAGTGGGCAGACCAGACCGGCTCCGTCTACACCGCCACTCCGCCCAAGAGCATCCACGCGATGATCCCCAAGGCGGTCCTCGGGGAACGGCTGATTGAGCGGATCCATACCTCGATGCGTCCTGTGGCATGACGCTCAGCGCGGAGGATTCGGTGGCTATCCTGCAGCTCGTGGCGCGCGCCGACGCCTGCGCGACCGCTCGTGACGCTGATGGCTACGCCGTGCTGTTCACCGAGGACGCGCTCATGGACGGCGCGATGGGAACGGCTCGGGGACGAACCGAACTGCGCAAAACCGTGAGCGCAGTCTGGGCACGCGAGCCCGCCGGCACCCTGCATCTGACGCTGAACCCGGTCATCAAAGACGAGCACTCGGAGCCGACCGTCGAGAGCGTGATGCTGATGTTGGCACCGGGGTCGCCGCCCGCTGTGCTCGGAGCCGCCCGCATCGTCCAGACCGTCCGGCGCATGCCCGACGGCTGGAAGATCAGCAGACGCAGCATTGCGACGTGACGTGGGTTCTGATCGGCGCGGTGGAACGCCTCGCGGCACGGGGTTCCGACCGATGCGTGGCTCAGCTCACCGGGACATCGCGGCTCTGCCAACACACGCCGGCAGCCCATTCGACAAAGGTTTTCCAGGTGACCTCGGGGTACCGACGCTTCAGCGCATCGACGTCGACCGCGTAGCCATCGCGCGCGAGGAATGCGTACATGGCAGCGATATCGGGGCTACGCTGAGCGACCTCGGACAGCGGTGTCTGTTCATGCTTGACGCCGAGCGCTCGCGCCATCTGTTCGGGTGTTGGGCTGTCGGCCGCAACTTCGACCCGCTCGCCGATGTGCTCCTCGCGGCGGGAGAGGATGGCAACGACGAGTGCACCGAGGTCCTCCAAGGCCACCTGCTGCAGCGGCTTCTTCGCGGGCAGCGGCAGGGGCAGGCGTCCGTCGCTGATCGCGGTGGCAGAGCCGAGCACGTTCTCGTAGAAGTAGCTCGGCGCGACCACGGTCCAGGCGAGGGACGAATCCAATAGCCGTTGCTCGATCTGTGCCTTGCTTCGGAAGTGAGGGACGCCGGCGGTCGTGGCTGAGGCGACAGACGCAAAGATCAGCCACGGGAGCTGCGTGCGCGTCGCGGCCTCGATGATCTGGTCGCCTTGGCGCACCTCCTCCCCGGGGCCTCCCTCGAACGGAGTTGTTACAGCGTAGGCGGCCTCCATCCCCTCGAGCGCGGCGCTGACACTCGCCGTGTCGTCGAGATCCCCGGACACGAGGCGAGCGCCGACGCCCTCGAGCGCTCGCGCACGTTCGGAGCGAGGGTCGCGAACGAACGCGGCCACGGAGACGCCCGCGGTGAGCAGCGCACGCGCTACCGCGCCGCCGTGCGTGCCCGTCGCGCCGAAGACAAGCATCGGCCCCCTCACCGCGTCTAAGCGGTACCGCCCTGCGCGACCCAGCGGTCGAACAGCGCGACGTTCTCAGACGGCCACGGCGCGTCGCAGGGCATCGTGCCATCGCGCAGGCGCGCAGCGATCGCATCAGCCTGGGCGAGAACCTCGTCGCGCGAAAACAGGTCGAATGCGCCGCGCATCGCTTCGCGATCGCTGGCGCGAAACAACGGCCTGATGTCCGCGGCGAAGCTGACGGGCGTATCTCTGGGAGGCGCGAGCATAGTAGTCGAGAGAGACGGTAGCGACTGATCGGGGTTGCGGCGTCCGTCAAATGACTGCGCTCGGCCCGGCGCGCCTACAGAGATCTCCCCGCGCGAGCGTGGCTGGCACATCGATCGACGGCCTCGTGACGGACGCGAGCCAGCTCGTATCTGGGCGGGCATGGTCAGCGCCGGAGCTCGGAATCGTGCTCAGGCTCGCGCGGCTGCAGCGTGTCGCGTAGCTCAGCGCGGGCCGCACCGAGGTTTCCAGGTCCGGGGGGGCCTTCGCATCGAGCAGCGCAGCCGCCGCCGCCACGTCAAGGCGCCCGATGTACAACGAGGGGAGTCCCACGCTGCCGATGGAGCTCTCAAATCCATCGCGAATCGCCGCCAAGATCGCGACCGGCTCGGACTCCAGACGTCGCGCGACGAAGGCCAGGACATCCGAGGAGGAGTGATCAAGCCAATGCGCATCCTCGGCGATAACCAACACAGGCTTCTCGCTGGCCGCATTCGCGATTAGGTTAAGCACGGCGAGACCGATTAGAAAGAGGTCAGGGGCAGCCCCGTCGGTCATGCCGAGCGCAGCTCCGATCGCGTCACGCTGGGGAGTGGGCAAGCGGTCGATCCCCGGGAGTAGCGGCTTCACGAGCTGGTGTAGACCGGAGAACGCCAGCTGCGCCTCGGACTGCACCCCCGTCGCCCGAAGGACCCTCATTCCAAGGTCCTCAGCCCGCGCGACCGCCACGGCTAGCAACGCCGACTTCCCAATCCCCGGTTCCCCGCTCACTACCAGCGCGCCGCCGCAGTCACGAACACCGTCGATCAGGCCAACGACGGTTTCCATCTCGGACTCGCGCCCAAAAAGCGAGTCCACGGTAACCATCGCTGCTTTCCCCACCGGTTCCCCCGATCGTTTGAAACAACGATCAACGCGTTGATTCAACGACATCGCCGCCGGTCGGCTCGAGCGACGACCGAGGCTTCGCCTCACTGTGGCAGATCCCGACCCGCTCCGCTCGCCGCCGAGGGGGTTGTCGAGCGACACGGAGAGCGGGTCGATGGGCTGGGATGCCCGGCCGCGCCGGGCCGTCCTCGGCATGGGTCCGTCCTCAACTCGCGGGCGCAAACCTCTGCACGAAGGCGAGCGCGGTCTCTGCGACCTCGCGCCACCCGCTGTCGATCGTCAGGGCGTGGCCGCGGCCCGGGATCTCAACGAGCTCGGTGACGCCAGGGTTATGCTGTTGGCGTTTGTTTGCGGCCTTGGCCAGGGACCACGGCACTTGGTGATCCTCCGCGCCCGAGGCGATCAGCAGCGGTCCGCGGTCGGGGTTCTCGATATCTACTTTCGCCTCGGTCCAGGGGTTGATGTTCGCCGTCGACGCCTGGAAGACAGGCGTCCCTGAGCCCGGCACCGCGAACTGCTCGTAGAGTTCTTTGGCCTCCTCCTCGCTGACGGCGTTTGCGAAGCCGTAACGGAACTGCTCGAAGGTGAGGGGCACCGCACGATGGTGGTTGGCCGGGTTGCGCAGAACACCGCTCGCGGATTTCAGCGCAGAGATCGGCACTGGCAGCACCCCGCGGAAAGGGGCGGGGTCGAGCGCAACGGTTACTGCCGAGAGCCCCCGACCCGCGAGAATCTGCGCGAGCAGACCGCCGAACGAGTGGCCGATCACGGCGGGTTTGTTGTCGAGCGAACGGATGACGGCGTCGTAGTGGTCGGCTATCTTGGCGATCGTCTTGCCCGCGAAGACCTCCGGGTCCGCGTTCGCTTCCTCGACCGTCCCTGGGTCGTCGGGCCAACCGGGCTGCAGCGTCGCGTAGCCGGCGCTGCGGAAAAGCTCGGCCCACCTGTCCCAGCTGGAAGACAGGAGCCAAAGGCCGTGCACGAACACGACGGGCGTCAGTCCCGAGGTATTCGCCTTGATGATCTCGTCGGTCTCGTGGTCCGTGATCGTGTTTTGGGTGTCTTGCGAAGTCGTCATCGGCTGCTCCTTCGTGGGTTGGGCGGTTCCAGAGGGAAGCTAGAGCCGACGGGCTGGCTGCTCTAGCGTCAAGTGACTGGTCGCGCTAATAGCCGGCGGAGGCGCGAGGCCGCTCCCCTCGGCCGTCGCGGGCGGCCGAATCCAGATGCTCTCGCTGCTCGTTCGATGCCGCTCGCAGCCGGCGCTCAGAACGCTGGAGCACGACTTTCAGTCAGGTGACGGACGCGACCCACGAGCCGCGGACGTAGTTTCGCTAGCGAGCGGGCAGAGTCGCCGGTGCCCCTCCGCAACGATCCCCGGCGACGTCATTCTGAACCGAGGAGGGTTCCATGTCAGTCGATGTGCAGTCAGCCGCCGTGACGCTCGAGCCGGATGCCCAAGCGTTCGCCGACGCAGTCGCCGCCCCCCCATTCCTGACCGAAATGGGCCCGCAAAAGGGCCGTGAAGCGCTCGACCAGGTGCAGACCGAAGCAGGGGCCGATAGGCCGGATGTCACCGTCGAGGATTTCCAGATCACCGGCGGGCCGACCGGAGAGGTCAACATCCGGTTGCTGAAGCCCGCCAACCTGTCGGGGAGGCTACCGGTGATCCTGTTCACGCACGGCGCCGGCTGGGTTTTCGGGGACCCGACGACGCATGACAGGCTCGCTCGCGAACTCGCGGCTGGGGCTAACGCCGCGGTCGTGTTTCCACATTACGCGCGGTCGCCCGAGGCAAAATACCCGCAGGCCAACGAGGAATCCTTCGCCGCGGCGCAGTGGATCGTCTCCGACGGGGCGTCCAGGGGCCTTGACCCGGCGCGCATCGTGATCTTTGGAGACTCGTGTGGGGGCAACATGGCCGCCGTCGTATCCCTCATGGCAAAGGAACGTGGCGGCCCGAAGTTCCTCGCGACCGCGCTGGCGTATCCGGTCACCGACTGCGAATTCGACACGGAGTCCTACGAGCAGTTCGCCGAGGGCTACCACCTGCGCAAAGACATGATGGAATGGTTCTGGGATCAATACACCCAGAACCCCGCCGAGCGCAACCTGATCACGGTGTCCCCACTGAAGGCCAGCGCCGACGACCTGCGGGGCCTCCCTCCGACCCTGGTGATCACGGGCGAGGCCGAAGTTCTGCGCGACGAGGGCGAGGCCTACGCTCGCAAGCTGCGAGCTGCGGGGGTCGACGTGGAGGCGAGCCGCTACGGCGGGATGATCCACGACTTCGTGATGCTCGACGCCACCCGCAACACCAAAGGCGCGAAGGCGGCGACGGCCGAGACCGTTGCGTTCATTCGCCGCCACCTCGGCACGTGAGCGATCGGGAGGGCGGGGCCGCCGCCCCGTCCTCCTCGGTACCGCGGATTCGCCCTCGGGGCCCCGCTCGCGCGCCCTGCTTGGGCGTGGGAAGATCTGACATGGGGGATGGTACGCGCGCTATCAGGGGCCGTGACCTCGAGCTTCGGCGTCTTCGCGACCCCGTTCGCGAAGCCGGCTCCGGCGGCCGAGCCCTGCTGTTGGTGGGTGAACCAGGGATCGGCAAGTCCGCGCCCAACTCACGAAGCACGTCCGTCACATAACGGACCCGTGCCGCCCCCTACGGGTCGTACCGTCGTGCTGCGACGCGTGGATCAGTCGGGAGCCGCACCAACCGCGGCACCGTGGCGCCCGGCAAGGCGCTGCGCACGAAATTGGTACGAAGTCCGCAGGTTCAGCAACCCTTCGCCCACCACGAAAAAACCCAACGGAGCGGGGCTTTCTCGCATAGCGGGGGCGGGATTCGAACCCGCGACCTTCGGGTTATGAGCTGTATCGATAGAGGTCTTGTCACATGATTTCGGCTCTACACAGCCAAATCAGGGTCCATCAGATCACCCCAGATTTGCTCAGATTGGTACGAATATTGGTACGAAACCAAATTGGTGAGCAATCGCACCGCCTGACCCAACGACGCGCTCGACTCCAGACGCCCGCTTAGCGCGGATACCGGAGGTGATGCAGTGATCGCCGGACGCTCGCTTAGCCTCCGAAGGAAGCGGTCCGCAATCCGCTGCGCCATGCCCGACACGTCCACGACCCCTGATCTGCTGGAGCTGCAGGCGCGGCTCATGGACGCGACGAACTACAGCGACATCGGCCAGACCCGCGCCGACGCCGAACGGCTCGCACAGGAACGGAGTTAGGCGGTGTCGCAGCAGAACGTGGAGATCGTCAAGCGGTTTATTGAGACGCTGGGGAGCGATCTGATCGCGCTGCACGGCAACGGCGATGTCTGGGCTCGCGCTGCCGAGGAGGCGGGCGGCCTCGTGGAGCCCGACTTTGAATCCGCCGTCCCGGAACTACCCGGAACGCGCGTCTACGTCGGACTGGACGAGTTCCACCAGGCCTGGCTGGACTGGCTCGCTCCGTGGGAGAGGTATGGAATCGAGGTCGTGGAGATTGTCGATCATGGTGCGCGAATCTTCGTGCTGATCGCAAACGTCGGACGTCTCGCGGGGAGCAGCCATGACGTCGAGACAACCTTCGCCAACATCTACTGGATTCGCGACGGGCGGATCATGCGATGGGAGGCGTACCTCGACCCCACAGCGGCTCAAGCGGCGCTCAGCTCGGACGGGTAGACGGTGTCGCAGGGTGATGCGCCAGACGCCTGGCCGCCAAGACGCCGATCAAGGTGCTCCTCTACGGGTGAGGCTGTCGCATAAACCCAAAACAGCAGTCCGGGATACTCAACCGATGGCTAAGGAGTCAACGGCCCCCGACTTGGTGGAGCTTATGCGACGCGCAATTGAATCTGGCGCTCGCGGTGAAGTCGACGAAGCTATGAGCATCTACGGTCCAGATCCGGTGTGGGACCTATCTCCGACAGGGCTAGGCACCTACCGTGGCCTCCCGGCGATTCGCGGCTTGATCGAAGACTGGCTCGGCGCTTACGCCGAGCTTGAAGTGGAGATCGGGGAGATACTCGACCTCGGGCACTGCGTGACTCTCGCAATCGCCCACATGAGCGGCCGTCCGGCTGGCAGCAGCGCTCAAGTTCAGCTGGAGTATGCATCCGTCGCCGAGTGGACGGACGGCTTGATGGCACGGGTGACTCAGTACATAGACATCGACGAGGCTCGCGCTGCCGCGGAACGCCTCGCACAGGAGCGGGCAGCGGGTCTCACCGAGTAGCCGTCAGGTGTCCGCGTCCGGTGGGAGGCTGAGGTTGGCGAACGCACGACACGAGCGCTTAGTCATGGATGCGAGCGTGTCGGTCAAGGCCGCCGAGACTGCTGGTCCGGCGTGACGGGACGTGCGGCAGCTCGTGCTGCTAGGCGACTCATTCGCGCAGGATCCCGCCCCAGTCCCCAGGGTCGATATCCGCGAGCGTCTGCGAGAAGGTCCACTGGTGCCCCCAGGGGTCCCGGGCGTTGTATTGGCGCTCGCCGTACATGTGGTCGGTGGGCTCCTCGAGGATCTTCGCTCCGTGGGCTCGCGCGTGCTCGCAGTGCGCCCTGGCGTCCTCCACGCGTACGAGCACCGAGTGTGTGACTTCGCCGGGACGTGGCGGTAGGCGGTCGTAGCGGACGTCGCCAATGATTACCGCGCCGCCTTCCCCAACGTTCATCTGCGATCGATGGTCCTCGCCGATCTGGAGGCGCTCGACGAAGCCGAAAGCCTCAGTCAGCCAACTGACCGCGGCGCGCACATCGGGATAGATGAGCACCGGGATCGTGGTGGCGCTCGGGATCGATCGGTTCGGCAGCACGGCAGAGCAGCTTACGAGAGCGCGCGAGGAAGGGCCAGCCGCTCCGTCCTCGTTTGCCCGTCCCTCGGTCATCTTGCCCACCGCCCGCTGTTGTCGCCTTTGCGCGGAAAGCAGACGTCGCCCGCATAGCCACGTCATCGGCGCGCCCGCTCTGCCGGTGGAGCGATAGCGCCTCCGGCGCTGTTTCATCGGATGGGCACCCGGCTCGATCACGGAAGCCAGCCGCGGGGCAGCCGGACGGCCAGACACCAGAGCGATCAGCCGTTTACGATCCGCCGCAAGCGCGGTGCAGACCACCGCGACCCCGGGGGGGGCGTCGTGAGGACGTGCCGCGACGGATCGCGACAACGGAGGCAGGCATGTCTATTGGGAGAAGGGGCCCGCGGGCGCTACTGTCCGGCGGGCTCGCAGTACGTATGGCCGGCGTGGGCGTTGTGCTCGCAGCGGCGTTTCTGATGATGGTGGGCAGCGCCTCGGCATGGACAGTGAGCAACCTCACGGCATCGTGCGGTCAGCTCGATGCCCAGGTCCCCTCCCCGGGCACCTATAGCTACGCAGTCGGCGTCACCAAAAGTGGCACGTTCACGACGACCGAACAACACGAGAACGTGACGATCGGTGGCGTCTACGCGAACGGCCTGACAACCATCACCGTCAAGCACGGTAGCGAGGTGGCCGGGACGGTCAAGTGGCTGTTCGTCAACTGCGCCGCGCCGAGGAACGGCGCGACCGGCGCGATTGGGCCGACCGGCGCCACCGGGGCAACCGGTACGGGAAGCATCGGCCCGACCGGGCCGACGGGTCCGACCGGCGGGAGCGGTGCGACCGGCGTGACTGGGGCAACGGGCGCGACAGGTGGAACGGGTGCGACCGGCGGAACGGGCGCGACGGGCTCGACCGGACCCGACCTGCCGTGCATGAGCTACCTGGCGAGCGGGATCGATGCAAAGCCCACGATCCAGTTCTCGGGCTGCAATGTGCAGGTCGTCAACGGCGAAGGCAGCACCGCCACCAACAACGGCGAGGGCAACCTCGTGATCGGCTACGACGAGCCGGCGGAAGAATTCAAGGGAATCATCGGACCTAACGGTCCTGAACCCTGCCACCCTCACGGCTCTCACATCACGCCGGAATGTGCCCTCAAGCCGCAGACCGGCTCGCACAATCTGATCGTGGGCACCGAACAGTCGTATACGAGCTTCGGTGGGATCGTCGGAGGGCTCGGAAACACGATCACCGGGCATTTCGCGTCGGTCCTGGGCGGCGACGGGAACACGGCGAGCGGAGAAATCGCCACAGTCAGCGGCGGCGCGAGCAACACGGCGAGCGGACAAGAAGCCACAGTCAGCGGCGGCATCCAAAACACGGCGAGCGGCCTATGGTCGTCGGCCAGCGGCGGCCAAGCCAACGAAGCAAGCGGCAAGCTCAGTTGGGTCGGCGGCGGCAAGCAGAACAAAGCCACCGGGACGGACTCCTCGGTCTTCGGCGGTGAAGGGATAGAAGCCGGCGAACTGGAAGCTAAGCCATAGCGGCTTAGGTCATCGTGCCTAGGCGGCCCGGCCCTCGCGGTCGGGCCGCCGGCCGCTGCCGCTGCTCGGCCAGATCTTGTGATGCAGGAGTGTTCGCGCGGGACGATGTGCGGGCCGGATCAGTTTGTGCCGGGGGACGTTGCGTCGCGAAGTCTTCGCGGGCGCGATGGCGGTACGCGAGTGCGCTTCCGCCTCCGAAGGAGGAGCAGGTGTCCGGTCCGTCGCCCGGCTCGGCCCTCAGCTGCTTCACCGGCCGAGCGGGCGTGTCCGTCGCCACGAGGTCGCGTCCCTGAGCTGCTGTAAATTCACTCCGCTCAGGTTCCCGGTGGCGGGTAGTTTATGCGGCGATCACCTCCTTTGCCTCGGGTTCTGGTTCGGTTGGCTGGTGGTGGAGCCGGTAGAGCTTTTGGCGGTCTATCTCGGAGAGCCTGAGGCCGTTGCAGGTGTTGTTGATCTGCAGGTCGAGTACGGCCCACACGAGGGAGAGACAGCTCTCCTCGCCAGGGAACCTGCCGATCACCTTCGTGCGTCGCTTCACCTCGCCGAGCGTCCGCTCGAGCAGGTTGGTCGAGCGCCAGCGCTTGCGGTGGCGCAGCGGGTAGCGCAGATGGGCAACCAGGGCATCGAGGTCATCGGCGAGGCATCTCGCAGCTGACGCGTAGCCGGCTTGCTCGAGTTCGGCGACGAGCACCTGCAGGCGCTGGGTTCCGTCGTGCTCGTCGGTGGCCTCATCCAGGGCCTTCCAGTAGGCGCGGCGTACCCGCTCGCGCTCTCCCTCGGGCAGCTTCGCGATCAGGTTGCGCGCCCGGTGCACAGAGCAATGCTGGCGGTCAGAGGAAGGCCAGCACTGCTCGACCGCCTTGATCAGCCCGGGGGCGCCGTCTGAAACGACGAGCATCGGCGGCCCCAGGCCACGGGCGATCAGGTCCCTTGCGAGTGAGAGCCAGTCCTCGTGGGACTCGCGCATCCCGAGACAGACGCCGACGAGGACCCGTTCGCCCTGCTCGGTGAAGCCCCAGGCGCAAAGGACGCCCTCCTTAGGGCCTTTCGCTCTGACGTTGAGGAAGATCGCGTCGAGGAATAGCGCCACCAGTCTGACCCCGTAGAGGTCGCGGCGCTTGAACTGCTCGAAGCGCTCTCTGAGCTCCCCGCAGATCCTTGACGCGGTCGACTTGGAGAGCTTGCCGAGCCCCGCCTCCTCGCACAGCGATTCGACGTCTCGCATCGACAGGCCGCGGACGAACGCGCCAACGACCATGGCCTCAAGCGGCCTGGTGCGAAGCAGCTTCGTCGAGTGCGGGAATAACGCCGAGACGAACGGCTCGGCAGCCTCACGGGCCTGCGGGATCTCAACCGAGAGCTCCCCTTCTGCGGTCTGCACCCGGCGAGGGCGATACCCGTTTCTGAGCCCCGACTCGTAGTTGCGAAGCCCGCGCTGATACTCAGGCCGGCGCTCATAGCGAGCACGACCCAGCCAGGCCTCGAACTCATCCTCCACAGCCCGCTGAATGATCAGCCGGGCACCGAGCTTGGCGAGCTCTGACAACGCCTCGCGCGGGTTCTCGCCGACTCCCACGGCGAGCAGCTGGTCGATCTGGTCTTCGATCTCCGCCGACGGCGGTACGGTACGTCTCACGGCGTAGGCCTCCTTCATTCGTCTTGCAGGACATGAGGGAACCTACGCCGTCACCTTGACGGCTCGCGGAGCTATTTACAGCACTTCTGGGACGCGACCGCTGTCGCCACGATCGAGAGTGTCGGAATGGACGAATCTCGATAGCCCGGACCGACCGCGCCGAGACTACTGCTCAGCCATGGCAAGCGGTCGTCTCCGGTACGCCGGGCGAGACGCTCGGAACTCCTCCAAAGGGGCAGTCTCGCGAGGCTCAACCGAGACGCCTCCTTCACCATCCGAAAGCGAGCGGCGACAAGGACGATGTGGTGTCTCTTCACGATGGCCGACGGCCTTCCAGGGCAATGTAAGACCTGGTACTTTTCCGTATAGGATCGGTGGCTCGTCTCGGATGGGCGAGCATCTCAGCACGAGGACACCGCTGACAAGCCGGAGGATGCGAGATGACACTGGGGGGAGCACCGGCACCGCGTTGGCCTGAGCCGAGGCGGCGAGACGCCCTCCTGCGGATGCGCCGCTTACCAGGCGACCGTCGGTGGAGGCCTGCGACTCGAACGGCGGCAGGCGTCCAATGGCTCGAGCCGCGGTCAGGCGCGTCCGCACCCTCGGGCACGGAGGCAGCATGACGGGCAGGTTCAAGCCGGCACGGATCGCGGGCATTTGCGCGGGCCTGGTGATGGTCGTCGCGGGCATGCTGGGGTTCAGTGCGAGTGCGTACGCTGAAACGGTCACGTTCAAATACACCGGCAGAGAACAGGAATTCAAGGTGCCCGAAGGCGTGTCGTCGATCACTGTTGACGCGCGCGGCGCCGCGGGCGGCGAGTCAGGAGGCTCTGATTTTAACCACGCGGTGGGCGGCATGGGCGCGCGTGTTCAAGGCACAGTCGCCGTGACGGCCGGCGAAACGTTGCAGATCAATGTCGGCGGTCAGGGTGGCACCGAGGGCAACCAGGAAGGTGGCTGGAACGGCGGCGGTTACGGCGGCGCAAACGGCGAACACGGCGACAGTTACCAGGTGGCGGGTGGCGGTGGCGGGGCGTCTGACCTCCGCCACGGCAGCGACACACTCGCCGAACGGCTGCTCGTCGCCGCTGGCGGTGGCGGTGGCGGTGGCTACGGCTCCGGCACAGGACCGGGCGGGTTGGGAGGCGCTTCGGGCGGTGCGGGCGGCGGCAGTAGCTCGGACGGGACCGAAGGCGAATCCCTCACGGACGCGTACGGCGGTGGGCCGGGGCTCGCCGGCCAGGGCAGCGGCGGCGAAGGCGGCGCAGGCGTCTGTGAGGACGGCACCAGCGGCGGCGGTGGTGAGCTCGGCCTTGGTGGCAACGGCGGTGGCTCTACTTCTCCTGGCGGTAATGGCGGTGGCGGTGGCGGTGGTTACTACGGCGGCGGCGCCGGTGGTGGTGGTGGTGGTGGCGGCAACGGCTGCGTAATTCCCGAAGGTGCTGGTGGTGGCGGTGGTGGCGGCGGGTCGAACTACACAGGCGCGGCCTCGAGCGTCACCGTCACCGACGGATATCAGTCGGGGAACGGTCAGGTCACGATCACCTACACGGCCCCGGTCACCGGTGCCACGGGCCCAACCGGCCCCACAGGACCTGAAGGCCCGAGCGGGCCCACGGGAGCGAGCGGATCGACCGGTCCGCAGGGCGTGACCGGCGCGACCGGAGCCCAGGGGCCAACCGGCCCGACCGGACCGGCAGGCACGACCGGACCCCCGGGGGTCACCGGAGCGACGGGAGCCACGGGACCGACCGGGCCACAAGGAGCGACCGGCCCGGCCGGCAGCGCGGCAGTTGCGACGTTCGCAAGCTCCCAGAGCGTGCCGAACGGCAACTGCCTGAACTACACGATGCTGGCGGGCCAGGGCAACGGCTACTGCCCGGCCAAAACGCCGGGCTTCTCTCTGAGTCCCCTACTGGCAGGTATGCCTGAGAACGGCGGGCATGTATCCAACCTGTACGCCGAAACGAACGCGGCCGTGAGCGGCAGTGACACAGCGACAGTCACTGTCATAGACAACACGAGCGGCGTCGCGCTGCTCTCGTGCACGGTCACATCGACGAGCAAAGGGGTCTGTTCGAACGCGGCCACAGCGGCGACCGCGGCCGCACCTGGCGACAGGCTCGAGGTGCAGGTGACCAACACAAGCCCCAGAAAGTCATGGTCCTGCAATAACAAGGAGTGGTCGGTGAGGTTCCGCTACTAGGCCGACACACCGATGACAGCCAGCGTGGTGGCCTGTGCCTCGCGGCACGGGCCACGACTCGGCGGCTGTCGCTTTCCGGGATCGAAGGGAGCGTCTGCCGAAACGCTCATGAGACGCGTGGCCGGGCGGCGAGGTTCCTGATGGTCGGTGTCGCGGGGTAAATCCGCTCTTTGCGGCAGTCTTGGCGCCAGCGGCGCTTGCCGACCTCGGAACTTGGGGATAGTTTTCGCGTACGGTCATTACCAACGCTATTGCTCGGATCTCTCGACAGGCTACGGCGGCGGCGCTCGCCGACCTCACGGGCCGTTTCGTTCATAGCGACGGAAACGCCGTTTAGCCCAGCAGGGCTCGCCCTGACTTCGGGGGC
>Ga0302325_10019336_pt1 | contig 14328 bp, 10 predicted proteins | sample Palsa_T0_2_FD_201948 | JGI IMG/M metagenome (GOLD analysis project Ga0302325, IMG submission 201948) | Peat permafrost microbial communities from Stordalen Mire near Abisko, Sweden - Palsa_T0_2 | ecosystem: Environmental > Terrestrial > Soil > Palsa > Peat permafrost | place: Sweden: Abisko... | reverse complement strand
CGCGGGACGGTCAGGATCGCCGCCGAACGTCAGCTCGCAGGTCGTGGACGCCTTCAGGCCCATCTTGTGCTCGAGGTTCGTGACCCGCGCGCCGTTCCGCTCGCCGAGCGTGCCATCGGGGTTCACCAGGTACTTGGGCACCAGGAACATGGACAGGCCCTTGGTGCCAGGCCCGGCACCCTCCGGCCTGGCCAGGACCAGGTGGAAGATGTTCTCCGTCATGTCCTGCTCGCCGCCGGTGATGAACCGCTTGACGCCCTCGATGTGCCAGGTGCCGTCGGGCTGCTCGATCGCCTTGGTCCGCCCGGCGCCCACGTCGGATCCCGCGTCGGGCTCGGTAAGCACCATGGTCGCGCCCCAGCCCCGCTCGATGGCAAGCTCGGCGAAGCGCTTCTGTTCCGGGGTGCCGAGCGTCCACAGGATGGTCGCGAACGTCGGCCCGTTGCAGTACATATAGGCCGCCGGGTTCGCGCCGAGGATGAAGCTCGCCACTCCCCAGGACAGCGATCTGGGGACCACGGTTCCGCCAAGCTCGGGTGGCACGGAGAGCCGCCACCATTCCGCGTCCATGATCGCGTTGAACGACTTCTTGAAGGACGCGGGCATCGCCACGTTCCCCGTGGCGGGGTCGAAGACCGGCGGGTTGCGGTCGGAGTCGACGAACGACTCGGCCACCGGCCCAAGCGCGAGCCTGTTGACCTCGGCCAGCATGTCGCGCGCCGTTTCCTCGTCAACCTCGTCAAAGGGGGCGGTGCCAAGAAGCTCCTGGCGACCAAGGACCTCGAACAGGTTGAACTCGATGTCCCGCAGATTGCTCTTGTAGTGGCTCATGTAACGCTCCGCATGATCGACGCCTGCCTCTATGTTACTCACTAGTAGCATGATCGCATCACCCGGTCGGCGGCTTTTTTCGCTATGGTTTCGCTATGGCTGACACAGCGCGTCAGAAGCCGGTAGCAGGAGTTCTCCGTTGTTTGCCTGTTTCACCACTTTTGAGGCATCAAAGCACTGGATGCGACTAGGCTTCCGAGTCGTGACGGATGCACGCGACCCCTCGGCGGGCCTCTCGATGCGGCAGCCTAGCGACGGCATGCCCTCGCGGCTGCCAGGCGGAGCGCTGCCCGGCCGACAGTTTACGGATGACATGCCCCCCAGATACTCGCATGGGGACCAGCAGTCGGCCGATTCCCCCCGCCGCGCGCCAGGCGACTTCCCCCGCCGTGAGCCGGCTGATTTTCCCCGCCGCGCGGCGATGCCGAGCCGTCAGCCTGCCTACCCGAATCGCCCATCAGGTGGTCGGCATCGCCGCGCCGTCCCCAACAGCCTGCCGCAGGGCGCCCCCGCTCTCGTGCTTGCCGTCCCCGGCAGCGACACCGATCTCACCACCGGCGCCGCGGGCGAGATCTCGGCCATCTTGCGGGTGGATAACCCGGCGGTGGACGTGCGGGCCGCGCGGATCGACGGCGGCGGCCACGACGACCCGTCCGACCTCCGCACCGTGCTCACCGATGCCGCCGCGCAGCGGCCAGACGGCGGCCCATGCGCCATCGTGATCCCGCTTCTCGCCACGATCAACCCGCCCGTGATCCGCAGGCTGCGCGCGGCCGTCGCCGCCAGCGGGGCTAATGCCATCGTCACCGGATTCTTCAACTCCAACGCCATGATCGCCGAGATCCTGCACATCCGTCTGGCCGAGGCCGGCCTCGCACGCGCGGACCGGGTGCGCCTGTTCAGCATCGTCACCGCCGCGGATGGCGTCCTCATCGCGACCGTGGGCGGCCCGGACGGTGCCACCTCGGCCAACGTGACCTCGATACTGCTCGCGGCGCGACTGGCCCTCCCGGTGATCACCGCGTCGCTCGACGGCGGCCCGTCCCTGCAGGAAGCCGCGACGCGGCTGAAGGAGATGGGGGTCAACCGGCTTGCCATCGCCCCCTGTTTCATCGGCCCGGAGGCTACCAGGCGCGATCTGGACGCACTGGCGATCGGCACGGACTACGCCGCACCGATCGGCGCGCACAGCAACATCGCCAAGCTCGCCGCCATGGCCTACGGCCAGGCGCTCAACTCCATCGAACTCCCCGACGAGCAGGACTAGACGCCGGCAGCAGGTGCGGCAGGTGGCGTGCCGACGTATCCTCGCAATGATCGCCGCCGCCTGAAAGTGGCGGTCTTGGGACAGCAGTTAACAACAGCAGTTAACAACTGTGATGATTGCGAGCAATCCCGTATGCATGTGGCATCCAAGGCACTTTGCGCGATCATTACGGCGGCCGCCTTGGCCACCGGACCGATCATCGTCGGTTCTGCGTTGGCCGCACCTGCTGCCTCGAAAGCCCCGGCGGCGTTGAAAACCCCGGCAGTCCCGTCGGGTGACAGCCCGAAGGGCTTCACCTACGGGACCGACAGCTGGCCAGTGTCCGGCACGGGCGGTGCTCCGTACCACGAGCCCGTCACCGGTGGCAGCTACGGCGGCTACATCGGCATGGCCGGAAACTGGGCGCGCATGGAGGGATGCAAGACCGGCAACTTCCTCGCCTGGGCACCGGCCAACAGCGCGCAAGCCAACGTCAACTACACCAGGTATCACATCGGAATCGGCACCGGCGTCTACTGGTACATGGGCGGTCCCGGCGTCGATCCGCACTGGAACGGCACCCAGGGGGAAGCCGCCAAGTGGGGCGCGCTGCAGGCGGCGCGAGCGCTGTCGGCGATGAAGAGCCGCGCGGTGACCTATCCGGTGGTCTGGGCCGACATCGAGATGCCGGGGATCGAGCCCGCGTTCGACAACGGCTGGAACAGCGTCTACTCCTCGCCGTGCAGTGAGCGCGTGGTCAGGGGCTACATCTCGGCAAACGTCGACCGGGCGGAGTTCAACGGGTTCGCGTCCTACATCACCACGCACTCGAAGTACAAGGTCGGCGTCTACTCCGCCGCCTCGATCTGGGCCTCCATCTTCGGAACGGGCACGGCATCAAGCATCCCGAACACCTACGAGTGGACCTACCTTCCCGAGACCTCGCGCCTGGCGTCCTCCCCCGTCGGCTGGTGCCTGCGCGGAACATCGACGTGCGCGCAGTTCTTCGGCAGGCAGTCAGGTTCAAGCAAGTACGCCTTGATGTGGCAGTGGTCGGGCGGCGGCGGCGTCACCAACGGCTACGGCGACTTCGACCAGATCGACGTCGCGCGCCTGAAGTGACTGCGGTTACACTACGGTTCCGGCAAGCAGCGGCTCGAGCTTCAGCTTGGGATTGTCTCGCCGGATCGCGTTCAGCCGCCACTTGTCGGCGAACAGCGCGAGCAGCGCGCCGTCGAGCCGTCGTTTCAGCACCTCGGCGCCGCGCATGCCGGCCAGCGCGGTGATGCCTTCCTCGTCGGTCAGCCTGGCCATCGAGTAGTCCAGGTGGTCAAGCTCCGACCGCGCGCCGAACTCGTGCTCGAGCCGGTGCAGCACGACGTCGAACTGGAGCGGCCCCACCGCCGCGAGCACGGGCGCCTGGTCACCGCGCAGGTCAGACGCGAGAATCTGCACCACGCCCTCGGTGTCAAGCTGGTCGATGCCGCGCCGGAACTGCTTGTACTTCCCGGCGTCCTTGCACCGCACGACGCCGAAGTGCTCGGGCGCGAACGACGGGATCGGCGGAAACGAGACCGGAATATCGGCATAAAGCGTGTCACCCGGACGCAACGCCGTGGCATTCACCAGACCGATGACGTCCCCAGGGAACGCGACCTCCACGGTCTCCCGCTCCTGGCCGAACATCGCCTGCGCGTACTTGGTGGCGAACGCCCGCCCGGTCGCGGCGTGGGTCAGCACCATACCGCGCTCGAACCGCCCCGAGGCGACCCGCACGAACGCCACCCGGTCCCGGTGCGCGGGGTCCATGTTGGCCTGCACCTTGAACACGAGCCCGGAGAACGGCGCGTCGACCGGCCGCGCGTCGCCGTCTACCGACACCCGTGACCTGGGCGCGGGCGCGAGCGCACACATCGAGTCGAGCAGCCGCCGCACGCCAATGTTGGAAAGCGCCGCGCCGAACAGCACCGGAGACGACTGCCCCGCGAGGAACGACTCCATGTCAACGTCGGCGCCGATCTCGTCGAGCAGCTCAAGCTCCTCAACCGCGGCGTCGTAGGCCGTCCCTTCGCGTTCGCGCGCCTCATCCGCGGCGAACACCGCCTCAAGCGCCCGTCCGGCACCGCCGGGCGTCCGTGTATAGGCGGTATATACGCCGCTTGACCGCTCGATAAGGCCGCGGAAGTCACCGGCGATGCCCACCGGCCAGTTCACCGGTGTCGGCCGAAGACCGATCCGCTGCTCGATCTCGTCGAGCAGCTCAAGCGGCTCACGCCCTGGCCGGTCCCACTTGTTCACGAACGTCACGACCGGCACGTGCCGCGACCGGCAGACGTCGAACAGCTTCAGCGTCTGCGGCTCAAGTCCCTTGGCCGAGTCAAGCAGCATGATGGCGCAGTCGACGGCCTCGAGGACACGGTAGGTGTCCTCGGAGAAGTCCGCGTGCCCAGGCGTATCGAGCAGGTTGAGCACGTGCCCGTCGTAGTCGAACTTCAGCACCGCCGAGGTGATCGAGATCCCCCGGTCCTTCTCCATCGACATCCAGTCCGAGGTGACACCGCGCCGCCCGGCCTTGCCGTGCACCGCGCCCGCGGAGTTGATCGCCGCCGCGTGCAGCGCCAGCGCCTCGGTCAGCGTCGACTTGCCCGCGTCCGGGTGGCTGATCACCGCGAAGGTCCGCCGCCGCGCCGCCTCATCCCGCACGACGCCGTCCGACGCGGACCGCTTCTCAACATCTGTCACCGACACCGCGGCAGTGCTCCTTAACTCATTTGCTCAGTGCGAACGTGTGCGCAGGTCCCAGACTCAAACAGGAAAAAGTCCAAATCCATTCTCCCGAACGGTCGCGTGGTCCCACGCCAACGCACCATGACCGCACGGAGCGGGCGACAGAAAAGTCCAGCCCGCTCTGGCAGCCCAGGAATCTGCCCCGCCCGACATTCCAGTTTACCCGGATCGCGCGGCGAGTATGGTCGCGGCGGCCAGCCGCCATCGGCCTGATCGTCGGCGGCACGCTGGGCGCCCTCAGCGGGCGGGCAGGGTTGGATGCGGGTCCGCGAGAGCGAAATCGGTCATGCTGCTTGTCATGGCCCACCGCTCGTGGTCCCGCCAGGCGCCGTCGATGAACAGCAGGTCAGGCGAGTAACCCTCCATGCGGAAACCGAGCCGCCTGACCAGCTTCAGTGACGCATGATTGCCTGGCTGGATCTGGGCGTCAAGACGGTGCAGGCGCAGCTTCTGGAAGGCATAGCGCAGCACCAGGTCGAGGCCTTCCGACAGGTAGCCCTGACCAGCGGTAGGCGCGAAGGCCGCGTAGGCGAGGGAGCCGTTCTGAAAGCGACCGCGGATGATGTTGTTGATATTGACAAGTCCCGCGATGGCCCCGGTATCGCGTAGGCAGATCAGCAGCGACTCTGCGCCTGGCTGCTCGTATCGTGCCAGGTAGGCCTGGAATTTCTCCGGTGTAGCAGGCAGGGACATCCACGGGTGATGCAGGTCGACGCTCGCAGCCACCAGAGTCAGGAACTCGCCCTGGTCACCGTTGGCCAGCGGACGCACGGTCACCCTGCGGGAAATGCCGGGCGCATCCGCCGCCGCTCCGTCGGCCGCCGGCTCAGGCTGCCCCGCGACCTGGCCTCTCTCGTTCCCGACCATAGGTGGAACGGTATCGGGTTCCCGCCGGACTCGCTGAACGGATCTCATGGGCGCGGGATTGACCGACTCATCCGGGTCATGATGCGGATGAGGAGTCATAGCCGACCTTGGCCATGTCACGCTGATCCCAACCAATCGTTGGCCGCACGGCTCCAACGAGACGATCAGGAGCGAAATCCCATGTGGCATTCCATGTTCGCGGACCAGGTCCCCATCCTTGAGAAGGTCCTGCGGACCATCCTGGTCTACGCGACGATCTTGGTCTTGTTCCGGATCGTAGGGAAACGCGATCTGGCCACGATCAACATGTTCGACTTCGTCGTCCTGTTCCTGCTGTCCAACGTCGTTCAGAACGCCATCATCGGTAACGACGACAGCCTCACGGGAGGTGTCATCGGCGCGGTGACCCTAGTAGCGGTCAACGCCTTGCTCAACCGATGGATCGCCGCCAGCGACCGCGCCGCGCGCATACTTGAGGGCAAGCCAACGATCATCGTCAAGGACGGCCGGTTCCTCCCGGAGGCGGCCAGGCACCTGTCGCTGCGACAAGGAGACATCGACCAGGCCATCCGGGTGCAGAACGGTGACGACATCAGCGAGATCGCCACCGGACGGATCGACCCAAACGGGCAGTTGGTCCTTTCACTCAAGCCCGAAGAGCAGAACGCCAGCAAGGCCGACATCGCAGCACTCAACAGCCGCCTCAAGGCAATCGAGGCCGCCCTCGGCGCGCTAGCGACCGTCATTCTGCCGGATTTATCTCGATAAACGCACCAAGATCAACATAGTGCTGAATATTTGACCGGCGGGGGGCGGTCAAATATTCAGCACTATCGACTTCGAGAAGAACCTAGGCAGCAGGTGGCACTTCACAGATGGCTGACAACGAATACGAGGATCTGGACAAGCTGCTAGAGCGCGCTGCGGCCATGGACCTTGAGTCAGAAGAACGATGGGAGATCATCAGAAAGATTCAGCGCCGGGCTGACCGGCCAGCCTTTGACGCGGCCTGTGCCTTCGCGCACTCGGACAGCTGGGCCAAACGCGTGCTTGGCCTGGACGTCCTAGGCCAGATCGGCTACAAGCAGAACCGCCCCTTCGCCGAAGAAACGCTGCCGATCCTGATTCAGGCCTGCGAGGACGACCACCCGTATGTTCTCGGCAGCGCAATCACGGCCCTGGGCCACGTCCGCGATCCACGCGGTCTCGCCGCGGTATTGCGCCACAGTTCGCATCCAAGCGAAGACGTCCGCTTCAATGTTGCGGCGGCACTGCCGAGCGTCTGTGACGATCCCCCCTTCGCCGAAGCCGTCACGGCGCTCATCAGCCTCTCCGCCGACCCTGACCCGGAGATCCGCGACTGGGCAACATTCGGCCTCGGCAGCCAGATCAACACCGACACCACGTCGATCCGGGACGCCCTAGCCGCACGGCTCACCGACCCCGAAGAAGACACCGCCGGCGAGGCACTGCTCGGCCTAGCCCTACGCCACGATCCCAGGACGCTCCCGGCCCTGCTGGCCATGCTGGCCGACAATCCGGGAAACCTCATCGTCGAAGCCGCCGGAGAACTCGGCTCACCAGAAGCGCTCCCCACACTGCAACGCCTCAAGGCCGAGGGCTGGCAGGACGATGATCCGCGCCCATCCGTCCTAGACGACGCGATCGCGGCCTGCTCGCGGTAAAACACGACCCGCCGTGAGGCCGGATCTGATCGCTCAGTAGTTTTGCCGGTAGGGCAGCCGTTCGAGCTCATTCCCGGCCGCGTCACGAGCGGTGAGGAAAGCGCTGGAACTGCCCTACCGGCCCAACGGTACGCGGAGCGGTCGCGAAAGAACCGGATGCCCATCAGGACCGGGAGGATAAAAACGTAGAAAAAGGCCGTAGATCAGGAAAGACGCCCCGATAACGGCATTCCATATCCTGCGCCGCTAGCGGGATGCGCAACGAGGCTAGTATAACCGCAGGTAGAAGCGTATTCTTTGCTCATCACGGAAAGTTCGATGCTGTGCTATGGCAGGCGGCCTGCGATGGGGGTAATACAGCGACGATTCCCTTGGATTCGTGACATATGCCGAAAATTCTGGGGCTAATTAACGACAGGCAGGCCGATTTTTCTTTTGACTTTGCGGTAAGCCGCGCCGCAGGGCTCAGGTAAGAGGCCACTGTTCCAGGCCGCCTGTTGCGCAACTGAAGGCAGGGGTAGTGCTTGCGGCCCAGCTGGACAGGAGGGCTATGCCATGCGAACAGAAATACTTAGCTGGAGCCACGAACACGGCTGGTCCGGCCCGTTCCCTCCTGCCGTCTCCGGGCACACTCTCGTCCTGGCATTCGGCGAGTCGGCACTCATTGACGACCCAGCACCGCTGGCTGAGCTTGTCGCTGCCTATCCGGACGCTGCCGTCACCGGATGCTCGGGGGCTGGCCGGTTCGCCACCGCTCCCCAGCCCGCCCCAGGCCAAGGGCCTGCCCCGGCCGTCCGACTCGACCCGGCACCGCTCGTTGTCACCGTCGTTACGTTTGAACAGGTCCGGGTCCGCGTCGCGGCCGTGTGCCTCGGCTGGTGCACCTCACGTCAGGCCGGGCAGGAACTCTCCGAGCAACATGAGCCAGACGACACCGCCCTGTTCGTCCTGTGGTCCGGCGCCAACATCAATGGCGATCAGCTTACGGAAGGCATCGTCGACGGCCTCGCCCGCGCCCAGCCGGCCGGAACACCTAGGCTGCCAATGTCCGGCGGGCTCGCCGCGGACGGCGATGGGCTCCAGCGCACCTGGGTACTTGCCGGGAAGGCACCCCTGTCGGCCGCTGTCGTCGGCGTCTTCCTATCCGGCGACGCACTGCGGGTCGGCTACGGCAGCGCGGCCGGCTGGGGCATCTTCGGGCCTGCCCGGCGAGTGACCCGCTCCGATGGCAACGTGCTTTACGAGCTGGACGGGCAGCCAGCGCTCGCGCTGTACAAACGCTACCTTGGCGACCGCGCCGCCGGACTGCCGACAACCGCGCAACTGTTCCCGCTAGGGCTGCACCCCGAGGAAGGCGGCGAGAGGATCGTGCGGAGCATACTGACCGTGGACGAGACCGCGCAGTCACTCACCTTTTCCGGCGACATCCCGCAGGGCAGCACCGCGCAGCTGATGCGGTCTACCAGGGACCGGCTCGTCGACGCGGCCGGCACCGCGGCGCAGAACGCAGCCGACGACATCGAGCCGACCGCCGACCAGGGTGCCGGTAAGCCAGCAGAGTGGCTCGCCATCGCCGTCAGCTGCGTCGGGCGGCGGCTGGCCCTAGGCGAACGGACCGAGGAGGAGCTCGACGCGGCGCTCGAAAGGCTCGCCTCCAACACCACCATGACCGGCTTCTACTCCAACGGTGAGATCGCGCTGGCCCGCGACGGCCGGGCCCGGCTGCACAACCAGACGATGACCGTGACCGTGCTGGGGGAACGCCGGTGACCAGCCACCACGCCGCGCGGCCGACCGCCCAGACTGACTCGGTGCGATCCCGACAGTGAAGACGACCGGCGGCCTGCATCCGCTGCTGCACCGGCAGCTGGCCCGGCTCGGCCTGAGCGCGGACCTCTCCCCGGGAAACAGCCCGGACGACGCGTTCGGCCTGCGGCAGTGGCGTGAGCTTCTCAGCCGCATCAGCGTCGCTTACACCGATGCGGATAACGACCGCTACACCTTCGAACGGTCCATCGACGTGTCCGACCGCGAGATGGCCGAACTGCACGAGAAGCTGCGCACCCGGGCGGCGTTCACGCGCGCGATAGTCGAAAGCGCCGGGGACGCGATCATCACTACCGACGGGAATGGCGTCATCACGTCCTTCAACCCGGCGGCCGAGCGGCTGCTCGGCTGGACCGCCGACAAGGCGTGCGGGCAGATCGCCGACATCCTGCTGCAAGACGGTGAGCGGCAGCGACTTGAGGCCATGGTCATGGAGCAGCTGGGCGGCAGCGCGGGCGGAACGATGTCGCTTGAGCTGGGCGCGCGGCACCGGGACGGCACGGAGCTGCACCTGCTGACGACCGTCAGCGTCTCGGTGGCCGACACCGACGTGCTCGTCACCATGATCACCAGGGACATCTCGGCGCAGAAGACGTTCGAGGAGCGGCTGCGCCACCAGGCCGGCCATGACGCGCTGACCGGGCTGCCGAACAGGGCCAGGTTCCACGAGCTGCTCGACGCCGAACTGGCCCGCGCCCGCGAGGCTGGCGATGACATCGCGCTGCTGTTCTGCGACCTGGACCGGTTCAAGCTGATCAATGACAGTCTCGGGCACGACGTCGGAGACGCCGTGCTGGTGAACGCGGCCGCCCGGTTCCAGGCCTCGATCCGCCCCTGCGACCTAGTGGCCCGGCTGTCCGGAGACGAGTTCGTCATCCTCTGCCCAGGCATCATGGGCACGACCGAGGCCCGGCTGATCGCCGAGTCGATCGTCACCGGGTTCTCCGTCCCGTTCCATCTGGGCGCCCACGACGTGGTTGCGTCCGTGTCCGTCGGCGTCGTCACCGGCGACACGTCGGTCTCCGGCGAGGAACTGCTCCGCAAGAGCGACCTCGCCATGTACAGCGCGAAACGCGGCGGCCGTTCCCGTGTCCACGTGTACGAGGCCGACATGGTCTCCACCGTCACCACCCGGATGGAGATCGAGAACGGCCTGCGGGCCGCGCTGCGCGATGGCGGCCTCCTGCTGTATTACCAGCCGATTGTGTCCACCGGCGACGGGGTAGTCCGCAAGGTCGAAGCATTGGTCCGCTGGGAACGCCCTGGGCACGGCGTGGTCCTCCCGGCGACCTTCCTCCCGGTAGCCAACGAGGCCGGTCTGGCGCCCGCCGTCGACCGGTGGGTCCTCGAGGCGGCATGCAGCGAGGCGGCCAGCTGGGCGCACGATGTAACCGTGTCAGTGAATCTGTCCGATCGGCTGCTCTCCCAGCCGGGCGTCGTCGACCTGGTCACCGGCGTGCTGGGGCGCAGTGGGCTGAAAGCGCAGCGACTGGGGATCGAGGTGACTGAACGGCTGCTCGGCACCGATATGCCCCAGGCGGTAGGCGCGCTGCGCCAGTTGCAGTTCCTTGGCGTCGGCGTGTACCTGGACGACTTCGGCACCGAGTACTCCTCGCTTGCCCGGCTTCGGCAGCTCGACTTCGACGTGCTCAAGATCGACCGGTCGTTCGTCGTGGACCTCGCCAACCCGTCGTCGCGGATCATCGTCGCGTCCGTCATCAGGATGGCCCGCGCCCTCGGGCTTGAGACGGTCGCCGAGGGCGTGGATACGCAGGAACGGTACGACACACTGGTCGAGCTAGGCTGCGATGCGATGCAGGGGTACCTGCTAGCCGAGCCGCTGCCGGCCGATGCCCTGCGCAGCTACCTCGGCCGTCAGGGGTCCACGCCTGCGGAGCACTGACCGCACATGGCGCTTTCTCAGTGCCGGAACTACCGTGCCAGGCCACTTCCAGCGTGCCTGACATCGTGTGGAACGTCAGCGTGGCCTGCCCTGCTGGCGGCTGGACGTCGCCGGGCCGAGCCAGCGCGCTGATACCGCGCTACGCCTGACTCGCTTCTCCGAGTTGCTACTATGATCAATTCGTGTTCAGTAAACGCACCCGGGCTAAACGACTGCGTAAAGCGGCTGATTGGCGTCAGCAACAGCCTGAGCACCCGCTTGATGAGATCTTCCAGAAGGACGCGAAGCGGATACGGCGCCGGCACGGCTGGAGTACGGCCGTTGAAGTCGCGCTGGCAGTCTTGGATATGCTCCCCTGGTAACACCGCCGGTGCACAGAAAGCACACGCTGGCAAACGCGCCGTCCTGGTCGGGCGCGTGACGGTATCGGTGCGACCATGGACCGCGGTCATTGTCGATCTCGTCGTTGTCTGGCTCATGTCCTTGAGGCTGATCGGTGTCCCCATTTCGGTATCCAGACCTCGGTGTCGGGTGCGTCAGCTCGTCTGGAGTCGAGGTAGTCGCGAAGTTTGCTGAGCGCGGGATGGGGATTGTCGACGCGCCAGATCAGTGACATCGGGTAGATCGGTGTCGGATCACGCACCGGTATGCGCCGCAGGTCGTAGCTGTCTGGCCACAGATACCGCGAGCCTTCCCCTACAAAGGTCGCAAGTTCCGAGGAGTCAGCGATTTCAGCAAGCAGCGCCTCGTTTCCGAAGACGGGCCCAACCACGTCGATCGTGAGCCCGAACGCGGCGGCGAGCTCGTCGTAGTAGGCAGCCCACTCGGTGCCGGGCGCCATGCCGGGCATCCAGATTCGATGCCCGGCAAGTTGCGCAGGTGTGACGGCGGGAGCGTTGGCGAGCGCATGGCGGGGTCCGACGAGCAGCTGATGCGAGTCGTCGATCACTCGGGCAGTCTTGATCGCGTGTGGCAGATGCCGCGCGGGAACTGTGACAGCGTGGAAGGTGGCGTCGATCGTCCCAGCCTCGACAGCAGCGATTGCAGCATCGACGTCGACACTCAGGGTCACGACGTCCAGCTCGATCTCGGGATGCATACGGTAGAAGTCCTGCAGGAGCACCGCTGGCGCGATCCGCCGGTTGATGACATCGACGCGCAGAGCGCGCCGGCCAGGACGCACGGACGCGTCGGCCCGCTCTGCTACTCGCAGAAGTTCACGGGCATGGGGCAGGAACGCCTGGCCGTCGATAGTGAGCTGAGCACCGCGCGCCGTGCGGGTGAACAGGCGCACATCCAGGTATTTCTCTAGCGCGGCGATGCGCTTGGAGACGGCCTGCTGGGTGATCGACAGCTCGTCGGCGGCTTCCTGGAACTGGCCAGCGTCCGCAGCCGTGACGAAGGTACGCACGGCGTCGAGATCCACGTACCAGACTCTACTTGCACAACATCAGGTTGTGGCTCGCCGCCAGTTCAGTTGTTTGATCCAGCTTCTCAGCCTTGCTTTGATCAGAGCGATCAACGGCAAGTCGTTTGAAGCGGGAGGTGCGGAGCTTGGTGGCTAGACGATCCCTGGGTCGGCAGTTCGGATGGCTATGGACGGCCTACGCCGTTAGCGCCTACGGCTCCGGCCTCGGATTCGGGGCATTCCCGTTGATAGCCGTGCTGGTGTTGCATGCCAGCCCCGGTGAGGTGTCCGCGCTCTCCGCGGTAGGGCCGGCAGTGGGTGCGCTGATCGCGCTGCCGCTCGGACCCTGGGTGGAGTTTCGCCGCAAGCGGCCGGTGATGATCGCGATGGACCTGGCCCGGTTCGGTGTCATGATGACGATCCCGGCCGCGTACGCCTTCGGGCGGCTCAGTTTTGTCCAGTTGCTGGTCGTCTCGGCCGTGGTCGCCGCGGCCAAGATCGCCTTCAATGCGGCCAGCGGCGCCTACGTCAGGGCCGTGGTCCGGCCGGATGATCTGCTCGTGGCGAATGCCCGGTTCGAGTCGACGGCGTGGAGTTCCATCGCGGTCGGGCCGCCGCTTGGCGGGGCCGCGATCGGCCTGTTCGGGCCGGTCATCACCGTGGTGGCCGATGCGCTCAGCTACCTGTTCTCCGCGCTAGGGATCACCGCTATTCGCGGCCAAGAAGAACACCCGCAGCGAACCGGCAACAGCCGGGTCCGGACCAGCGAGTTGCTCGACGGCTGGCGGCGCATCCTGACCCATCCCGGCCTGCGGGCGCTCTACCTCAACAACCTGCTCGTCAACGGACTGATCATGGCCACCGAGCCGCTGCTTGCCGTGCTCCTGCTCCGCCAGCTTGGATTCCCGCCCTGGCAGTACGGCCTCGCCTTCGCTGCCCCCTGCGTCGGCGGATTCATTGGCTCACGCCTTGCCCGCCGTGCCGTGGCACGGTATGGCCAACACCGGATCTTCCGTACGGTCGGCACGCTGCGCGCGGTCTGGCTGATCGGCCTCGCCTTCATTCGTCCCGGTGTCGCCGGCCTCGCTACCGTGATGGCCGTCGAGCTCGCGATCATCATCAGCATGAGCCTGTACAACCCCGTACTCGCCACCTATCGACTTGAACACACTCCCAAAGACCGCATCGCCCGCACGCTGACGGCCTGGTCGATCGGCAGCAGCGCCTCAATCGCCATCTTCACCGCGCTCGGAGGTCTGCTCGCCGACGCCACCAGCCCGCGTACGGCTATCACTGTCGCGGGACTTGCCATCCTCACCAGCCCGCTACTGCTACCCCGCCAAGCTCAGCGCCAGCCCAGCCCAATGGCCGATACGGTTGTGGTGAGTGCACCATAGCTCGTGCCGCATAAGGTGGCACGTTCCGCGAGTACGTCCCCGGCGCCAATGGCAGGCTAATGGCACGTCGCCGGGCGCAAAGAGCAGGTCGAGGCACTCGGCATGCCGGGACCGCACAACCACGATCTACGGCACATCTTGCGCGCGAGATTCTGGTCCCTACAACTATGAGCACGGACGGGAGCACGATCAGTGGACACAGACAACCGGATTGGTCCGCCCAGCTTTGGCAGCGAACGCAATACGCTGCGGGCCTTCCTCGACTACCACCGTGCGACCCTCTCCATGAAGTGCGGCGGGCTCTCCGATGTGGAGTTGCGGCAGCAGTCGATGCCGCCGTCGACGCTTTCGCTGCTCGGCCTGGTCCGGCACATGGC
>Ga0302325_10019335_pt1 | contig 14328 bp, 14 predicted proteins | sample Palsa_T0_2_FD_201948 | JGI IMG/M metagenome (GOLD analysis project Ga0302325, IMG submission 201948) | Peat permafrost microbial communities from Stordalen Mire near Abisko, Sweden - Palsa_T0_2 | ecosystem: Environmental > Terrestrial > Soil > Palsa > Peat permafrost | place: Sweden: Abisko... | reverse complement strand
TCGTCCAGCCGCGCATAGCGAACTTCGGCGCCGCAGATTTCTGCGGCCTGAAAAATGTTCGGCCACACCGGTGAAACCGCAACGATATTGCCGCCCGTCTCGACCACGGACTGGAGCGCCAGGATCACGGCCAGCATGGCCGCGCCCGGAACGGTGATGCGGTCCAGCCCGATGTCGGTGCCGAGCGTGCGGCGGTGGAAGTCCCGGATCGCTTCGCGCAGGGGCGTAATGCCGCGCGCATTGGTATAGAAGGTGCGGCCCTCGTCGAGCGCCTGCTTGGCGGCGTCCCGAATGAAGGCGGGGGTCACGAGGTCCGTCTCCCCGAACCACAGTGCGATCAGGTCCGGCTCGCCCAGCGCGAGCTTCGACACCGCGGCGATGCCGTTGGGCTTGAGGTTCAGGATTGTGGGGCGGATCGGGCCGGAACCGGGGGACAAAGAGCGCATGGGCCGTTTCGAGCCTACCGCCTTGCATCCGTCAACCCATGTTCCTATAACCCCCGCCATTCCGCACGCGAGGGTGGGTTCTGAGGCGAGTTGCCTCTTCCCCGTCCGGTGCCCCGAAAGGGGTGATCTCCTCGCGTCAGGCTAACCGGAAAAGGAGAGTTTTCCACATGGCATTGCCAGACTTCACCATGCGTCAGCTGCTCGAAGCAGGCGCCCATTTCGGCCACCGCCAGCAGCGCTGGAACCCGAAAATGGCGCCTTATATCTATGGCCAGCGCAACGACATCCACATCATCGACCTGACCCAGACTGTCCCCCTCCTGCATGCGGCTCTTGTCGCGTTGCGCGACGTGGCGGCCGGCGGCGGTCGCATCCTGTTCGTCGGCACCAAGCGCCAGGCTTCCGAGCCGGTCGCGGCCGCGGCCAAGCGTTGCGCGCAATATTATGTGAACCATCGCTGGCTCGGTGGCACGCTGACCAACTGGCAGACGATCTCGGCCTCGATTCGCCGCCTGCGCAACATCGAAGAGACGCTGGGTTCCGCTCAAGGCTCGGGCCTCACCAAGAAAGAGCTGCTGCAGCTCCTGCGCGAGCGCGACAAGCTTGAGCGTTCGCTGGGCGGCATCAAGGAGATGGGCGGCCTTCCGAACATGCTGTTCGTGATCGACACGAACAAAGAGGAAATCGCCGTCGCCGAAGCCCGCAAGCTGGGCATCCCTGTGGTCGCGATCCTCGACTCCAATTCCAATCCCGACGGCATCGCCTATCCGATTCCGGGCAATGACGACGCGGCCCGCGCGCTCGCTTTCTATTGCGATATCGTGGCGCGCGCGATCATCGACGGCCTGTCGCAGAGCCAGGTCGAAGCGGGTGTGGATGTGGGCGAGGCCGAAACGCCGCTTCCCGATCTCTCGCAGGCAGCCCCGGTCGAAAGCGCCGAAGCAGCCCCCGCGGCCTGATCGTCCCAGAATACGGAGTTCCAAATGTCGAACGTCACCGCGAATATGGTGAAGGACCTGCGCGACAAGACCGGCGCGGGAATGATGGATTGCAAATCTGCGCTCGCCGAAACGAATGGCGATGTCGAGGCCGCGATCGATTGGCTGCGCAAGAAGGGTCTTTCGAAGGCCGCGAAGAAGTCGAGCCGCGTGGCCGCAGAAGGCCTGATCGGCGTTGCCGTGAATGGCGACGCGGGCGCGCTGGTCGAGGTCAATGCCGAGACGGATTTCGTCGCGCGCAACGACACCTTCAAGGAGTTCGTCAAGCGCGCGGCGGAACTTGCGCTGCTGGCCGGCGGCGATGTCGACAAGCTGCTTGCCCATCCGCATTCGCCCGGCGGAGCCAGCGTGAAGGACACAGCCACCGAACTCGTCGCCAAGATCGGCGAGAACATCAGCGTGCGCCGCACGATCGCGCTGTCGGTGAATCCCGGCGTGGTGGCGACTTATGTCCACAACGCCTCTTCGCCGGAACTGGGCAAGATCGGCGTTCTCGTGGCGCTCAAATCGACGGCCGACAAGGCCAAGCTTGCCGCGCTGGGCAAGCAACTCGCGATGCACATCGCGGCAGCGGCTCCTCTCGCGCTCACGGCCGAACACCTGTCGCCCGAAGTCATCGCGCGGGAACGCGCCATTCATGCCGATCTCGCCCGCCAGTCCGGCAAGCCCGAAAACGTCATCGAAAAGATGATCGAGGGCCGGATGCGCAAATTCTATGAGGAGGCAGTCCTGCTCTCGCAGACCTTCGTCATCGACGGGGAGACCCAGATCGCCAAGGTCCTCGAAAAAGCATCGAAGGATCTGGGCGCACCGGTTACCATCGAGGCGTTCGTGCGCTTCGCGGTGGGCGAGGGCATCGAGAAGGTCGACGGCGACTTCGCCGACGAGGTCAAGCAGATGGCGGGTCACTGAACCCGCGGGGGATACGAATGGGCGCTGCGCCGAAATTCCGCCGGATACTGCTGAAGGTGTCCGGCGAGGCGTTGATGGGCGCCCAGAACTTCGGCATCGACATCGAGACCGTCGAGCGCATCGCAGCCGACATCAAGGAAGCGAGCGACGTGGGCGCCCAGGTGTGCCTCGTCATCGGCGGGGGCAATATCTTTCGCGGGCTGGCCGGGGCGGCCAAAGGCATCGACCGCGCCACGGCCGACTATATGGGCATGCTGGCGACAGTCATGAACGCGCTCGCGATGCAGGCGGCGTTGGAGCGGGTGGGCTTGCCGACGCGGGTCCAGTCCGCCATCCCCATGATGACGGTGTGCGAACCCTATGTGCGCCGGCGCGCCATCCGGCACATGGAAAAGGGCCGGGTGGTGATATTCGCGGCCGGCACCGGCAATCCGTTCTTCACCACCGATACGGCAGCGGCCCTGCGGGCGGCCGAGATGAACTGCGACGCGATGCTCAAGGGCACGCAAGTAGACGGCGTCTACAGCGCCGACCCCAAGAAGGTCGCAGACGCCCAGCGTTACGATTCCTTGAGCTATCACGAGGTCTTATCGCGCGATCTTCAGGTGATGGATGCATCGGCGGTCAGCCTGTCGCGCGAAAACCGCATTCCGATCGTGGTGTTCTCGATCCATGATCGCGGCGCGCTGGCTGCGGTGCTGCGCGGCCAAGGCCGCTGCACGATTATCAGCGAACAGGGCTAGTGTTACGGCTGCAGGGAGGACGACTCGATGACAACGCCTGGTTACGACAAAGAGGACATGAACCGCCGGATGAACGGCGCGATCGCCACCCTCAAGCAGGAATTTGCCGGTCTCCGGACCGGGCGCGCCAACCCGTCCCTGCTCGATCCCGTCATGGTCGAAGCCTATGGCAGCCCGATGCCGATCACGCAGGTGGGAACCGTCAGCGCCCCGGAGCCTCGGCTGATCACGGTCCAGGTGTGGGACAAGGGGCTCGCCAAGGCGGTCGACAAGGCCATCCGGGATGCAGGCCTCGGCCTCAATCCGCAGTTGGACGGCCAGCTCCTGCGCATTCCATTGCCAGAGCTGAACGAGGAACGCCGCAAGGAACTCGTCAAGCTGGCCCACAAATATGGTGAATCGGGCCGTATCGCCGTACGAAACGTGCGCCGTGACGGAATGGAAATCCTGAAAAAGCTCGAAAAAGACCACAAGATCAGCCAGGACGAACATCATAAGCTCGGCGAAGATTTGCAGAAGCTCACGGATGCGCATATCCGTGACATCGATCAGGCCATGCACTCCAAAGAGCAGGAGATCATGCAGGTTTGATGTTGTGTGAGGTCTGACGCGATGGCCCCGACCAGCGTTCCGCCGCCGAAGGAAACCCTTCCGCGCCATGTCGCCATCATCATGGACGGCAACGGACGCTGGGCGCGCAAGCGTCATCTGCCGCGCGCGGCGGGTCATGTGGCCGGTGTGGCGGCCGTGCGGACCATCGTTCGCGCCGCAGTCGATATCGGGCTCGAGAACCTGACGCTGTATGCGTTTTCGTCCGAGAACTGGAAGCGGCCGCATCCGGAAGTCACCCATCTGATGGGATTGTTCCGGGCGTATTTTCGCGAGGATGTCGCCGAGCTCGCGGAGCGCAACGTGCACATGCGCGTTATCGGCAACCGATCGCGGGCCGCCGACGACATTCTCGAAATGATCGAGGACGGCGAAAGGCGTACGGTCACAAACACGGGCCTCAATCTGACCTTCGCGTTCGATTACGGCGCCCAGGAAGAAATCGCGGCGGCCGCACGCGACATGGCGCGGGAAGCGGCCCGGGGCGAGCTCGATCCCGAAATCGTCACGCCCGCATATTTTTCGACGCGATTGCTCACGCGCGGAATTCCCGATCCCGATCTCGTCATCCGCACCAGCGGCGAGCGCCGGCTCAGCAACTTCCTGCTCTGGCAATCGGCCTATGCCGAGTTCGCCTTTGTCGACACGTTGTGGCCGGATTTCTCGCGCGCCGAATTTTTCGATGTTCTCGATGCGTATGCTTTGAGGGAACGGCGCTTCGGCACGATTGCGCCCGAAGCGGTCGCGTGAGCGCCGCGCCCGAAATCGACCGGGGATTCCCGGCTGCGAAACAGATCGATTGGCGCGGAGCGAAAATGGAATGGCCGGCGCGTGCATTGTTTGCAGTTCTGCTTGCAGGGCTCGCTCTCGGCTGCACGTTTGCCGGCGCGCCCTATCTCGCAGGGCTGATCGCGCTCATCTCGTTTGCAGCCGCCCGCGAATGGCATCGCCTCGTTTGTCCCAATCTCTATTTCTGGGAGTCGGTGTTCACGGGAGCGGCCATTGCCGCCGGCCTCGCGGCTCTCGTCATTGCGCCCCATCAGTTCTGGCCGTTCGGGTTTTTGGCAATCGGCGCCGTCGCCGCTGCAGTGACGGCCTTTGTGCGGGGCGCATCCCCATTCCTGAACGGCGCCGGTGCGATCTATATCGGCGTACCCTCGCTGTCGGTCGTAGCCCTGCGCACGCATTCGGTGCAAGGCGCACTCATTGTCGTGGCGTTGTTTATCGTGATCTGGGCCGCGGATACGGGCGCGCTCGTGACCGGCCGTGTGTTCGGCGGCCCCAAACTCGTTCCCGCGCTTTCGCCTAACAAGACCTGGGCCGGGTTTCTGGGCGGCATCGTCCTGCCGGCGGCAGGGCTGGCGATTTATGTTACATTGCTGCACGGCAGCGGCTGGAGAGCCGCCATCCTGGGTGCGGCTCTGGCATTGGCTGCGCATGCCGGCGATTTGTTCGAGTCCTGGATCAAGCGGCGCGTCGGCCGCAAGAACAGCGGCAGTCTCATTCCCGGCCATGGCGGCGTGCTGGACCGCATCGACTCGACCCTGTTTGTGGCGCCTGTTGCGGCCCTGCTGGTGTTCGGATTCGGTCTCGATCCGCTCTTTGGAGGCCATCTATGACTGCGACCTCACGAAGCGAGTTTCAACTGGGCAATGTCGCCAACGCATTTTCGCGCCGCCTGACGATTCTGGGCAGCACGGGTTCCATCGGCGACAGCACGCTCAGTGTTGTCGCCCATGCGCGCGCCAATCATGGACAGGACGCGTTTCCGCTCGAGGCGCTGACGGCGCAGTCGAGCGTCGACAAACTGGCGGCGCAGGCGCGCGAGTTCCATCCGCGCCTCGCAGTCATCGGCGATCCTTCGCTCTATTCGCAACTTAAGGACGCGCTTGCCGGTACCGATATCGAAGTGGCTGCCGGACAGGATGCGGTGCGCGATGCTGCGGCGCGGCCGTCCGATGTCGTGATGGTCGCGATCATCGGGGCTGCGAGTCTCGTGCCGACACTGGCCGCGGTGAAACGCGGCGCCACGATTGCGCTTGCGAACAAAGAGTGCGTTGTCGCCGCGGGTGTCGTGTTTCGCGAAGCATTGGCGGCATCGCGCGCGATCGTGATTCCCGTCGACTCCGAGCACAATGCCGCGTTCCAGATTCTCGATTTCACCCAGGCGCACGCATTCGAGCGCGTGACGTTGACGGCCTCGGGCGGCCCGTTCCGGGAATGGACGCGCGAGCGCATGCAGGCCGTCACGCCCGAACAGGCGGTCGCCCATCCGAACTGGTCGATGGGCGCCAAAATCTCCGTCGACAGCGCGACATTGATGAACAAGGGACTCGAAGTCATCGAGGCGCATTATTTGTTCGGCCTTCCCCCGGAGCGCCTGGGCGTCATCGTGCACCCGCAATCGATCGTCCATTGCCTCGTCGCTTATGCCGACGGCTCGACCCTGGCCCATCTGTCGGCGCCGGACATGCGCACGCCCATCGCCTACGCGCTGGCATGGCCCCATCGCGTTGCATCGCCCTCGTTAAGGCTCGATCTCGCTCTCGTTGGGAAGCTGACGTTCGAAAAAGCCGATTTTGAGCGGTTTCCGTGCCTCGGTCTGGCCGAAGAGTGCTTGCGCACGGGCGGCCTCGCACCTACCATTCTCAACGCTGCGAACGAGGTTGCCGTCCAGGCTTTTCTGAGCCGCCGGATCGGGTTTCTCGATATCGCGCGCGTGATCGAGGACACTCTGGCGACGAATGACGGCTCCAACGGCAGCGGCGGATTGGATGAAATCCTCGCGGTCGACCAACGGGCCAGAAGTGTCGCAGGCGATTTGTGCCGCGCGATGGCGGCCTGACGAACAGGCTTAACAAACAAACGGTGGTGTGGGCGTAAGATGATCGGATCGCTATTCCATTTCGGAAGCACGTTTATCGACTACGCGCTCGCTTTTCTACTCCTGATCACGCCCGTCGTCTTTTTTCACGAACTCGGTCATTTTTCCGTCGCGCGTCTGTTCGGCGTGAAGGTCGAGACGTTTTCGATCGGCTTCGGTCCCGCGATTGCGAGTTGGGTAGACCGGAAAGGCACGCGCTGGAAGATTTCGTGGTTCCCGCTGGGTGGCTACGTCAAGTTTCTGGGCGATCTCGATGCGGCAAGCACGCCCGACCGCGAACGCCTCGACAAGATGTCGGACGAGGAGCGGGCCGGCGCGTTTCCCTACAAGCCGCTCTATCAGCGCGCGCTGATCGTCGCGGCGGGTCCGCTTGCGAACTTCGTTCTAGCGATTGCCGTGTTCGCGATATTCTTTTTGATATTCGGCGGCACGATTACGCGGCCGGTCGTCAATCAGGTCATTCACGGCAGCGTCGCCGAAGCCGCAGGCTTCAAGGTCGGCGATCTCATCACCGAGGTAGCCGGCCGCGATGTGGACTCGTTCGACGACGTCGCGATGATTGTCTCGATGCGCCCGGGCGTTCCCATGGATATCGCGATCGAGCGACACGGGGCGCGCATCGTGCTGCATGCGACACCGAAGATCGTGGTGTTCAAAGATCCCCTGGGTGAAACCGAGACAGTTGGGCGCCTCGGCTTGTCCGCCGTGCCGAAAGCGGTGACCTATGGACCTGTGGGGGCCATTCGGGAGGCCTGCCGCCTGACCTGGTCCATCGTACGAACCACCCTGGATTTGCGCACGCAAATCTTCGCGGGCACCCCTGGCGCCGTGTCCCAGCTTCACGGCCCGTTGGGAATCGCCACCATCGCCGGAAAAGTGGCTTCGATCAGCTTTCTGTCCTTAATCAAACTTGCAGCTCTCATTTCCGTAAGCATTGGACTGGTAAACCTTTTTCCGATTCCAATCCTCGACGGGGGCCACCTTCTGTACTATGGATGCGAAGCGGTGTTGGGTCGGCCGCTCGGTGCTCGGGCCCAGGAACTTGGATTTCGGCTGGGGCTGGCGGTCATGCTGGGGTTAATGGTACTGGCAACCTGGAATGACCTTGTCCGGTTGAATTTATTCTGAAACAACGCTGCGGCAGCGACGCACTCGCGATTGCTGGCGGCCTTAGAGACGGCTGGATGAGCTTGATCGGCCTCCTTTTCGCCCGGCGTAGGCACGCGGCGCTCGCAACCGTCATGATGGCGGCTGGACTCATGCCCGTTCCGGCATTTGCCCAGGCGATCAATCCTTCCCTCCCTGCGCCCGACACGACTGCAGCGCCGCAGCCGACGGGGCCGATCATTAAGCAGATCGTCGTCCAGGGAGCACAGCGCATCGAGCCGGCGACCGTTCTGTCCTACCTGTCGATCCACGAAGGCGATGTGTATGACGAACAGGCGGTCGACCGTTCGTTGAAGGCTTTGTTCGCCACCGGTTTGTTCGCCGACGTGAAGATCATCCCGGACGGCTCCAAGCTGACCGTCGATATCGTTGAAAATCCGATCATCAACCAGATCGTGTTCGAAGGCGAAGACAAGGTCTCCGAGAAGGATCTGACCAAGGAAGTGCAGTTGAAGCCGCGCACGGTCTTCACCCGCTCGAAGGTTCAATCCGACGTTCAGCGCATCATCGAGCTCTACCGCCGCAACGGCAAATTTGCCGCGTCCGTCGATCCGCAGATCATTCAGCGGCCGCAGAACCGCGTCGATCTGATTTTTTCGATCAATGAAGGTCCGACCACGGGTGTCGCGCGGATTTCGTTCATCGGCAATAAGCATTTCAACGACGATACGCTGCGGGGCCAGATCGCCACCGAGACGAGCGCGTGGTGGAAATTCCTGTCGTCGAACGACAATTACGATCCGGACAGGCTGACCTTCGATCGCGAACAGCTGCGCCGCTTTTATCTCTCGCGGGGCTATGCCGATTTTCGCGTCGTGTCGGCAGTCGCCGAGTTGTCGCCGGACCGCGAAAGCTTCTACATCACCTTTACGGTCGACGAAGGCGCGATCTACAAATTCGGCAAAGTCGAGATCCAGTCGAAGATCAAGGAACTCGATCCGAAGTCCCTGCGGCCGCTCGTGCCGATCGTCGACGGCACCACCTACAACGCCGAGCTCGTCGACAAATCGATCGATGCGCTCACCAATGCCGCGGGAACCAAGGGTTATGCGTTCGCCGAGGTTCACCCGCGTATCCGGCGTGACCGCGACACGCGCACCGTCGATGTGGTGTTCGAGATCGCGCAGAATTCGCGGGTCTATGTCGAAAAGATCAACATCTTCGGCAACTCGCGCACGCTCGACAAGGTTATCCGGCGCGAATTCCGGCTGGTCGAAGGCGACGCCTTCAATCGCGTGCTGGTCGACCGATCGAGGACGCGCATCAAGGCGCTGGGCTATTTCAAGGATGTCGACATCAAGGCGACTCCCGGTTCCCAGCCCGACCGCACGGTCCTGAACGTCGCCGTGACCGAGCAATCGACCGGCGAGCTTTCTCTCGGCGCCGGTTATTCGTCGACAAGCTCTTTCGTCGGTCAGTTCAGCTACACCGAGCGCAATCTCTTCGGTCAGGGGCAGTATCTGCGCGCCAGTATTTCAGCATCGACGATCAGCAAGCAGGCGCAGATCAGTTTCACCGAACCCTATTTCATGGATCGACCGCTGTCGGCAGGGTTCGATATCTACAAGACCATCACCTATTTCCAGCAGGCGAGCTATGAGGGCGACCAGACGGCCGCGGGAATTCGCTTCGGCTTTCCCACGTCGGAATATGGTTCGGTGGGCCTGCGCTACACCTTCAGCATCAACCAGATTACGCCGTTTGCGGGCGCCCCCACCGTCATCGAGTCGGCCCAGGGAACTGCGACGACGTCGGGCATCGGTTACAGCTACTCCTACAACACCCTTGACGATCCAATTAAGCCGCGCCGCGGCATGACCTTCCAGTTCAACCAGGACTTCGCCGGCTTTGGCGGCAATGTGAAGTTCATCCGCACCGAAGCAGCCTATGCGTGGCATCACCCTGTCTTCTGGGACGAGATGGTGACAACCCTGTCGCTGAACAGCGGCTACATTCAGGGTTATGGCGGCCGGGACATTCTGCTGGAAGACCGCTTTTTCAAGGGCGGCGACAGTTTCCCCGGCTTTGCGCTCGCGGGAATCGGGCCGCGCGAAATCAGCGCGCAACAGGGCGAGAACGCCGTCGGCGGCGATGCCTATGCGATTGGATCGGCCCAGCTCCGGCTGCCGGATTTCTTGCCCGCAGATTATGGCGTGGGACTGTCGCTCTTCACGGACGTGGGCACCCTTGGCCATCTCGATACCGGCACGCAGGGATCGGATTGCGCCATTCCAGGCGATACCTGCATCAAGGACAATATGGGGATACGAGCAACGGGCGGCATTGGGATATCATGGAAATCCCCATTCGGACCGATTGCGATCTCGCTCGCCTTGCCTTACGTCAAGGAGAGCTACGACAAATCACAGATCATTTACTTCAGCGCAGGAACAGGACTCTAAATCGATGAGCAAAATGACACTTATTAACCGGCAGGCCCGGGTCTTTGCCGGTCTCGTCTTGGCGGCGACTTTTGTGACGTTCGCGGCTCCGGCCGCATTCGCGCAGGGGCAGCCCCATCCCGCGGCGAGCACCGTCCCGGAACCCAAGATCCTCGTTATCGACAGGTCCGGCGTGTTGCGCGGCTCCAAGGTCGGGCAGGATATCGCCCATCAGGTTCAAGGCTATACACAGTCCGCAGAGTCGGAACTGCGGGGTGAAGCGCAGGGTTTGCAGAAGGAAAAGTCGGCGCTGGAACAGCAGATCGCCATTCTGGCCCCGGACGTGAAGAACCAGAAAATCAGGGCCTTCCAGGCCAAGCAGGCGGCGTTCCAACAGAAGGTTCAGCAGCGCCAGCAGCAAATTCAATATGGCGTCTATCTGGCGCGTCAGCAGATCGACAAAGCGCTCGGTCCCATCATCCAGGGCATCATGCAGGAGCGCGGCGCCAATCTGTTGCTCGACCGTGCTGCCATCATCTACGGGACAAACGGTTCGTTCGATATCACGCAGACGGCGATCCAGCGGCTCGACCAGAAGCTGCCGTCCGTCAAAGTGCAGCTCGTCACGCCCCCGCCGGGTATGATGCAGCAGCAGCAACAACCGCAAGGCGGACAATAGAGCAGGCGAAGGGCGCCCCGGAAAGGGGCGCCCGCGCGCGCCTTCCAGGTCCATGGCCGATCCCCGTTTCTACGACAATCACGGCCCATTCACGCTCGGGGAGATTTGCGCGCGCACCGGGGCTCAAGCGACCGACAGTGCAGGCGCCAAGATTTTCGATGTCGCATCGCTGGAAGGCGGCGGACCCGGCCAGCTTGCGTTTTGCGCGGGCAAAAGTGCAATCGGCGCGCTCAGGAAGACGCAAGCGGGGTTCTGTTTCGTCGGCTCCGATATTTCCGTTGCCGACCCGCCGTCCGGCACGGTCATGCTCGGCTGCACATCTGCTGCGAATGCCTTCGCGGCGGCCGCAATGCTTTTTTATCCCGAGAGCGGTTTGTCCACCTGGCATCAGAAAACTGCAATAGATCCGAGCGCAAGAATTGGTGCAGGGGTCAGTCTCGCGCCGGGTGTTGTCGTGGGTCCCAACTGCGAAATCGGAGAGCGCACGCGTGTCGGGGCGAACACGGTTATCGCGCGCGGCGTCATGATCGGACGCGACTGCGAAATCGGAAGCAACGTCACGATCTCGCACGCCTATCTCGGCGACGGTGTCGTCGTTTTCCCCGGCGCGCAATTGGGTCAACCGGGCTTCGGGTTTGCCTCCGGCGCCGCCGGACATCTTAAGATTCCTCAGCTCGGCCGCGTGATCGTCCAGGACAAGGTCGAGATCGGCGCCTGCACGACCGTCGATCGCGGGGCGTTGGGCGACACTGTCATCGGCGAGGGCACCAAGATTGATAATTTGGTCCAGATTGGGCACAACACACGGACCGGCCGTCACTGCGTAATTGTCGCGCAGGTTGGCATTTCCGGCAGTTGCGAGCTTGGAGACTATGTCGTGCTTGGCGGTCAGGCCGGCGTCGCGGATCACGCGCATATCGGCGATGGCGCGCGTGTTGCGGCGAGGGGCGGAGTTCCGCCAGGTGAGTTGCCGGGCGGCAAGGACTATGGCGGTACGCCGGTGCGGTTGATGAAGGATTGGCGGCGGGAGCTCGCGGCGGTCGCGTTGCTCGCCAAGCGCCGCAAGCAGGATCGCAATGGCTGATATGGATTATGACGGTTTGATTCTCGATGTGGAGCAGATCAAGAAACTGCTGCCGCACCGCGCACCATTCCTGTTCCTCGAGAAGCTGGCCGAAATCAAGCTTGGCGAAAGCGCAGTGGGCTATAAAGCCGTGTCGGTCAACGAGCCGTATTTCCTGGGACATTTTCCTGACTTCGCAGTGATGCCGGGCGTCCTCATTGTGGAGGCGATGGCGCAGACGGCCGGGGCGCTGGTCACATGCTCTCTCGGCGAAGCGCGCGGCGACCGCATTGTCTATTTCATGACGATCGACAAAGCCCGCTTTCGCAAACCCGTGCGCCCGGGCGACCTGCTGCGTTTGCCGGTGAAGGCGTTGCGCCGCCGCGGTCCCGTCTGGAGATTCAGCGGCGAGGCTTATGTCGGCGATACGCTGGTTGCCGAAGCGGAATACAGCGCCATGATTCGCGACGTTCAGGGCAGCGATGACAACGCATCCCACGGCGATAGTTGAAGACGGCGCCCGTATCGGCGACGGCGTGGAAATCGGTCCCTTCTGCGTTGTCGGCCGCCATAGCGTGCTCGGCGACGGCGTGCGTTTGTTGTCCCATGTCTCGATCACCGGCAATACGCAGGTTGGTGCGCGAACGATCGTCTATCCGCAGGCCGTGCTGGGCGGACCCGCACAGATGCGCAACTCCAAGCCATCGGACGAACGGCTTGTCGTCGGCGCCGACAATGTCATTCGCGAAGGTGTAACGATCTCCACGGGCAGCCATGTCGGCCATGGCGTCACGACCGTAGGCGATCGCAACTATCTGATGGCCTTCAGTCATATCGGCCACGACAGCCAGGTCGGCAATGACGTGACATTATCCAACGGCGTGCAGATTGGCGGCCATGTGGAAATCGGCGATGGCGTCATCATGGGCGGATTGGCCGCGGCCCAGCAATTCGGTCGTATCGGGCGCTACGCCTTCATAAGCGGACTTTCCGGCGTCAGCACCGACGTCATTCCCTATGGCATCGGGATCGGCCTGCATGTCCGGCTGGGCGGACTCAATCTCGTGGGCTTGCGGAGGCGGGGAATTCCGCGCTCGAACATTCACGCGTTGCGAGCCGCCTATCGCGCCATCTTTCTCGAGGGTCGCGGTTCGATCCAGGACAACGCGCGTGCCCTGCAGGACAAATGGGCCGATGTGGCGGAAGTCCGCGAAATGATCGCGTTCATTCTGGCCGATGCGAAGCGAGCGATTTGTCCGGCGCGAAAGCGCGGATCCGACGCCGACGCCGACGAAGGCTGATCCGCATGGAAACGCTCGGCATCTTTGCGGGCGGCGGCGATCTTCCGCTCGCCATCGCGGAGAGCGCGCAAGACGCCGGCAGGCCCGTGTTCTTGCTCGGTCTCAAGGGTTCGGCGGCCCCGGAGATCGAGCGGTTTCCCCATGACTGGATCGCGATGGGCGAAACGGGACGCGCATTCAAACTGCTGCACACGCACAATTGCCGCGACGTGTTGCTGGCGGGCAGGGTCGCGCGTCCAAAATTCTCCGAGATCAAGCTGGACGCCAAAAGCGTGATGGCGTTGCCCAGGATTCTCAATGCCGCGCGAAAAGGCGACGATGCTCTGTTGCGCGCGGTTGTCGCGCTGTTCGAAGCCGACGGCTTTCGCATGGTGGGCGTGGCCGAAGCGGCCCCGGGATTACTGGCAAAAGTAGGCGTGTTGGGCAAAATCCATCCATCCGCCACGCAGGACTCCGACATCGCACTGGCCGCCAGGGTTGTGCGCCAACTCGGCGCGCTCGATATCGGTCAGGCCGCTGTCGTGTGCGACGGTCTTGTGCTGGCGGTCGAAGCTGCCGAAGGCACCGATGCGATGATCGCGCGTGTCGGCCAATTGCCGGACAATCTGCGCGGCGTTCCGGGAAAGCCGAATGGCGTGTTGTTCAAGGCGCTCAAGCCGACACAGGACGGCAAGACGGACTTGCCGGTCATCGGTATCGAGACGGTGAAGAAGGCGGCGCAGGTGGGATTGGCGGGCATCGCCGTCGAAGCCGAAAGATCGCTCGTCATCAACCGGCGGGGCGTCGTGGAAGAAGCTGACAAGGCGGGCCTATTTGTCGTCGGCGTGCCGCCGCTCGCCGATTCCGAGTAACATGACCGCGAGCACACTCCCGGCGAAGCCGCTGACTCTGATGCTCGTCTGCGGCGAACCATCCGGCGATCAGCTGGGCGGAGAACTGATGACCGGGTTGAAGGCGCTCGCCGGCGACGGCATCCGGATCGTGGGTGTCGGCGGTGCGGCCATGGCGGCGCAAGGTCTCAAGAGTCTTTTCCCCCTCGACGACACCGCCGTGATGGGACTGCGGGAGGTGGTGCCGCGGATTCCCAAAATCCTGCGGCGCGTGCGGGAGGCGTCCGACTTTGCGCTGGCGACCCGGCCCGATGC
>Ga0302325_10019333_pt1 | contig 14329 bp, 12 predicted proteins | sample Palsa_T0_2_FD_201948 | JGI IMG/M metagenome (GOLD analysis project Ga0302325, IMG submission 201948) | Peat permafrost microbial communities from Stordalen Mire near Abisko, Sweden - Palsa_T0_2 | ecosystem: Environmental > Terrestrial > Soil > Palsa > Peat permafrost | place: Sweden: Abisko... | reverse complement strand
AAGGGCGAGGCCGGCACCGGAGACATCGTCGAGGCGGTGCGGCACATGCGTTGCATAACCGGCGAAATCCGCCGGCTTGCGACGCTGGGCGAGGATGAGATCCCAAGCGCGGCCAAGGAGCTCGGCGCACCGCTGGATCTGGTGGCAGCGGTGGCCCGCGAGGCAAGCCTGCCGGTCGTACTTTTCTGCGCAGGCGGCATCGCCACGCCGGCCGACGCCGCGCTGATGATGGCGCTAGGGGCCGAAGGCGTGTTCGTCGGTTCGGGCATCTTCAAGTCCGAGGATCCCGCCGCGCGCGCACAGGCGATCGTGGAGGCCACCACCCATTGGCAGGATGCCGAGCGCGTGGCTCGGGCATCGCGCGGCCTCGGGCCGGCGATGGCGAGCGTCGAGAGCTCAAAGCTCGAGCACGAGCAGCTCCTGGCCCAACGCGGCTGGTAGATCGTGCCGCTCCCACCGGCGGCGAAGCCGTTGGTCGGTGTGCTCGCCCTGCAGGGGGACTTTGATGCGCACGAGCGGATCCTGCGCCGGCTGGGCGCGGACGTCCGCGAGGTGCGCGTGCCCGCTGACCTCGCGGGCGTGGATGGCGTGGTCATCCCTGGAGGCGAGTCGACGACGATGACGCTGGGGGTGGCGCGCGAGGGCCTGGCGGAGCCGTTGCGGACGCTCATCAGCGATGGCCTGCCGGTGCTCGGCTCATGCGCCGGCCTGATCATGCTCGACCGCGATCACCTCGCCCTGATGGACATCAGGGCCGAGCGCAACGCCTTCGGTCGCCAGGTGAAGAGCTTCGAGAGCGACCTTGACGTGGGCGGGATCGAGGGAGGACCTATTTGCGCCATCTTCATCCGCGCGCCCTGGATCGCCGAGTGCGGCGAGCAGGTGGAGGTCCTCGCCGAACTCGACGGACACGCGGTGGCCGCAAGGCAGGGGAACATGCTCGCAGTCGCCTTCCACCCCGAGCTGAGCGGGGACGAGCGCCTGCATCGCCTCTACCTCGACTCCGTCGTGGCACACGCCCAGGGGTCTCGCCGGGCTTGATCGGCCGCGGCGCGCTGCGGGAAGCTCAGATCGCCTCGAAGTGGATCACGCCGTCGCGCTCCACTTCCGCGGCCCGCTCTTCCGCCAAAAGCAGGTCGAGGTGTCCCAGGACCTCCGAGAGGGTGAGGTAGGCCTGGGTGACCGCGACGTTGCCCCACAGCTCATGCGCGATCTCATGCGCCGTTCGCGCTTTTGTGGCGATCAGAGTGTGAATCCTCTCCGCTCGGCGGCGATGGTGGCGGAGGCGCTGGTCTATCAGCGAGACGTGATCGACGATCGGCTCGCCATGCCCGGGGAGCACGAGCGAGAGCTCCATCGCCCGGGTCTTCTGCAGCGAGGAGATGTAGGTGATGAGCGCCTGCGGTCGCTCATCTGCGCCCGCGCCCATGCCCCCCGGGGAGTGGTCATCCAGCGGGCGCGCGAGCAAGGGGTTGGAGGAGATGTGCGCGATCAGGTGGTCTGCCGCAAGCAGGATCGAGCGGGACTGATCGAGGAAGACCGTGTCCGAGGGGCTGTGCCCGGGGCGATGAAAAACGCCGAGCGTACGGTCGCGGAGCTGAAGCTGGCCGCCGTCGCTGAGCGGGCGGGTGATCTCGACGGCGCTGCCCCAGGCGCGGAAGCTCGCCGTCACCGCTCGCAGCGCGGCCACGACTTCGGCGGGGATGCCGTGGCGCAGCATGATGCGCTCGGCGAAGAAGTCATCGAGCTCGGCCTGCTCGCCGAAGCGCGCCAGATAGGGCGCCAGGCGGTCAAGCGCGGCGACCTCGGCGCCGGAGCGCCGTGCGAGGATCGCCGCGAGCCCGAAGTGGTCGATGTGCTGGTGGGTGATCACCAGCAGCTCGATGTCCTCGATGGAATGACCGTGAGCCAGCAGCGCCTGTTCGAGCTCGTCCAGCGCCTCGGCCGAGTTGGGCCCCGAGTCGATGAGCGTCAGCGGCGAGTCCTCAATCAGATAGGCGTTGACGCGGCCGACCTGAAACGGGGTCGGGATCGCCAGGCGGTGGATGCCCGCCTCCGCCGCGACCATCAGGTCGTGTTCGCTCGCCTCCTCGGCGTCGGCGCTCACGAGCGGATGAGCGCCAGCACTTCGTCGCGGCGGCTGATCATGTCCTGCTCGGAGCGCATGGACTCCAGGCACAGGCGCAGCAGCGGCTCGGTATTGGAGGGCCGCACGTTGAAGTGCCAGTCCTCGTAGTCGATCGAGATCCCGTCGAGGCGATCCTGGCGGGCGTCGGCGAAGTGGGCGGCGAGCTCCTCCATCTTGGCCTGTGGGTCTGCCACCTCGGAGTTGACCTCGCCGGAGATGAAGTAGCGCTCGCGGTAGGGAGCCAGGAGCTCGGACAGGCGCTTGCCCTGGGTGAGGAGCATCTCGAGCATCAGCAGCGCCGGGATCGTGCCCGAGTCGGCGCAGTAGAAGTCACGGAAGTAGTAGTGCCCGGACACCTCGCCGCCGAAGAGCGAGCCCTCGGCTCGCATGCGGGTCTTGAAGAAGGCGTGTCCGACGCGGTTGATGAAGGGAGTTCCGCCTGCCCGGCTGACCGTGTCGGGGACAGCTCGAGATGCCCGCACATCGTAAAGGATGGCCTCGCCGGGATGCTTGCGCAGCAGCGACTCGGCCAACAGCGCCGTGAGGAAGTCGCCGTCCACGAAGCGCCCCGTGTCGTCGATGAAGAAGCAGCGGTCGGCGTCGCCGTCCCAGGCGATGCCAAGGTCTGCCCCCGTCTGCTGCACCTTCTCGATGATCACCTTGCGGTTCTCCGGCAGCAGTGGGTTGGGCTCGTGGCCGGGGAAGTTGCCGTCGGGCGTCCAGAAGGTCTCGATCACATCCAGGCTGCCGTGCTTCAGCAGCGGCCCGACCATCGGGCCGGCCATGCCATTGCCGCCGTCGAGCACCACCTTCAGCGAGCGGCCGTCCTCGGGTTCGAATGCGCGGGGATCGACGAAGCGCGCCACATAGTCCTGGAACTCGCCGTAGATATCCACGTGCTGGAGCAGATCACCGTGCTCTGCGCCGGCAATGGGCTCGGACAGTCCCGCCTCGATCAGCAGGCGGATGTCCTGGATGCCCGAGTCGCCGGAAAGCGCGAGCGCTCCCTCGCGGACCAGCTTGACTCCGGTGTAGGGCTTGGGGTTGTGCGACGCGGTGCACATCAGCCCACCGTCCAGCTCACGCGAGCCCACCAGGTAGTAGAGCATCTCGGTGCCCACCTGGCCGGCGTCGATCACATGGACGCCCTCGGCGAGCAGCCCGGCCCGGTAGCGCTCCGCGAGCTCGGGCGCGGTCAGGCGCATGTCGTGTCCGAGCCCCACCTTCAGCTCTGCGACGGGCTTGCCCGCGAAACCGCCCAGCACACGCGCGAAGGCGCGACCGATCAGCTCGGCGGCGTCGCCGTGTATCTGCGAGCCATACAGCCCGCGGATGTCGTAAGCCTTGAAGATGCCGGGGTCGAGCGCCGCCACGCGGGTCTGCATCCTAGACTTCAGAGAATGTCCGGGCACTCCAAGTGGGCGAGCATCAAGCACAAGAAGGCGATCGTCGACTCCCGTCGCGGCGTCCAGTTCACCAAACTCGCGCGCGCAATCACCGTGGCGGCTCGCGACGGCGGCGGCGACCCGGAAACCAACGTGACCCTCGAGAACGCGATTCGCAAGGCCAAAGAATCCTCGATGCCCAAGGACAACATCGAGCGTGCCATCGCGCGGGGCACGGGGGAGGGCGGAGAGGCCGATGCGATCGAGTCGGTCCTCTATGAGGGCTATGGCCCCGGCGGAGTGGCAGTGCTGATCGAGGCCCTGACCGACAACCGCAACCGCACCAGCGCCGATGTCAGGCACGCCTTCTCCAAGCACGGCGGCAGCCTGGGCGAGCCCGGTTCGGTGGCCTACCTGTTCGACAAGAAGGGCACCATCGTGATCGACGCCTCGCGCTACTCCGAAGAGGAGCTGATGGCGGCCGTGGAGGCCGGTGCGGAGGACATCACAAGCGACGACGAAGCCTTCGAGGTGATCGCCGAGCCGGCTGACTTCATGCGCGTGCTCACCGCCCTGGAGGCCGCCGGGGTCGAGGTTCAGAGCGCGGAGACGGGCTACAGGCCATCAAGCCTGGTGCCGATCGACGAGGGCCAGGCGGGCAGGCTGATGAGGCTCATAGAGGCGCTCGAGGAGAGCGATGACGTCGATGCCGTGCACGCCAACTTCGACGTTCCCGCCGACGTGCTCGAGCGCGTCGCCGGCTGAGCTCTCAGGCTGACTGCAGCCGCCGCGCGCGGAACAGTCGCACCGGGTCGCGAATGCCGCGCAACCGGCGCTCACCGGCGTAGGACCAGCGGTAGGACTCGGCGGCCGAGTCCCGTATCTCGGGCTCGACCAGCAGGCTTGCCGGGCGGGCGATCTGGGTGATGCGGCTGGCGAGGTTGACCGGTGCTCCGAACCAGTCTCCGGCGCGGGACAGGGCCGGGCCGAAGGCCGCCCCTGCCCGCAGCTGCGGGAAGTCCTCGCCCTCGGCGTCAGCGGCGTCGAGCAGGCTCAGCGCCGCGTCGAGCAGCGGCGCGGGCTCGGCAGAGGTCAGCATGGCGGCGTCGCCGATCGTCTTGACCAGTCTCACCGGCGATTCGGCGACATCGCTGGCAAGGGCTTCCAGGCGCACCGCCAAGCGCCCCAGCTCGGCGGGCGCGACTTCTTCGCCGAGGCGGGTGAAGCCGACGAGGTCTGCAAAGCAGACCGCCACCTCACGCGAGCCTGGAAGACGTCCGCCGCTGCGCTCCATTGCGCTGACCACCTCACTCTCGGTGGCGTGGCGCAGGTGCAGCGCCAGGAGGTTGCTCAGCAGCGGGTCGAGCAGTGGGTAGAGCTGCGCCGTGGCCTGGGCGTAGCCGTGCGCCAGTTCGCCCTCGCTGATGCCCGGTTTGAGCACGAGCTTGAGCGGAAGTGCGCGCAGGCTCTCTGCGGCCTGCGAGAGGCCGCGGCCGAGGACGCGCAGCAGATCGAGCACTTCCTCATCGGAGATGCCGGCGTCTCGTGCCACATGCACCATGCGCGCGGATTCGAGGTCGGCCGAGCTGTAGACGGCCTCGTCGGCGTCCGGTATGGGCAGGCCCATCGCCCGCCGGACCGCCACCAGGTACTCCGGCTCCACGCCGCTGAGCTCGGCCACCTGCTCGGCGGTATAGCGCTCGATGCCCACAACGAGGCGGTCGGCCGGGACGAACATCAGCGTCCCCGTCGCAGTGGACCGTCGCAGATCGTCCAGGCCCACTCCTTCGCCGGCGAGGTCTTCCAGCAGCGCAAGGCGCTCGCTGCGCTGCGCGCCCTCCAGGCCGTCGAGCAGGCCCTCAGCCGCGAAGTCGATGGGCTCGCTGTTCATACCCCGCCGCAGCCTAGGGCAGGCAGGCGTCCGGCGGCAGGCGCAGAATCACTCAGCGTGATCGTCCTCGGTATAGACCCCGGCCTCGCCAGCACCGGCTACGGCGTTGTGGCCGACCGCGCTGGCCGCCTCACCGCGCTTGACTGCGGCGTCATCCAGACGGCCGCAGGGGTTGCGAGGGAGCGGCGACTGGCCGACATCCATGGCGAGGTCGAGGAGTTGCTCGGCACACACGAGCCCGACGCCGTCGCGCTCGAGGAGCTCTACTTCGGCCAGAACGTTCGCACGGCGTTTGCCGTCGGGCACGCCCGTGGCGTGGTGATGCTGGCGGCGGGGCAGCGCGGTCTGCCCTGTGCCGGGTACACCCCCCAACAGGTCAAGAGCGCCGTCTGCGGCAGCGGCCGCGCCGACAAGGGACAGGTCTCACGGATGGTCAAGACGCTGCTTCACCTGGCCGAGGAACCCAGGCCCGATCATGCAGCCGACGCGCTCGCCGTGGCCATCTGCCATGTCAACTGCGCGCCGCTTGCGATGGCGCTGGCGAGGGCCGGCGAATGATCGCGCTGCTGCGTGGAGAGGTGGCCGTGCGCCGTACAGATCACGTCGTCATCCTCTGCGACAGCGTGGGCTACCGCGCCGCCGTCTCAGCCGAAACGCTGCGGCACGTGCCGTCGGTCGGTGAGCAGGTCACGCTGCATGCGCACCTGATCGTGCGCGACGACGCGCTGGTGCTGTACGGCTTTCACTCAGAGCAGGAGCGCGATCTGTTCCTGATGCTGCTCTCCGTCCAGGCCGTGGGCCCCAAGGTGGCGCTGGCGGTCCTCTCCGGTGGTGCACCGCGCGAGCTGATCACGGCGCTGGCCGCGGGCGATGTGGCGCGCTTTCAGGCGGTGCCGGGGATCGGCAAGCGCACCGCCGAGCGGATCATCGTGGAGCTGCGTGAGAAGGTGGGGGTTGTGGGCGCCACGGTCGCCGCGGCGGACGGTGAGATCGTGGCCGGCAAGCCGAGCCAACCGCGCGTGCTGGCGCGGGACGGGCTGCTCGAGCTCGGCTATGTCCCCGAGGAGGCCGAGGCGCTTCTGAGGGACGCCGAGGGAGACAGCGCCGAGGAGCTGATAGGGCACGCGCTGCGGCTGGCGCGGACGAGGTCATGACCGACACGGCGCCCCGCATCCAGACGCCTTATCTCGTCGAGGAGGACGAGCTCGACCGCTCGCTGCGCCCGCGGCGCCTGGAGGCCTTCGTCGGTCAACAGACGCTGCGAGAGCAGCTTGCAGTGGCGATCGAGGCATCCAGCGCGCGCGGAGAGGCCCTGGACCACCTGCTGCTGGCAGGGCCCCCAGGGCTCGGCAAGACCTCGCTCGCCCAGATCGTTGCGGCCGAGCTGGACGTGCCGTTCGTGCAAACGGCAGGACCGGCGCTCGAGCGCAAGGGCGATGTTGCCGCCTTTCTCAGCGCGCTGGAGCCGCGGAGCGTGTTCTTCATCGACGAGATCCACCGCCTGACGCGCGCCCTGGAGGAGACCCTCTACCCGGCCATGGAGGACCATCGCCTGCCGATCACGGTGGGACAGGGGGCAGGGGCACGCGTGGTCACGCTCGAGCTGCCTCCCTTCACGCTGATCGGGGCGACCACGCGCACTGGATTGCTGACGACGCCCCTGCGCGACCGCTTCGGCATCCAGTCCCATCTGGAGCCCTACTCCGTGGAGGAGCTGGCGATCATCGTCAGGCGCTCAGCGGGGATCCTCGCGATCGACATCGAGGATGACGGCGCGATTGCAATAGCCGCGCGCAGCAGGGGAACGCCGCGGGTGGCCAACCGCCTGCTCAAGCGCGTACGCGACTTCGCCGAGGTGCGTATGGAGGGAGTCGTCAGCGCGGGGGCGGCCCAGGCGGCGCTTGAGCTGCTGGAGGTGGATGAGCGCGGACTTGACCGCCTGGACCGCGAGATCCTGTCCACAATCTGTGCAAAGTTCGCCGGCGGGCCAGTCGGCCTCTCGACTCTGGCGGTGGCCGTCGGCGAGGAGCAGGACACGATCGAGGATGTCTATGAGCCATACCTGCTCAAGGAGGGACTGATCAAGCGCACACCCCGAGGCCGGGCCGCGACGCCTGCTGCGTTTGCGCATCTGGGACTCGAGCTGCCGCAGGCCGTCGAGCGGTCGCTGTTCTGAGCTAAGGGAGACGCAGCGACTGCCGATAGGAAGGAGTCAGCCGGGCCCGCCGGCGCACGGCAAGGGCTCCGGCGGCGCACACCGGGTACCTTGACCGCGCGGCTCCCCTACCCTGTATGTCGATCTCATGGTCCATCCGTTCATCTGTCCGAACTGCGGTCACCGCACAAGCGAGCTTGACCGCAACCTCGGCTTCACCCGACAGCCCAAGGGCTGTGCCAAGTGCGGCTTCGCGTTCCTGTTCGAACTGCTCGACGATTACTACCCGGCTCCGGACGCGGCCTTCTTCGTATGCGACGGGGAGGGCCGGATCATCGGCTGCGGCAAGAACTCCTTCGCCTTCACGGGCCTTGAGGAGGAAGAGGTGATCGGCCAGCATGTCGCGCAGGTGCTGGGACTGAGCTTCTCAAACGGCGATGACCCTGTGGCGAAAGTGCTGGAGTGGGGGGTGCGGGCGCTGGAGGTGCCGGTGAAGGTGAGCGGAGAACGCGACGTGGTTGCGAGCGCCAAAGCGGACATGTTCCCGGCCTACGACGACGAGGGTGGCCTGTTGCTTGTGCTGACCCCTGCGAAATAAGCTGAGGAAGGCTATGGGCTCGCAATGACCGATCGCCGTCGCAATGGCCTGGTGCTGCTGATCGTCGCCGGGCTGATCATCCTTTCGCTGGCCGTGATCACCGGGATCCCCGGTGTGACCAAGGCCAAGAAGACCCGCTTGGGCCTGGACCTAAAGGGTGGGGTCGAGCTCATCTACCAGGGCAAGCCCACCGCCCAGTCGAAGGTCGACTCGGAATCGCTTGAACGCGCGATCGACATCATGCGCAAACGCGTCGATCAGCTGGGGGTTGCCCAGCCGGAAATCCAGCGCTCGGGTGCGGATGAAATCGACGTGGCGCTGCCTGACGTGAGCAACGCCTCCCGCGCCCAGGACGAGGTGGGCAAGACGGCGCAGCTGTACTTCTACGACTGGGAGACCAACGTCATCGGGCCCAGCGGCAAGACGGCCGGGACGGCCGAACCGACGGTTACCGGCGGGTCGGATGCGGGCGCCGCCCAGTACGGGCTGCCGGAGTACGAAGCGGTCGTGCGGGCCGCCAAGCGCCCGGCGATCCTGCGCAAGAACGACACCACGTTGCAGCCGGGGTGTACGCCCGAACAGCTCAGCGGCTGCATCTATGGCACCTGGTACCTACTCGACAGCGCCCACCGCAAGGTGCTGCGCGGCCCCGAGGAAACCAAGCAGAACCTGTACGCCGACAACTACAAGGCGCCGGCCGGCGCCAAGGCAGAGGCCGTGCGCGTGAACCCGGGGACGGTGGTGGTGCAGGCAAGGCCGGTGGAAACCAGTTCGGGGAAGGTGACCGACGAATCGCCGAACAGCTGGTACGTGCTCGAAGACAATCCGGTCCTGACGGGCTCGGATGTCACCAACCCCGTGCAGAGCTTTGACGAAGGGGCGGGTGGCAACGGCCAGCCCAACGTGACCTTCGGCTTCACCTCGCACGGCAAGCAGGTCTTCCAGCAGGTGACAAAGGAAATCGCCCATCGCGGCCAGGAAGCACAGCTTCCCGGCGTGCCCAAGCAGTCGGCCGAGCAGCACTTCGCGATCGTGCTCGACGGCCAGCTGGTCACGGTGCCCTACATCGACTACACGGCCAACCCCGAAGGGATCGACGCCTCCACGGGCTCGGAGATCTCGGGCGGCTTCACGATCACCTCGGCCCAGAGCGTGGCCGACGAGCTGCAGTCCGGCGCCCTGCCGATCAAGCTGTCGCTGATTTCCCGCTCGCAGGTGTCGGCGACGCTCGGCAAACAGGCGCTCAAGCAGGGTCTTGTAGCGGGCCTGGCGGGCTTCCTCGTGGTGTGCCTCTTCCTCGTGCTGTTCTACCGCGTCCTCGGTGCGATCGCCGTGGGGGGCCTGCTCATATACGGGGTCTACTTCTTCGCGCTGATCAAGGTGATCCCGATCACCTTGACGCTGCCGGGAATCGCCGGGCTGATCCTCACGATCGGAGTGGCCGCCGACGCGAACATCGTGATCTTCGAGCGCGTCAAGGAGGAGATCCGCGGCGGGCGATCGATCGTCTCGGGCATCGCCACCGGCTACCGGCGCGGATTCGCCGCGATCATCGACGCCAACGTCGTCACCTTCATGACGGCCTTCATCCTGTTCGCCCTGGCCACCGCCGAAGTCAAGGGCTTTGCCTTCATGCTCGGCATCGGCGTGCTCGTGTCGCTGTTCACGGCAGTGCTCGCCACGCAGGCGGCGCTTGGGGCGATGTCCCGTTCGCGGCTGGTCACCCACCCCTGGGCCCTTGGAGCGGCCGGGAGGGGCCGGCCCTGGCGCTTTGACTTCATGGGGGCATCGAAGTGGTTCTTCTCGCTGTCGGGCACGATCCTGCTGATCGGCGCCATCGCGATCGGCGGCAAGGGCCTGAACTTCGGGATCGACTTCAAGTCGGGCACCCGCATCCAGACGGCCTTCATCAAGCCCGTCAGCGAGAGTGAAGTGGCGTCCGCGATGTCAGCCGCCGGCTACGCCAACGCCGAGGTCCAGAAGTTCAGCAATCAGAGCATCGGTGGCAGCGGCTACCAGATTTCGACCAAGACGCTTGGCCCGGAAGTCGTCAAGAAGGTCCAGGCAGCCCTCGACACGAGGTTCGGCAACGGCCCCAACGCCCCGGGCACCAAGGACTTCTCCTCGACCTCGATCGGGCCCACGTTCGGGAAAACCGTCGCCAACAGCGCGATCATCGCGATCATCGCCTCGCTGCTGGTGATCTCGGCATACATTGCGCTGCGATTCGAGTGGAAGTACGCAGTCCCGGTACTGATAGCGCTGATGCACGACCTGCTGATCACGGCCGGCGTCTACTCGCTGACCGGCCGCGAAGTGACCACGGCGACGGTGGCGGCGCTGCTGACGATCCTCGGTTATTCGCTGTACGACACGATCATCGTGTTCGATCGAGTGCGCGAGAACGTGCCGCGAATGCCCAGGGCCGCGTTCTCCCAGATCGTCAACCGGTCGATGTCGGAGGTGCTGACGCGTTCGCTGGCCACGAGCTTCTGCACGCTTCTGCCGGTGATCGCGCTGCTGCTGTTCGGCGGGGAAACGCTCAAGGACTTTGCATTCGCGCTGATGGTCGGCATCGCCTCGGGGGCCTACTCCTCGATCTTCATCGCCTCACCGGTGCTCACGCACTGGAAGGAACGTGAGGGCGCCTATCGCAACCGGCGCGCGCGAATCGCCCGCGAGCTCGGCATGGTGCCCGCCTACGCCACCACGGCGGGCGGTGCCATGGAGGACGTGGAGCCGGCGGAGAAGCGCAGGCGCACGCGTAGCGGCAGCATCGTCGCGCCGGAGGAGCCCGGGGAGCAGATCTCCAAGGAAGAGTTCCAAGAGCTGGTGCGCGATCTCGACATAGAGGCCGGCGGGGCTGCGGGCGAGAAGGTCGCTTCCAAGCCCTCACGCCGCGGCCGCACGGGCTTGGCACAACGTCGCGCCACCGCCGCCAAGGCGGACAGCGAGGAGGAGACGGCGCTGGAGCGCGCACCCGAGCGCGACCCGGCGGCGGACCTTGCGCCGGAGGACCTGGTGCTCAAGGACGAGCCCAGGCGCCCGGAGAAGCGCCGGCGCTCGTCCGGGCCGGGCGGCAAGCGGCGCAAACACGGGAGGTCACGCTGATGGGAATGCTCGGCTGGGTGATCATGGGACTGGCGATCTGGCATTTCACGATCTTCATGCCCGACCGCTTCTGGGGCGGGATAGTGGGAGCGTTCGTCGGCTCGCTGGTGGGCGCGGTGCTCGCGGGCCTGCTCATCTACGGCGTGAAAGTCGCGGCGCTGAAGGTTCCCGGCCAGTCGGCGACGGACATCGCCGTGGTGATGTACGCCGTACCCGGGTCCCTGATCGGGATCGCCGCGGTCTACCTGGAGGGCATCCGCCGCGAGGCATAGCTGCACCGCGGTTCCGTCGCATGCGGGCCGTAGTGTGGCCGTGTGCCCAATACCCGCTTCGAGATCGCGCCGTGCCCGCCTGATGCCGTCGCGCGCCTGGTGGGAGAGCTCGGGGTCAGCGGGGCGTTGGCGCAGGTGCTGGTGAGGCGCGGGCTCGCCGAGCCGCGGCAAGCGCGTGCGTTTCTGGCGGCCGATGAGGAGTATTCGCCCGACTGCTTCACAGCCATCGGGGATGCGACCACCGTGATCCTCGCGCACGTGCAGGCCGGCTCGAAGATCACGATCCACGGAGACTATGACGTCGATGGAGTCTGCTCCACGGCTGTGCTGCTGCGGGTCCTGCGGGAGCTGGGAGCGAACGTCGACTCCTACCTTCCAGACCGCGCAGACGGGTACGGGCTCAGCGAGGACACCGTCTCGCGGCTGGCCGCGCGAGGCACGCGCCTTTTGATCAGCGTGGACTGCGCGATCACCGCTGTGGAGCAGGTTGCGCTCGCAAGGGAGCTGGGAATGGAGGTGGTGGTCACCGACCACCACGCCCCGCGCGGCGACGGCGTGCTGCCCCAGGCTCCGATCGTGCATCCGGCCCTGTGTGGGTACCCCTGTCCCGAGCTGTGCGCCACGGCGGTCGCCTACAAGCTGGCGCAGGCGCTCCTGAACGGCGCCGGCGAGCACGGGGTCCACAGTGAGGGGCGGCGGGCGCTGGAGGAGGATCTCGATCTGGTGGCGCTTGCGACGATCGCTGATGCCGTACCCCTCCTCGGAGAGAATCGCACCCTGGTGCGCAGGGGGTTGCGGGCGCTTGCCGGCACCGGCAAGCCGGGCCTGCGGGCGCTGATGGCGGTGGCGGGGGTCGAGGCCGACCGCGTGAACGAGCGCTCGGTGGCCTTTGCGCTGGCGCCGCGCCTGAACGCAGCGGGACGCCTCTACCGGGCTGACGCAGCGCTCGAGCTGATTCTCAGCGAGGATCCGTCGCGGGCGGCTCAGATCGCGCAGGAGCTTGACAGCGCCAACCACGAACGCAGAAGAGTCGAGGGGCGGGTCCGCATCGAGGCCGAAGCCCAGGTCGCCGAGCTCGGCGAGCGCTCGGCCTATGTGCTTGCGGGCGAGGGCTGGCACGCCGGAGTGGTCGGGATCGTCGCCTCGCGCCTGGCCGAGCGCCACGGGCGCCCGTTCGTGCTGATTGCCCTCGAGGGCGAGAGGGGAAAGGGGTCGGGACGCAGCGTCGAGGGCTTCGATCTGCTGGCCGCGCTGAGCGCCTGCGCATCGCACCTGCTGCGCCACGGCGGACACCGCGCGGCGGCCGGGCTCGAGATCGAACGCGGACGGGTGGCGCAGTTCGCTGCCGCCCTTGATGATCACGCCACGGCGATCCTCGCCGGTGAGGAGCTCGTGGCGGTGGAGCGGGTGGATGCCGTCGTCGGTGGTGAGGAGGTGGGGATGACGCTCGCCGAGGAGCTGCAGGCGCTGGCGCCGTTCGGCCGCGGTAATCCCAGCGTGGCGCTGATGCTCGCCGATGCCTCCTTCAGCGACGCCAGGCCGATGGGTGAAGGCAGGCACGTTCGCTTCACCGTGCAATCGGGCGGCGCCCGAGCGCGCGCTGTCGCGTTTGGCATGGGCGCGCGGCTGCCGGTAGAAGACGGCGTTGCGGCCCAGGCGACGTTCTCGCTTGAGGTCAACGAGTGGAACGGGGTCAGCGAGCCGCGGCTGGTGCTGCGCCAGGCCCAGGCAGCCCTGGCGCCCTCTGAGGATCGCGACCCGGCGCATGAGCCCGCTGCGCCCGTCGAGGAGCTGGTCCTGTTCGCCTTGCCGTGAACATGGACCGCTAGGAGCAGAATCGCTTCAATCCGGCCAGTCCTTCCCCTACCCTGTAGGCATGGCAGTGGCAAAGGGTCCCAAGGGTTCTTCAGCGCCGGAGCTTCAAGAGCTCGCACCTTCTGAGGCCTCGGAGCAGCCGGCGTCGGGCGAAGCCCGCGATGGGGAGGCCCTGGCAGCAGGGCGCGCACAGGCGCACCTGAACCTCAGCGAGGCCGAGCAGCGCCTGCTCGGCGATCTGTTTGCGATCGTCTCCGAGCATGCAGCCGACTCGGCCGTGGAGATCGATCGCGGTCGCGTGCAGGACGCCTTCGTGTTCGCCTGCGAGCATCACGCGGCCCAGCGGCGCAAGTCGGGCGAGGACTTCATCGTGCACCCGGTCGGCGTTGCCAGGATATGCGCGAGCATGCGGCTCGACACCGAGACCCTGTGCGCGGCACTGCTGCACGACACGGTGGAGGACACGTCGGCTTCGATCGAGGAGGTGCGTGAGCGCTTCGGTGAGGAAATCTCGGGCGTGGTTGACGGCCTGACCAAGCTGACGGGCATCACCTTCCAGTCCCACGACGAGGCGCAGGCGGAGAACTACCGCAAGATGGTGGTCGCGATGGCCACCGACGTGCGGGTCATCCTGATCAAGCTCGCCGACCGCCTGCACAACATGCGCACGATCGATGCGATGCCTAAGCAGAAGCAGATGGAGAAGGCGCGGGAGACGCTTGAGATATACGCGCCGCTCGCTCATCGGCTGGGAATCCACGCGATCAAGTGGGAGCTTGAGGATCTGGCCTTCGCGACCCTGCATCCGCGCAAGTACCAGGAGATAAAGGGGCTTGTGGCGCAGCAGCGCGAGGATCGCGAGCGCTATGTGAGCGAGGCCGGGGAGTATCTGGCGCAGGAGCTGGCGGGGCTGGGGATTCAGGCGCAGATCGCGGGCCGCGCCAAGCACTTCTATTCGATCTACTCGAAGATGA
>Ga0302325_10019332_pt1 | contig 14329 bp, 16 predicted proteins | sample Palsa_T0_2_FD_201948 | JGI IMG/M metagenome (GOLD analysis project Ga0302325, IMG submission 201948) | Peat permafrost microbial communities from Stordalen Mire near Abisko, Sweden - Palsa_T0_2 | ecosystem: Environmental > Terrestrial > Soil > Palsa > Peat permafrost | place: Sweden: Abisko... | reverse complement strand
AGTTGCTCCTGCAGCCGCGCGTTTTTCTCATCCACCGCACGCGCCAGCTCGGCCTTGTGTTCCACCAGTTTCTGCGCGATGTTTGGATCGGAAAGACCCAGAATTTCGGCCGCGAAAATCGCCGAATTCACCGCGCCGGCCTTGTCGATTGCCATCGTTGCCACCGGAATTCCGCCGGGCATCTGCACCGTGGAGAGCAGCGCGTCCAGTCCGTTCAGCGAACTCGTTCCCATCGGTACCCCAATCACTGGCAGCGTTGTATTCGCGGCGATCACTCCCGCCAGATGCGCCGCCGCTCCAGCGGCGGCAATCAATACCTTCAATCCGCGCTTCCGCGCGCTCGTCGCGTACTCGTGCGCTCGCGCCGGCGTTCGATGCGCCGACACAACTTCCATCTCGTACGCGATCCCGAATTTGTCCAGCACTTTCCCCGCTTCGCTCATAACCGGAAGGTCCGTGTCGGATCCCATCAAAATACCAACCAATGCCTGCTTTCCGCTTTTCGCCGATGTCACTCGCAGTCTCCTGACTCCAAAATCTTATTTTGCTTCGGCGGCGACGCTCGTCATCACCGCAACCGCATCGCCTTTTCGAATTGTTCCCGCCTCCACCACACGGCACAGCCATCCACGCTGGCCGCGCAGTTCTTGCTGCAGCCCCATTCGAATCTCATCCATTCTGGGGCACGGGTCGCAGGGTATGGTAATTTCCAGCACGCATTCTCCCACCTTCAGCCGTTGGCCGATTGCCAGAGTTTGAAAATCCATTCCTTTGACCGTCACGTTCTCCTTGACCGCTCCTGGCGGTAGCGCAAATTTATCGAGCGTCTCGCGGTCCATGAGCAACACTTGGCGTTTGCTGTCGGGACGGCCATGGATGCAACCCTTAAGGCCCTTGTTTTCAATCGCTTCCACTTGAGTTACTTCTTCCATTGGAAACCGATGTACCAGGCACGTGAAGAGGTGTTGCACTTCACCCATTGGCCTTCTCCCCACCCACGGCTTGGCTCACTCTTGGCCGCCCGATGTCCTTCCGGTAATGCGATCCGGGGATCTCGATTCTACTAGCTGCGTCGTAGGCACGGCTGGTCGCGTCAGCCAGCGAGCTTCCTCGCGCCGCGATTCCCAGCACTCTTCCACCGGTGGTGCGGTATTCGCCGCCTTCTCGCTTTGTTCCACTGTGGAACACCATCGCCCCCGTCACCTTGCCGGCTTCTTCGAGCCCTTTGACCAGTCTCCCCGTCACAGGATTCGCGGGATAGCCTTCCGAGGCGATCACCACGCAGGCGCTCGCCCCCGCAGACCACTGCGCCTGAGAAACCTTCAACTTACCCGTCGCTGCGTCCAGGCATGTCCGCGCGAAATCGAATTCCGCGCGCAGCAGGATCGACTGTGTTTCCGGATCGCCCAGCCGGCAATTGTATTCTAAGACCTTCGCCCCATCTCTTGTCAGCATCAAGCCGAAAAAAATAAATCCGCGATACGGCGTTCCGTCCTTGCGCAGCCCAGCCAGCGTTGGCCGCACGATCGCCGCGATGATTTCATCCTCCAGTTCTCGCGAAAGTATTTCGTCGCTCGAATATGTTCCCATCCCGCCGGTGTTTGGCCCGTGATCCCCATCGTACGCCCGCTTATGATCTCGCGTCGGCGCTAGCGAGACGAAATTCTCGCCGTCGGTCAAAATGATGTAAGAAAGCTCGTGGCCCGGCAGCGCCTCCTCGTACAGAACTCGCTTCCCAGCTTCGCCAAATTCGCCGCCATCGAATAATTTCCCCACGAATTCTGCCGCTTCTTTTTCAGACGAGGTAACCAGCACTCCTTTTCCCGCGCAGAGTCCGTCCGCCTTGATCACCAGCGGCCATATCACTGAACGCAGCGCCTGCTGCGCCTGAATCTTGTCCTCAAAAACGCCGTAAACATCTGCGGTGGGAATGGCATGCCGTTGCATGAACTCCTTGGCGAAAATCTTGCTGCCTTCGAGTTGTGCGGCCTCTTGCGAAGGCCCCAGAATCGTCAATCCCCGCTTCGCAAACTCGTCCGTCACTCCGCGTACCAGCGGTAATTCCGGCCCGACGATTGTGAGATCGACGCCGAGTTTTTCAGCCAGGCTCGCGGTTTCGTCCACGTCGTTCAGGTTCAGCGGCACGCATTCCGCATCCAGCGAAATCCCGCCGTTCCCCGGAGCGCACCATATCCTTTCCACCTGCGTGCTCTGCCTGCATTTCCACGCCAACGCGTGCTCGCGCCCGCCGCTTCCTAGAATCAAAATTTTCATCCGCGATTTTATCCGCAAGAACCATACGGCGGCTCATCCCGCGCTGTCAACTCTCCGCGCGTCTCTCGCGCTTGCTCTGCGCTCCCAAAAATGTTCTGATCTTTCCAATGCACTGGGATTTTGCGCTCATCCTTCTTTTTCTCGGCATCGCTGTCCCCCTGCTGGGCCGGCGCCGTGTGCGCCAGTTGATGCAGTTGCCCTCGACGACCAAAGACGACCGCCTCGCGCTATATGCGTCCACAGTCGCGTTTCAATGGATCGCCGCGGGAGTGATTTTGTGGAGATCGGCCGCTCACGGCATTTCTGCCGCGCAGCTGGGCGTCGCTATTCCGCGCCCGCTCCTTACGATCTCTCTGACGATCGGATTGACTTCCCTCGTCTTGTTGAATCAACTCGTCGGCCTGAAGCGCCTGGCCACGCAGTCTCCCGCGAACCAGGGTCTCGTCCCGCAGCTCGCTCAAAAGCTTTTTCCCCAGGATGATGTCGAGCGCTTGGCGTTTTTCGCCCTCGTCGTCACCGTCGCCATCTGCGAGGAATTTATCTACCGCGGCTTTGTCCAACACCTCTTTCAGAATCTCGCAGGAGGGTCGCGCTATCTTGCGGTCTTTGGCTCCGCCGCCTTCTTCGCCCTGGCTCATTTGTATCAAGGACGCCGCGGCCTCATCTCCACGTTCATCGTCGGCGTTCTGTTTTCAACCGCGACCGCCGTAACTCTCAGCTTGGTTCCCTCGATCGCGGCGCATTTTGTCGCCGACCTCACTGCGGGAATGTTGGCCCCGCGCTATCTTCAGGGCGCGCGGGCCGCTAGGCCGCTTTTGCTTTGAGATCCGCACATCCGACCGGGTTGACAAATAATACTATGTACATAGTACAATGACCAAGATCCGCGACAACACGATCATCATCGAGACTCTTCGCCCGTACGGCGTGGTGGCGTCGCCGGAGCTCTGCGATTCGATCCGGACGTACATCGAACTGCTCCTCCGCTGGAACGATAAGATCGCACTGACTACGATCGTCGATCCCCTCGAGATTCTCCGCTTCCATTTTGGAGAAAGCATGTTCGCCGCAAACGCGGTTCCCATACGCCATGGTCGGCTCGCCGACGTTGGCACCGGGGCTGGCTTCCCAGCCATACCGCTGTGTATGGTTTCACCGGATATCGAGTGCCTCCTAATCGAGAGCAATCAGAAGAAAGCCACATTTCTTGCCGAAGCCCTGCGCATTCTCGAGCTCGATCGCGTTCAAATCTTCCGCGACCGTATGGAGAACTATCCCAACTCGCCCTCAAACTTCGATTTCACGGTCTGCCGCGCTCTCGGGATGTTTGTCGAGTTCCTAAACTGGTCCTCAACCCAGCTAAGCGCCGGCGGAAGAGTCGTTTTTTGGACGAGCGACCAGGATGCCGCCAAGATTGCGACCGACACACGATGGAAATGGCAAGAGCCAATAAGAATTCCACTGTCCGACCATCGCGCCCTACTGATAGGCTCTCCAATCATCGCAAATCCGTAGAGATTCGGAGTGTTTCACGTGAAACACGCCACAATCCGTTCCACGTGGAACAAAAAACCACTGTTTCACGTGAAACAGGTTGTATCTCTTCTCAAATCTGTATAGATTGCTCTCGCTGCCGGAGGTTTTGTGGCCCGCGTCATCGCCATTGCTAACCAAAAAGGTGGAGTCGGCAAAACGACCACCGCCGTGAACCTCGGCGCATCCCTCGCCGCCTCCGAACAACGCACGCTCGTCATCGATTGCGATCCTCAGGGCAACACCACTAGCGCACTCGGCTTTCCCAAGGATCCCGCCCGTCGCACCCTTTACCAATCGCTCATCCTCGACGAGCCCATCGAGCGCATTATCCTCGACGCTCAAGTCGAAGGCCTGGATCTCATTCCATCCGACAAAAACCTCGTCGGTGCCGCGATTGAGCTCGTACCGGTAGAAAATCGCGAATACAAGCTAAAAGCCGTTATTTCCGGCGTCCTCGCCAAGTACAACTACATCCTCATCGATTGCGCCCCGTCGCTCGATCTTCTGACCGTCAATGCTCTAGCGGCCAGCGACTCGGTCATGGTGCCAATTCAATGCGAATATCTGGCCTTGGAGGGCGTCTCCGAGCTTCTCGACACCCTAATGCGCCTCCGACGCACCATAAATCCGGCCCTAGCCATCGAGGGCATCCTGCTTACGATGTACGATGACCGCACCACGCTATCCAAGCAGGTCGCCGCCGACCTACGCAGCTTCTTCGGAGCTCAGGTTTTCGAAACCGTGATCCCGCGGAATGTCAGACTCGCTGAGGCACCCAGCCACGGTATGCCCGTAATGTTCTACGACATACATAGTAAAGGCGCCGAAAGCTATATTCAACTTGCCAGAGAGGTCATCGCGAATGCCCAGAAACGCATTAGGCAGGGGATTGGGAGCACTGATTCGGGAGCAAGAGCCGACGTCGCTGCCGCCGCAGCAGCCGGTGCCGACAGCGGCGGTCTACCCACTGGGAACCCCAACAGCGGCAGCGGTAGCCCCGGCGCTGAGTGAGGGTTTCCTCCACGTCGATATCGATCTGATCGACCCAAGTCCCTATCAACCCCGCACTCGCTTTCGCGAAGAAGCCCTCGACGAGCTTTCGCGCTCGATCCAATCGAGCGGCATTGTTCAACCGCTCGTCGTACGCAAGGTCGCGAATCGTTATCAATTGATTGCTGGCGAACGCCGCTGGCGCGCCGCGCAGCGCGCGAACATGCACAGTGTTCCGGTCGTCTTGCGCGACGTTCCAGAAGCCCTCGCGCTGGAAATGACCCTGGTAGAAAATCTTCAGCGCGAGGATCTCAACCCAATCGAGCAGGCCCACGCTTTCCAGCGCCTCATTGACGAATTTCACTTTACTCAGGAGCAAGTCGCCGACCGCACCGGAAAAGATCGCACCACCATCGCGAATGCGGTCCGCCTTCTGAAACTCGAATCTCCGATTCAAGACCTTCTCGAAGAAGGCCGCCTCACCGCAGGTCACGCGCGCGCGCTCCTTGCCGTCGATGATTCGCAGACTCGCCTCGGCCTCGCCCGTCGCATCGCCAAAGGCGGCATGACGGTCCGTCAGGTCGAGCGCTTCGCTTCGCGGGGAACTCGTACTCGCGCCGGTGCCTCTTCGGCGTTGACCCCGGACGCCAACACGAAGGCCGCACTCGAAGAGCTCCAGCGTGAATATGGAACCCGTGTGCTCTTCCACGCGCGCCAAACTGGCAAGCCAGGTCAGTTAATCTTTGAATACTACGACGATAGTGATTTGCGCCGCCTTTACGACCAACTCATGCGAAAATAGCTCTTCGCCGCACGAAGTTCCACGCAAACTCCGGGGAGATTTTTCAATGGCTTTGAGTTGGTTTGACCGCAAACGGCAAGACTCCGGTGAATGGACCGGCTTCCTCGAACAAGGAGTCAAGCTCGAAGGCCGCCTCGAATCCACCGGCACCTTTCGAATCGACTGCGCCTCGAAGGGAACTCTCGTATCGCACGAAACCCTGATTGTCGGCGAGCACGCGAACGTCGAGGGTGAAATTGAAGGGAACTACGTCATTATTGCCGGCCGCTTCGATGGAATCGTTCGAGCCAAGGGCAAAGTCGAAATCCAGACCAAAGCCATCGTCACCGGCGAAATCTTCACCCCATGTCTCGTCATGGATCCCGGCGCCCTCTTCGACGGCCGCTGCCACATGCTCTCGGTCTCGCAGGCCGCGACGCCGATCGTCATCCCGATCCGTTCCGTCGCCGCCCACGCCTAAATCTTTCTTTCCCGTTCGCTGCACACTGCGCTTCAGCATCTTCGCGGGCGTATAATCATCGAATCGTTACACGGGAGCATGGACTTGGCAGAAGCAGTTCGTCTCACCACCAACGCGAAAGCCGCTGGCTGCGCCGCCAAACTGAGTCCCAGCGTTCTCGATGCGGTTCTGAAGAAATTACCGCCGCAACGAAATGCAAAAGTCCTGGTCGGCTTCGAAACCAGCGACGACGCGGCCGTATATCAGCTCACCGAAGAACTCGCCATCGTCCAGACCGTCGATTTCTTCACTCCGATCGTGGATGACCCAAACCTTTTCGGGCAAGTTGCCGCCGCAAATTCTCTGAGCGACATATACGCGATGGGCGGCCGCCCCATCTCTTCGTTGACGATCCTTGCCTATCCTGCGGCCGGCGCTCCGGAAGTCCTCGAACAAATCCTGCGAGGCGGCCTCGCAAAAATGGTCGAAGCAAACTGCACCGTCGTTGGGGGCCATTCCATTCGCGACGAAGAAATCAAATTCGGTTACGCGGTCACCGGAACAATTCATCCCCAGCACATCTGGAAGAATGTCGGCGCCCTTCCCGGCGATTCAATAATTCTCACCAAACCAATCGGCACCGGAGTCATTTCCACCGCCCTGAAGCAGGAGCAGGCCGAACCCGCCTGGGTCGCGGCCGCAACTGCGGTGATGACCCGCCTCAATCGCGATGCCGCCGAAGCCCTTCACGAAATCGAAAGCTCTGCGCCTCCGGGCCAGCGCCCGATTCACGCCGTGACCGACATCACCGGCTTCGGCCTTCTCGGGCACGCCCGCGAAATGGCCATCGGCAGCGGCGTTTCCATCACCATCGATCATGCGCGAATTGAATATCTGCCCGGAGCCATAGAAGCCTCGCGCGCTGGATTTTTCTCCGGTGGCATGAAGAATAATCGCGACTTCGTGGAGAGCTGCACCGAATTTTCGCCCGGCGTCTCTGACGAATTTCGCGCCCTCGCCTTTGACCCGCAAACTTCCGGCGGCTTGCTTGTCGCCATCGCCGCGGAATATGCCGATGCCGCGCTGGCAGGCCTGACTCAACACAAAGTTTCGGCGCGCCGAATCGGCGAAGTCACCAGCAAAAGTTCCACCCTGTTAGCTGTCGTGTGAGCCTTCCGCAATCGTGTACACTTTCTTTTCGTAAAAATCTCGCATGGACACCATAACCCACGGCATCGCCGGCGCGCTCATTGGCAAAGGATTTTTCTCCCGCCGTGCGGCGCGTGTCGCGATATTTTCCGCGACAGTCGGCGCGATGTTTCCCGATATCGACGTTGTATTTGAGATTTTTTCTCGCGACCCTCTCGCCATCGTTAAATATCATCGCGCCATCACTCACTCGTTCGTGGCCCTCCCGTTTTTCGCGGCCTCCCTCGCCTCGCTTACTCTCGCGGGCGCTCGGCTTCTAAAAAGGAGATATGCTGGATTCCACGATCTCGAATCTCCCTCGTGGACCATGCTCGCCCTCATTTACGGCGTCGCCATCGCCAGCCACGTCCTTCTCGACGGCCTCACGTCCTTCGGCACGCGCATGTGGTTTCCGATTTCCCAGCAGCGCGTTGCCTGGGATTGGCTCTTCATCATTGATTTCTGTTTCACCTCGCTCGTCCTGCTGCCCCAAATTGCCGCGTGGATTTACGGTGACCGCCAGAAGGCCCGCAAGCGCGCCGCTGCGATGTGCGTTGTCTTCGCCTTTGGTGCTCTCGCTGCGTGGAAGATCGCCGGCGCCGTCGGCTTCCCATTTCACCTATGGGTCGCGGTGCTTGGGGTGGTGATGATCGCTGCGCTCTTTTATCGTCCCATGTGGCACGGCGAAGGATTCCGAATCATCAGAGCTCGCTGGTGCCGCGCCGGAACGTACCTGACGCTCGTCTATCTCGCCGCCTGCGGATTCGCGCACCACGTCGCCCTCGCGCGCGCCAAAGATTTCGCCTCGGCCCACCATATTTCGGTCGAACGCATCGCCGCCCTTCCTTTGCCGCCCTCCCTGCTCGATTGGGGTGATGTCATCCGCGCACCCAACGGCGTCTATCAGTCCCGCTTCGATCTACGCTCCGACGCGCCTCCCGATTTCTGGTTCCGCGCCGATTCGCCCCCCGATGCCTACATCGCGCGCGCGCTGCAGCTTCCCGAAGTCCAGCTCTATTGGAATTTCGCGCGCTTCCCGGTGATTCGTTCGGCCTCCGAGAATGGCCTCCATGTTGTGGACTTCAACGAAAACCGTTTCATCACCCGTCATTCCCGCGGTCCTGCGCCCTTCTCCTATCGCGTGATTTTTGATGATGCCGGAAATCCGATCGAGGAAGGTTGGCAGGCCGATGGCATGGACGTTCGGCGCATGATAAAAATTCTTCCGGCTCACGCGGGGAGCACTCCATGAAAGTTCTAATTTTCAGTGACACTCACGGCGATTTGCGCTCACTCGAAAAAATCGTCGCGCGGCCTGCCGACACCTATATCGCGGCTGGAGATCTCTCGAACTTCGGTAAGATGCTGGATCGCTGCGGTGAAATCTTAAAGCCTCTCGGCGAGCGCCTCTGGGTGCTACCGGGAAATCATGAGACCCATGCCCAGACCAAATCCTTCTGCGAGAAATTTGGCTTCGTCGATTTTCACCGCCAGCTTCGCAAAATTGGCGATTCGAATTGGGCCGGCCTCGGCTACAGCAACATCACCCCTTTCAAAACTCCCGGAGAATATTCCGAACCGGAAATCTCCGCGGCGCTCTCCGCATTCGATGGGGTTTCGCGGCTGCATCTTGTCGTCCATTTTCCCCCGTACGACACCAAGTTAGACGAATACGCTCCCGGCCAGCACGCCGGCAGCCCCGCCCTCCGCGCCTGGGTCGAACGCGAAAAGCCTCTCGACCTTTTCTGCGGCCACATTCACGAAACGGCGGGGCTGGCCGATCAGCTCGGCTCGACGAAATGTTTCAACGTCGGCAAACAAGGCTACACCCTGGAAATTTAGAAGGAATGTTTTACTGGCGTCTTCGAAAGTCTTTATAGGGTCGCGGCTGCCTGCTGCGGTCTTCAAATTCCATGAAGCGTTTCTAGGATTTTCTACTTCTTGTTGGCGGGATAAATCACAAGCTGCCGGCGGTCGCCGGCCCCTTCACTCATCGTGCGCACGCCCTGCGCTCCCGTCAACTCCAGATGAATCAACCGGCGCTCGCGCGGTGACATCGGATTAAATCGAAATGGCTGGCTCGTCTCACGCACGCGCTGCGCAGCGACGCGCGCCGAAAGCTTCAGTTCATCGATCCGTTGCGAACGATACTCCGCGCAATCGAATCGCACCCGGTCGTGCAGGCGCGGATCGAGCCGCAACCAGCGATGCCCAACGTGCTCCAATGCCAGCAATAATTCCGCTTCGCGTTCCAGCAGCAGATCCTGATCGTCTCCCGCGAACGCCACCACGATGTCTGTTTCATCGGCAGCGCCCCCAATCGTCGCGGGCGTGGAAATCTCGTAACCGATCGCCAGTCCCATCTCGCGCACCGCGAGATCGAGATAACGCTTCAATTCCCCCTGCGCGTTCTCGCGGTCCAGCCGCGCTTCCGGTTGCGATTGCCCGCTGGTGAAGGGGCGCTTGCCCACTGGTCTTCGGTCGTTGTTCATGAGGTCGCCGGTTTTTTGAATTTACTCCGAGAAGGCAATGGCTCGGTCTTGTTCAAATAATATTGTTGCCCCACTCCCACCAAATTGCTCGTAAACATATACAGATTCAATCCGCTCGACAGCCGGAAGAAAATAAATCCCATGAACAGCGGCATCAAGCCCATCATTTTTTGCTGCGCCGGGTCCACCGTCGTCTGCGGCGTCATCTTGGTCATCAAATACATCATGATCGTCATGCCGATCGGCAAAATATAATACGGATCCATCGCCGACAAGTCATGAATCCATCCGATCCACGGCGCGTGCCGCAATTCGATCGCGCCGTTCAGCACCCGCCACAGCGCCCACCAGATCGGCATCTGGAACAGCATCGGTATGCAGCTTCCCATCGGATTAATGCCTTCGCGCCCGTATACCGCCATCACTTCTTCGTTCATTTTCTTCTTGCGCGGATCGCTCATCGAATACTTCTTGTAGCGATCCTGAATCTGCCGGATTTCCGGCGCCACTTTTTGCATTTTCTGCATCGAGCGCCAGCTCTTCATCTTCAGCGGGAACATCGCAATATTGATGACCAGCGTCATCAGCACGATGCACCAGCCCCAATTCGGCACCTTGGTGTGCAGCGTTTGCAGCACCCACAGCAGCGGCTTCGCCACCGGCCCCGTATATCCGAAATTCACCAGCTCCGAGAGCGATGGCTTCAGTGTTTCCAGTTGCCGCAGATCTTTCGGCCCCACGTAAATTCGCAGTTTCACTGGGCCCGCGACCGTTGATCCCGCCGCCATCTGCGCTTCCGGATCGCCGGCGTGATCCTGCGTCCAGTGCCACAACGACAAATCCGTGCCATCCGGCAAAAATGCCGCCGTGAAAAATTGATCCTCGATTCCCGCGTATTCCAGCGGCCCGTATTGCACCGCGGGCTGGCTCTGATTCCCCGAAACTCCCAGTTTCTTGTATTGCAGCAAACTCAACTTCCCCGCCGCGTTGTAATACACCGTGACGAGCGTCGCCGCTTTATAAACCGCCTTGTCCCCGAATCCGCCGCGCCACGCAATCGCTACGGGCAACGGCTTGCCATCGAGCGACGCCGCCACCTCCACATTCACTTCGTAATTCAAATCAAATTTTAGTTTCTTCGTGACGTCGAGATGCCCGTCGCTCCAATGCATATCGACTTCCGTCGGTGCGGCGGTTGGCGCGCCGGGCGTCTCATCCACAACCGCGGGAGCAATCGTTTTCGTTTTCCGGGCGGGAACGACGACGGTCGGCGGCGCCGCACCCATCTCGATCTGGTAGAGCCCCGAATTGGCGCTCGCTTGCAGCGTCGGGTCGCTCAGCACCACCGAGAACGGCCAGCCGAATTCCTGCGCCACCGGGCTGTTCACCAAATCCAACGCCTGCGGCGGCTGCTGGTCATCCATGTACTTATTCAGCTTCCAGGATTTAACCACTCCGCCGCGATTCGAAATCTCCACCCGGTACAGTGGGCTCGTAACGACAAACGCCTTTTCCCTCGCCGCCTGCACCACTCCAGGATTCACCGGCGTTTTCGCCGCGTTCACCGCAGCAACAGTCGGTGATGGCTGCGCGGGCGCGGCGCTGCTGGCCCCGGCATTCGCGGTCGCCTGCGGCGATGTTTGCGCGCTATTTGTCTGCGGCGCGGGCGCTACCGGCGCGGGCTTATACAGCCGTCCGAACGCGAATAAAATAATCAGCGCGACGATTACGAAAATTATCCCGCGCACCTGGTCGGACATTTCATTCACTGCGCCAACTCCTTGTTCGTCGTCCGCAACCACTCCGCGTCGGAATAATCATGCCGCTCGTCCGTCATCGCCGGATCAAGTCCCAGCGTCGAATCCGGCACCGGATCGAATCCGCCTTTCGTAAATGGCCGGCAGCGCCCCAGCCGCTTCAGCGCCAGTAAACCTCCGCGTTTCGCGCCATGCAGCGCGATCGCTTCCTGCGCGTACTGCGAGCACGATGGATAAAACTTGCAGGCTCCGCCAAGAAACGGCGAAAGAAAAACCCGGTACAGATGCACCAACGCCAACAGCAACCAGCGCCCCGCAGCCGAAATGCGGCCTTCCGCAAACGGTTCAGCCCCACCGCGCTTCGCAAATTGTTCCGGAGACATTTTCGTGGGACGCACGTCTACTCCGCCAACTTTGCGGGAACTTTCTGCGCTGTCGCCGCTTTAGGCAAATTCAGCAACTTGATCATCTCCTGCTCGAGCGCCAGAAACCCCGCCGTCGCCACCGTCGTGCGCGGATGCACCACAATGTCCCATCCTGGAGAAATCTCCCCCCGGTGCAACCTGAAAATTTCGCGCAAGCGCCGCCGTATCCGATTCCGCCGCACCGCGTTTCCCAGCGCCTTTTTGATGCTCCAGCCAAACCGGCTGACCTCGAGTCCATTGGGGCGCACGAATAGCGTGAATTCGCGGCTGCTCCGGCGGCGTCCTTCGCGATACACCGCGTCGTATTCAGCGCGCCGTACCAGTCGAGTTTCGCGTGGAAGGTCCAGCCGCGGCGGGTCAGACGCGCGTGAGGGCGTGGCGCCCTTTTTTGCGGCGTGTGGCAAGTACTTTCCGTCCACCCTGCGTCTTCATGCGTTTGCGGAATCCGTGCTTCTTGTGGCGGCGCCGCACGTGCGGCTGATAAGTGCGTTTCGGCAACGAAAATCTCCCTTAAAGTTTTCTGCCCGCTCACCCCACGCCTCCACTCCAGGTTCGCGGGTCACTCAGCAAGCAATCTCTCTCCGGCGGAAGCGCCCTCACACAATACGGCGCATCAAGCACCCGCACGAAACAAGCAGTTTAGACGACCCAACCCTCTACGGTCAAGGAATCGCCGCGCCTGGTAGTGGGTCCGTTTGAAAGTGAGCCTATTGCGTCCATCCGCGATTCTGGCAATATGGCAGCATGGCAAAAAAGAAACCCAAGAAAAATCCCTCAAAAAAGAAGTCCGCGCCGAAGCCCGATGTGAATCAGATTGCGGCGCGATTGGTACAAGCCACGATTCGAGCAAGCGAGGAATAGGATTACAAGGCGGACAGATTCGTAGGGAGCCTTGTTGGAGACTCCAACTTAGCGCTTTCGATCATTCTTTTTACCTCAGAGTTAGCGTTAATCGGCATAATCTGAATCAGCGGATGATTGTTCGCGAATACTCGGAATATTTCGTCAGTAAATGCCTGCCCCACCGTTGATACCCCTTCAAAATTAAGAACGACAACCTTAAAAAGTTCGACTCTGGCCATAACGCGTTTGGCTTGCGAGCGGGAAATGAGGTTTTCATTTCCATATTGAGCCAACCTTACCGGAACGACTGTTTTGATGAACCCTAGGTCTTCCTCGTCGGAATACATGTCCGAGATTTTCTTAAACGTCTTGGAGGTATGGTTGTTTAATTTCATAAAAATCGCCGTTCCTGCCCGACTTTCCGGGCGCTCAACAATCCAATCTTCTTCATTGCCTAGCACATGACTGAAATAAACACTGCCTGAAAGAATGTCGAATGAGTCCAGCAGGCGTGACGTAAAAAACAACCCTTGTCCCGTATGTTTGGCCGGATCGGTGGTTAACTTTCCTTTGGAAAGCTCCAATATCGCATGACGCTCATCAGCCAGATGCATGGCCGTCTGAATTTTCTTAAATATTCCGACCCCCTCATCCATCAACAGCATTTGAGTGTTTGCTGCCGTCTTCGTTATTTTAAGGAAAGCGCTGTGTGCTCCTGAGTGATCCATCGCGTTATTGAACATTTCCGTAAAGCAGTACTGCCAAATCGTGACCACGTTCTCTGGAAATTTCCCAACAATCGGCTCCACATCTTTGGACCACGCAAAATCTTCATCAACGCCGGGACCGAACGTAAAAGACTGCTGATGCTCCAAGAGGGGGCAGAGCTGGTATGTGCGATTGCGGGTTTTTCCGGTAGGCGCAAGCGCACCCTCAGAAATAAGATTGGCCAGATGGCGATGCACTGCCTGCCGTGTAATGGAAAACTTCTCTGATGTCAGCGCGGCTATTCCTGCGGAGTGTTTTTCTACGTTCTCTAGGATAAACTGACGAACTTCCTCTCCACGAGCCCTAACTCTAACTACCATGGGTAATTACCTCTGAACACATTGTAAACATATATTTATTTATTGTCAACTTATATCCTTTAGATTGTAAACTTAACTCTATATTATTGTCAACGTGGATGGGGGCAATTGTCAACTAAGAGGCTTTCTATGAATCGCCTACCAATCAACAAGCAAGTTCAGGTTGTATCGGCACTCGTAGAAGGAAACTCTATTCGCGCTACGGTACGCATGACGGGCGTCTCTAAGAACGCGATTCAGCGGCTTATGGTGAAACTCGGACCAGCGTGCGAACAATTCCAAGATCGTGCCCTCCGCAATCTTCCGTGCCGCAAGATTCAAACCGATGAAATATGGGCGTTCTGCTACGCGAAGCAAAAGAACTTGCCAGCCTCTATGCAGGGGCAATTCGGAGTTGGTGACGTCTGGACTTGGACTTCTGACCGGACCGAGTTTTTGTACCACGGCGAGTGAGAGAGTCTACATCACAACCTCATCGGGTAATGCAAATGGTGG
>Ga0302325_10019327_pt1 | contig 14331 bp, 10 predicted proteins | sample Palsa_T0_2_FD_201948 | JGI IMG/M metagenome (GOLD analysis project Ga0302325, IMG submission 201948) | Peat permafrost microbial communities from Stordalen Mire near Abisko, Sweden - Palsa_T0_2 | ecosystem: Environmental > Terrestrial > Soil > Palsa > Peat permafrost | place: Sweden: Abisko... | reverse complement strand
ACGCCTCGAGCAACGGATCGTCGACGGCAACCGCAACGGGCTCGAGGACGACCTCAGCGCCGCCCTCGACGCCGGCTTCGAGCCGCTGGAGGTCATCAACAACTTCCTGCTGGCCGGGATGAAGACGGTCGGCGAGCTCTTCGCGTCCGGCGAGATGCAGCTCCCCTTCGTGCTGTCTTCGGCCGAGACGATGAAGGGTGCGGTCGCCTACCTCGAGCCGCACATGGCTAAGGCCGACCAGGGGCAGAAGGGCACCATCGTGCTGGCGACGGTCAAGGGCGATGTCCACGACATCGGCAAGAACCTGGTCGACATCATCTTCACCAACAACGGCTACGAGGTGGTCAACCTCGGGATCAAGGTCGGGATCGGCGAGATGATCACGGCGGCCGAGGAACGCCGCGCCGACGCCATCGGCATGAGCGGCCTGTTGGTCAAGTCGACCCTCATCATGCGGGACAACCTCGAGGAGCTGAACGACCGCCGCCTCTCGCACATCCCGGTCCTGCTGGGCGGGGCCGCGCTGACTCGCACCTACGTAGAACGGGACCTGCGGAGCGTCTACACCGGCCGGGTCTTCTATGGCCGCGACGCCTTCGAGGGCCTGCGGACCATGGAGCGGTTGATGGAGATCAAAGGCGGCCAGGAGGACCTCGACTTCGGTCGCGAGATCTCCGAGCGCAAGGTCCCGGCGCGCTCGGGCCTCACGGTCAAGCCGCGCCCCGAGAACGTGCCTGACCGCTCCCCCGAGGTGGCCACCGACAACCCGGTCTTTCTCCCGCCGTTCTTGGGCAGTCGGGTGGCCAAGGGCATCTCGCTCGACGAGATCGCCGAATACCTGAACCTGACCTCGCTGTTCAGGAACCAGTGGGGCTTCCGCCCGGACAAGACCATCGGGGAGTCCGACCCCGAATTCAAAGAGCGGGTCTCGGCGGTGCTGCGCGAGCAGCTGGCCAAGGCCAAGGAGGCCGACCTCCTCATCCCCCAGGTCGTGTGGGGTCACTTCGCGGCCAACTCCGACGGTGACGACCTGGTGATCTACGAGGACGAGCGCCGGGACAACCAGATCATGCGGTTCACCTTCCCGCGCCAGCCCAAGGAGCCGTGGCTGTGCATCGCCGACTTCTTCCGCTCGCGGGACTCGGGCGAACAGGACTGGGCCAGCTTCCAGCTGGTCACCATGGGACGACAGGTCTCCGAAGAGGCGGCCAAACTGTTCGCGGCCAACGAGTACCAGAACTATCTGTTCCTCCACGGTCTCGGGGTGGAGATGACCGAGGCGCTGGCCGAGTACTGGCACCGCCGGATCAGAGAGGAGCTGGGCTTCGCCGAGGAGGACGGGCCGACCGTGACCGGACTGTTCCGCCAGCAGTACCGGGGCGGCCGCTACTCGTGGGGCTATCCGGCCTGCCCCGATCTGGCCGACAACGCGAAGGTGGTGGAGCTCTTGGGCGCGGCGCGCATCGGCGTCAACATGAGCGAGAACTCACAGCTGGAGCCCGAACAAACCACCGACGCCATCATCTGCTCGCACCCCGCAGCCAAGTACTTCATCGCCTGACACCGCCACAGTGGGTGCGCCGCGCGCGGCGCGACTGGCATATCCCCGTTTTTCCAGGATCGGAGCGATACCGTTCTGTGCGTGGGAACGCACTCAAACCTTGTTCCGGCAGCCTTGGGCAGCTCCACCAAGATGCTGGAAGTTTTGATCCTGGCCGTCGTGGTCATCCTCCTCGCCACCGTCCTCGTCCTGTACAAGCGCAACAGCAGGCCGGCGAAGGCGGGAGCGGGTGGACACGCAGCGGGCCCGCCCTCGGCGGCCTCGTACTACAGCGACGTCGGAACGCTCCCGGCACCCGGTGCCATGGGTGGTCCGGGATTCGGAGGGGCGGGGCAGTCCGACCCGTTCGCCGGATTCGGTGCCGGGGTGGACCAGGGCCACTATGCGGCGGCACCAGCGCCTCCTCCTCCCCCTCCGATGCCAGCACCGCCGACCATCCCGCCCCCGGGCACGCCGGCCAGCTGGATGCCAGATCCGGGCGGTGCGCCCGACACGCTGCGCTACTGGGACGGCATGAGCTGGACCCAGCACGTGGCCAAGCGCAACTAATTCCCTAACCCGGGCGCCCGACCCATCGGGCGGGGACGACCGTCAACCCGACACCTCCTCGAGCGATCGTTCCGCCTTCTCGCGCACCGCGTCGACGGCATCGCGGGCGTGGTACGACGATCGGGTGAGCGGCGAGGACTCCACGTGGCCCAGGCCGAGCGCCCGCCCGGCGGCGCCCAGACGATCGAAGTCCTCGGGGCTCCAGAATCGCGCCACCGGTAGGTGTTTGGCCGACGGCCGCAGGTACTGGCCGATGGTCGCGATCTGGACCCCCACCGCGGCCAGGTCGGCCAGGGTCGCCGTCACCTCGTCCTCGGTCTCACCGAGCCCGACCATCAGCCCCGACTTGACCACCAGGCCGGCATCGGCGGCCCGGGCCAGGACGGCCAGGCTGCGGGCGTAGCCGGCCGACGGCCGCACGGCGCGTTGCAGCCGGGCCACGGTCTCGATGTTGTGGTTCAAGACGTCCGGGCGAACCGCAAAGACGAGCTCCAGGGCGTCCCGGTCCCCCTTGCAATCCGAGATCAGCGTCTCGACGGTGGTGCCGGGACGGTGGCGCCGGATCGCCTCGACGGTCGCCGCGATGGCCCCCGCCCCACCGTCGGCCAGGTCGTCCCGGGCCACACAGGTCACCACCGCGTGGGCCAGGTTCATGCGGGCCACCGCCTGGCCGACCCGATCCGGCTCCCCCGCATCGAGCGGGAGCGGGAGGCGCGTGTCGACCTGGCAGAAGCCGCAGGCCCGAGTGCAGCGGGACCCGTTGACCATGAAGGTGGCCGTGCCGGCGGCCCAGCACTCGTAGATGTTGGGGCATCCGGCCTCCTCGCACACCGTGCTGAGCGAGAGCGAGCCGATCGTCTTGGCCACCGACCGGTAGTCCTCGCCCATGCGCGCCGGGACGCGAAGCCAGGCCGGCTTGCGAACGGTGACCGGGACGCCAGCCGCCGGGTCCACGCCGGCCTGACGCAGACGACGCAGCGGAGGGCGCTCGGAGGAATCGCCGGACGAGGCGGACCACTCAAGCAGGGGCCGGCGGGCCGTGACCGCCCGCTCGTCGGGGGCCGCCGCACCGACCCATTCGGCCACTGCCCGCTCGACCACGGCGTCGGCGACGGCGTCCACCGAGACCCGGTGTCCCGACCCGGTCAGCGAGGTCACCGGCCGGTCGCTGATGCCGCACGGAACGATCTGGCCGAACATCGAGAGGTCGCAGTCCACGTTGAGCGCGACGCCGTGCAGGGTCCGACGTCGTCCGTCTTCGGCCCGCACGGTGCGGACACCGACCGCGGCCACCTTGGCCGGGCGCGGCCCGTGCGGATCGAGCCAGATCCCCGGGTATTCGGACAATCGCCCGGCCCCTTCGACGCCGAGGGCCGTCAGCGCGTCGATGACGACCTGCTCGAGGCGATGGACGTGGTCGCGGCCCGACGACGGATGATCGGCCACGGTGACGATCGGGTAGACGACCAGCTGGCCCGGCCCGTGGTAGGTGACGTCCCCGCCGCGGTCGGTCCGCACGAGATCGGCCCCCAGCGCCACCGGGTCGCCGAGCATGTGGGCCGGATCGGCCCGGACGCCGAGGGTGAAGACGTGCGGGTGCTCGAGGACGAGCAGGTAGTCGTCCCGGGCCCGCCGCGCCAGTGCGCTCTGGAGCGCGTAGGCCTCCCGATAGGGAACGCTCCCCAGCCTGCGGACCCGCAGCATCGGTCGGCTCAGAGCTCGGCTGACCAGTCGCGGGTGGAGAGGATCTCGCCCACCCGGCGCAGGTACGCGGACACATACGCTCCGTCAACGGCCCGGTGATCCCAGGACATCCCGAGCACCCCGACCGAGTGGATGGCGATGGACTCGCTCCCGTCCGGCGTGACCACCACCACCGGTCGACGTTTGATCCCGTCGGTGGCCAGGATGGCCACCTGGGGCTGATTGATGATCGGCACGGTGAAGTAGGTGCCGAATGGCCCGTCGTTGGTGATGGAGAAGGTGCCCCCGACGATGTCGTCCGCGCTCAGCTGGCGGGTGCGGGCCCGGTCGGCCAGGTCATGGACCCGGCGGGCGATCCCGCGCAGGGTGACCTCCTCGGCCCGGTGCACCACCGGGACTATCAAACCCTCGTAGTCAAGGTCGACCGCGATGCCGAGGTTGATCTCCGCGTGCACCACGAGAGAGTCCTCCGACACCGACGCGTTGAGATTGGGGAACTCTCGCAGGGCCTCGACGGAGGCCCGGGCGACGAACGGGAGATAGGTGAGGGAGAACCCCTCCTCGTCACGAAAGCGGGCCCCGTGAGAACGTCGCACCCGTTCGACGTTCTCAAAGTCCGTCTCGGACGCGATGAACGCGTGGGGCGAGGTCGACTTCGACCGCACCATGTGCTCGGCTGTACGGCGCCGCACGTTGGAGAACGGCACCACGCGATCCCCCGCCGAGGGAACCACCGAACGCTGCGTCACCGCCGTCGGGAGTGCCGAGGCAACCTGAGGCGGTGGAGCGGGGGGCGCCGTCGGTGCCTCGGGAGCGGGGGCCGCCGCCCGGACCTGTCCGTTGGCGCGTTGGCCGTCGATGTACCGGAGGACGTCCTCGCGGGTGATGCGACCGCCGAGGCCGGTGCCGCGCACCTGCGCGGCGTTGATGCCGTTGTCGGCCAGGAGGCGCCGGACCATCGGCGAGAGCAGCAGCGCCTCTTCCCCGGCGGCCCCGTTGGGGGCGGATGGTGGGCCGGCCGCGAAGGCCGGCGGGACCGGAGGAGGTGCGCTCGGCGGGGGCGGTACGACCTCGGCCCGGGCCGGTTCGGGCGCCGGTTCGAGCGCCGTCGCCGGTATCGGGGCCGGCTCCGGTGACGCCGAGGTGGCGGCGGCCGGTGCACCATCGGCCGTGGCCGCCTGCTCGCCGCCGATCACGGCCAGCCTGGTGCCGACGTCGACCGTCTCGCCCTCGGCGACCAGGATCTCCGACAGCACTCCGGCGGCCGGCGAGGGGACCTCGGTGTCGACCTTGTCTGTCGAGACCTCGAACAGGGGCTCGTCCCGTTCCACCTGCTCGCCGACCGACTTCATCCACCGGGTGATGGTCCCCTCGGTCACCGTCTCGCCGAGCTGCGGCATGGTCACGTCAGCCAACGTAGAGTCCCCTTCTGGTTTTGGTGTTCTTCCTAGTCATCGGGTGCCTTTGACCGCTCTGCACCTTCGAAAGTCACAGTGTGGTCACAACTGCTCCGTCGACCAAGCTCGAACAGGTGGCCGTACCGATCCATCGTAAACGCGCTGGACCCGTGGCCGACTCGCTCGGCGATCAGGAGTGGCTGTTCCCCCGCTGCGATGAGGTGGGGGACGTGACCGTGCCGCTACCTAGACCAACTCGCAATCCGAGCCGGCCAATCTCCACCCGGTCAAAGGACCAAGAGGGTCGTCGAACATAACAATCGAGCTGTTCAGACCACCCACTCCGAATTGCGCCCCTCAAAGATCGTGATTCCGTCCACGGTGATCGAGATCAGGCCGTTGTTGTTGAATGCAATAGCAGAGCCGGTCGGGCCGGCACCTGTTGTCGCCGATGTTGCGGTCGCGATCGCCACCGCGGTTAGACCGATGGCGTGGGTGAAGGCAGAACTACCGTTGCCGTTGGCCGTGCTGGTGGCGGTGCCACCGTTGCTGCTGATCGCGACCGCCGTGTCGTCACTCGCCGTTTCGTTTCCGTCGGTGGCGAGGTTGTCATCCCCGGCGAAGGCGGTGGCCCCTGATCCAATCGCCTTCGCCGTGTCGTCATTCGCCGTGACGTTCCCGTCGTTAGCCGCGTCGTCATACCCGGCTTGGGCAGTGGCCCCTGATCCAATCGCCTTCGCCGTGTCGTCATTCGCCGTGACGTTCCCGTTCTCGTCGTCGTGGTCGTTAGACCCGGCGATGGCGAGGGCCCCCGATCCAATCTCGATCGCCGTGTCGTCATTCGCCGTGACGTTCCCGTTGACGGTCTCGTCGGCGTACGCGGCCTGGGCGATGAACCCTGATCCATCATCGATCGCCGTGTCGTCATTCGTCGTGTCGTTCCCGTCGATGACGAAGTTGGCGAACCCGGCTTGGGCGATGGCCCCTGACCCAATCGCCTTCGCCGTGTCGTCATTCGCCGTTTCGTTCCCGCCGGCGAAGTTTTCATACCCAGCGAGGGCAGTACCGCTGGTGGTCTCAGCCGAGTCGTTATTCACCGTGACGTTTCCGTCAGCGGCGTCGTTTTGATACCCGGCGAAGGCAAGACCGCTGGTGGAGTCAGCCGAGTTGTCGGTGGCGGTGGCGCTGCCACCGCCGAACGCGGTGTCGTAAGACCCGGCGATGGCGCTGCCGCTGGTGGTCTCAGCCGAGTTGTCGCTAGCGGTGACGCTGCCAGTGCCAGTTGCGGTGTCTTCAAACCCGGCAAAGGCGGTGCCGCCGAAGCTCATGCACGTGTTCCCAGAGGCGAAGTTCGAGGCGACCCCAATGCAGGTGACGCCGGTGGCGCCGGCCGGGGCCGAGAACCCCCCGACACCGAAAAGCACTGTCGTTGCCAAGAGGCCGCCTCCGGCGACCGCGCTCAGCCGAAGCCTTAGGTGGTTGGGACTCCGAGGCGCCGTTGCCACGTGAGCGCCCCGACCACGAGTCGGTGGCGAATAGCGGCCCATCCCACCCTTGGCATGCAGTGCCGTGCGCTTGGCCATCGTCTACCCCCGAGCTTGCGGTGTCGGCAGGAAGACTAGAGGTTGGTGACAGACTGCTCAGAACCGAGCCGGACCGGTCAGAACGAAACGGGCGACGATTCCATCGAGACCTTGATTGACCTGCGGAAACCGGACCGGCCCGGATCCTCCATCATGGGCCTTAGGAGACGTGGAGTCCCCGGCCGGTCAAGGCCAACACGGTCTCGCCGAAGGTCTCGGAGAGCGACGGGTGTGGCTGGATGAACTGCGCGACGTCGCTCGGGGTGGCCTCCCAGTTGACGGCGAGGTAGCCGGCCCCCAACTGTTCGGTCACCCAGGGACCGACCATGTGGACCCCGAGAATGGGCCCCTCCGCCCCATCGGCCCGTCGCTCGGCGACCACCTTCACCATTCCCTCGGTGTCGCCGATGATCTGGGCCCGGCTGTTCCCGCCGAACGGGTCCTTCTTCACCACCACGTCGAGTCCCCGCGCCTTGGCCTGCTCCTCGGTGAGGCCGGCGAACGCGACCTCAGGATGGCAGTAGATGGCCCAGGGGACCCGCTCGTAGTCGACCGGGACGGCGGGCTCGCCCAACATGCAGTGCACGGCCACGATGGCCTCGGCGAAACCCACGTGGGCGAGCTGCGGGGTGCCGGCGACCACGTCGCCGACCGCCCACACGCTGGGCTCGTGGGTGCGCTGGTAGCGGTCGGCAACCACGAATCCCCGCTCGTCGATCACCACCGCCGTGCCCGCCGCCACCAGTCCCTCGGTCCGCGGCCGCCGCCCGACCGACACCACGACCATGTCGGAGTCGATCTCGGGTCCCTCGGCCAGGTGCAGGACGCCGCCGGTGCCGCTCGATCGCGGTACGAACCCCTTCACCTGGGCGCCGGTGTGCAACTCGATGCCCCGCTTGCGGAACGACCGGTGCACGACCGCCGCGATCTCGGCATCACACCCGGTCAAGATGGTGTCCAGCGCCTCGACGAGGGTGACCCGCGCACCGAGATCGGACAGGAGCGAGGCGAACTCACACCCGATGGCGCCGCCCCCGATGACGGTCGCCGACCCGGGGATCCTGTCCAGGTCCAAGAACTCGTCGGAGGTGACCACGGTGCGGCCGTCGACCGGCAGCCCGGCCAGGGTGCGGGGGACCGACCCGGCCGCCAGCACGACGTTGCGACCGACGATCTCGGCCCCGGCGTCGGGACCCTCGCTGACCCGGACCCGGCGGTCGGCCAGCAGCGTGCCGGTCCCCGACAGCACGGTGACCTGGCGCCCCTTCAAGAGACCCTGGAGGCCCCGGAAGAGCCGCTCCACCACCGCGTTCTTGCGACTCTGGCTGACCGCGAAGTCGATCGTCGGGTCGGCGGCGCCGATGCCGAACTCGGCCGAGCCCTTCACGGTCCGGTAGACCGCAGCCGTCTCGAGGAACTCCTTCGCCGGCACGCATCCACGGTGCAGGCAGGTCCCGCCCACCTTGTCGCGCTCGACGATGGCCACCGAGAGCCCGGCCGCGGCCCCGTACAGGGCGGTCGCGTAACCGCCCGGGCCGCCCCCGATGACGACGACATCGAACTGCGTCCCGGTGGTCGTCACCTGCTCAGCTCCTGTCCTTGGCCTCTTTTGGCTTCGCCCTCCCCAGAGCGGCATCTCCAAGCTCCGGCTCGCACCTCGACCCGAGACACCTCGAGCAACCGAATCGGTTGCTCGGCACTCACCTTATCGGCGGTGACCAGCGTGTCCTACCTGTCCACGCGCCCTAGGCGCGGAGCCCCTCGACGATCCCGCGCACACGTCCGCCCAGCTCCCCGACCCTCTTCCGGGCCAGACCCCCGATCGCCGCGGCACCACCGATGCTCTGGTAGTCGTCCGAGGCCGCGGTGAGCTCGGCATCCTCGTCGTCGGTCAGCTCGAGGTCGGCCGCGGCGGCGTTGGACTCCGCCTGGGCGACCGACGAGGCACCCGGGATCACGACCACGTTGGGGCGGCGGAGGCACCAGGCCAACGCCACCTGGGCCGCGCTGGCCTGGTGGCCATCGGCCACCCGGCGAAGCACCTCGAAGAGATGCTCGCCGCGTCGCAGGTTCTCGGGGAGGAAGGCCGGGGTGTTCGACCGGATCCCCTTGGGAATGTTGTCGGGCCCGTAGTGGGCCGAGAGCAGGCCCTGCTGGAGCGGGCTGTACGCGAGGACGAGCCGGTCGTGCTCTTGGGCCCACGGGAGGACCTCGCGCTCGATGCGCCGATCGATCAGGTTGTAGCGGACCTGGTTGGAGAGCACGGGGGCACCCAAGAGCTCCTCGGCCCGACGCCAGCGGTCGAGCGAGAAGTTGCTCACCCCGACGTGGCGGATCAGCCCCTCGCGCTGCAGCCGGGCCAACGACTTCATGGTGGCCGACAGGGAGAAGGCCGGATTGGGCCAGTGCACCTGGTACAGGTCGATCACCTCGATCCCGAGCCGCCGGGCGCTCAGATGGGCGCGCCGGGTCACGATCGGGTCGACCGGCGCGATCGGGAACAGCTTGGTGGCGATGAACGCCTCGTCTCGACGTTCGGCCAGCGCCTGGCCGAGAATCCGCTCCGAGCGCCCGAACCCGTAGATCTCGGCGGTGTCGAAGAGGTTCACGCCGGCGTCGAGCGAGCTCACGACCACCTCGGGGGCGATGCCCTGGTCGTAGACGGGCCCGTATCCCCACTCACGCGACCCGAACTGCCAGGTCCCGAGGCCGACCGCCGACAGGCGCACCCCGGCGACGTCGAGGAACTTCACCGGCCGAGGAGGGGTCGAGGAATCGTCACTTGGGCGGCATCCGGATGCCGCCGTCGAGCCGGATGACCTCGGCGTTCAGGTACCGGTTCTCGACGATGGAGACGACCAGCTGCCCATACTGGGCCGGCACCCCGAGGACCTTGGGGAACAGGACCGACTCCCCCAGCGCAATGCGCTGGGGCTCGGGCAGGGTGGCCAGCAGCGGGGTGTCGAAGAGGCCGGGGGCGATGGTCAGGACCCGGATGCCGACCACCGAGAGGTCGCGGGCGGCCGGCAGCGTCATGCCCACGACGGCCCCCTTGGACGCCGAGTAGGCCAGCTGGCCGATCTGGCCGTCGAAGGCGGCCACCGAGGCGGTGTTCACGATCACCCCACGCTCGCCGTCTTCCTTGGGCTCGGTCTTGGCGATCGCCGCCGCTGCCCTGGTCATGACGATGAACGTCCCCAGCACGTTCAAACGGAGGAGGAATTCGAAGGACTTCGGGTCGTGCGGGGTGCCGTCCCGGTTGATGACCCGTTCGGCCCAGCCGGTGCCGGCGCAGTTGACCGCCACCCTGAGCACGCCCCCCTCGGCAGCCAGGTCGACCGCCTTCTGGCAGTCGTCGGGGTTGGTGACGTCGCCCGCGAAAAACTCGCCCCCGACCTCGCCGGCGATCTGCTTGGCTCCGTCCTCGTTCCGGTCGAAGACGATCACCCGGGCGCCCCGCTCCGACAGGGCCTTGGCGGTCGCCGCCCCGAGACCCGAGGCGCCCCCGGTGACGATCGCCGAGCTGTTGGTGAGCTCCATGGGCCGATGGTACGGCCAGGCGGCCCCGGAAACCACTCGTCGGCGGGCTGATCAGCCGGACCCGCGGGCCTCGGTGGCCGCGGCGACGGCCAGCTCGTCGACGAAATCGTTCCAGCGGTCCCCGCTGTGGCCCTTCACCCAACGAAACTCGACCGTCCGGTCCGCCTCCAGGGCCAGCTCCAAGAGGGGCTCCCACAGGTCCCGATTGGCCACCGGCTGGCGTTGCGAGTTGCGCCAGCCCCGGCGGATCCAGCCCTCCCACCACCGGTCCTGGAAGCACTTGACCACGTACGTCGAGTCACTGATCACGGTGATCGGCCTGACGCCATCGCCCCCGTCGATGGACCGCAGGGCCTCGAGGGCCGCCGTGATCTCCATGCGCTGGTTGGTCGTGCGCGACTCACCCCCGCTGCCGAAGGGCCCGTCGGGGATGGCCCACGCCCATCCGCCCGGCCCGGGGTTCCCGAGGCACGAGCCGTCGGTGTACACCACGACCGGTTGATCGGGGGCGGCCACGGGATATCTCTACTACGGCCGCCCGCCCCCAGCGGCTCATTGGTCGGGTGGTGTCACCGCCGCTACCCGCGGGTGGGATCATGGGGCCCATGCTCTTCGACGGCATCTCCCACCAGATCCCCGACATCGATCCGGGCGAGACCGACGAATGGCTGGACTCCTTCGATGCCGTGGTCGACACCCACGGGCGAACCAGGGCCCGCTTCTTGCTCATGAAGCTGCTGGAGCGGGCCCGGAGTCTACAGGTCGACTTCCCCGCCACCGTCTCCACCCCGTACGTGAACACCATCTCGGCGTCCGACGAACCGTGGTTCCCCGGTGACGAGCATCTCGAGCGACGGATCCGCGCCTTCATCCGCTGGAACGCCGCGGTCATGGTGACCCGGGCCAATGCGCGCACCGAGGGCATCGGGGGCCATCTGTCGACCTATGCGAGCTCGGCGTCGCTCTACGAGGTCGGCTTCAACCACTTCTTCCGGGGCAAGGCCAACGGAGGCGCGGGCGATCAGGTGTACATCCAGGGCCACGCGTCGCCGGGCATCTACGCGCGTGCCTACGTCGAGGGTCGCATGGGCGAGGCTCAGCTGGACAACTTCCGCCACGAGGTGGGCGGCAACGGGCTGCCCAGCTACCCGCACCCCCGGCTCCTCCCCGACTTCTGGGAGTTCCCGACGGTGTCGATGGGACTGGGCCCGATCGCGGCGATCTATCAGGCCCACATCAATCGCTATCTGCACCTGCGCCAGCTGGTCGACACGAGCGAGAGCCGCGTCTGGTGCTTCGTCGGCGACGGCGAGATGGACGAGCCCGAGTCGATCGGTGCGCTCGGGGTGGCCGGGCGCGAACACCTCGACAACCTGGTGTTCGTCGTCAACTGCAACCTGCAACGGCTGGATGGTCCGGTGCGCGGGAACGGCAAGATCATCCAGGAGCTCGAGGCGGTCTTCCGGGGCGCCGGATGGAACGTCATCAAGGTCATCTGGGGCTCGCGCTGGGACGAGCTCTTGGCCCGTGACGTCGACGGGGTGTTGCTGGATCGCATGAACACCACCGTCGACGGCGAGTTCCAGAAGTACGCCGTCGAGTCGGGCGCCTACATCCGGGAGAATTTCTTCGGTCCCGATCCCCGCCTCCGCCGGCTGGTCGAACACCTGAGCGACGACGAGCTCCGGACGCTGCCACGGGGAGGACACGACTATCGCAAGCTCTACGCCGCCTACAAGCTGGCCACCGAGCAGCGCGGCGCACCGACGGTGATCCTGGCCAAGACGATCAAGGGCTGGACGCTCGGCCCCGAGATCGAGGCCCGCAACGCCACCCACCAGATCAAGAAAATGACCAAGGCGCAGCTGCTCACGCTGCGCGACCGGCTCCTTTTGGCCGAGGAGATCCCCGACTCGCTGCTCGAGGCCGACCTTCCCCCGTACTACCGGCCCGCCGAGGGCTCCGAGGCCCACCAGTACCTGATGGCGCGGCGCTCGGTGCTCAGCGGACCGGTCCCATCACGGGTTGTCCGAAGATCCATCCCGGTCCTCCCCGACCCCAAGGTCTACGCCGACCTCATGGCCGGCTCGGGGGGCCAGTCGGTGTCCACCACCATGGCCTTCGCCAGGCTGCTCAGAAACCTCGTCCGCGACCCGACCATCGGTCCGCTGGTGGCGCCGATCGTGGCCGACGAGGCCCGGACCTTCGGCCTCGAGTCGATCATCGCCGAGTCGAAGATCTACGCCCCCGAGGGGCAGCGCTACACGCCGGTCGACGCCGATCTCCCGCTGCGCTACGCGGAGAGCACCTCGGGCCAGGTCCTCCAGGAGGGGATCACCGAGGCCGGCGCGCTCAGCAGCTTCATCGCCCTGTCCACCTCGTACGCGACCTGGGCCCGGCCGATGCTCCCGGTCTACCTGTTCTATTCGATGTTCGGTTTCCAGCGGGTCGGTGACCTGGCCTGGGCGCTCGGGGACATGCGCGGCCGGGGCATCCTGGCCGGGTGCACGGCCGGGCGCACCACCCTGCAGGGCGAGGGCCTCCAGCACGACGACGGCCATTCGCCCCTGCTCGCCTCGACCAACCCCGCCGCCCGCATCTATGACCCCGCGTTCGCCTACGAGCTGGCGGTCGTGGTCGAGGAGGCAGTGGCCAAGACCATCGGGCCGGACACCGAGGACCGCTTCTTCTACATCACCCTGTACAACGACAACTACCCGATGCCGGCACTCGCCGAGGGTGAGCCGGGGGACGCCATCAAGGCCGGGGTCCTGCGCGGCATGTACCGGTTCCAAGCGCGCGACGAAAGCCTGCCCCGCCAGGCCACCATCTGCTTTTCCGGTCCGATGTGGCAGGCGGCCGACGAGGCCCGGCGCCTCCTGGCCGAGCACTGGCGGGTCGGCTGCGACACCTGGTCGGTCACCTCGTGGGCCACCCTTCGAAGCGACGCCATCAGCGTGGAGCGCTGGAACCGCCTCCACCCGGCCGAAGACCCGCGCCGGGCGGTGGTCACGACCGAGCTCGGCTATGGGAGCACGCCGGTCGTCGCGGTCACCGATTACATGCGGGCCGTGCCGGACCAGGTGGCCCGCTGGGTGTACCGGCCCTATGTCTCTCTCGGCACCGACGGGTTCGGACGTTCCGACGCCCGCCCCGCATTGCGGCGCCACTTCGAGGTCGACACAGGCCACGTCGTGGTCGCCGTGCTGGCGTCGCTGGCCCGGACGGGCGAGGCGACCGCCGACGAGGTCACCGAGGCGATCGGACGCTTCGGGATCGACCCCGAGGCCGCCGAGCCCTTCGCATCCTGAGGACGGGGCCTAGGTCGCTCGCCCGGCCTTGGTGGCGTCCGGCACCTCGACCAGGCGCCCGGTCGAGACGTCGTAGATGTACCCGTAGATCGCGATGCTGCCCGGGACAAGCGGATGGGACCGGAGCCGGGTCACGTCCTCGACGACGCTCTGCGCGTTGTCCTTGAAGGTGAGCCAGTCGATGTAGTTGGCCTCGGCCGACCCGGGACCCTTGCCCACGTCGCGGAAGCCGTCGGGACCGAGCTCGGCCGTCTCCAGGCTGCTGGCCAGCAGGCCCCGAATCATCTCGTCGGTGAAGAACTGCATCCCACAGTCCGTGTGATGAATCACGAACCACTCCCGGGTCCCGAGCAATTTGTAGGAAATGACGAGCGAGCGGATGGCGTCATCGCTGGCCCGGCCACCGGCGTTGCGGATCACGTGGGCATCACCTTCGCTCAGCCCGGCGTACTTCGCCGGATCGAGCCTCGCGTCCATACAGGTCAGGATGGCAAAGCGGCGAGTCGGGGGGGCCGGCAGCCCTCCCTTGGCACCGAACGCAGCGGCGTACTGCTCGTTGGCCGCCAGCACCTCCTCGAGAACCGACATGGAATCTCCTCGTTTGTCTCAGTTGGTCTTTCGCTGACTCGTGGCTTGCGCGTCCGTGCCACCACCGAGCGGCCACGGAACGGTCGTCAGTCGCTGTG
>Ga0302325_10019325_pt1 | contig 14334 bp, 15 predicted proteins | sample Palsa_T0_2_FD_201948 | JGI IMG/M metagenome (GOLD analysis project Ga0302325, IMG submission 201948) | Peat permafrost microbial communities from Stordalen Mire near Abisko, Sweden - Palsa_T0_2 | ecosystem: Environmental > Terrestrial > Soil > Palsa > Peat permafrost | place: Sweden: Abisko... | reverse complement strand
CGGGACACATCGTCATGATCTCATAGCGCCTTTCGGTCTCATTGCCTACAAAGATGAAAGTGAATACACCACCTTCGAAGGTCTGTACCGGCAGCGCTTCTGGTTCAGAGGGGTCCGGCTTGCGTCCCTCCAGTCTGTCAACGACCCAGGTGTTGCGATTCTCGTACGCGGTTGTGATGCTCCCGTCGACTGGCTTCAGCCGCCATCCGGTGCAGTGAATGTGGCCATCCGGCCCCAGCAGGTCTGCGATCGGTATCTCCACTATGGCAGGCTTGTCGTTCGGCTTGAATGCCATGTCCAGTGCTTTCCGCACCTCAGAATGCTCGGCACCACGGGTAAATGCGGTAGCGAAGGCATCCGGATCGGTGATCCGTGTGGCGATGTCTGCGCACCGATGTCGTTTGTCGTTCGGCCGGAGACCGTCAACGCTCAGCGCCTGCTTCTCGGGGTCAAGCTGCGCGGGATCTTCTCGGTGGGTAACGCGCCTTCTGTTCGCTTCTTCTGTCACCCAGCCTTCGTGGCGGATGTGGGGGTGGACGCCGGCCAGATCCATCGCCGCGATGATCCGCCGCGCTTCCGGACAGGCGCGATCGGTCATGGCGAGCCACGGGCGCGAGGCACGATTCTCATCAATGTATTTGGCCGCAGATTCGATGCTCATATCCGGAAGCCCCGCCCGCTTGAGGTCGAATCGGCCAAGCTCTTCGCGATTCACCTCGAATCGATCCGATTTCCAGTGACCGTCGGCTCGCTGCCTAGCCTCGGCGGAAGCCTCGCGCCGCTTGTCCGGGTCGTCAAGCACTTCGCCTCGCGGCGACTCCTCCGCCTTTTCGGGCTCGGGAGTCTCACGAGGCACGTCGGGAGCATCAACAACGCGCGTATCCGTTTCGAGGCTGTCGCCGGCGCCCATATGGGAATTATGCCATCATTCCGTAACCAACTCACTCCCATCTGTAAAGGCGGTTCGGACTGAGGATGCCGGAGGCGACGTCGTAGAGTTCATGTCATGACATCGATTCCTGACACGCACCGCGATCTGCTCGACGCGCAGGTGGCCGTGCTCGGCACCATCGGGGCGAGCGGGCGGCCGCAGCTTTCTGCCATCTGGTTCTTGGCCGAGGGCGACACGGTCAAGCTGTCGCTCAACACCTCCCGCCAGAAGGTGAAGAACCTGCAGGCGAACCCGGCCGCCAGCCTGCTCATCATCGACCCGGCCAACCCGTACCGGTACGTCGAGCTGCGCGGCGACGCGCAGATCGAGGCCGACCCCGATTACGAGTTCGCCAAGAAGGTGGGCGCCAAGTACGGCGGCGCGGACCTGAGCGAGCATGACGGCCCCGGCGACCAGCGGCTGGTCGTCACCATCGCCCCCACCCGGGTTGTCGTCTGGGGCGGCGCGGCCGCCTAACGGCCGGGCCCTGGACCCACACGGGCCAGAAAGTCAACGGTGGCCGGCCCGCTTACTCACGGGCCGGCCACCCAGCGCTCCTGCGCGGTGCTAGACGCCGGATTGAATCCAGTGCGCCGGGGCGGTGATCGTCTGCGGCTGCCCGAACTCGCTGAACGTCACCGTCATCGTCGTCTCGCTGTCGCTGCTCTTCAGCACCAACTGCATCTGGTGCAGCACGCCGCTCGCGTCGACCCAGAGGTCGAGCGCGGATAGCGCCTCGCCCGGCTGCTGGTAGCCGGCGAAGGTCAGGCTGCCCGGCAGTCCGCTCAGCTCGGTCGCCCGCAGGTGCTCGAGCCGCACGCCGCCGATCACCTGCCACCCGAGGTCCTGGAATTTCGCGCGCGGCGACAGCAGTTGCAGCGCCGTCCGCGGTATCGGGAAGTACCCGGGGCCGCGCCACTTGGTCGCACGGAGCCACGGCGACTTCGGGTCGGTCGCGTCGGGCTGGAGGTAGGCCATGCCGTTCACGAACCGGGTGATGCCCGCGACTTCCATGGCCGGCAGGTGCGCCGCCGCCGACGGCGGCACCAGGTCGTCCATGGCCCAGTTGTAATTGCTGCCCGAGAACGTGATGACGTCGTCCCCGTGGCCGTCGACGGTCCCGTTCTTCCGGTTCTGGTAGGTGATCTGCTCCCGGCCCGAGGACGCCAGGGCGGACTGCGACGCGGCCGCCACCCGCTGCACCATCGCCGCGGTGAGGATGGCCGGCCCCGCGGACGAGGACCCGCCCGAATGCACGGCCGCGCCTGGATGCACGACCGCGCCGGGCCGCGGCGGCGCGCCCGGATTCGCCGTCGCGATCAGCAGGGCGGCGGCGCAGCCGGCCGCGGCGATGGCCGCCGTGACGCCCCCGATGGCCGCGCGGCGCCGCCCCGTTCTCGGCCGGGCGGCCGCATCGGCCGCGGCCGACCGCTCGCTGACCTCCGCGAACGACACGGGCTCGGCCCCTCGCTCCACCAGCTCGCCGATCTGCCTGGTCAGGTCAGATTGCATCGGTCACTCCTAGTCGCTTGCGTAGCTGGGCCAGCCCCCGGTCGCTGTGGTTCTGCACAGTGGTGCGGCGCAGACCGGTCAGCTCGGCCACTTCGTGCAGCGTGTAGCCGAATCCGTGCACCAGGACGACGACGACGCGCTGACGCCGTGACAACGCGGCCAGCGCGCCGGGCAAGCCGGGCTCGAACAGATGCTCCGGCCAGCCCGAGACGTCGTAGAGCACCGGAACCCGCCGGCGCCTGCGACCGCTCTGCGCGACGCGGAACAGGTACCCGGCCGCGTTCGGCATGTCCCGGACGCGTCCCCAGTGCTCCCAGGCGTAGGCGAGCGCCTCGGCGGTTGCGTCCCGCCCGTCCTCGAAGCCGTAGGCCGCCACCAGCGCGCGGCGCAGCCGCGGCTCGACGTCCCGCACGAAGGCCTCGAATTCCGCGCTGCTTTCCGGTGCCGCCTGCGAGGCGACGACGGGCGCCGCGCCGCGTCTCACGCGTGTTTTCCGTTGCTCAAGGCCGGTCTCCGTCCGATCCGGTTGTCACTCTCAACCGGTTAGACCAATGCGCGGCCCCGTCGTACCACAGGCTTCCGGTGAAAAGATGAATAATGCCGGCCGTCAGCGGACCTAGCCGGTGTGCGCCATCGGGGGTATCTGCCAGGCCTCGGCCAGCCGGGACGGGCGCACTTGGGAGCCGCCGCCGAAGAACTCGCAGAACTTCATGATCAGCGGATCCCATCGGCGCGGGTCGATGTGGCTGGTACCGGGGACGATGAGCTGCTCGTCGGCGTGGGAGCGAACCACCCGGACGGTGTGCGCGGTACTGCTGCCGTGGTTGAACGGCGCGGCTGACACCAGCTCGCATTCGAGTTGGATCGGGCACTCGGCGACCAGCGGTGCGGCGACCACATCGGCCGCCGACGGGGTCAGGCCCGCGGCCCCGAACTTGTCCGGCTCGTAGCGATATCCCTTCTCGACCTTGTGCGGTGACATCGTCGAGGCCCCGGTCAGCAGGGCCAGCCGGTCAACCGCGCCCGCCAGTTCCGGTGACGGCAGGTTGAGCACGCACTCGCGCTCTCGCAGCAGGTTGATCGTGGTTTGCGAGCCGGTGTTCATGCCGAGCATGCACTGATCCCCCAGCCACCACGCCGACGACATCGGCGCGAGGTTCGCGGTGCCGTCGGGGTTGCGCGTGCTGATCAGCACCACGGGGGTACCGAAGTACAGGACTTTCAGATCGACGTTTCTGTGCATGTCCCCAGCCTGCCGGGCGGCCGGAGCCGGTGCTGGCGGGAAACAGACAGGACGCTGACCGGCGGTTAGTAGCGCTGCGCGTCGCTGGCGTTGAAGTAGTCCGACGACTGGCGCCGCCAGAGCAGGATGAGCGCGGCCAGGCCGATGAGCACGACGAGGATGTTGTAGAAACGGATCGGGCCGGCGTCGCCCAGCGCGCCGACGCCGGACGCGGACACGAGCACGCCGAGCGTCTCGATCCCGAAGAACACCGTCGAGGTGATCCGCGCCCAGTTCCGGCCGCGCTTGTTCATCTGCGCCATCCAGATCCAGAGCCCGACCCCGATCAGCCCGGACACGATCGACAGGACGATCTCGGCGTGCTCGAACGTACTGAGCTGGGACGGGGTCAGATTCGGGCTGCGCTTGAGCAGCTGGGTTTTCAGCCGACTCGTCACCGAGCTCTCCGTCGTCAGGCTGATGACGATGCCGATCAGGGTCGCGGCCGCGCCGGCGTACATCAGCTGGACCGCGCGCGCGACCGGCGGCGGCGGCGCGGCCGGTGCGAGCCGCCCGGACTGACCGTACTGCTGGGGCGACTGGTCGCCCGGATAAGGCTGATACATGACCGTCCCTAACACCCGAGGAATCCGACGTGGATTTCAGCGACTACCCGCCGCCCCAGCGTGCATTCAGCTCGGGCGGCGGAATCCTGACGGTCGATGTTAGGACGGAAAAGAGCGGAAAATTCCTTACCGCGGGACGGCCTTGAAGTACTCGGACGACGAGCGCCGCCAGAGCAGGACGATCGCGGCCAGGCCGATGATCCAGACCACGAGCGCATAGAACCGGTTCACGCTGCCGCCGGAGAACGTGCCTCCGGCCAGGCCCCCGATCACCCCGAGCGAGTCAAGGGCGAAGAACACCGTCGAGGTGATCCGAGCCCAGTTCCGGCCGCGCTTATTCATCTGCGCCATCCAGATCCACAGGCCGATGCCGACCAGCCCGATGACGACGAGCACCACCAGTTCCGCGTGGTAGGTGTCCGCCACCTGCGCGGCCGTCAGCCGCTTGCCGTTCCTGGTGGCGTGGTCGGCGATATAGGTCCGCAGCGAGTGCCGCCCGAGCAGCTCGATGACGATGCCGATCAGGCTCGCCACCGCGCCGACGTACATCAGCTGCACCGCGCGGGTCACCGACTGCGGGATGGGCGGCCGAACCGGCGCCGTCGGCGCCGCGAACTGCCCTGACTGCTGAGGCGGCTGGTCGCCGCCCGGATAAGGCTGATACATGGCGGCCCCTAAATAAGCCGATGGCATCGGACAATTAATGCAGACAGTACTCCGACCCGGACCAGATATCTGCACGGGCAACGGCGATCTTGCCGGCGTCGGGAAAAGCAAAGAAAATCCCTACCGGCGCCTGTCAGCGGCGCGGCGCGCCCTTGAAGTACTCGGACGACGAGCGCCGCCAGAGCAGGACGATCGCGGCCAGGCCGATGACCCAGACGACGGGCCCGTAGAACCGGCCGGCGGGATGGGCGGCGGAACCGGCGCGGCCGGCGGGCCGAGCTGCCCTGACTGCTGAAGCGGCTGGCCGCCGCCCGGATGAGGCTGATACATGGCGGCCCCTGGTATGCCGATGGCAGCGGACACTTATTTAGGCAGTACTCCGACCCGGGCCGGCTCTCTGCGCGCCCGGGCAACGGGGATCTTAGCGGTGGCGGGCGAGCGGGGAAAAGGAAAGAAAGTCCCTTTACCGAACGGTCCCTGGTCTTACCCGGCCGGCTGGGTGGCCCCGTCAGCGGGCCCGCGCCGGACCGGGGCGACCGTGGGGCGGCCGTCCTCCCCGACGCTGACGGCGACGCTGGCCGCGTAGACGGATTCGATCAGGCCCGCCGTCAGCACCGCCGACGGCGGCCCGGCCGCCACCACCCGGCCCTCGTGCAGCAGCACCAGCGCGTCGGCGTACTGGCCGGCCGCGGTGAGGTCGTGCAGCGTCGACAGCACGGTCAGGCCCCCGTCCCGGCGCAGCTCGTCGACCAGCTCGAGCACCTGCTGCTGGTGGCCGACGTCCAGCATCGACGTCGGCTCGTCGAGCAGCAGCACGGTCGGCTCGCTGGCCAGCGCCCGGGCCAGCACCACCCGCTGCCGCTCGCCGCCGGACATCCGGGCTAGCCTGCGCTGCGCGAACCGGGCGACGTCGAGCCGCTCGAGGGCGGCGTCGGCCCGGGCCCGGTCCCGTCGGCCCGGCGCGCCCAGGTAGCCGACGTAGGGGGTCCGCCCGAGGAGCACGTACTGGGCGACGGTCATGTCCGGCGGCAGCACCGGCTCCTGGGGGACGTAGGCGACCGTCCGGGCCCGGTCGCGCGTGCTCAGGGCGGCCGCGTCGGCCCCGCCGATCAGCACCGTCCCCTGGTAGGGCAGCAGCCCGGCGGCGGCCCTGATCAGGGTCGACTTGCCCGCGCCGTTCGGCCCGATCAAGGCCAGCCAGCGGCCGGAGGCGGCCTCGCAGCTGACCCCGCGCAGCACCGGGTTGCGGTCCAGCGTCACGGCCAGGTCGGCGACGGCGATCGAGGTCACGTCAGGTGCTCGCCGACCGGGTGCCGCGCAGCACCCAGACGAACGCGGGGGCGCCGATGAGCGCGGTGACCACGCCGATCGGCAGCTCGGCGGGCGACAGCACGGTGCGCGCGAGGGTGTCCGCCAGTACCAGGAAGCCGGCCCCGATCAGCAGCGACAACGGGAGCACGCTGGGGTAGGACGGGCCCGCCAGGCGGCGGGCGACGTGCGGCACGACGATGCCGACGAAGCCGATCAGGCCGCTGACCGCGACCGCGCTGGCGGCCGCGAGGGCGCAGGCGGCGATGACGATCAGGCGCACCAGGCCCGGCCGCAGGCCGAGCGCGCGGGCCTCCTCGTCGCCGACCGCGAGCACGTCCAGGTGCCGGCCGTGCAGCAGGATGACGACCGAGCTGACCGCGGCGTAGGGCAGGATCTCGGTCACCTGCTGCCAGCTCGCGGCCGACAGCGAGCCCAGCAGCCAGCTGTAGACGGCCTGGATGTCCTGGGCCGAGCGCTGCAGCAGAAGCGTCTGCACGGCGGTCAGGAAGCTGCCGACCGCGATCCCGGCCAGCAGCAAGGTCGCGACGCCGTCCCCCAGCATCGTCCGGCTGGCGACCGCGCCGGTCAGGTAGGCGGCGGCGACCCCGGCCAGCGACCCCACGAACGCGGCCACCGGGACGACGCCCGGCCCGGCCCGGCCGAGGTCGACGATCGCCAGCGTCGCCCCGAGGCCGGCCCCGGCCGACGCGCCCAGCAGCCCCGAGTCGACCAGCGGGTTGCGGAAGACGCCCTGGTAGCCGGCCCCGGCCAGGGCCAGCAGCCCGCCGACGAGGGCGCCCAGCACCACCCGCGGCAGCCGGATCTGGAACAGGACCGCGCGGTCGAGCGGCGACATGCTCGACGGGAGGGCGACGAACGGGACCTTGTCGAGCAGGGCGGCCGCGGTGGCCAGCGGGTTCAGGTCGGCCGCGCCCACGAACGCCGCGACCAGCGTCGCGGCGGCCAGGAAGGCCGCCGCGAGGCCGAACGCCCCGAGCCTGCGCACGGACCGGGGGTATCTCAGCGCCGCCCGCTCACGACTTGGCGCCCGCGAGCGCGTTCTCGATCTCATTGACCAGCGAGGGCAGCCGCGGCCCCCAGCGCGAGGCGATGTCGTCGTTGAGGCCGAAGATGTTGCCGTCCTGCACGGCCGGCATGTCGGCCCAGCCGGGCCGCTTGGCGACGATCGCCGGGGTCTGGCCGCCGTCGGCCGCCTGGTTGTCGGCCAGGAAGATGAGCTGCGGCTTGGCGGTGACGATGTACTCCTCCGACAGCTCCGGGTAGCCGCCGTCAGCGGGCTTGTCGGCCGCGTCGGCGATGTTCTTCAGCCCGAACAGGTCCAGGATGTGCCCGATGAACGTGGCCGAGGTGACGGAGTAGTACGGGTCGTTGCTCAGCTCCCAGTAGTAGGTCTCGCCCCGGTACTTGGTGCCGGCCTGCCGCACGGTGTCGTTGATCTCCTCCTGCATGTTCCGCACGACCTCGGTCGCCTGGTTGTAGTGGCCGGTCGCCTGGCCGATCTGCTCGATCTGCAGGTAGGCGTCGCTCAGGGTGGCGACGGCCGGCTCGATCAGCACCGGGACGCCGAGCTTGCCGAGCCCGGTCACCAGGCCGCCCGAGTTCTGCGAGGCGATGACGAGGGAGGGGCTGTACTTGGCGATCGCCTCGAGGTTCGGGGTGAGGCCGGACAGGCTGGTCACCGGCACCCCGGGCGGGTAGTCGGAGTCCTGGTCGACGGCGACGACCTGAGTCCCGGCGCCCATGGCGTAAAGGTCCTCGGTCGCGGTCGGGTCGAGCGAGACGATCCGGTTCGGCTCGCGCTTGATCGTGACGCTGCCGTTGGGGGCGGCCACGGTGGTCGGGAAGACCGGCACCAGGATTGACTTCGGGGTGGCCGGGGCCGGCGCCTGGCCGGCGGCCGCGCTGCCGGCCGACGAGCAGCCGGCCAGGGCGGCGGCCGCGGCGACGGCCACCAGGACGGCGGCCGAGAGCCGCTGGGGGGTTCTCATCGTGTGCTACTTCCTCCGGTGTAAGCGGGGAGGAAGGCGAGACCGCCGTCCGGCCGGGAGCGGAGGATTTCGGCGGACGGGACGGGCGCCCTTCCCACGAGGGTCGATGTCGTCCGGCGCAGCCTGAGTCGACCTGGCTTAGACCCCGCCCGGGGCGAGATCATCACAGTTGCGGGACAGCGCTGGAATGGCCAACTCGGGCTTCACCGGCTTCGCTCCCTGGCACGCCATCAGCCTGCAGGCGGATGACCGCCCCGGCTGACGCCTGTAATCTAACACGCGTTCCGCAACGCAGTTCACCAGCGACGGAACGGGGGCACGTTCCCCTCGAGCGGGGACGACACTGAGGGGACGGGATGCGGGAGCGGATCGGGCGCCGGATGTTCCCGCTGATCGCCTCGGCCGGCCTCGTGCTGGTGGGCATGTTCACCTCTACCTGGGGCTCCACCCTGCTCGGGCGGTCGGAGTGGGCGCTGCCGTACGACCTGTGGGGCACGCTGATCGCGACCACCCGGCTCGCGCACGGGAACGTCGGCGGCCTGTACGCGCCGCCCACCGGCCTGATCTCGCTGCCGGGGGCGGCGGTCATCCTGCTGCCGTGCGCGGCCCTGATCACGGCGCTCCACCTGTCGCTGGCGATTCCCGGCTCGGGCAACCTCCACCCGGCGGTCTGGCTGCTGGCCGGGCCCTATCAGATCGCGATCGGCTGCCTGCCGCTGTTCGCGGCCGACGCGCTGGCCGAGCGGCTCGAGGTGCCGCGCTGGACGCGCGGGCTGCTGGCGCTGGCCGGGGCCGGCGTCCTGTGGTCGGTCTGCGCCCGCTGGGGGCACCCCGAGGACGCGGTCGCGGTCGGGCTGCTGCTCTACGCGGTGCTGGCGCAGGGCAACGGGCGAACCGCGCGGGCAGGCTGGCTGGCCGGGGCGGCGGTCTGCGTCCAGCCGCTGGTGCTGCTGGCGCTGCCGGTCATGCTCGCCCTGCTGCCGTGGCGGCGGATGCCGGCCTTCCTGGTCCGCGCCGCCCTGCCGTCGGTTGTGCTGGTGGCGGCGGCCGCGCTCGCCAACTGGCACGACACCTACCAGTCGGTGACCAGCCAGCCGGACTCCCCGGTCATCAACCACCCGACGATCTGGACCTCGCTGGCCCCGCAGATCGCCAACCACAACGTCGCGGCGGGGCCCTTCCGGCTGGCCACGATCGTGCTCGCCTGCCTGTGCGCGGTCGCTATCCGCCGCCGCTGGGCGGAGCGCCTGGGCCGGGCGGACGACGGCCGGTGGCCGGCCGACCTGCTCGCGACCGCGCTCTGGTGGGTCGCGTTCACGCTGGCGCTGCGGTCGTTCTTCGAGCCGGTGATGGTGTCCTACTACCCGTGGCCGCCGATGGCGGTCGCGCTCATCCCGGCCGCGACGCTCGGCTGGCGACGCCTGCTGGCGGCCGGGCTGCTGGCCGGCCTGCTGACCGGCGCCGCCCAGGGCCCGTCGCACGACTACTGGATCTGGTGGGCGCCGATCGTGGCCGGGCTGGTCGTGCTGCTGGTCGTCTCCTGGCCGAGCACGGCCGCCCTGATTCCCCGCCGCAGCGTCAAGGCGGCCGAACTGCCCGCCGCCCGGGTCACATGAGGATCGGCGGCGAGACCGGGGTCAGCGCGGGGCGCTTAGCGGTCACGCCGTCGCCCGAAGAGGTGCCGTGCAGCCGGCGGTTCACCCACGGGGCCAGGTACTCCCGCGCCCACCGGGCGTCCTCGCGCCGGGCCGCCAGCCAGGGTCCGCGCGCGGTCGCGGCGGCGGCCAGCGGGCGGAAGTCATCATCGGCCGGGGAAACCCGCCAGTCCTCGCTGACCGGGACGCCGAGCACCTCGCAGGCGCGCAGCGCCAGCCGCTGGTGCGACTGCGAGGTCAGGTGCAGCCGGTCCGGCGACCAGGCGCTCAGGTCGCGCAGGAACCGCATCGACCAGAGGTCCACCAGGTCGCATCCGCGCGCGTCGGCGATCGAGCGCAGGTGCATGTTGTAGGCCGCGATCCGGCCCCGCAGCAGCCGCATCACCGGGAAGCCGACCAGGTCGGCCCCGGTGAACATGAGCACCCGGCAGCCGGAGGCGCGGAGCCTGGCCACGGCGCCGTCGAAGATCTCGGCCAGCGTATCCGGGTCCCCGCCCGGGCGGATGATGTCGTTGCCGCCGGCCGCGAGGGACACCAGGCCGGGCGACATGGCGAGGGCGGCGGGCACCTGCTCGGCCACGATCTGGCGGATCAGCTTCCCCCGGACCGCGAGGTTGGCGTACCGAAGTCCCGGGTGCTCGGCAGCGATCAGCCCGGCCAGCCGGTCGGCCCAGCCGCGATACCCGCCGCCGGGCGCCGCGTCGTTGAGACCTTCGGTGAAGCTGTCGCCAATCGCCACAAAGGACGCTTCCCCCGGGGGTTGCGAAAATAGGTTGTCGTCCATAGTTCACCCATCATGCCAGGACACGCTGCGGCACTTGTCGTATGCGGGGAGTAACAATTTGGTAGGGTCACGGCTTGCAGCAGCACGGATCACCGGGGCCGACACCGGCGGCGGCCGGGTCCGCCAGCGTTGGGAAGTGACCATGCGGAGAACCGCACTGGCGGCGGCAGCGTGCGTTGTCGCAGCGTGCACGGGGGGTGGCGTGGCGGTGAGCAGCGCGCCCGCCAGCGCCACCACGGCCCCCAAGGCACCTGCAGCCATCGAGGCAGCAGCACACGCAACGAAGCCCAACGACACGGCGGCGAGCCACCCCTCAGCGGCGTGGCCCGAGTTCGACCAGAACGCGCAGCGGACCGGTATCGGCCCTCGCCTGCCGACCGCAGGGAAGCTCACCCTCTCCTGGACTGCGCGCCTGGACGGCGCCGTCTACGGCCAGCCGCTGGTGGTCGGCGGCGACGTGATCGCGGCGACGGAAAACGACAGCGTGTACGCCGTTTCCGGTGCGACCGGCAAGACGGTCTGGCGCGCGCACGTCGGCACCCCGGTGCCGCAGTCGGCCTTGCACGGGTGCGGCGACATTTTCCCGCTCGGCATCACCGGCACGCCCATCTACGACCAGAGCAATGGACTCGTCTACGCGGTGGCGGAGACGACTGGATACCAGCACGTGCTATTCGGGCTCTCCGCGACTGACGGCCGGGTCGAGGTCAAACGCGACCTCGATCAGCCGACCGAGGCGAACGAGCCCGCATGGAACCAGCAGCGCCCGGCCCTCGCCATCGACGACGGGCGGGTATACGCCGCGTTCGGCGGGCTGGCGGGCGACTGCGGCGCCTACATCGGCGGCGTCGTCGGGGTCGCCCTGGACGGCCAGGGCCCGCTGGTGAGCTGGCACACCCCGACCAGCCGGGAGGGCGCCGTCTGGGGGACCGGCGGCCCGGTCGTCGAGCCGAACGGCGGTCTGTGGGTGTCCAACGGGAACGGCGCGGCAGGCCCCGGAGACCCCTACGACGGGAGCGACTCGGTGACCGCGCTCAGCCCGGTCTTGCACCGTAACGGCTACTTCGCGCCAGCGACCTGGGCGGCCGACAACGCAAGCGACCTCGACCTGGGCTCGACTGAACCGGTCATCGCGGCCGGGGATCCGAAGACCGCGTTCATCGTGGGCAAGCGCGGCGTCGGCTATCTGCTGTCCACCGAGCACCTGGGCAGGATCGGGCACGAGGTGGCGTCGGCCTCCATCTGCCGGGCCTTCGGCTCCACGGCGACCAGCGGGTCGATGGTCTACGAGCCCTGCGCGAGCGGCGGCATGGCCGCCGTCTACGTCAGCGCGACCGAGCGGAAGATCGACATTCGCTGGCGCGGGCCGTCCGACGGCAATGGGTCGCCGGTCCTCGGCGGCGGCGCAGCCTGGGTCACCGCCTACGACCCGAACGGCGGCGCAAGCGGCACGCTGTACGAGCTCAGCTCGGCCACTGGCGCGATCAGGAGCCTGATCGAGATCGGCGCGGGCCTGCCGCACTTCTCGTCGCTCTCGCTGGCGGGGGATACCGCCTACGTCGGCACCCTGACCGGCATCACCGCCGTCCACGGTGCTTGAGAAGACGGGCGGGACGGGTCGAGCAAAGGGTCCGTTCGAGATGAGGATTTTGATTTAAGTGACAGAATGCGACCAAAAGATGCTCAAACGTAACATTTCAATTAAGTGTCGTTAGGGTCTCGCAAGGACGGGACCAGGGAGGCAACGCGGCGCTGTTGGATGAACCGAAGGGGTAACTGCGAATTCAGGAGGCGAGCCATCGTGGCCGCGGTGCGTCGGGTCGTGGTGGGAGTATCAGGATCGCTCGGGAGCCTGCAGGCGCTGCGCCTGGCGGCCGACGAGGCGCGAGTCCGGAAGGCCACGCTGGTGCCGGTGATCGCCTGGGTCCCGCCCGGCGGCGACCTCTCCGAGCGCTCCCATCCCTCGCCCTACCTGCGCCGGATCTGGCGCGAGGCGGCCCGGCAGCGGCTGGCGGACGCGTTCGACGCCGGCCTCGGCGGGCTGCCCGACGACGTCGCCGTGCTGGCCAGGATCGAGCGCGGCGAACCCGGCCCGGTGCTCGTCGACGTCTCCGACGGCCCGGAGGACCTGCTCGTGATCGGGACCGGGCGGCGCTCGCCGATCGGCCGCGCGCTGCACAAGTCGATCGGCCGGTACTGCCTCGCGCACGCCAAGTGCCCGGTGCTCGCGGTGCCGCCCTCGGCGCTCATGGCCGAGCTCGGCGACGGCCGGGTGAAGCGGTCGTGGTCGCTGCGCGGACCGCGGTTGCTGCACGAGATCGACCGCGAGATCGAGCACGGGATCGATCACGGGATCGACCGCTAACGCCCCCTCGCATGGGGTCTGTTAGGAACGACCGCTCCGCCGCATAGCTGCCGTCAGGACCGGAAGAACCCCGGCTGACCTGGGTTTTGATTGATCCGTAACACATTCCTTCTCCAGGAGCTGTGATGTCGGATCTCCTCTACGTCGGCCTGACGATCATCGTCTTCGCCGTGCTCATCCTCATCGTCAAGGGGGTCGAGCACCTTGAGCGCTGAGAACTGGATCGGGCTAATCGTCGCGATCCTCCTCACCGTGTACCTCGTGTACGCCCTAGTCCGACCGGAGCGTTTCTAGATGAACAGCTCCCTTGCAGGCATCCTGCAGATCGTGCTGCTGGTCGTTGCGCTCGCGGTCTTCTACAAGCCCCTGGGCGACTACATCGCCCGCATCTTCACCTCGGAGAAGCACTCCAGGGTTGAGCTCGGCCTCTACCGGGTGATGGGCATCGACAAGGACGCGGACCAGAAGTGGGGCACCTACGCCCGCTCGCTGCTCGCGTTCTCGGCGGTCTCGGTCCTCCTCGTCTACTTGATCGAGCGGATACAGCACTGGCTGCCGTACTCCAACGGGATGGCCAACGTCAACCCGGTGACCGCCTGGAACACCGCCGCCTCGTTCGTCACCAACACGAACTGGCAGAACTACTCGGGCGAGTCCACGATGGGCTACGTCACCCAGATGGCCGCCCTCGCGGTGCAGAACTTCCTCTCCGCCGGTGTCGGCATCGTGGTGGCGATCGCGCTCGTCCGCGGCTTCACCAGGAACAAGACCGACCGGCTGGGCAACTTCTGGGTCGACCTGACCAGGGTCACCATCCGGCTGCTGATCCCGTTCTCGATCATCGGCGGCATCATCTTGATGTCCACCGGCGTGATCGACAACTTCAACCTCACGAGCGCGGTCCACACGCTGTCCGGCGGCATGCAGTCGATCGTCGGCGGCCCGGTCGCCTCGCAGGAGGTCATCAAGGAGCTCGGCAACAACGGCGGCGGCTTCTTCAACGCGAACTCCGCGCACCCGTTCGAGAACCCGAACGGGTTCTCCGACTGGTTCGAGATCTTCCTGCTGCTGGTGATCCCGTTCTCGCTCTGCCGCACCTTCGGCAAGATGGTCAAGGACAACCGGCAGGGCTACCTGCTCGTCGCCGTGATGGTGTCCATCTGGCTCGTCGCAGTCGGCGGCATCAGCTTCTTCGAGTGGCAGCACGCGGGCACCGCCCTGCAGCAGGCCGGCGGCGCGATGGAGGGCAAGGA
>Ga0302325_10019322_pt1 | contig 14334 bp, 10 predicted proteins | sample Palsa_T0_2_FD_201948 | JGI IMG/M metagenome (GOLD analysis project Ga0302325, IMG submission 201948) | Peat permafrost microbial communities from Stordalen Mire near Abisko, Sweden - Palsa_T0_2 | ecosystem: Environmental > Terrestrial > Soil > Palsa > Peat permafrost | place: Sweden: Abisko... | reverse complement strand
GCAGGGGAGCTGAGGATTTCTACTGCCCCGACAGCGGAGTTAGTGTCTCGACGACCTCTCCGCCGACCCCGCATTCCGCCAGAAGCGGTTCGGGGATGCCGGCGCCCCTCAGCCGCACACGGTGCATGGGCAGAGTTGCATCATGTACTGGCTCAAGATCGACGGTCCCAGTGATCGCCATGTGCGACAAGCGGACGTCGCGCCGGCGAACGCCTCGCTTCTCGTTTCACGAAAACGGAGCAGCCTTGACCGGGCGGACGACACTGGCGAGGACTTCTCCTTTGAATCGACGAGGGCAGCGGCTGCAATCCTCGAGGTCCCGGTCAATTGCAGCCTCCTCACAGCCGACCAGACGGAAACTACACCAATACCAGCCACTTCTCGAAGCGGGAGCGACGGGACTCGAACCCGCGACCTCCGGCGTGACAGGCCGGCGCTCTAACCAACTGAGCTACGCCCCCCTGAGGGGAGACGCAAGTATGGCAAGACACGACGCGACCATCCGCGTGGCCGTCGTGACGCAACTCTCGTTCGCCGCCTGTGTTTCAGCCCACGAAGTCCAGTCTCCCGAAGGTCGCGCCCTACCCGGCCGTGGGCGTGACTGGGGGTTCGGCGGGGACCTGCAAGCAGGTCCCCGCCGTGTGTTCCCAGGGGAAATCCAGCGCCGGGCCGGCCGCTATCCCGCCTCGGCCGGTCCGGCGCCGTTTCCCTCCGCCGCGATGAGAACCCGTGCGTGTCCGCCGGCGCGCTCCGCCCGCTCACGCCTCACGCGCGGCGCTTAGCGCCGCGGCGGAACCCAGCCGCCGAACACCCGCTCGAGCGCGAGCGCGACCGCGATCGAGACGTGGTCGTTATTGATCCCCGCCGCGACCTGGACCCCCACCGGGAGCCCGCCGTCCGAGAAGCCGAGCGGGACCTGCGTGACCGGCACGCCGGCCAGGTTGAACACCGCCGCTGGTGTGATCAGCCACAGCCGCCCAACCGTTCGCCCATGCCGCGGCGCAACGCGTGGATGGGCGGGGTGCAGCAGCACGCCGTCGCCGATCGCGTCGATGAGCTCCTCGGCGAGGCGCCGGCCGTCGTCGAGCAGCCGGTCGTGCAGCGCAGAATCGGTCGACTCTGGGAGCATGCCGACGGCAAGCGCGAGGCGGACCGGCAGCGTGTACGGGACCCGACGGCTGAGCAGCGTTCGCCAGGTTGGCTCCTGGTCACCGGCCTCGACGATCAGGCTGCTCGTCGATCCCGACGATCCCGCTTGCAGAGTGGTGACGTAGGGCCTGACCGCCTTTCGCCACGAGCGCAGCGTCACTCGCCGTATGCGGGCACCCGACGCGATCAGCGCACCGACCGCGCGCTCGCGCGCGTCTCGAAGCTCACGGCTGAGCGGCATCACCGCCGAGTCCTCGACCGTGACCAAGCTCAGCCCCTCGATCGACACGTGGGCCGGGTCACCAAGCGCGACCTCGCGCGCGAACGGATCGATCCCGTCGGGCCCGGCGATCAGCCGCAGTACCGGCATCAGGTCCTCGGCGCGGCGCGCGAGTGGCCCGACGCCGAGCATCCGCCCAGCGGCCCCGTCCGAGGGCGGATACATGCCCGTGTTCGGGACGAGACCGGTGGAGGGCTTGTGCCCGAACACGCCGTTGAACTGCGCCGGGATCCGAATCGACCCGGCGATGTCCGACGCCAGCCCGAATGGCGATCCGCCGCTTCCCACTGCCGCGCCCTCGCCACCTGAGGAACCGCCGGCCGTCCGGGTCGGGTCGTAGGCGTTGCTCGTCCGCCCGTAAAGGGGGTTGTAGGACTCGATCCACAGCGTCAGCTCGGACGTGTTCGTGACGCCGACGGGAATCGCGCCGGCGTCGAGCAGCCGCTGTACGACCGGGGCGTTGGCCGAGGAGCGGTGCTCGCGGCGCGCGACCAGGCCCGCGGAGGAGGGCATCCCGCGCACGGCGATCGACTCCTTGACGGTGAACGGCACTCCGAGCAGCGGCGGCGGCACCCCGCCATCGGACGCGCCGGCGATCCGGCGATCGACCGCATCGGCCTCGCTTCGCGCGCTGTCGAAGCGGTCCATCGCGATCGCGTTGATGCGCGGTGCAGCGAGCTCGAGCAACGCGATGTGCGCGTCCACGACTTCGCGCGCGCTCAGCTCCCGGGTGCGGATCGCACGGGCGAGCTCGAAAGCCGAGCGTTCAGTCGGTGGCCGTGCGGCTTCGGCGGCGGACACCGACGCGAGTCTATGGACAGACGTGTTCGCGAGCGCGGGACGGAGCTACCGCGGACGGGAGCCGAGCAGGCCCATCATCGCTACGACGAACCGCTCGTAGCGCTCGGGCGAGTAGCGCTCGGGATCGATCAGGAGCGTGCGCCCAGCCTCCTCGCCGATTGCGCGTATCGCGCGCGCGGCCAGCTCGGGATCGATCCCGGACGGCCAGCCCGGCTGGGAGCAGGCCCAGCGAACTACCTGCTCGATCTGAGCCAGCGTTCGGGTGCGGTTGGCTTCGACATGCTGGCGCACCATCTCCGGTGTGCCGTCGGGAGGCAGCAGGATCAGGCGCCACGTGGCCGGCCGGCTCGCGACCGCGTCGAGGAAGCGGCCCACGCCCCCGGCGAGCACCGCGGCCGGATCCTCTGCGCGCGGATCGCTGGGGAAGACCTCGGCGAGCTGCGCGAGGGCGCTTTGCTCCTCCCGGTCGAACAGCGCCTGCAGCAGCGTGCCGAGGTTCGGGAAGTGGTCGTAGACCACGGGGCGGGTGACACCGGCCGAGCGCGCGATCGCCTCGATCGACACTCCCGCGTAGCCCTGCTCGAGGATCACTCCGAGCGCCGCGTCGAGCAGCTGCTGACGGCGCGCTTCTGGTGGCATGCGCGCCGCGTAACGCCGGCGAGGCACTGACGCGCGCTTGAGGGCTGGGCGCCTAGGCATTCGAGACGGCAAGGCTAGCACTCATAGCTACACGCTTGTAGGTTGTCGCGGGATCGCCCGCGCCGTCGAGCAGTTTCTGGCGAGGCGCCGGCGCTAGAGCTCAGCGCCCGTGCCATGCGCACGAGGACCAATCGAACGGCCGGGCGAGCGCGTGCAGGCGTCGCTCGTTCTCCCTCCAGCCCCGCTTTATGTGACGCCCGATCACGACCGCGGCGACCGGCCCGGCGCCGGCGTGGCGGAGCGCGGCGGCCGCGCTCTGGGCACCCGACCCGGTCGTCCAGGTGTCGTCGATGAGTAGCACCGACTCGCCGCCGAGCGCGCGGGCGACCTCGTACTTGCCGGCGTCGAATGTCCGCTCCGCCACGGTTACGCTCGAGCGGGTCAGCAGTCGCTCGTAGCGGTCTCGCGTCGGCCGGATTGACTCGCCGACGATCCGGCGCAGGGGATGGCTTTGGTCGCGCTCGCGGCTGCTCGACGGCACGGTCGTGACGATGTCGAACGCGGTCGTTCCGGCCGCGCGCGCCAGGCATGCCTCGTGCCCGGCCAGGGACCGCCACAGAACGGCGGCGAGCTCCACCTGAAGACGCCTGGCGACGTCGCCGGCGAGCCGCTTGTAGCCCGCGAGCGCATGGTGTAGCTGCCCGGCCGCGATGCTGTAGGAGATCGGCGCGACGGCGTCGAGCGAGCTGTTCTGCCGCGCGCAGATGAAGCAGCGACTGTGGCCCTCGGTGAACGTGAAGCAGACCTCGCAGACGCCGGTGCCCGGCCGCGGGCCGAGCATGAAGTTCCCGTACAGCTCGGTCAGCTCTGCGACCGTCGGCATCGCAGCCGCGTCAGGCGACGAGCGCGCCCGGCGAGGTCAGGCGCCCGACGATCGTCGTGATCTCATCGGGCGAGCGGATCACCCGTGCTCCCGGTCGGGCCGCGAACTCCCTGGCCCATTCGTGCTCGAGCAGCGACTCCAGCAGGAACACGGGGCGCCCGTGCTCGAGTGCGAGGCGCGCCTGGATCCTCGATCCGCTCGTCAGCGACGCCTCGACCACCACCGTGGCCAGCGCCAGGCCAGACATCACCGCATTGCGCATCGGGAAGCTTCGCCGGCTCGGCGGCGCATCGGGCCAGAACTGCGAGATCACTGCGCACTCCACGGCGATCCGGCGCTGGAGGTCGGCGTGCTGTGGCGGATAGCACCGGCGCAGCCCGGTGCCGATCACAGCGATCGTGCGACCGCCCCGTGCGAGCGCAGCGGTGTGCGCGGCGTTGTCGATTCCGGCCGCTAGCCCGCTGACGACGCAGTAGCCCTGATCGACGAGATGCTCGGCAATCGTCCGCGCCGCCCAGACGCCATGCGGCGAGGCGACGCGCGCCCCTACGACCGCGATCGCTCGCCCATCGGCGGGCGCGAGCGCCCCGGCCACGAACACGAACGGCGGCCTGTCGTGCACCCCGCGCAGGTTGTCCGGATAACCGGGATCGAGCACCGTGTGAAGCCGCATCCCACCCGCCTCCCAGGCATCGATCTCGGCGGCGATCTGCTCGAGCTGCGCGGACGGGCGATCGTCGCCGAACAGCGTCGCCGGCACGGCGGTGTGCTCGCGCTCGAGCACCGCGATTGCGCTTCCTGCCTCCTCCACCAGGTCGGCGTACTCCGCCCATGGCCGCCCACCTGCGCGTAGGAGCGCGATCAGCGCGGTGGCCTCGGTGCGATCGGGCATCGCCCTCAGGCTACCGCCGCGGTCGGCGCCTCAACGGACCACCTGGGCGTCTTGCGCGATCGCCAGCATCTGGTGGTTGGTGAGGATGTTCTGGAGCGTGTTGATCAGCCAGTAGACGGCGGGGCCCTTACGCCACGCAACGATGCGGATCTGCTGTCCCTCGAAGTACAGCTCGTACTTCCGACCGCCCAGCTCGATCGTCTGGTTCGGGTTGTCGAGGATCGGCGGATCGGTCCAGTCGGTGCCTTCGAGGTCGTAGTACTGGCCGATCTCGCCCTCGCCGACGACATCGACGTAGGCGTAGTGCAAGTGATGCTGGCGATCGGGCAGGAAGTAGGTGCGCATGTCGTCTGGCGGAGCCGCCGCCGTAGTGAGGCGATGCACCGGGAAGTACACCGGGAAGGGCATGCTCATCCCCATCGCATCGGCCTGTGAGAGCTCTGATGAGGTCGCGCTCGAAAGCGGGACCGGGGAGATCGCGCGCTTGTGCTTGGGTCCGGAGGGGGCGGGCAGCCGGATGTGTCCGTCGGCGATACCGCCGTTCAGGAACTCGTGCACGGTCTGATTGATCTGGGCCGGCGCCGCGGTCACGTATGAGGGGCCGAGCTCGGCCTGGAAGATGACCTGGTGGATCGGATGGCTGGCGGATTGGACGAGCAGCTCGAGCAGCTGCAGGACCGAGTCGGCCGAGCGGATATCGGTGCTCGCATAGCGGCCGAAGATCTTCTCCAGGCCGAGGCGCTTGGAGATCAGCCCCGACGCGCCGAGCTGGTTCTTGATCTGGCGCAGGAAGTCCTGCTGGCGTGCGTTGCGGACGAGATCGGTATCGGTGTGCCGGTAGCGGACGTAGTCGAGCGCCGGCTGCCCGCACAGCTTCTGATAGCCCGGCTGGATGTTGATCTCGGCGTACGTCTGGCCGGCCGGGACGTCGTAGTTGAGGTTCAGGTAGCGCCGGTCGACCTGGACGTACACGCAGCCGAGGTAGTTGACGAGCGCCTTGAAGCCCAGGAAGTTGATGTCGACCACGTGATTGATCTGGATCCCCAGCACCTGCTTGATCGTCTTGACCGTCAGCCTCGCGCCGCCGATCGCGTAGGCGGCGTTGATCTTCTCGGTGACCGGCGTGCCGTGGAAGGGATGGATCGTCACCTTCAGGTCGCGGGGGATCGACAGCATCGTCGTATCCGGCTGTCCCGGATCGAGCCGTACCAGCAGCATCGTGTCCGAGTGGGCCGGGGAGGAGGCATCGACCGCACCCGCCGCCCGCTTGTCTGAGCCGATCAGCAGGATCGTCTGCGCGCCGCCGGCGTTGGCGCTCGCGAGCTCGTTGCCGAGCTTGAGCTGCGGACTGAGCTTGAGTGCGTCGGTGAACGATTTCACCTCGAGGAGGACGCCGGTCGTCACGGTCGCCGCCGTCGCCACGACCACCAGTGCACAACCGAGCAGCATCCGCCACCAGATGCTCCGGAACCGCGGGCGTCGCGGCGCTAGATGATGATCAAAGGTCGACATCGCGTGTGCGCCGGCACGAGCGCAAACGGTTCCGCAGCTAGTGGGCCGGCCTGTCAGGCGCGCTCAGCCGGTGGGCTGGAGCGGGTCGTGCGGTGCTGAATCGGGCGCCTTGGTGGCGGCCGTGATCGTCGGCTCGGGCGGTTCGTCCGGCGCGCCGTTGAGTGCATCCTTGAAGTCGCGCAGGCTCTTGCCGAGCGATCGACCCGCCTCTGGCAGCCGCTTCGGCCCGAGCACGATGAGCGCGACCACCAGGACGATCAGCAGATGGGTTGGCTGTAGCAGGTCTCCGACCACGATAGATCGCCGCTAATTAGAGCAGGTTGTGGTCGCGGGCGGTTGAGCGGGGAAGGAACGCGGCGGTTTCGGCGTCATCGCAACCGACGGGCGTTTCACCGGAAACGCCGGTCTGCGGGGAACCAAGCCTCCGCTCTCAACCGACGCCGCGAGCTCATCTGTTTCTTGGCTCGCCTCAACGAGAGGACAACCCAGTGCGTAAGAAGCTAATTCTGGCAATCCCGGTGGCCGCGCTCGCGATAGCCGGATGCGGGAGCGCGGCCAGCACCACCAGCAGTAAGACGACCGCGCCGGCGAGCACGACGCCGGCAGTGACCACCGCCGCGGCCGCGTTCCTCGCCCCGCTGAAGTCCGTCGCCACCGTCGCCTCGACGGTTCCCGCCAACGGCGACATCAATCCGTATGGAATCGTCGATGTCCCGACAAGCACCGGCAAGCTCCACGCCGGCAGCCTGCTGATCAGCAATTTCAACGACAAGGCGAACAACCAGGGGACCGGCACGACGATCGTCGAGGTCACTCCAGCCGGCAAGCAGTCGCTGTTCTCGCAGATCAACGTGCACAAGCTGCCGGGCAAGCTCCCCGGAGGCGTCGGACTCACGACCGCGCTGAGCGTGCTGCCCGGAGGCTACGTCGTCGTCGGGAGCCTGCCCACGACCAACGGCAAGTCGGCGACCGCGAAGTACGGGGGCCTGATCGTGCTGAACAGCAACGGCACGCCCGTGAGCACGATCTCCGGTCCTCAGATCCAGGGTCCGTGGGACATGACCTCGACCACGCAGGGCAACGTCACGACGCTGTTCGTCAGCAACGCCTTGAACGGCGGCGCCGCCGAGGGCGTGCACACGATCGACAACTCGACAGTGCTGCGCATCCGGATCCAGTCCGGTACCGGCCAACCGCCGAAGGTTCTCGGCGAGACGGTGATCGCGAACAAGATCCCGTGGCGAGATGACCCGAACGCGCTCGTGATCGGCCCGACCGGCGTCGCGCTCGCTCCGAACGGAACGCTGTACCTGGCCGACACGCTCGACAACCGGATCGCCGCGATTCCGCAGGCGCTGACGCGCACGAGCCCCGCCGCGGATGGCGGCACGACGGTGTCGGTCGGCGGGAAGCTGATCCAGCCACTCGGGCTGACGCTGGCACCGAACGGCGACATCCTGACCGCCAACGCGGGCAACGGGAACATCGTGGAGACGACTCCGGCCGGCAAGCAGCTGATCCTCCGGACCGCCGACAAGAAGACCGGCGCCGGGTCGTTGTTCGGTCTGGTCGTCAACCCTGCCGGCAACGGCATCTACTTCGTCGACGACGGCGACAACACGCTGAAGCTACTGCACTAGGTGCGGGTACCGGTGCCGGCCACTGATGGCCGGCACCGAGCCCGGCTGCCTGCGCGAGCGGATTTGCACACGCCGGCGGCGTGTGCTGAGCTGTTTCTGATGAGCGACCCGCCAGAGATATTCCATCTCGGGCAGCCGGCGAGAGACGATCCCGCGGGCTACGTTCGCGCGTCGAGCGGCATGATCGCCCTCTGCGGGGCGAGTGGCGTGACGGGTGCGTTGCTCGAGCGGAGCCTGTCTACGCGGGGACGGATCGCCGCGGCGGCGGGCATGGCAGGGGTCACGGCGATCGCTCTCGCCGGGGTCAGGAACCCGCGCGCGGTATCGCGGATCCTTGTCGAGCACCCGACGGCGACGATGCTGGCCAGACTGTTTCCACTCGGTGTCACACCGCTGCTCGGCCGGCGCTTCAACGCGATGCACATGCTGTCGCTGACGGGCATCGGGGATGGCAGCGGGCGGGTTTCGTTTGCGCTGTACGGGAGGACGTATCGTGGCGTGGAGCGGTTGGACAGCGAGTCGACACCGGGGTAACGCGTAGGTGCTCTTGAATAGACGACTGGCGGGAGGAGACGGAGGGCTTCCGGCGCCTCGGCTGTGGGACGGCCACCTGTCCTCGCGGCGCGTCCGGCTGGCCCTGGCGGTCCTGGCCATGGCGGGGCTGGCCGCAGGCCTGGCGCTCGCCATCGCGAACAGCACGCACGGCGGGCGTGTCGGCGCGGCGCGTCCCATGTCCGCGACGCGGGCAGCGGCGGTCGGCTCGGTCGGTAGCACCGCGACTCCCCCGCGCCGGGCCAACATCGTGTTCATCCTGACCGACGACCTGTCGATGGATCTGCTCCCGTTCATGCCACAGGTGCAGGCGTTGCAGGCGGGCGGGATGACCTTCAACGACTATTTCGTCTCGGATTCCCTCTGCTGTCCGTCGCGCTCATCGATCTTCACGGGGGACTTCCCGCACGACAGCGGCGTCTTCGGCAACATCGGCCCTAACGGCGGCATCAAGGCCTTCTACCGCCACGGCGACGAGAACCACACGTTCAACCTGGCCCTTCAGCAGTCCGGCTACCTGACCGCGATGATGGGCAAGTACCTGAACGGCTACCTGCAAGGGCCGAAGCTCTCACCGGTCTCGAATGACTACGTCCCGCCGGGCTGGAACCAGTGGGACGTCGCCGGTTTGGGCTACCGGGAGTTCAACTACGCGATGAACGAGGACGGAAAGCTCCACCATTACGGCGACAAGCCAGATGACTACCTGACCAATGTGCTGGCCGAGCGGGCCGTGAGGTTCATCAGGCGGGCCGCGAAGCAGACCAAGCCGTTCTTCCTCGAGGTCGCAACGTTCGCGCCGCACCGTCCGTACACGCCGTCCCCGCGCTACGCCAACGACTTCACCGGGGTCGCGGCCCCGGAGCCGCCCAACTTCAATGTCCTGCCGATCAACCCGCCGAGCTGGCTGGCCGGACATCCACCGCTGAGCGCGACGCAGATCCAGGAGATCAACGAGGCCTTCGAGGAGCGTGTGGAGGACGTGCAGTCGGTCGACAACATGATCGCCTCGATTGAGAAATCCCTCGCGAACCATGGGCTGCTGAAGAACACCTACATCGTGTTCAGCTCCGACAACGGGCTCCACACCGGCGAGTACCGGCTGATGCCGGGCAAGCTGACGGCGTACGACACCGATATCCACGTGCCCCTGGTGATCGCCGGACCCGGCGTGCCGCCCGGCAGCACGACCGACGCGATGGCCGAGAACATCGACCTCGCCAAGACGTTCACCGCGATCGGAGGCACCACGTTGCCCAGCGACGGGCACAGCCTGATGGGGCTGCTGGAGGGCAAGCACCCGGCCGCGTGGCGCAACGCCATCCTCGTTGAGCACCACGGTCCGGATTACGGCAAGACAGACCCGGACGAGCAGAGCTTCGACAGCGGTAACCCGACGACCTACGAGGCGATCCGGACCCCGGACTTCCTCTACGTCGAGTACGTGGGCGGCGAGAAGGAGTTCTACGACCTGAAGACCGATCGCTACGAGCTCGACAACATCGTCGACAGTCTCACCCCAGCTGAGCTCGCGCTGCTCCACCGGGAGCTTCTCTCCCTGGAGCGCTGCCACGGCGGCAAAGAGTGCTGGGCGGCCGCCCACGTGGACCCGGGCCCTAACTGAGCGAGGGTCGGCACCGCAACTTCTCCGCGCGCAGCGAGTTTATCTGGCATTAATGTTATGCGAGTCGCGGGGAAGTGCGCGTCGAGCGGTCAGCAGACCAACCGAAAGGACGATTTCTCCGCATGAAACGCTCAATCTCGGGTTCCCTCCGGTGTCCGCTGCGGGCAGTGGCGAGCGCCTCCCTTGCCTGCCTTGCCCTCGCCGCCTTGCCGGCTGCCGCGTCGGCCGCGGGGCTCAAGGCGTGGAGCTTCGTCTCCGCGCCGAACCTCCAGCCGCCACAGGTGGACGTGAACCTGTCGCGCTCCGGCGTTGCGCCCGGGCTCGTGTTCATCGATCCGTTCAAGGACTTCGCTGTGAGCTCGCCGCAGGTCGGCCAGCCAGGCGGGCTGATCCTTACGAGCAAGGGCGACCCGGTGTGGTTCCACCCGGTGCCCGCCGGCGAGGACCTGGTCAACCTCGAGGCCCAGAAGTACGAGGGCAAGCCGGCGCTGACCTTCTGGGTCGGCAAGATCTCGGTGCCGCCGGCGACGGGGCTGCCGGCCGGCACGCCGGAGAGCGGAAAGTTCTACATCTACAACGACCGCTACAAGCTGCTGCGCACGATCACCCCCGCCGACGGCTTCACGGCGGACCCGCACGAGTTCACGCTCACCCCGCAGGGCACCGCTCTGTTCACGGCAGTCAAGCTCGAGCAGGCCCCGGTCACCACGGTCACCGGGACCCAGGAGGTGACGCTGGTAGACTCCGAGGTTCAGGAGACCAGCCTGAAGACCGGAAAGCTCGTGTTCTCGTGGGACATGCTGAAGCACGTCAGCCTGAGCGAGTCCCAGGTCCCGGTGCCGGCCGCGGGAGCCGTGTGGGACCCCTACCACATGAACTCGATCGAGGAGGACAACAACGGGCACGTGCTGATCTCGGCCCGCAACACCAGCGCTCTCTACGAGTTCAGTCACAAGACCGGCAAGCTCATCTGGCAGCTCGGCGGCACCGGATCGACCTACAAGCTCGGTCCGAACGCGAGCTTCTCCTGGCAGCATTCCGCCCGCTTCGGCACGGACAACGAGATCACCCTGTTCGACGACGCCTGCTGCGACCTCGGGGTCCCCGGCGCCGCGCCGCAGCACGCCGCCCGCGGCCTCGTCCTGAAGCTCAATGCCAAGCCCAAGACGGCGACGGTCGTGCACCAGTACGAGCACCAGCCGGAGATCTCCGTGCCCAGCCAGGGCGACCTGCAGACGCTGGCGGACGGCCACGAGTTCATCGGCTGGGGCCAGGAGCCGTACTACTCGGAGTACACGGCCGCCGGCAAGCTCCTCTACGAGGCGACCTTGCCGGCCGCCGATGAGTCCTACCGCGCGTTGAAGTACGCGTGGTCCGCGACGCCGTACTACGCACCGGCCCTCGCCGCCCAGCAGAAGCGCGGCAAGCGCATTGTGTATGCCTCGTGGAACGGTGCGACCGGCGTGAGCGCGTGGGAGGTGCTGGCCGGCGCGAGCCCGAGCAAGCTGAAGGTCGTCGTCTCCAGCGCAGCCCGCAGGGGCTTCGAGACGAGCATCCCCGTCACCGCGAAGGGTCCCTACTTCAAGGTCATGGCGCTCGGCCCCGGCGGGACGGTGCTGCGGGCCTCCAAGACCGTGAAGCTGGGCATCGTCGCCACCACCGCTCAGGCCAACCGGGAGACCGCCGACGCAGCGACTTCGACCACGATGATCGAGACCAGCGATTACAACAGCAAGCTTGGCAGGATCCTCGCGGCGTCCAACGGACACGCGCTGTACCTGTCCAGCAAGGACACCAAGGGCGTCAGCACCTGCACCGCAACCTGCACCGAGTTCTGGAAGCCGCTGCTGGCGGGCAGCCGGGACACGGTCAAGCGCGGCTCGGGCCTGACCGCCGGGCTGCTCGGTACCGCCAAGCTGGGCGGGGGAAAGAAGCAGGTCACCTACAAGCACCACCCGCTGTACACGTACACCGCGGACAGGAACAACAAGACGACGGCGGGCGAGGCGGCTAACCAGTTCGGCGCTCGCTGGTACGTCGTCAACACGAAGGGCAACGAGGTCAAGCCCAAGCAGAAGCTGACCAACCCCTGCGACCCGGTCTGCACCGGCTACTAGTCGTTCCCGCGATGCGTCTTACGCCCGCCGCGGCCGTGCTGCTGGCTGCCCTGACGCTCGGGGCAACCGCGGCGCAGGCTGCCACTCCAGTCACCGTGTATCCGACGCCGGGGGACAGGTACGAACAGCCGGACAGCCAGATCGCCTTCCGGGGGATCCCGGCGAGCGAGATCGGAGCGATCACCGTCGTCGGCTCGAAGACAGGACCCCACGCCGGTCGGATCGTGCCCGACTCCGACGGTGACGGCGGCAGCTTCCTCCCCGACGCGGCGTTCAAGCCCGGGGAGAAGGTCACCGTCACCACTGGCCTTGATGTGCTCGGCGGCACGAACGGCAGCTTCGGTTTCTCGATCGAGCATCCAGGGCCGAACCTGGTGCCCGAGGTGCTCCCGGCCGCCACGGGCCGGAACTCCGTCCAGCACTTCCACTCGCAACCGGGGCTGCAACCGGCGGCGATCGATGTGACCAAGGACGCCGAGCCCGTCGCCGACGGGGACATCTTCGTCGCGCCTCAATACGGCCCGAGCCAGAACGGTCCGATGATCCTCGACCCGCGCGGCAACCTCGTCTGGTTCGACCCCCTCCCGATCGGTGACGAGACGATCTTCACCGACTTCCGCGAGCAGCAGCTCGACAGCCAGCCGGTGCTGACCTGGTTCCAGGGGACAACAACTTCGGGCACCGGTGAGGGCGAGGGCGTGATCCTGAACGATCGCTACCAGCAGATGACGACTGTGCACGCCGCAAACGGTCTGCACATGGACCTGCACGAGTTCCTGGTCACCAACTCAGGGGACGCGTACATCATCGCCGTGGCACCGGTGCAGCTGCCGGGCGGACACCGCGCCGTCCTGAACTCGTTCGTGCAGGAGATCGACATCAGCACGGGCCTCGTGTTGTTCCAGTGGGACGCCCTGGATCACCTCAGCGTCTATGACTCCTACGAGTACGGGCACAAGGTGTCCGGGCGCGTTCTCGACCCGTTCCACGCCAACTCCGTTTCGCTCGATGCGAACGGGAACCTGGTCATCTCGATGCGTAACACCGACGCTGTCTATGACATCGAACGTGACAACGGAGCGGTGCTGTGGGAGCTTGGCGGGAGGCACTCGAGCTTCAGGATGGGAGCGGGCACCAGGACCGCCTTCCAGCATGACGCAATTGTGCAGCCGAACGGCGAGCTGACCATCTTCGACGACGGCGCGGGACCGCCCACCGTGCACGCTGACTCGCGCGGGATCGAGGTGGCGCTGAACATGGCCAAGAAAACAGCGACGCTCGTCAGGCAGGTTGGCCACTCGCGCCCGCTGTCTGCCAACTTCGAGGGGAGCTTGCAGGCGCTCGCGGACGGTGAGCTGTTTCTCGGCTGGGGGCAGCAGCCGTACTTCTCCGAGGTGAACGAGAGGGGTCAGCAGGACTTCGACGCCCACTTCGTGACCGCGACCGCCAGCTATCGCGCCTACCGCTTCCCCTGGACCGCACAGCCGCTCACCGCGCCCGCCCTGGCGGTGGGCACGAGCGCCGCGGGCGACGCCACGCTGTGGGAGAGCTGGAACGGCGCGACCGACGTCGCAGCCTGGGTGGTCCTCGGCGGACCTACCCCAAGCTCGCTGGTGCCGATCGGGTACTACCCGAAGTACCGCTTCGAGTCCACGCTGACGCCCGGGACGGGCGATCCCGACGTCGCCGTGCAGGCGCTCGGCTCCGCCGGGCAGGTGCTGGCCACCTCGGCGACCCAGGCGGTACCGGGCCACGTCCAGATCTTCGGCTCGAGCGCGTTCGTGTCGAGCGCGAACGGCCTCGCGGGCCTGCCCATCGGCTGCTACTCGACACAGCCCTGTCACCTCCTCGCCACGGTGACGAAAGGCAGAAGCGTCTTGGCCCGCAGCGGGCGCGAGGAGTTGAACGGCGAGAGCACGGGAGACTTGTATTTCAGGCTCTCGCCCGGCGCCCGGAAGCTGCTCGCCCACTCCCGCAGCCACCGCCTGACCGCGCAGGTGAGAGTGCAGGACTCCTCAGGGGCTCGTTCGGCTACCGGTTCGCTTGACCTGATCGCCTTCTCCACACGCGGTGCCGGACCGGATCGGACGTACGACCAGACCCCGGAGCTGCGGTTCGTGTCGGGTACCGACTTCGTCTCATCGGCCGGGGTCGGTGCCCTGCTCGCCGAATGCGTGTCCGCTACGCCCTGCCACGTCCAGACGACCCTCTCGGCGGGGGACAGCACGATCGCCACCACCGGCAG
>Ga0302325_10019321_pt1 | contig 14334 bp, 12 predicted proteins | sample Palsa_T0_2_FD_201948 | JGI IMG/M metagenome (GOLD analysis project Ga0302325, IMG submission 201948) | Peat permafrost microbial communities from Stordalen Mire near Abisko, Sweden - Palsa_T0_2 | ecosystem: Environmental > Terrestrial > Soil > Palsa > Peat permafrost | place: Sweden: Abisko... | reverse complement strand
TAATGGATCTGCGACTCAATCATGTAGACGACCGAGTTGTGCCCGAGCCCCGTGTTGGGGCCAAGCAGCCAGAAGAGGTTCGGGAAGCCGGCGAAGGTGGTGCCCTTGTAGGCCTCGGGACCGCGCGCCCACCCGTCGATGAGATCGGCGCCGCCGCGCCCCGTCACGAGGCCGCGAGGGACCAAGTCCTGGATGCGGAACCCCGTGCCGTAGATGATCGCGTCGACGGGGCGCTCGATGCCTTCTCCGTCGACGATGGAGTGCTCGCGCACCTCGGAGATGCCGGAGGTGACGACGTCGACGTTCGGGCGGGTCAGGGCCTGCAGCCAGTCGTTCGTCAAGAGGACGCGCTTGCAACCGAGGGCGTAGTCGGGCGTCAGCTTCGCCCGCAGCACCGGGTCGGGCACCTGCTTCCGCAGGTGGTGGCGCGCATACGCCTCGGCCGCGCGGACCAGGACGGGCAAGAACGCGAGCGCGATGGCCCGGCTCTCGAGGCCCAGATAGATCATCAGGCGCCGGAGCTGCCGGGCGAGCGGAAACGAGCGGTAAAGCCTGCGGAGCGAGGCCGGGATGGCCTCATCGGCCTTGGGCAGGATCCAGGGGGGCGTGCGCTGGTAGACGTCGAGTCGCGCGACCGTGGGCAGGATGCGCGGCACGAACTGGATGGCGGAGGCGCCGGTCCCGATGACGGCGACGCGCTTGCCCGCGAGGTCGTACGCGTGATCCCACTGCTGCGAATGGAAGGCGTGGCCCTTGAAAGACTCGAGCCCCTTCACCTTCGGGAACGCGGGCGTCGATAGGGCGCCCATGCCCGAGACGACGACGCGCGCGCGCACCGTGCGAATCGTGGGCAGGTCCGGATCGTCGACGGGGAGCGCGTCGCCCGGCTTGAGGCCTCGCTCCTGCATGAATCGACGAACTTCGGACGCCTTCGCCAGCTGCACCGACCAGAGGCACGCGTCCTCGTCGTACGCGAGGCCCACCATCTGGGTCCCGAACTGGATGCGCGAGCGGACGCCGTACTTCTCGGCGCATCGCCGCAGATACGCGAGGATCTCGGGCTGGGTGGCGAAGTCGCGTGACCAGTCGGGGTTCCCCTCGAACGAGAACGAGTACATGTGAGACGGGATGTCGCACGCGCACCCCGGATAGTCGTTCACTCGCCACGTCCCGCCGACCTCGTCCTCCTTCTCGATCAAAGCGAAGTCAGGGAAGCCAGCTTTGTCGAGCTGGATGGCCATCCCGAGGCCGGCGAACCCCGAGCCGATGATGAGCACCTCGTAGTCCAGACGCGAGGCGCGGCCCGGACGGACCGTAGACACCGAGTTGGTCACCGCGAGAGATGTTGACATGCGATGTTGTCAACGTTGTAGAGCTGAAAACGGGCGTTGTCAAACGTCGACGGCGTGACCGCGAGACGAGGCCTTCGAGACGGCCGGCCCATCTCGTAACAACCCGGATCTACGCTGGCGTCGAGCGGCCCGTGCCGGGACTACGCAACGCGCCGCCGGCCCAGATCGAGACGGCCGTCCGGATGAACTCGTGCCGCGAGACGCGCAGCCGATCAGGGAGCTCTGGATCGGTGATGTGGGTGAGGATTAGTCCCAGCAAGGCCAGGGCGATCTCGGGTCGCAGACCCGGCTTGAGCCCGGGCGTGAGCCGCGCGCCGCCGTTGCGTTTGCTCGTCGTCACGTGTCGCTGGAAAATCTCCCACGCCTCGGGGTAGTCGCGCTGGAGATCGCTGATGAACGCGGGCGCGAACTGGGCCTGCGCCTCCGCCCAGGCTTCGGCCCAGGCGATCAGCTGGTCGTAGATCACCCTCGCGTCCTTCGAGGGCTTCCCCGTGAACGCGTCGCCGGCGATCTCGCCCGCCCAGCGCTCGACGCTGGCCGTGACCAGATCGTTCTTGGAGGGGAAGTGCTGGTAAAGCGTGGACGCGCTCATACGAAGCTCTTGCAGCAGCTCCGCCATGACGATCCCGCGGATGCCCGAACGCTTCGCTCGCTCGGAGAAGGCGGCCAGAATGCGCTCGCGGACCTGCTGGGCATCCTGACGCGTCGGTGCTTGTTTCTTGCGTGAAGCGGCCATGAACGTTCTTCGTTCGTCTACGGTACTCCGAGTAACACGGGAGGCGCGCAGCGTACTGACTCGTATTGACAGTAACCATATCGCACGTAGATTACTCGCTCGTCGACGGTGGATGCACCCGTCCGGAGGGAAGAACATGCAGCGTGCAAGCAAGGTCGAAGGCACCAGCGGCAAGCAGGTCGCGGAGGCGCTGCTCGGTGTCGCGCTCCTGGGCTGCGCTGCCTGTTCGAGCTCGGGTAGCAACGCCTCCACGGGCGCCGACGCGAGCTGCGCGTCGAGCGGTGACTACGCGCCGGATGGCTCCTTCGATCCGATCTACGCCTGCAGTCCGCCCCTGGTGAACGCCCCCGAGTGGACGGTCGAGAGCGCCGGCTTTCATGATGCGTGGTCGCTGATGAACGTGAACGCGCTCGACAACGTGTACGAGCCGAACGCCCTGGTGGACCACACCCCGTATCTCCCTGCTCCCTCGATGGGGACGGGGCCGGTGAAGAGCGGTATCGAGATCCTGCACAGGTTGATCCCGAACCTCGATTGCGTTCTCGACGACGGCGTGCGCGACGTGGTGAGCGTCCGGGATGATGGGGGCCTCTTGGTCACGAAGGCGGTCCTCTACAACGTGACGGGCACCTACCAGGGGGCGCCGATCAACTGGCACGGCCTGTCGTTCACGCACACGCAGCTCGCCGACGCGGGCGACCCAAACATCCTCGTCGCCGAAGAGGTGAGCTACGACGACAACCTCTCGTTCGTAACTCAGCTCCCGGGCTGGTGTGCTCTCGGCACGGCCGACGCGGGCGATACGGTTCCCCCCGGCGTCTGGGTGCCCACCGACGGGGGCGAGCAGCACTACCTGCGTGGCGTCATCGACACGAAGCCGGCGGCCGAGGGGGGCACCGACGCCGAGGACTTCAAGGCCACCGCCCAGAGCGTGCTCGAAGCCGCGTACGGCGGCGCGGTGACTCGGCTGAGCGAGCTCTATACGAGCGACTGCGTCATCGACAACAGTGTGTTTCCGGAGATCGATGGGCTCGCGGCCTGGGAACAATACCTGACCGACGTTCGCACCGCATTCCCAGACCTTCGGCTGACACTCGACGAGGTGGCCTACCAGGCTGGAGGCGCGAAGGCCGCCTTCCACTACACGTTGACGGGCACCAACACGGCCACCTCTTCGGTCTTCAACTTCCCGCCCACGGGCAAGCAGGTGACCTGGCGCGGCGTGTCGATGCTGTATCTCCAGGACGGCAAGATCCAGAAGCAGATCCGGATCGAGGACAACCTGGGCCTTTACTACGAGCTCGGTCAGGTCTATGTCAGCGGCGCCGCCGGACAGATGATCTTCCCCCTGCTGAAAGCGGTTGGACAATGAGCCGATCGGTCGCGTCGCTCGCTGCGACCGTCCTCTGTTTCGCAACGAGCGTGGCATGCAGTTCGGGGAGCGGGGGCGTCGTCGCGAGCGCCGACGCGGGGACGGCCACTGCTCTCGTCTGCGCTCCCAACCGCCCGGCCACCGCTTATGCGGCGCAGCCGACGGCCAGCATGGCGACGACGTCGCCCGGGGGTACCGCACCGTATCCGTGCTTGTCGCTGACGGGCTTCGGGACCTCGGAGAGCTCGCTCGGCATCACGACCGACGGGACGCTCTTCGTCGCTCCCGCGTACACGGACGCTGGCAATGGGGTGGCGCGATCCACCGACGAAGGCGCGACGTGGCAGGCCCTGATCCCGACGGCCGACGGGGGAGGCGTGCACGGCCGGGTGCAGCCGTTCTTCTATCTCGACCCGTCGACGAATCGGATGTTCTTCGCCACCAGCCACACGGGCGGCGGCTTCGATCTCTCCTGGAGTGCCGACCTCGGCGCGACCTGGAACTACGAGCTCATCTCCACCGACGCGCAGGACTGGATCAAGATCTTCGCGGGCCCCGCGGCCACGACGGCGCCCAGCGGCTATACGAACGTGCTCTACACCTCGGCGCCCAGCCCCATCTCCACGCCTTCGGGCGGCATCACGGCGCCGCCCAACCACCAGACGATCTACAAGTCGCTCGACGGCGGCGCGACGTGGCAATCCGTGGGCGGCACGAGCCTGACGCTCAATCCCAGCGCCGAGGTGACCGCGGGTCTCGCGAGCGCGTCGATCTGTCCCTCGAGCGAGTGGGTCATCTTCGGTGACGGGGTCGTCGGCAGCGACGGCACGGTCTACATCGGTTACCGGATGTGCACCGAGCTGGCGGTCGCCATCAGCAAGGACGAGGGGACGACGTGGACATCCGTCGTCGTGCCTGGCTCCGTGCTGCCGACATTCGCGAGCCCCTTGTCGCCGCTCGGCACTCAGAACCTTCTCGCGAGCGAACCGATCGCGGTGGACTCGAGCGGAAACCTTTACGCCGTGTGGAACGACGCGAACGGCCTCGTTCACCTATCGGTGTCGACGGATCACGGGTCCACGTGGAGCAGCGCGGGGACGGGAGGAGCCGCCGTCGCCTCGGCCCCCGGTGTCGTGAAGACGGTCCTCAGCGCCGTGGGCGTGAAGGCGCCCGGCACCATCAGCATCGCCTACTTCGGCAGCACCGACGGCAAGACCTTCAGCGGCTACGTCGCCGAGTCCACGAACGCGCTCGCTGCGACGCCTGTTTTCTGGTCCACCACCGTCAACGACCCTTCGGAGCCGTTCTTCGCCGACGGCTTCGACAACGACTACAAGGGGTCGTTGACCGGCGGGGATCTCGATGAGTTCGTCCAGGTCAAGTACGCGCCGAGCGGCGACGTGTGGGTCTCCTTCCTCAAGGAGATGTGCCCCGCGCTCCAGACGAGCGATTGCTCCTGGGACTACGCGGGCCACGCCAACTCGGTCTTCCAGGGTGCCGTCGGGCGTCTCGTGCACCCCGGAGGGGCCGAGTAGGGGCGGCGGCGGATCTGGCGCGCGTATCCTCCTCGCCGGCACATGGCACGGCGGGCGTGTAGGATGACCGGATGGCACACCTCGGCACGCCGCGACTATGGGGCAAGTGACGAGAATCATGAGAATTGGCTGGTTGGCAGGAGGGGTGCACTCTCTCGCTCCCGGCCAGCGCGCGAAGTCCGTCGTTGCGGCCAAGGAGCTTCCTATGATTTCGACCCGATCCCTTCGCGCCTCCGCGCGCGTCTCTTCCCGCATTGCCCTCGCGGGGCTCACCGCGCTGGGGGTGCTCGGTGTGTCGAGCGGGGCCCGCGCCCAGAGCACGACCACCTGTACGCAAGACAGCGACTGCGCCCACGGCTTCACGTGCCAGACGGTGGGCGGCACCGCGTGCCCTGGCAACACCTGCGCAGCGGGGTCGACCTGCACGCAGCCCGTCTGCGATCCCGTGGTGATCAAGGATTGCGAGCCGGGACCTTGCACCGCCAACTCGGATTGCGCGAGCGGGATGGTCTGTTACACCGACTCGGCGGTTAGCTGTCCCGTCGGAGTCGCCATCAGCAAGCCGGCCTGCGCTCCCGACATGGATTGCGGCGTACCGGCGGAGACCGCCGACGCGGGCGCGTGCAGCACCTTTACGTCCAGTTCGTGCGTGCCCACGTACGACCTGCCCTGCAAGGTCGCGTCGGACTGCGGATCCGGTTTCACCTGCGTCCCCGATACATCGACGGAATGTTCGGGCGGGGGTTCCGCTGGATCGGCGTCGGGCAGCACGGAGGGATCCTCCGCGGCGTCCCCGCCCAGCACGGGGACCACGCTGCCCCTCGACGCGTCCAGCCCGAGTTGCACCACGACGACGCTCTCGACGTCGTCCTGCCAGATCATCGCCATGACTTGCACCACCGACAGCGACTGTCCCTCCACGTGGACCTGCATGTCGAGTGGCAGCGTCTCGAACGACCTCGCATGCGCCGAGCCGACCGTCATCGGGGCCGACGGTGCCGTGCCCACGTACACATGCGATGCCGGCGCGACGACGACCTCGTCGCAATGCGTTCCGCCGTACTACGCCGTCAGCGGGGGCAGCCTCAACGCGAGCTCCACCGGCGCGACTTCAGGGGGCTCCGGCAGCGTGCCCGCGACGTCCGCCGCCGCGAATGGCGATGCGAGCGCGACGGTGTCGGCAACGGGCGGCGCGTCTTCTTCCGGGTCTTCCGGAGGCTGTCAGGTCGGGATGGGCCCTGGCGCGGGCAGCGCCGGAGGCTTCTCGTTCTTCGCGCTGCTCGGCCTCATCGGGCTCGCGCGCCGTCGCAGCCACAGCTAGATCCAGAGGTGAACCGATGAAATTGTACTTCTCTCCTGGCGCATGCGCACTTCACCCGCAGATCGCACTTCGCGAAGCGGGCCTCGCTTTCGACCTGGTCCGGGTCGACCTGCGAGCACACAAGGTCGCCCCCGACGGCCAAGACTACTACGCGATAAGCCCGAAGGGGTACGTCCCGCTCCTCGAGCTCGATGACGGGACGCGGATCGCCGAGGGCGCCGTCATCGATCAGTACATCGCGGACCGCAATCCGTCGGCCAAGTTGCTCCCGCCACCCGGCACGATGGAGCGCATTCGCGTGCAGGAGTGGCTGCACTTCATCGGCACGGAGATCCACAAGCAGTTCGCCCCGCTCTTCCACCCGCAGCTGCCCGCTGCCGACCGCGAGGCGCAGACGAAAAAGATCGCCGGTCGCTTCGACTTCACCACGAAGGAGCTCGGCGACAAGGCGTACCTCATGGGCGATACGTTCACCGTCGCGGACGCATACCTCTTCAACATGCTGCGCTGGACCGAGCACACCGGCATCGACCTGGCGCGCTGGCCGGTGCTGAAGGCGTACTTCGACCGAGTCTCGGCGCGCCCGGCCGTGAAGGCCGCTGTCGAGGCCGAACGCGCGCGAGCGTGAGGCCCGCGGGCGCCCGGCTCGAAGCATCGGGCGCAACGCAAGAACCGCAGCGGCAGTTCCGGGTCCAGCTCGGGCAGCAGTTCGGGGAGCGGCTCCGGCTCCTCTTCGTCGGGATCGGGGTCGGGCGGCGGAGGCTCGAGCAGCGGCACCCCCATGGCTCGGCGTTGAAACACCCTGGGACTAAAGGTCCGACTTCTCGGCGGCTGCGGGGCCGTCGGGCTTCGCGGACGGCGGCGGCCGCGAATCGCGGAAGTCGCGGAGCGGTACGGCCCGAGGCAGAAGCCCGCCCCCATGCTTCCGGCGGAAAAGGCGTTGTGCCGGGTAGATGCTGCGGTGCCCCGAGAGCAAATAGGCGACGACGCAGACGATGAGAACGTGAGGGAGCATCGGCGCCCCGAGGAGCTCGACGGCCATGATCGAGAGCGCGACCGGGGTGTTCGAAGCCGCCCCGAAGACTGCCGCCAAGCCAAGACCCGCGCCGAGAGCGATGGGCAGCCCGAGCAGGCGCGCGAGGACGTTCCCGAGTGTGGCGCCGACGAAGAAAAGCGGCGTCACTTCGCCTCCGAGAAAGCCGCTGGCCAGTGTGACCGACGTGAAGACGAGCTTCGCCGCAAAGGCGTAGGGCGGAAGGTGAGGATCGCTGAATGCTCGTAGAATCATCGGCACGCCGAGACCGAGATAGTCGCTCGTCCCGATCGCCTTCCACATGGCAACCACCACCAAGCCGCCGAGCGCCATGCGTAGCGGGAGCCTCGGTACGCGGGCTTCGAGGGTGCGCTTGAGTCCGTGCGTCAACTCGACGAAGGCCATCGTCGCGAGTGCCATGCCCAGGCCGACCACGGCCAGCTTTGCCGAGATCAGCGGCGTGAACTCTACGTGATCGACCTGAGGATAGGACGTGTGGACGACACCGAGGTGGCGCGTCACGTAGTCGCCGACGATCGAGGCAATGAGCGCAGGAGCAAATGCGTCGTACTCGATGCGCCCGACGGACACCACCTCGAGGCCGAACAGAGCGCCCGCGACCGGTGTCCCGAAGACCGAACCAAAGCCCCCCGCCACACCCGCGGCGAGCAGGCGCGGGCGCAATTCTTTGGTGACGCGTAGCCGATGCGCAATAAAGTCTGCGAGGCTGGCGCCCATCTGCACCGCCGTCCCCTCGCGACCCGCGCTCCCGCCGAAGACGTGCGTGAGGACCGTTCCGATGAGCACCATGGGCGCCATCCGGACCGGAATCTGCGCATCGTTCTCGTGGATCGTGTCGATGACCAGGTTGTTGCCGCCCTTGATCGGCTTGCCCCATCTGTCGTAGAGGAGCCCGATCACGAGGCCGGCGACCGGCAAAAAGTAGACGATGATCTCGTGCGTCTCCCGGAAGCGCGTCGCACGCTCCAGGAGCAGCAGGAAGGTCGCCGAGGAGACGCCGCAGGCGATACCGACGGCAGCACCCAACCAGGTCCACTGGAAAAGCGATGCGGCGCGGTCCCTCACGACCGACGCGCCTTCTCGAATGCAGTGCTCACGAAGCGTCCCTCCTCGTCGAACTCGACACCGGAGGGGCTCGGAGCGCTCCTACGGTGCCCTCATGGCGCAGCCGTAGGAGTCATTGTCCGCCGAGCAGTCTCGGCGGCGGTTTCGGCGGACTCCACCGCCACCAGCGACGGTCGCATCGAACGAGTCTCGTGTCAACCGGACGAGGAAAGGGGCGCGATTTCGGTGGCGCGATCTCAGCGGGCGCGATTCAGTGGCCCAGCGCCCACGGATAGCCGCCATGGGCCGATCGCAACGGAGTCGCCTCGGTCGGCGGCGCCGACCGAGGCTCGGTCCGGACGACTCGCGGCTCGTGCCTATTCTTTTCGTTGCGTTCGATCGCGCGCACCTGCGAGCGCTCGAGCCGTCCGAGGTTGGGCGCGCTGACGATGCGCGCAGAGGCCAGAAAGCACCGCGGGCACTCGCCGGCGGCGCCCGACTCGGCGACCTTGCGCTCCTGCTCGAAGACGCCGTGCTCCGCGCATTCGTACTCGTAGATGGGCATGCGTCCTCCTCATTTCGCCACGGCGAGGTCAGTCCCCGCGGGGACGGATCGCTTGGGGCCTGCGGAGGCCGGGGTGATGTCGAAGTCGAAAATCTCGGTGGGGATGGCGAGCGTCGCGCAAGCGTTCGGGATGTCGACGATCCCGCTGATACGCCCTTCGACCGGGGCCGTACCGAGGATGGCGTAGGCCTGCACTCCCGTATAGCCGAACTTCTTCAGGTACTCGATCGCATTGAGGCAGGCCATCCGGTACGCGACGTGGACGTCGAGGTAGTGTTGCTTGCCCGACTCGTCGACCGAGATCCCCTCGAAGATGAGGTACGAAGAGTACTTTGGCTCGAGGGGGCTCGACTGGAAAACGGGGTTCTTGATTCCGTACTTCGTCATGCCTTCCTTGATCACTTGAACGCGCAGATCCAGGTACCCCGCCATCTCGATCGCGCCGCAGAAGGTGATCTCCCCGTCGCCTTGCGAAAAGTGAATGTCGCCCATCGAGAGGCCCCCGCCTTTCTGATAGACGGGGAAAAAGCACTTCGATCCCTTTGTCAGGTTCTTGATGTCGCAGTTGCCGCCATGCTCGCGAGGGGGCACCGTGCGCGCACCTTCCATCGCCGCAGCCTTCGCGGCGTCGCCCTTCATCCGACCCATGTGTGCCGTCTCGGGTGACGGCAGGGCGCAGAGGGCAGGGACGCGCTCCGGGTTCGTGTCGAAGAGCGCCTTCTCGCGCGCATTCCACGTCGCGAGCAGCGACTTGGACGGCAAGCAGCCGATGAGCCCCGGGTGCATGATCCCGGCAAACTCGACGCCCGGGATGTGCCGCGAGTTGGCGTAGATCCCGCTGAAGTTCCAGCACGCCTTGCGGGCGTCGGGGTAGTGCTCGGTCAGGAACCCGCCGCCGTTCTCCTTCGCAAAGATGCCGGTGAATCCCCAGGCCGACGCCGGCAACACGCCGACGTCGAGGATGTCCACGGCCAGGAGATCACCCGGCTCGGCTCCTTCGACGCCGATCGGGCCGCTCAGGTAGTGGACCTTGGTCAGGTCGACGACGTGGATGTCCTGTGCGCTGTCGTCGTTCTTGATCTGGCCGCCCGTCCAATCGATGCACTCGACTCGGAACTCCGCGCCGGGCTTCACCCACGAGACGATGGGGATGTCAGGATGCCAGCGGTTGTGAATGACGTCGTGCTTGGTGGGTGCCGCGGACAGATCAACCTTGATGAGCGTTTCCATGGTTTCTTCTCCTGGCGATTCGCTAGATCGAAAGCAGCCGGCCGAGTGATTCTTCGTTGACCTCGCTCCTGGGACTCTCGTGAACGAGCGCGCCGCGGTTGAGCACGAGGATCCGATCGGCGACGGAGAGCGCGAAGCTCAGCACCTGCTCGGAGACCACGATGGTCAGACCGACCTCGGTGCGGATCGCCTTGAGCTGCACCGCGAGCTCCTTGATGATCGAAGGTTGGATCCCCTCGGTCGGCTCGTCGAGCAAGAGGACGCGCGGCTTGCTGGCAAGGGCCCGCGCGATGACGAGCTGCTGCTGCTGCCCGCCCGAGAGATTGCCGGCCCGTCGCTTGCGCATCTCCTTGAGCACGGGAAAGAAGCGGTAAAGCTCCGGCGGCACTTCGCGCTGCGACGGCGGCAGCCCGGCCTGGATGTTCTCCTCGACGGTGAGCGCCGGGAACACCATCCGCCCCTGGGGGACGTACGCGAGGCCCTGCGCCACGCGCTCGAACGGCTCGCGCCCCGTGATCTCCTTGCCGTCGAGCATGACGCTCCCCGAGCGGACTGCGAGCAAGCCGATGAGCGCCTTCATGAGCGTCGTCTTGCCCATGCCGTTCAACCCCATCACGGCCACGATCTCGCCCCTGGCGACGGCGAGCGAAAGGTTGGCGATCGCCTCGCTCTGCCCGTAGCAGACGCGGATCGACTTCACACTCAAAAGCTCGTCGCTCATCGGGGCACCTCAATGTCCGAGATAGACTTCGATCACCTTGGGGTTGCGCTGGATCTCGTCCATCGACCCCTCGGCGAGGACGCGCCCCTGGTGCAGCACCGTCACGACGTGCGCCACGTTTTTCACGAAGTCCATGTCGTGCTCCACGACAAGCACCGCGCGGTTCTTCGCGATCTCGAGCAGGAGCTCCCCCGTGGCCTCGCGCTCGTGAGGGCTCATTCCCGCCACCGGCTCGTCGAGCATGAGCAGCTCGGGGTTCTGGATGAGCAAGGCACCGATCTCGAGCCATTGTTTCTCGCCGTGGCTCAGGATCTCCGCACGGTCGCGCAGGCGGTCCTTGAGGTACGTGAGCTCGGCGATTTGCTCGACCTTGGCCACGACCTCGTCGCTCCGCCGGAAGCGCCAGGCCGACCAGCAGCTGCGGTTGTCGGGGAACGCCATCTCGAAGTTCTCGAAGACCGTGAGCGACTCGTAGACCGAGGGCGTCTGGAACTTGCGGCCCACGCCCGAGCGCACGATTTCGTACTCGCGCAGGTGCGTGATCTCGCGATTCTTGAACATGACGCTGCCGGTCGTCGGGGCCGTCTTGCCTGAGATCAGATCGAGCAGGGTCGTCTTGCCGGCGCCGTTCGGTCCGATAAGCGCGCGGATCTCGCCCGAATCGACGGAAAAGGAGAGATTGTCGACGGCCTTGAAGCCGTCGAACGAGACGCTGAGACCTTTCGTGACGAGGAGGCTCTCCGACGCGAAGGCCTCGGCCGCGGGCGGTGTCATTGTCCCTCCACCTTGATGCGCGGTTGGCTCGGAACAACGGGGGCGACCACCGCCACGACGGGCCGGCCGGAGCCGCCGTCCCGCATCTTGCCCAGCTTGCTGAACCACCCGAGGACCGTGCGCGCCGCCCGGGCGTAGTCCATTCCGGCGAGGCCGTTCGGGAAGATCATGACTACGGCGATGAAGAGCGCGCCGATGACGAACAGCCACAGCTCGGGAAACCCCTCCGAGAAGAACGTCTTGGCCGCGTTGACGATCAACGTCCCGTAGATGGCGCCGAACAAGGACCCGCGCCCGCCGACGGCCGCCGAGATGACCATCTCGATCGACGGCACGATGCCGACGAACGATGGCGACATGAAGCCGACCTGCAGCGTGAACATCGCGCCGCCGATGGCCGAGTAAACAGCGGCCAAGACGAAGACGAAGGTCTTGATCGCCGCCACGTCGTACCCGGTGAAGAGCACGCGCTCTTCCCGATCACGGACCGCCAGGAGCAGGCGCCCCAGCTTGCTGCGCAGAATGGAGAACGACAGCGCCACGGCGCCCAGAAGCAGGAGCGCGTTGACGTAGTAGAGGATCGTCTTGGCCGAATCGGAGCGGATGTCCCACCCGAGAAGCGTCCTGAGATCGGTGATCCCGTTGACGCCGCCCGTGTACCCCTGCCGGCCGATGATGAGGATCGACAGGATGGACGCGAGCGCCTGCGTGATGATGGCGAAGTAGACGCCGCCGACCCGGCGCCGGAACATGGCCGCGCCGAGCGCCAACGCGAGCAGGCCGGGGACGAGCGGAATCGCGATCAGCGTGCAGAACAGGCTCTTGAACGGCACCCAGATGGCGGGTAGCGATGTCAGCTGGTTCCAGTCCATGAAGTCCGGGATGCCGGGGGTCGACTGGATCGAAGTGCTCGCCGGGTCCGAAGCCTCGAGCTTCAGGAACATCGCCATGCAGTACCCCCCGAGGCCGAAGAAGACGCCCTGCCCCAGGCTGAGGATCCCGCCGTATCCCCAGCAAAGCACGAGGCCCAGCGAGACGAACGCGTACGTCAGATACTTGCCGATGAGATTGAGGTGAAAGTTGTCGAGCGCGAGCGGGAACAGCCCGAGAAGCACGACGGCGAGCACCACGAAGTACAGATTCTCTCGTCGGCGCTGGCCCTCGAAGACGACGGTGGTGAGGTGCCTCAGCGAGGGACGTAGCGATGAAGGGCGTACCGATTGCAAAACCCCGGACATGCCCGTTACCTCCTGACCTTGAGCGCGAACAGGCCCTGCGGACGGGCCATGAGGATCAGAATCACCAAGGAGAGCGTGAGCACCTTGGCCATCGACCCGGTCATGAAGAACTCGGTCGTCGCCTGCGTCTGCGCGATGGTGAACGCGGAAGCGATGGTGCCGAAGAGGCTCTGCGCGCCGCCGAAGACGACCACGAGGAAGGTGTCGACGATGTAGAGCGAGCCGCTCGTCGGCCCCGTCGACCCGATGGTGGTGAAGGCAGCCCCGGCGACGCCCGCGAGGCCGCACCCCAGCCCGAACGCAAGGCGGTCGATGCGCGCGGTGTTGATGCCGACGGCGCTGGCCATGGCGCGGTTCTGCATGGTCGCGCGTACGTCGATACCGAAGCGCGTGTAGAAGAGCGCGAAGAGGACGCCCGCCGTCAGGATGGTCGTCAGGCCCATGACCACCAGCCCATTGATCGGGATGTCGATGGTGGGCGTTGGCTTCAGCGATCCCATGAGCCAGTCGGGCAGCTTGGCGCTGACCTCGCGTGCGCCGAAGGTGGAACGGAACGCCTGCTGCATGATGAGGCTCAAGCCCCACGTGGCGAGCAGCGTATCGAGCGGCCGCTTGTACAACTTGCGTATCATGAAGTGCTCGACGACCAGGCCGAGCGCCCCGGCAAGCACGAAGGCGAGGGCGATCGCCACGAAGAAGTACCAGTTGGCGAGCGCCGGCAACCAGCGCTCACTCACCTGGGACAGGAGGTACGTCGTGTACGCGCCGATGGTCAAGAACTCGCCGTGGGCCATGTTGATGACGCCCATTTGACCGAAGACGATCGCCAGGCCAAGGGCCATGAGCAGGAGGACGCAGAAGGTGCTGAGGCCATTGAAGGCCTGCATCGCCCAGATGGCAGCGGAGATGTTCATGCGGCACCTCCCTCTCCGATCACTGGTATCCCTTCGGGAAGGGATTGGGCTCGATGAGCCCCGACTCGTAGACCACCTTGTACTGGCCGTCGGCCTGCGCGAGGCCGACGCGCAGCTTGCTCCACAGGTGGTGGTTGGGGTGGATCTTCACGTAGCCCTCTGGGGCCGTCGTAAGCTCGATACCGGGTGACGCGGCGACGACCTTGTCGACGTCGAAGCTCTGCGCCTTCTCGACCGCGAGCTTGTAGAGCCACGGTCCTTCGTAGGCGGCCTGCGTGACGTCGCCGATGACGGAGTTGGGACCGTACTTGGCCTTGAAGGCCGCCACGAACTTCTTGTTGTTCTCGTTGTCGAGGCTCTGGAAGTACTTCATGGCGGCGTAGTAACCGACCATGTTCTCGCCGCCGATTCCGAGCATCTCGTCTTCGGTGACCGAGATGGTGAGAAGCGTCTGGTTCTCGGCGGTGACGCCGGCGGC
>Ga0302325_10019320_pt1 | contig 14335 bp, 8 predicted proteins | sample Palsa_T0_2_FD_201948 | JGI IMG/M metagenome (GOLD analysis project Ga0302325, IMG submission 201948) | Peat permafrost microbial communities from Stordalen Mire near Abisko, Sweden - Palsa_T0_2 | ecosystem: Environmental > Terrestrial > Soil > Palsa > Peat permafrost | place: Sweden: Abisko... | reverse complement strand
ACTCTCGGGGTCGAACCATCGATGGAGTGTCCCGGAGGGAGGCTACGAATTGATGGAATGGATGGCAAGAGCCCTGCGGAATCCCAATGCCAGGATATCGGAGGAAGCGCACAACCCTTTGCCTCCCCTTCAGATTGTTGCCCTGCTGTGTCTAGCAGGCGCGCCCCGGTATGCCCGGAAGCCACATTCCGCCCTATTCTCGCTGCGCTACGAACAGGATCCCCGAGAAGTGGAGTTGCGGACGCGTCGTTGCTTTTCGGCACCGATCAACAACGTTTGAAAGGAGAAAGCATATGACTACTCAATTGATTCAACTCTCGAAGCTTCAGGTATCGGCCGCGAACGCTAGTAAGGCGTTCAGTAAGGCGGCCGTCGATGAAATGCGCGCTTCACTGCAGGGCCGATGAGATCAGGGAAGCTTCGGACCCGTGGGAAATGGAAGTCTGGCTCGCCGAGCAGCGCGAACCCATCGACCGTACGTTCGATTCCGCTACTCTGTCCTGCCACTTGTCTTCGCCACGCTGCTCGGCGACCGTCGCCTTCGCGAAGATGGACGTGCGCGGCCTCGCACAAGACAAGGTCGATACCGTCCACGGCATGGTCCGCACCTGAACGGCAGACGGAAAAGCGAACTTGGGCGTCTAAGACCGTCTTTTGCCGAAAACTGACTTGCAGCGGTTGGAAGCAGCTTTCCGACAAGCCGGTTTTACGGCAACTTGAATGACAGAGCGTATCGGCAAACAAGAGTCGCCTTTCAATACCGACTAGCTCCGTCGATGAATGGATTGGCACCCGATGCTATCAATATCGATGCCGATTGTCGTAGTTCAACCGACTCATCCCACCATTCAACCAGTCGGCGATACACTATCGAGTGTGACGGCGAAACTTCTGGCGATCGTCTTTTTGCTCTCGCTCCCGCACCCCGCTCCCGGCCAGACGGATGCGGTGCAAAGGGCGCGCACCGCGCTGGCCGCCCAGCGGTATGACGACGCGATGAGTATTTATGAGTCTGTCCTGGCCGCCGATCCAACCAGCCAGGCCGCAAAATCGGGAGAAATTGAAGCCGCTTCCAGCGCGGCGCTCGCCTTTCGCAACAAAGGCCAGCTGGAAGAAGCGCTCTCGTATCTCTTACGCGCCAGGAAAGTGGTTGTGGCCGACCCCAGGCTGTTCTTCGATCTCGGCATTTTGGAAAACCAGATGCGCCTGAACCATGACGCGGATGAGGCCCTCCACCAGTCCTTATCGCTCCGGCCCGACGATCCACTGACCATGTACGCAATTGCCCGCGTGAAGATGGACCTGGGACTGTACCCAGACGCGGAAGAGGCGATGAGGGCCTATCTGCGGAAACGTCCAGACGATGCGAGTGCGCATTATGGGCTTGGACGCATTCTGGTGATCAACTTGAAAGACGACGCAGCGCTCGACGAGTTCCAACGGTCAATCGCCCTGAAGCCGACGCAAACCGAGTCCTATTACGAGATCGGGGAAATCGCGCTGAGAGCGAACGACCTGGACACAGCGGAGAAGAATTATCAGATATGCCTGAAACGGGATCCCCAACACGGGGGCGCCCTGACCGGGATGGGCATCGTGAAGTACCGCACTAAGCAATACCAGCAGGCGGCGGACTATCTCGAGCGCGCCGTCAGCTTCGCGCCCGAGTTTCAAACCGCTCACTACTATGACGGATTGACCTTGTCGAAACTTGGCCGTAAAGAGGAAGCGGAGGCGCAACTCGCCACAGCCAGCAAAATGGCCGCCGAGAACAGCGCTCGCAAAGGGGACGGCTTACGCTTGGCGCCGCAATAAGGCGACCTGCCCGCGCCAGACTTTGCCCCCAGGTCTAAGGCGCAAACTTTCTCCACTTTTCCGCCATGTCCTTGTTGGCGAGCGCCTTGATGAAAATCCCACCAACCACTGAACGGGCCTGAAAACCGATCATTTTGCCTGTCTTGGTGTCGTACCAGTCGGTCAGCGGCACTCGGGCGGGGGTCTCGTTCAGCCACTTGCCGATCGGCTTCATCAAGCTGTCGAATTGGGTAGGATCGCGAGTGAGCGTCGCCGTCCATAGCTGCCAGTCCAGCTTCGTATAATCCTCGCGATTGTCCAGGGGCAATCCATACTGGTTGAGATGCTTGAGATAGAAAGCGATTTCGGTTGCCTGAATCGAAGAGGTAAATATATTCAAGTTCAGCAATTCGTCCCAAACCAGATTATATTTTTGACTCCATGTGCCTGGTTTGTCGAAAGCCAGCCTATAGTGGTCGCCATCGAGAGCCATGCCCTGCCACTGGGTCGCCATCCGCCTGGCGTCGGCGGTGTATCGTTCCGCAATGTCGGTCTTTCCCAAATGGCTGGCCATCTGAGCATAGGCCGCGATGCCCTCGATCGCTTTGATAGATAGATTCGCGTTGTGGGCCAGATGGCCAGCGAAGTCGTCGGTGCTGAGCTGGTTTTCCGGGTCGAGACCCTTGGCGTGCAGATAGTCCGCCCACTTGGTCAACTGGGGCCAATACTCTTCAGCGAGATGCCAGTTGCCCTCGGCGCGGCCCAGCGCGTCGAGCATGATAAGCATGTTTCCGCTCTCCTCAACCGGCATTTGGTCCTCTTCGGTCCTCTCCCCGCCGCCATATACCTGTCCATCGGCGAGCGGGTAGGTGCCCAGGTCGTGCGGCGCAAAAGGCCATTTCCATCGTGGCAAACCCGAGTATTCGAGCACCGGTTTCAGTTGGGCCTCAAGAAGCGCGGGGTTGAACAAGAGAAAGAACGGGGCGGAGGGATACAGCACATCCACAGTCGAGATGCAGCCGTTGCTGAAGTTTTCTTTGGGGAACAGCATGGGCGTCCCGTCGATGTCCGCCGCGAATCCATGTGCAGCCAGTGTTTGCCGGTACGCAAGCGCCCCCAATTCAGCGTAGGCCGCGCCCCCAACATGCTCCATGTCGGTGGCGAGTTCCTTGTCGAACCGTCTGCCGCGCTCCTCGAGGCTGGGATACTCCTTCTCCGATTCGACCAGCATCGCCGCCGCGGTCTGCCCATCGCGCCGCCAGTATGGGCGCAGCTTGCGGCCCAGATATTCGATCGAATAGCTTTCGTCATAGGCCAGCAACACATGCCCGCTCGTTGTGCCTTTGGCGGATGCCCCAACTTTGAATACGAGTGCCAGGTGCGCGGCGCCGTTGCGGGGCTGCCGCGGCATTTCGAGGTCATCGCTGGTGGGTAATGCTCCTGACGCGACGAAGCTGGGGATGGCGTCATCGGTTGTCGCCAGAGTGGCGCTCTGGTCATCCGGCACCGCCAGGTAGAAATAGCCCCAGTCGATTCTGAGGTTGTCGCCCGCGCGATTCAGCACGCCCTGGTCGCGAGAGCCGACAAGAAGAGCATGGAGCCCAGTTAATTCCGACCTGCCCCAGGTCACATCTTCGTCATCTGAATTGACGGCGACCCTTGGATCGACATCGAGCAGAAGGCTCACCAGGTGGTCGCGGCCGTCCGTCGATGCGATATTCCAAGTGACATAGGTGACGGGGCGGGATAGCGCTTCGAGATCCTGAGGCAGGCCCGCTGAAAAGAACGTGAATCCCAATCGAATCCCTGCTGCTTCGAATGTGTAAATAGTGTGCAACGGCGTCACTTGCAGGGACACTTGCCGCATTGCAGGGATCCCGCGGGGGTCGGCGCCCATAAAGCGGTAAGCGGTTCCGTCGATGCGGACCAAACCAGCCAGCGGCTGTGAGACCCCCGTCCAATGGCGCGTATTCGTATCGGTCAAGCGGTCCGACATTGACCAGATGCTGAAGTATGGATCGCTTGTCACCAACGGCACCGCCGGCGGCCGCTCCTGGGCATCCGCAACCGTGCCTATTTGCGAAAACGCCAAGGCCCAACACGTCGCTACACCAAAGCGAGTGATGAAACAGAGAACTGCTTCACGAAGTTTTCTCATCTCTTCCTTTTCGCAGGACCCGTGAAAGGCTCCCGGTAACTCGCCGGCCGCGCCGGTCTTGTGCCTACATCGAAGGCTTCTGCAACGCCCGGCTGACTGGGATGGGTCTGCCAAAGTCGGGGGTTCCGTCCGGCTTCCAGGTGAATGGCTGGGCGCGAGGGGACCGGGCTCGGCCACAGCCTTGCCCGGGCGCGGAGTTGGCATGATACAGAATCCAGTCCTCTTTGCCGTCGGGAGACTTGAAGAAGGTGTTGTGTCCCGGACCATAGACTGACGCTTCCGGAGATTGCCAGAAAACGGGCTTGCTCGCTTTCGTCCACGAGCGCGGATCGAGAAGGTCGCTGCTTGCCAACGCAATCGACATACCTAGTTCGTAGTAATCCGTCCAACAGCCACTGGCGGAATAGATCAAGATGACTTTGCCACCGTGCTGAAGAATCTCAGGGCCTTCATTCACGTCGACGTGCGGCAAAGCGTCGACATGATCCGGCCTGGTAAGGTCGCCGACTTTTTCCCAGGGATGTTCGGGACTGGAGATCACCACAGGTTTGCTGGCCAGCGTCCACGGATTCGCCAGCTTCGCGATGAAAATCTTCTGGACGCCATTCGTGTCGGTCTCCCAACCCGACCAAACCGCGTAGGCATCGCCGTTGTTCTCGAAGACGGATGGATCGATTGCCCACCTGTCCTCAGGGCCGGCCAGCTTGCCCTTCATCATCCAGGTACCTTGCAGGGGATCCTCGGCGCTATTCTCGATCACCCAAACCCGGTGAGAATCGTTGGTTCCAGCGTCGGCGGCAAAGTAGATATACCATTTGTCCTGCAGGCGGTGAAGCTCCGGCGCCCAAATCTCATGCGAGTACGGCCCGGTGGGCGGGGGCGTCCACACCACCTTCCTTTCCGCGTGCCGGAGGTCCGTGATATCTGCGGTCTTCCATATTGTCAGGTTCACGCCGGTGCTATTCATGTAGTAATAGATACCGTGCCATTGCAGGACCGAGGGATCGGGCCCGCGATCAAGGAGTGGATTGGTGAAAGTGCCACTCCCAACCTGCGCGAGCATCGAATGAGACTGACATGGAACTAGAAAGGCGAGAAGGGCGAAAGCAAATGTGCGCATCGATCCAACTACACGCTTTCTGCTTCGCTGGAGAGGCTCACTCAATGATTTGCGGCACCTTGGGAAGATTTTCAACCCGAAGTCAAAGCCTACAAGAGAGGGATGCCGTGGTGCATAGTCCACCTGCACCATCTATGCAATTGGCGGCTATGGCAGCATCAACCCCATGAAACGAACTCTTCCTGTCCGATGTCATACGCGTTGGAATGCCCTGCTCCGGTGCCTGCCTCCGGTCGTCGCGCCCTTAGCCATCCTTGCATCCTCGGTATCTTGTTATGCCCAAGATGCTGCGACCGGCGAAGCCATTCGGGCGGGCGCGCAACAGATGCAAAGCGGCCACTACGCGGAAGCGGAGGGATATTTCCGGACGGCGGCCAAGGCCGCGCCGGATTCCGCCGAGCCGCGCTTAGACCTCGGTCTAGCCCTGATGCGTCAAGGCAAGCTGAACGATGCGGTTAAAGAGCTCGATACTGCCGCAAGCATCGCGCCAGAGCTTCAAGGCGTGCACTTGTTCCTGGGAATCTCCTACTATCAGATGCACCGCCTCCCGGAGGCAATCTCCGCCCTGCAACGCGAAGTCGCGCTGAGCAGCCAAAGCGCCGAAGCTTTCATGTGGCTGGGCATTGCGGAATTGGGCGATGGAAGCCCGGAAAAAGCGGTCGGCCCACTGGACCGCGCCTCGGAACTGTCGCCTAAAGACCTCAATATTCTTGACTACCGCGGCCAGGCCCACGGGCTCGTCGCCAAGAACAGCTATTCTCAAATGTACAAACTCGCTCCGCGTTCCTGGCACGTTCATCGGTTGCAAGCCGAACTCTATGCAGAGCAGGACCGCCATCGCGAAGCGATCGCCGAATATCTCGAAGCGATCCATGCCGAGCCCGGCAATGCGGACCTATATGAAGGCCTGGGCGGCGAATACCGGAAGACAAGTCAACTCGACCTTGCCCACGACGCTTATGAAAATGAGCTCAAGCTGAGTCCCGGCAACGGCGTGGCTTTGTACAACTTAGGCAGCATCGATGTAGAAAGAGACGACGCGAAGGACGGAGTTCCGCTCCTTGAGCAGGTCAACGAATTCTATGGAAATGCCCCGGTAGTGACTTACTATCTAGGCCGCGGTCTGGCCCAACTTGGCAAGGATGAAGAAGCGGCGAAGTATCTCCAGCAAGCCATAAATTCGCGGCCGTCCAGTGAAATCGCCGAACGTAGTTATTTCGAGCTGCACAGCGTTTACCGCAGGCTGCATAAGGTCGCCGAGGCGCAGCAGGCGATCTCGGAATATCTGCGGCTGAAACAAGAACTGGACAAAGCCAGCGCCAAGCAATTGGAAGACTGGAAAGTGCTGAACGGCATCGGCGCAAAGCCCGCGGCAAACGGAGGCGCCGGGCAGACCGACACTCCGTGATTCAGCTGAAGCGGAACATCTCGAATCACGAAAAAATGCAGAGGGGGAATGGGCGTCCCCTCTGCGGAGTGGAGTAAGTTAGATATTAGAAAGTGATTCTGCCCGTTATCTGAACGTTACGCGGAGTATTGATCGTACCGTTCGGTACACCGAATAAGTTGTCGTTGGGGCCGGTGTCCGGAATGTTGAAAGTGTGCCGGTTGAAAGCATTGAGCAGTTCAAACTTCAACTGGAAGGTCCATCTTTCATGGATTGGCGTGTTCTTCAGGATACTGAAGTCCTCGTTATAGTAAGGCGGGGTGCGTACTTCGCCGGTCACACGCGGCGTGTCGCCCAGGCCGAACGCACCGTATTGGCCGCGATTCGCGACGGCATTCTGGTCGTAGAAAGCTCCTCCCGCGGGTTGTCGCAGCGTGTCGAGATTGAAGAATGAGTTGGTGTTTGGATTGGCTGATTGGGCTCCGATTGGCTGGAGGGTGTGGTAGCGATACGCGGGACTCTTCAGCGACGACCCCTGCACTCGGTCGAACCGGATAGAGTTTTCGAAGCCCGGTATGCCATTGGCGCAGCAGAAGGAGATAGGCTGCCCCGACATATAACGCTGAACGCCTCCGACTTCCCATCCGCCCACCACGTAGTTTGCGACCCCATGGGTCAACCATTGGCGGCCCCGTCCGAAAGGCAATTGATAGAGATAACTTATAACCAGGGTTTGCGGTACGTCCTGCGCGCTTACAGCTTTTTCCGCGTGCAGGTTATTTACGTTCTGTACCTGGGCCACGCCGACGCCGTTGTTAGGCAGCAGGCTGTCCGAGTTGGTGATCTGTTTGGCCCAGGTGTAGGAAGCCTGCAGGTTCATACCGTTATGGAATCGGCGCTGAAGGGAAACCAGCATCGCCTCGTAGCTCGACATGCCGACGTTTTCAAGACAGCAGCCCGTATCGATGAAGTCGTACTGCGGAAATGGACGCAGCGCCTGCTGTACCTGCCCGCCGTGGAACAGCGCATTGAAGCCGGGGAATGGCTCGGTGACGCCAACGGTGTTGCCAGTAACTTGATCGGTCAGGTGGTTGCCAAGGCCGAAGTAAGTTTGCGGTATGTTGTTAATGTTCTGGATGTTGGAATGTAGATTCTGGGCCTTGTTGCCTATATAGCCGACCGTGAGGATCAGATCGCTGGCCACTTGCTGCTGCACTTGCAGGGTCCATTCGCTGATCATTGCCGGACGCCCGTCCTGAGGGGTGACGTACGAGCTCGGGACAAACTGTCCGTTATAGATTCCGGGATCCAGGTTGGGGGGTTGCGGAAACGCCGGGAATCCGCTGTCCAACTGGAAGGAAGGGTCGAAGCCGTTGTTCGGGAAGCCTGGATTCGCCCGATAGCCGGTGTTCAGGCTGCCCCCGAAGTCCGAATACTGCAGCGGCCCATAGATGATGCCGGCGCCCCCGCGCAGTACCGTCTTGCCCCCATAGATCGGCGGGGTGTAGGCAAAGCCTATGCGCGGAGCAATGTCCTTGTACCAGGTATTGGCCCAGGCGGTGTTGCAGTGGCAGGTGGTTCCAAAAATCAGCGCTCCGGGCACGCCGTATTCAGGATCGTTGGCCGTGGGGCTGAAGTTGGATGTGAAGTTCCCCGCCGCATGCCTGGGTAAATCGACGTCCCAGCGAAGCCCCAGATTTAGGGTAAGATTCTGACTGACCTTGAAGTCGTCCTGGACAAAGAGCGCGTAGTACCACGAGGTCCAGCGGCTCTGGTGCGGGATGATGCTTTGTCCGCCTCCGCATGCCAGTCCCAACAGTTGGCTGGCGAAACCGACGCCGTCTCCGATTCCCGCCGACGACTCGGTCTGATTGCCGCAAAAGTTGATCGTGGGGCTGTTTCCATTGATGGGCGAGTACTGTTGCCAGCGAAGGTCCACGCCGAACTCGTAGCTGTTCCGCCCCTTCTGCCAGGCAACACTCTCATTGAGCCGGAATCCATTGTCGACGTTGTCGTCGTTCTGTGCGGGGTTGCCGAGGTTGTCGACATTCCCATTCGTAATTTGAGGAAAGTTTTGCGAGTCCGCATTGCCAATTCCCAGTTTGGACGACCAGTTGATGCCGGCAAACAGGGCCTGAGCATAGTTGACGCTGTTACTGCGGTTTGACCCGAAATTGACGTGGTTCAGTAGGCTAGGCGTGATTGAATAATCCCAGCCGAATCTGCCAAAGTGGGTGGTGAAATCCTGGTCCCAGGTATTCGGGTCTACCGGATTAGGCAGGATCGGGTTGCCGCCCGATACCCGGTTGTTCTCGCGCGAGTTATAAGAACCATAGATTTTGCTCTTATCCGAAATACTATAATCGATACGGATCGTATCGGTGGTGTTATTGATCGGAATCGAACTGGGCAGCGTGTAGTTGTTGAATTGCTGGCCGTTGGTGGGTGCCGGATAATAAGCGTTCAATGCCTTGGCCACCGCGCTGAATCGGTTGACGGGGATCATATTGCCCGGGAACTGATCGCGGCAGGTCACAGGACCATTGGGCGTAGTCACTGTCTGTTCGGTGGTGGGATCGAAGATCTCACCGGCATACACGGGAGCGTTCCCCTGGCAGGGGTTAGTTCCAACCGGCGGCAGATCTGTCCTGAGGATGAGTGGGCCGGAGAAGTCGCCGTTCAACATCGCGACGGTCGGGACGGTGGTGGTATTGCTCGCTCCGACGTTGTATCTGAGCTGCTCCCATGAGAAGAAGAAGAACATCTTGTTCCGCCCGTCATACAGCTTGGGAATGCGGACGGGGCCGCCGAAGGTTCCGCCATAGTCATTCTTGTTGTCGATGGGTCGTGCATATTGCGACAAGCAAGCGGGGGTGTCGTTCGTTCCGGTGCAATAGAACGCGCGGTCGCCGTTGTTGAACCAGGTGTTGGCATCGAGGTCGGTGTTTCGGAACAACTCGTAAGCGGTGCCGTGGTAGTCGTTGGTGCCGCTCTTGGTGACAAAGTTCTCGATGCCGCCGGTCGTCCGGCCGTACTCCGCTTGCGGAAGGGCGGTGGTGATCTTGAACTCCTGCAGCGCTTCGACGGATGGCGCTTCCTCGTCGAAGGAGGAACCGTTTTCACTTCGTTGCTGGCTGGCGCCGTCGATCAGCACCTCATTACCGTAATTCTGGCCGCCCGCGATCTTCGAGAGGAAGATGCCGTTGTTGCTGTTCGCCGTTCCGGGACCGGTGGTGCCGGGGAGTAGAAATTCAAACGCCTCTGGCGATCGAAGCGCGCCGACGCCGCCCAGGGCGAGAGGAAGCTCGACAATCTGCTGCGCCGAGACGACACCTCCGATGTCCGAGCTTTCCGTTTCGAGCCTCGGAGCGTCCGCGCTGACCGTAACCGTCTCGGATCCGCCGGCCGGTTTCAGGGTCACGTTGAGCGGGGTGATCTGCTGGATTTGCACCAGTACGCCGGTGAACGTGCCTTTGGTGAAGCCGGGCGCGGAGACGATCACCGTATAGCGCCCCAGCGGCAGTTCCGGGAAGCGGAACGACCCCGCCGAACTGGATACCGCGTTCGAAACGTCGCCGGTGGCTTCGTTTTTCGCCTGCACGGTAGCCCCCGCGACCACCGCTCCGGAACTGTCGGTCACCGCGCCCGCTAGTTCTCCTCGCACCGACTGCGCCTCCATTCGACCAGCGCAGATCAGGAGCAGGGCAATCGCGGCGCTCGTCAACGACGCCAAGGCCAGAAGTTTAGCGCGCTGAAAGCATGATGGCAGGCACGGCTGAAGGACCATTTCTTCGTCTGTATATTTCCTTGCGCCCAGGTACTTGTTGTGACCCATGTCTTTTCCAACCTCCCAAAGTGATTCAACCAACCGGGCAAAACAGGAACGCGCGAGCTTTGGGTCTATCCTGATTTCGAGAGTCGGAGATAGACTGCGCGCAACTTTCCCTGTCGCCTGTAACCGATTTCAATTCCAACTGACCCTGCTAAGGCTAGATCGCGGGATTGAGACGTGCATGGGGCGGATGTACCAGGCGGAACTGGTTGATATGAACTACGCTAAGAACGGTTATTGACTTCATCGGGCGTCCGGCGGCGAACTCTCTCGCAGAAGCTCAACGTGAGATTGCCGGCTAGTCCGACACATCAATGAGTCCCTGCTGAATTGCGATGGATACCGCCTCGGTGCGGTCCGACACCTCGAGCTTCTCGATAATGTTGTTAACGTGGTTGCGGGCGGTATTGCCGCTGATCTGGAAGACCGTGCCTATCTCTTTGTTGGTGAGACCTTTGGCCAGCATCTGGAGAATCTCAAGCTCCCGCCCGGTTAACGCGGGACGAGACATGCGCTGGGCGAGCCGCGATGCGATGCGCGGCGGTATGTGTCGTTTGCCCGCTGCCACCGATCGAATAGCCGCGATCATTTCGTTTTGCATGGTGCTCTTGAGTAGATAGCCATGGGCTCCCGCCTGGACGGCCCGGTAGACGTCCTCGTCGGTCTCGAAGCTGGTCAGCACGATGACCCGTGGCGGCGATCCGCCATCGTGGATCGCATGCAGAACATCCAAGCCGTTCATCCCGGGCATGCGCAAATCGAGCAACATGATATCGGGCGCGGACTGCGCAAGGAGGGCAAGCGCTTCCTCTCCAGTCGATGCGGCGCCCACTACCGCGAAGTTCTCCTGAGTCGACAGCATGCTTGTGAGCCCTATCCGCACCACAGGGTGGTCATCGACGATAAGAATACGGATTTTGCTGGGTTCCTTTTCCATTCGACACGCCTCCCCAGGCATCACGCCAGAAATAACGATGGGCTTTCAGCCACGCAAGTTTGGGCGGGAGCGGAGCCACCACCTGGACTCGGGTCCCTTGTCCCAGCCCGGTGAAAAGGCTGAAGGTCGCTGAGATGGCCTCAGCCCTCTTTCGGATTCCGGTGAGACCGAATCCGCCGAGATCGCCGGTTTGCTCGAAGCCGCTGCCATTGTCCTCGATGACCATGGTGACCGTGGTCGCCGCATATTCGATCGCAACCTGCAACAAGGTCGGATCGCCGTGCCGCAAAGCATTCGAGATTGCCTCTTGTCCGATCCGGAAGAGCGCGTCTTTCACCGCGTATGGCGTCGCCGAGTCCTCTCCGGCGGCGTTGAGCTTGACCCGCACAGCTCCATTTACGACCATTTTGTTGGCAAAGCTGTGAAGAGCGGATTGTAAGGTCTCCGACTCGAGGAACTCGCGGCGCAGGGAGGACAGGCTCCGGGTGGCCTCTTCATGGCTGTGCCGCACCAGGTCGCAGGCAAGGTCGAGCTGTCGATTGATGTTTGGCAAAGTGGATGGGACGCTGTTTCCGATCGCCTGCAGTTGAAACCCTATGCCAACGAAGCATTGGGCCAAGGTGTCGTGCATTTCGTGGGCGATGCGCTCGCGCTCGTCCACGATCGCCCGCAGCCGCCAATGCCGGGCGTGGAGATAAAGCAAGTATGCAAGCAAGCACAATGTCACCATGACCAGGCCGATGACTACCAGGTTGCGCAGGCTCCACCAAGGGGGGCCGCCCAACAACTCGACCTCATCGCTGGAGGCCAGGATCAGCACGAACGGAGTCACGTTGCGGGTGAACTCCGGGTCAACCACGCATACGCCGCGCAGTCTGAGAACGCTCCGTTTCGTGATGTGCCTCAAGCTTTGATTTCCGCGGGTGGGATTGACTATCGCGCTAAAGGATTGACCGTTCGATGTTAAGGACAGAAGGAGCCTGTTATCTTCCTCGGATGTTATGCCGGCGAGACTGCCATCGACTTCGATAAACCTTGAATCGAATGCGCCCGTCGCCGCCTGGGTGGCGGTAACGGCCAGCGGAGGCGCGGGCGCGTGCGCCCACAGGAGCCGGATTTTGGCGTTTCGAATGACGTAGCTGAAATCGTGCACGTCGACTTCGCCAGTCACCTCAACCTCGTCGCCCACTTTCAGGTTCGTTTCGGTGTGAGGCATGATTGCCACGCCGCCGGTGGCGTCCTGAACGTAAATGCGCGGGGAATTCAGAATGACGGTGCCTCTTACGGTGGCGAGCCTGTCTTTGGTACGCACCGCGCGCAGCCCTCCAATGCTTTCGACTGGCTTCGGCGACTCGATCGACGCCGCTTCTTCCGAGGCCGTCTCACCGCCGGGGGCTGGTCTTCGGGTGAGCGGAGATTCCGCTCCGCGCTGGCTGACGGTTACGGGTTCATCGACTGCGTAAGGCAATGACGCCGGAGCAGGATATGGTCCAGAAGGCGTCGACTGAGGGTAAGCGACGCTCAGCGGCAGCACAACGAGGTTCTTCCACACACCGCCAGAGGAATGAGAGCGAAGTCCAATCCGGCCTCCGGTCAGGCAGTGCCGATCATTGAAAGAAAGCGTCTGCGCCGGGCCGTCCGGAATTTCATTGGCGTAGGCGGTGATTTCACATTCGTGAACCAGCGCCTTCAGGTGATACCACTGAAATGCATGCACTCCTCTCGGCATCGACCGGGTCGCGAGTTCGATCCATCCGTGGTCGGCTCGACCGATAACCAGGTTGCCGTCGTTGCCGCGCAGTCCGACATAATAACCGCTGTAGGAGTCGACGCCCGCCTCCTCATCGCTGGAACGCAGCACCAGCCCGGCATCTCCCTGCTCCCCCAATAATTCCACATCCGCCGCAAAGGAATAATCTCTCCAGTCTGAGGAACCGGTGATAAGTTTCGCGCCTCGTTCATCGGAATCGTTCCGCATCGTGCCATTTGCAATTTGCCAAGTGCCCCCGAAGGCAATCCACTCAGCTGCGTTTCCAGAGGCAAAGGAGTCCCGGTACGCCAGCCGGTTTGCGGTCCGGCGCGAAAAGAAGATCAAAGCGACGATCGCTACCACAATCGCCGCGGCCAGGCAAAGGATTGCCGCGATGGATGGGCTTCGTAATCGCGCCGCGAGATTCACTTCGAGCCGCTCCAGTTCATGGTAAGCATCTGTTGAACCTCGGGGGTATTCAGGTTCTCGCGGGTGACCAGCTTTGGGCTCAGCTTCATTTCGGCTGGGACCGCTTCGCCCCGGCGTTCCGCGGCGATCTGCTCTATCGCACGATAGCCCATTTCATAAGTATTTTCGACGATGATCGAGTCTATTTCACCGGTTACCAACGGCGGTATCAGTTCCTGCTCACATGCGACCAGCTTTACTTTTCCGAGCAATCCCTTATGCTGCAAGGCAATGAATGCCCCCCTTGTCGCCGACGAGTTCAACGCTAGAATCGCGTCGACATGGGGATTTCTTGCCATGACGTCTTCCGTTACCTCCTGTGCCTGGGCGATATTGAACCCGCCCGTGCGTTCATCGGCGATGGTGAGATTGGGAAACTCTGCCTGGAGATACTCTTCAAATGCGTCCGTGCGAAGAACAATGCCGGTAACGTTCGGGTCGATTCCCAATACAGCCACCGAACCATGTCCATGCAGGATCAATCCGATGCGCCTTGCCGCGGTTCGTCCCGTCTCGTCTTCGTCATTGAGGATGTAAGAGAGCTTGCCGCCGGCCGGGATAGACAGCGGAGAACCGATCACAACGATCGGTATTCCGCGGGCCATGAAGTTGCGAATCGGCACCATCAACGCCAGCGGTTGATCGGGCGCCAGCACGAGACCTTGCGCGCCATTCTCTATCGCCCGCTTCACAATTGCGATTTGGCTCTCGACATCGTCCTCGCTGGTGGGGGCATTCCAGTAGATGGTGTAACCGGCTTTCCTCGCGGCGGCTTCCGCGCCCGCGTGCTCCGCCTCCCACAAGACAAGCGCCGTGGTCCGGGGAATGACCGCGATCACCGGCTTGCTTGCCATACGGCAGCCGCCGAGCAGGACCGCGGCCGCGAGAC
>Ga0302325_10019319_pt1 | contig 14335 bp, 13 predicted proteins | sample Palsa_T0_2_FD_201948 | JGI IMG/M metagenome (GOLD analysis project Ga0302325, IMG submission 201948) | Peat permafrost microbial communities from Stordalen Mire near Abisko, Sweden - Palsa_T0_2 | ecosystem: Environmental > Terrestrial > Soil > Palsa > Peat permafrost | place: Sweden: Abisko... | reverse complement strand
TATCGTGCCTTGAGAAACTATCTGGACTTCGGTCTGAATTGAAACGCGCACACTTCTGCTTTTTCGCAAAATGCATTTACAGTGACCTTGTCGACCAGAAAGCATAGAAGGGTCATACTAGTGTCTAAATATATGTTTTTAAACATTTAGAAACTGAATATCCACTTGCTTTCACCCAACGACCTCAGCTTTCTTGACTTCTGGCACCTGTGGCTTTTTGGTCTGCATTGAAATCGCGCAATTTTAATCTCGACCGGCGTTCTGGATTTCTCAAATCAGATATTCCTCAAAATAGTGGCTTCTTAGAACACAAGAAATAATGCCTTGCACCTAAAACTAATGATATGAAATGAATGGAGGTCATTATTCCAGACATTTTGGTACTTCTCAGGCCCTGTAACGCTTTATATAACTTGTTCTAAGGTGAAATGCATTTGAGGAAAAAGCTGTGTGCGCGTTTCAATTCAGACCGAAGTCCAGATAGTTTCTCAAGGCACGATAAATGGCCGGCCGCACTGATCGGCATTTCCTATTTGGCGTGGACCTCAGTGGGGCGCCCGTGTCTCTGCGAGGGACTAAGCTAGCGACATTTGATATGTGGACAGCAAAGCCACGCCGCCTCCTCCACGCGTCAATCACATCCTCGTCAAAGTAAGCACCCGCCTCGCTGCCTTCCCCATACATCCACATCCACTCGCCCCACAAACACGGGCTGAGCACCGCACAACACCTCCAAGACCACACCCATCTGATCTCCCAGCAACATGTCTCGCCAAGTGTTCTCTGCACAAGTCGCCGCGTTCGCCGGCTCGGCCGGTTTGATCGGCGGCATGCTCTACGGCACTCAAGTAACTGTTTGTCCGTACCCGCAACTGGCATTGGGAGCACACGTGCAGTTCATGCAAGCCGGGTTGATCGGTCTCGCCGCGGGCCTTGTATTGGGAAATCAATCGCTTTGTCAATTGAATGATAAGAGTTGGTTGCTTAGGATCATGGATTGGACTCATTATATGTTACTTGCGCCGTCCCTCGCCGAGGCTTACTCTGCGTTCCAAGGGAAAGGAATGCCTCTGGTATGAATTCCGTATTTCTCCTCTTTCTTTGCCCTTTTCAAGTCACGTTAGTCGTTGTTTGGTAGGAATGTGGGTAATTGGTAGTTGGCAGAACGGTATGATAGCTCGTGGGCGAGTACAGACGCTGTGTTTCAGGGACTGCATTATGGACCGGGGGTAATGCTGTTGCTGTCGTGGGCGGCGATTGCTTACGGGATCATAAGAGCCAGGAACACTACCTCAAAATCCGCCGAGAAGACTCTCTAAGCGATGGTCTTGTACAAGTTCGCAAAAGGATATGTTGTAAAGTTAGGGGGAAGCAGTTCTTAATTTCTCATCTTGACCTGTAAACCATAATTCTAGGATATTTGAACGAATGTATCGCAGCAGCATTTCCCCCTACCCCTTGAAAGGAGGCAGAGGGTTTGAAGTATAGCTCCGGATCGATATCCCCTTCGTTTCCCCTCGAACGTCCATTGTGACAAGAGGTAGTAAATCTCTGGCCAGACGGTTGAGTGAATATGAAGGGTGCATGCGACGTAAGTCGATGACACGCATTTGCCTGTGTAGACAACCTAATTGCTCGCGGATAGGAAGGGCCCTATGAGCAGATGCCGGTTAACAGTCAACTGTCTGCCATCGACACTGGGAAAATGGACCCATGATAGGAAGAATGCAAGTGAAGTGCTTGCTTGAAGGTTGTGCAAAATTCTCTGATCGAACGACCAAGGACACCAATTCCAAGCAAACAAGCAGACAAACTCTGAAAGAACGTCAAGAAAAGATCCCCCAAAGTAGGAAGTAGATATCTTGAGTCTTATGGTAACGTTGCAGCCAATTTGACAAACTTTGTCCGCCAAAAAATGAGTCACAAGAAGACGTGTGAGAGAAAAGGCACCAGAAATTTTCACAGACAAAATATGCCCCAAGCACAGCCAATCACCTTCAAAGTTGAGACTATTCCCGCAGGACCAATTTCTTCCCGTTCCTCGTCCAACGCCTGTCGCCTGCCTTTCCTAAGCAACCGACCATGGCACGCGGAAAATTCAAAGGCAAGCCCAAACGAGGCGGTACATCTCTCTCATGTTGCCATACTGATGCTGTGCGCAGGTGGAAAACATTTCTCGAGAAATTTAGCGCCATTAGGACCAGACGGGGAAGAACCCAATGTTGAATCATCGACGCCTGATAAGTGGGAGGTATCGTATCACCGCCGACGAAGATGCTTCGAATGAGGTCTGACGGGTAGCGACGAGAACCTAAGGGGGAGGACGACTCTGATAGCTCTGAGGAGGAATCTGAGGAGGAATCTGAAGAGGAATCTGAGGAGGATGAGCAGGCTGCGAAACCTGTCATCGCAAACGAGAATCCTAATCTTGTGAAAAAGGGGCCTGTAAAGACTAGTGCACTGAAGGGTCCCGCTCCAGAACTCACGCGGAGGGAAAGGCAAGACTAACATGGTGACTTGAGTTAATTGGTAGAGAAGCATTAGAGGCGGCGGAATCTAAGGAACGGTATTGGAAATTGCAGGAGGCAGGGAAGACGGATCAGGCCAGAGCCGATCTAGCGCGACTAGCCATCATCCGTAAAGAACGCGAGGAGAAGGCGAAACAGCGACAGGTATCGTATCTTTACATTACACAGACTTATTTCCAGGCGGAAGCAGAAGCCAAGGCGGAGGCAGCAAAGGTGAAATTAGAAGCATCTGGTAAGAGGAAGTAAGAACACGGGCTGTGGGTGAGGGATACTTGACTTTATATACTACTATACACGCTATGCATGGAATCCTAATCCATTTCAAACCATGGTTTTGCCTTCTCCCTCCGTTCCCATTGTTCTACTACTGTCTCATGCTGAGGCTCGACACCTGGTAAAACGTCCCTCACATTGTACTTCTTACTTGGTGCCTCGATCAGGCGTACAACAGGAGCATTCGGTCCAGTCAGTCTTAGTCTCTCCTCCTGTGGGCCCAGAATCGCTCTCACCTCCGCACGTAACCACCGTCTATAATGCCATGCAACTTCTCGAGGAGTGGGATATCGTCCCAACCATTCTCGGAACATTTCCCTCACCGCCAAAGTCCGTTCCTCGTCCCCCGAAAGCTGCATAAACACATCTATATCCAACATAGTTTCATGATCGGGTTGGACTCCGAATCGCAACATCGCCCACGTTGCATCAAATACTTCTGCATACTCGCCGTAATTCCCGCACAATCGAATGAATACCCGCCAACACGGCTGCGAGGGCATCAATCGTGCGATTTTAGGCAAGTAGAAATTGTACCCGAAATCATGGGGTTTGATCACGAAACCATGCCATGTCTCGATGGCTGCTTTCCATGCTGGCATTCCTTTGATTTGGATTTTGTCGCCCGCCCAGCTGCCCAATTTACAAATTGCGTGGAGGGTCTGATGGGTTGGCAGGATCATGAGACGCTCCATTTCGTCAAGGAGTTCAAAAGCGCGAGTCGTCCATACCAAGTCGTTCGTCCGTCGAGTTTCTCGGGACAGACCATGTAGAAGGATATTCCAGTACATGATGTTAAGGGTATCCATTGTACCGGATGCTTCATCCGTTGTAAGCGCATTGAGGAATATTTCGAGAGCACGAGGAGTATCTGTGATAGCCAGCCGTGAAAGATATGCCTGCCAGATCTGATCATTCATCCTTTGCTTATGAGTCGTGGTAGCAGTCTCCAAAACCCGATCAAGCACTTCCCCTCCCTTGATCCCTTTGAGCACCAAACACAATAATGCGGTATTCGGCAAAACACCATCTTCCTCCATCAGCTCAAACGCCTCTTCCCAGAACGGAGTAGGAAACGTCCATTCATCATGACACATTTGTAATACCGAGATCCACGCTTCTCTCGGGGCCGGTCCAAGTTGTCTCCGTCGTTCTAGGAATTCTAGCCACGTTGAAAATGTCTCTTGTGTCGATACTCGCCAGTTTTGAATTGTGTTGAGGCGTTTGATCATTTCTTTCGAGTTTACGCGGCCAAGCAAATGGCCTTTGAGGAATTCTTTCTCAAGGGACGATAATTGACGTTCTGCTTTTGCAACTTCGTAGGCCAATGCTAGATCCTCTTCCTGGCCTTTCATGTCTTCTATCAGATCGACATATTTCTTCGGTTTCCCGAGACGGAGAATAGTGATCGCGGCCTCGGAATCCTCTGCCAATTTCGCAGCAGCAACTTTTCTCAGCGTCTGAATTTTGATGTGGATATCTTTCTCCGCCATTCGATCGAGTATTGTAATCAGCGAATCGTCGATATAATTCCGAAGTTGATGCACCGTGGTGTAATTCTGGTGCTGCTTCGAACTATACGCATCGGCAGTCACAGCAAGGACTTCATTAAATACCCTCATTGCAGGTTTCGATCCATCGAATTCAGTGACAGCGAGCATCTTTGCGAGTCGTGGGAGTCCCTGAGGTAATTTCTTCGCCGACAATTCCGTCATCCGAATAATTGCTCTTACTTTTCCCTCCTGATCAAAGGTCTCCCATATCGACTGTACAGCATCGAATATTTTCACGAGCTCGGCCTGAGATCGTGGAGTTGAACTATACAGCAATGACTGGATTAGGAATTTCGGCCATACTGATCCGTCCTGTTCCATGATTTCCATGGCTTGATTTGCATTCCGTGCTCTCATTGCTTTTATCCAGTTGATGACATTTTGTGCGGTATATCCTCGTGCGTCGAGAATATCTTGGGCCCACTTTGGGAGGTTCATTTTCTCGGGATTGGGTAATGCTCCTGTGTGCTTGCCCATGACGTAGAATGTAACTTTTCGAAGGGGTACTTGGTCTCCATGTTTTTGCACTTGTCTTCCGAGGACCTCAAGTTTTGTATGTGGGCGAATTAGTTTGTTGGGTTGATGACGGACAGGTTGAACTTGTTGTCGGACAGTGGGACGTAACGAAACGGAACGAGCAACATTGTACAAAGCCTTGAATCGAGAAAGAGGTTCCGGTTCCATACCGAGGACACGTTGTTGAAACCGCTCTAATTTCGTTGGCCGTCGATGGGATGTAAGTGCTCTCGACTCGTCTCCCCGTTTTCGAGCATATCCGAAGGCCGTAGAGATCTTTGTATTCTCCACACTATCACCACCCAACAACGCCTTCATCTTTTCCAATCGTTTCCTGCCATCATGAGCCAATACATTCTGCAAAGCAAGTATTTCATCCTCCGGAATCGTGATTTTATCCATTGGCGCCTCATATTCCGACAACTTTTTCGTCATATGTGAATCCTTACTCGTAAGCACTTTATTCTTCCTCTGCTCAATCCGCAACCTCCTTTGCTCTCGCAAATCGCATAATATATCTTTAACCTGTGCGGCAACATTCACACTGCGATTGTTCCTATTTTCCGGATCCCTCACCGGAGGTCTCTCTGGCCCTACCAAATCAGCTCCCGATAAGTCAATTGCGCATACACCGAGGTCTAACACCGAATCCCTTGCGCATGAGGAGTTTCTCCATCGCTCCCGAGACGACTACTTCCTCTGTCCGAGGCTTCTCGACGACGGGTTGCGTGTTTTCGGCAGGCGATTGGGATTGGGGTTTAGCGCGGGTGAAAAACATGCAGGCGGATTGGACGGAGTGGATTGTTGTTTTTAGACGGGTTGGGCGATGGATTCGACGTCTTTTGACGGCCTCCAGGAAGGCGCGTTCGAAGAGAGACGGCATCGCTGGCCTCGTACGTCTTTTGTTGAATCGCTCGAAATTTGGAGTGCCTGCAGCGATCCGATCAATCATCCTTCTCCACTCAGAGCAATCACGTGGAGGGCAGTCGATCTCAACGAGACAAAAGAGCGCCGCAATAACTTAAAATTGCAAAGACATACTTATGTTACTAGAAGGTCGTTGAAGACAGAGAGCAGACTGTCAAGGGAATGAATGGGAGGGGTCGGGCCTGCTTGAAAGGGAAAGTATTAGCAGCACTTCCTCATACTCCCTCGGATATTGACAAATGCAAATCATGATCAACTCAAGAAACTCCAACACCTAAATAGCCTTGATGACCTGGACAACCGTGTTCGTGACACTATGTCACAAATATGATGCTCAAAAAACACCAGAAGTTTTATTTGTGTTTTCTTTGTGGTTAGCCTTACAGCGTTGTAATAGACAGTCTCTATATTGGCGCATTGCGCCTGTTAGCAAGGGCAAGTGCGCTCATCTGATCAGATCACCAGATCAATCGCAAAAGCATTGGTAAGACTCCAATAACTCAATTTTTCGTGCCCCTATAACATTTCTGTAGAATAGAAAGAAAACCAGATATTTTTCATAGCCAAGAAAGTTTCTGACAAATTCAGCAATACCATACCCCTGCGCATCCAAACGCAGCAAACAAACCCGCCAGAACATGCCGACTCAGAGTCACTATATATGACTCACGCCCAACACATCTAACCGATCGCAACTTCGGAATTCAATCAAGGATAATTCATTTCTCCGACCGCTAAGCGCTTCAATCCTCCCAAAACCCTGCTTGCAGCCTTTATGCATGATTGGAGCGCAAATACGAGGCTGAGTTACCAGAATCGTCCGACGAAAAAATATAGCGAACGCACGCAACTTTATTGAATCCTTTTGATGAAGTTGAGTATGTAGGTCAGCTGAATGGCTAATCGGGCCACGCGACCAAGGCGCGCAACGCGACGACACCAAAATCTCTAAAACGCGGCGTGGGGGTGACGAGACTCTAAATGTGCGCAGTTCATGGCGTTGGACAGTTGGGTCAGATGACGGGGGGCGAGTTGCGGATATGAACAGCTACGAACGGTATGCTCTCCAGGGCGTTGAAGTTAGCTATAAAGTAAACCTTGGACCGGGCGATCTTGGTCTAAAGTGAACGAAAGAGGTCTAGGCAGTGAAAGAGTCATCGAGAGGCGTGGAGAGTTTGCCTGACTGGGGGCCGGGGGCGAAACCTTAAGCGATGGCTATGTCGTCGGGAAGCGAAGTCGCAATAAGTTGGTGCCTTGCATAAGATCCGATGTGGCGAGTTTCTATAGCTATATCGTATTCGAAATGGCTGGTTGCCCCTTACCGAGTACTAGTCATGAACAAGGATCTTATTGCGCCGTTGCGATGCAATGCGATACGCCGTCGGCGAAATATGTATCCGATTTGCCGATGTGGTTCATATCGGTTCGGAGGCTAGGAACCGGTTTAACTCCGAGTACGGGCGGTGCATTTGGCGGTTAAACGCAGATTAACCTTTCTTAGTCTGAGTCACTGTTAAATTCGGAAGGGGCAAACTTGGCCAAGGCCGAAGCAATCCTCCTCCTGTGTATCTCATACAAATTCTATATTTCAAATCATATTAGCGCTGAACATTCTATCATCTACGCTTGGTTTCTATATCGCGCACCATAGCGATCAAAACTCAAATCTGACGTGTCCAGCCAATGTGCCACGAACTATAAATCATGAGACCATCGAGGAACCCCGAGTTCTACCGAACCGAAAATCAGCAAGAGAGTCAGCTGAGTGGCGACAAACTTTAAATTCGAAAATAATGCGAACAACCAAGTACAGTGCTCGGATCTTTTGAGTACAAAAGTTTAATTTAATAATTCTGATACACGGCCCCAAACCTAGCCTCACACGCACGTACCCATGAGCCACTCATAGAAGAGAGTATCCATTCATTTGTTAGGCTCCCCCCACTTGTGTTCGAAACGGTTATAATAATCCTTCGCATCGCGCTTTTATTTTTGGTATTTAACCGCCGCGACAGGTGCCCTTTTGAGGATCATGAAATTTGAGTCGGCGCGTCGAAAGGTTCTTGGTATGTGTGCGAAAGAGACGACTACTTCGACGACAAAGGAGCTCGAGACGCAGAGGATGACTCCTTCGCCTACACCTACGCCGCCGCGGAACGGGGGGGTTGTCAAGTTGACTTCGACGCGGGAAGCGGCGAGGCAGCAGCATAAAACGTTCCCCGAACAGGCGCCCCAGAAACCCCATCCGTCGCATTACAATACTTCTCCTGCGGCAATAAACGACGATACCATAGAGACTATTTCTCCTCTGTCATACAGTCCTCCTAACGGGTTGACGCATATCTCTGAAGCGGACTCTCCACAGTTTGTTCGGCCCGTTCGGAGAAAGTCAACGATCGAACTTCATGAGAATCCAGCGTATCATCCCCAGGGAGGACCAGATTACTTGAAGATCTTGGCGAAGTATAAGCTCTTCCTCAGGGATGAAAGACATGGTGGTCGCATCGTCTGTCGCTTCGTCAACACTGGCAACGCAATCGCACGTCAACCACAAATCATCCCAGTCAAAGAATACTCCGCGAACGGCAACCAAGAATTCCTCGCTGATATCCATGTTGGGGATCCTCCACAACGTACCTACCCTCCCCCCTTTGAGAATGTTTCTGACTTTTAGTGCTGAGAGTGGATTTAGATACGGGGTCGTCTGACTTCTGGGTATTCTCAAAGTTACTTCGGGCGGATGACCGCGAAAAGGGGAAGAAGAAACACACCATTTTCGACCATATAAAGTCTAGATCATGGCACTGGCCCAGCCATGAATGGGGCGGGTTTTCCAAGTTCTGGCGGTTTCGACGACCGCGCATCGAGTGGGAGATCGAATACGGAGATGGCAGCTCAGCCTCGGGGATAGTTGGTTACGATGATGTGTTACTGGGAGATATCAAGATCTCCGGGCAAGCGATTCAGCTTGCGGAACGGTTCAGCGGACAACAGTTCCGGGAGGGATCGGCCGATGGGATCCTGGGACTTGCTTTCGGACATCTAAACTCGGTTAATACAGTGACTCCCGAATCTATCCAGACGCCACTGGAGAATATGCAAGAGCAGGGGAAATTGATGGAGAAGTTGTTCACGGTCAATTTGAGCAGGGACAGCTTCTTTACCTTTGGGTTCATTGACGAGGCGACTCGAAGAGGCAGAGATATCCATTACGTCGACGTGGATATCAAGAAAGGGTTCTGGAAGTTCGACTCTCGATACGCAAGAGTTGGAGGAAAACTGCTCAATCGCAAGTTCGGCGCCGCCATCGCAGATACCGGCTCGAATCTCATCTTGACACATCCGCAGATCGTATGGATGATATACAAGCGAATCAAAGGAGCCCGATACGATGTCAATCAACCTGGATGGGTGTACCCTCCCGGCGCTGAGATTCCAGAGATCAGTTTCTCGGTCGGCGAGGACGAGAGTTGTATGATTGAGATTAACGAGCATAATATGAAGCATTCAGTGCTTGGCGGAGGGTATGTTTTCGGTGCGGTGCAGGAGAATCCTGCGTACGAGAATGGGGGTTCTCAATTCGATATTTTCGGGACACCCTTCTTTCGCCAGATTTATGCTATTTTCGATCTCAAGGGTGAGCGGTTCGGGTTGATTAAAAAGGATCCCGAGGAGCTTGGACGGCCGGACTCGAGATCTGTTTTCGTAGAGAGTCCGACAAGCATGGAACATATTTCCGAGGGCGAGAATGAGGAAGTTGAAGATAGTATTGATGGGAGTATTTATGAGCAGTATCCGAGACGCAGCAGTACGATCAAGTCGGCGGTTGAAGTTGACAAAACGATAAGGGAGGAGAACGAAGTGCTGCCAATACAGGAGGAAGGGGAAACAGCAACGCTTGAGGAAGAATTGGTGGAGCCTGAACGAAATCAGCATGATTGAAAAGGGGAGCAGAAAGGGGAGTACTGTTAGAGTATACACGATTCCATCCTCTCTCAGTCAGCAAGTGGATTAAAAGGACATTGGTCAAAAGTTATGTGACATATGTATCAATAGCCGGAGCATACAGTAGTAATAAAACAATATAATTAATGCCTTTCCTATTCCATTCATACTCTATGCAATTACTGATCATGCTTTTTTTTCTCGGTGCTTGTCCTTTCCGTTCGTCGAGTGACCGTTCTTATCAATCTTTCCCTCTGCCCGCATTTGCTCCTCGGCAGCAGCAATTTGAGATAGCCTGGATGTTAGCATGCCAGTGGAAAGCGAAGTACCATTGAGCTTCACCAGGGTATTTCTCTTCTACCTTGATAGTTTTCGTGGGATCTGATGGGTCTACGATCTCGATTCTGGTATCCTCGTCGCTTGGTCTTGAGGCGAGTGCCGCGGAGACCAGGAGCAAAACAACAGTGACTATCGTTAACTTTGCAACTTGGCGGACGAAGTACTTCCTTGTGCAATCATACGCGCTTGGACAGCTTTCTGTGCAGTTGACTACTCGTCAGCTCGTCTTCACCTGAGATCATACCATGTACTTGTTCTTGTTGATGACGTACCAACTTCCGGCCATGGATGCCGCCCAAGTCCCCGCAATCAATTTCCTATCCGTGAGTCCACTTCTCCAATCCAGTTACCATCTGTTGTTACTAGCCCACAGCGCAGTCTGGAATCAGCAACACTTCTTCGTTCAGCGGTACCTTATGTTTCCAGTCGGCGTTAGTAGGGAGAACAACTCTTTCCTGTTCTGGCCCTCCATATCGTTTCCTCTCAAAAGCCAAACTCGCTCTATCCGCAACCGTCACCGAGGTACCCGCGGTAACAGCAGAACACAAGAATGCCTTGAACGACAGCGGCATGCCTCTGAACCCTGGGAATCGTCGACTGGCAGCCCATACTCCAGTCAATCCTACTGCCAGTCCTACCGCCGCACCCTTCGAGCCCTGGAGCAGGACATAGCGACTACCGTTACACGCAATCTCTGGAAAGGGGATACTAATGGGCATCTGCTTCTTCCTGACTGATAATCTTCATGATGTTTTGCGGCTAATTGTCGCGGGACACAAAAGGTGTTTTGTAGATGAGCAGCCGGCGTTTGTGTCACCGGTGAAATTTCCGAGCCTTGAATCGCGTGACAAGCAGGTTGCGGAATTCGCATTCCAGACGTCATGATTGGCGCAGAAGTTGCCCGGGAAGGCGTTCCGTAGGAGCCTGGAATCCGTCGCCGCCGATCGGAACAAAGTACTTCGAAATTCCAGTTCTGCGAGATCACGAGCAATGGAAGTTTCCACCGTTTGCATTTGACAAGGTATTTGGAATTATTTCAATGAAAATGGAGACGTCACGAGAGTTGCAATTGCCGTTGAAAAATCAGGGCACTTGAAGGGCGAGGGTTATCGTCCGCTGGATATCTCTCTGCGTGACCCGTCAAGTCGACAAGGCAAGTCAAGCCATTCACTATGTCGCGAGGCAGTAGTATCGTCTGTCTCATAATCCCAAAGTTTGTAGACTCCCATACACCTTAATTATGCGACCGACTATGTATTATAATTTTACGAATCAGATCGATCTTCATAGGGGACGAACGCCTGAGATGAATTATATATACAGGTTTTCCAACTGTTCTTGACAGCGGTCAGAGCCTACACCATCTGAGTGCACCTCCGGAGTCTCTCCGCGATCTAGCCAATTTCGCTTGAGAGTCCGATCTGACCGTTTCGGCGCCGAGACACGAGATCACGATCCGGCATCTGGAATGATTTCGGTTCTGTGCTTCTTAGAGCTCGTGAGGCAACGTGTATCGTTGCCAAGAGGCAAGTTTGCATCTGTTGGAATACCCACAACGTTTGGGTCGGCAACGTCGGTTGTCTTTCTGCCACAAGTGGATGCCTCTTCAGGGGCGTTCGTCCGAGTGATGACCTTTTGGTGCTTTGATAAGGGTCTAAACAAGTCTGCCAAAGTTCGGAGGTCTGATCTGTTGGAGTGGTGTGTGAAGGCTAGTTTTGGTACTCTTGAGGCGGTGGTTAGGATTGTTAGAGCGAGGAATGTGGAATGCGGGGGGTGGACGATCAATCATCTCAAATCTCAACTCATCTCAACACTTTCGCAAAATATATTGACACACAACTTTTACTTCTACACTGTCCTCTTATCTACTCTATATCTATTCCCAGAATTCAAATCCTACTTTCATAACCGGCACTCCCTCCCCCTTCTCCGCCCAAGCCTCCACCTTCCCGTCCTTCTTCGGCCCAACATTCAACCTCAACTGTTCCCCGACATATGCCGGCCCTACCGCTCTATAAGTTATCTCCTTCCACCGTCCATCATGCGTCCCTCTGACCGCCTCAAGCAATAAACTCAACGTCAGCGGCCCATGCACCACAAGATTAGGATGTCCCTCCTTTAGACAATGTTCCTTATTCAAATGAATTGCATGCGAATTGAATATCAGCGCCGAATACCGGAACAACGCCGTAGGAGTCAATCCAACGGTATGTTCAAACACCGTCTCCCGCTTCTCGGTTTGTGGTGCTGGTTTCTTTGTCTTTGATGCCGCCGCCGCAGAAGCATGGCCATCTTTCAAGAACACCCACTGTCGAGTCTCATTGACAGCCTCCTCGTTGGAGGGCGTAAACAACTTCTTCCGAATCGACATGACTACCATTTCTCCGCCTCCACCCCGTTTCTTCGCCTCAATCTTGTCCAATTCCATTTTCTCACGTATATTCTGTCCGATACGTAGATCCGTGTTCCTGGACCAGTGAATCCGTCCACCGGCCCACATGCGCCGATTAAATGGACTGCCGGGGTTATACGTCGTTTCCGTGCCGTCGGCATCCAATCTCGATTCATCGACCGCCGCAGTCGGGAAATACACAATATGGTGGCCCTCGGGCAGTATGTCTTTTGCAGGAGCAAGCGCGAAGGGGAGATATGGCTGGAGTGTCGTTGAGAGGAGATGCGAATGGGTTGGAGAGAGTAACTCTGTCGTCTCAATTGGCGATAATGCGGGATTGGATTTGTTGTTCAGGAAGGAGGATATCACTGTCTGTGCTGAAGAGGACGAGTTATAACGGACACCAACAGGCGAGGTGAATGCTTTGCTTACTGGAAAGCGTAGTGCTGAGGGTGCGCGGACGGGCATTTTTTGGAAGAGAGATTTCGTGGAGAGGTGGGCAGCCGGGGTTTTATTTGGTCCCTGAAATCGGGAGGCGATCCGAGCCACGGGGAGCGCGGTTGCACACGGCACCCGGCACCAGGCACCAACAGACAATCCAGGGTCAACTTACACATGACAACATCGCTGCAGGAATTATGAAGCACTGACGGACATAGAGCAATTGCGACGGCATTGGCCGGCTGCGGCATTCTGACAGACGGTGATTTCCTTCTCGCGGACGAGACCGTGTTAAAGAGGACTGCGCTCTCGCAACTTGTATGCCCTTCTCACAAACAGGCAAAGTTAATGAGCAGGAACTCGATGAGTTTTCCAGGGATGTCATATACTCGTCCATCCATCCCATTCGAGCAGATAAACTCTTGACATCGACACCAGATGCAGAAAGGCTCTCCACGGGCTTCAAAGAACTCGACCAAATCCTACAAGGAGGTCTTCTAAAATCCTCCATCACAGAATTCGCCGGTCCCCCCAACACAGGCAAAACAGTCGTATTCTCCTCAAACTCTTGCATGAATTAATAAAAAGTTACTCTCCAATATACTTCTGTCGTATTTAGTCTCGTCGCCTGAGGCGGAAGCAGTTTACATTGACACGCTAGGGACGTATAATCCCTCACTATTGGAATCGCTTCTGCCGCGGTATAATGCGGATCCTAAGGTTCTGGAACGGATTCATTTGATGACTGCGTTCGATATCGTCTCTCTAATCGAGACGTGCGAGAAAATCAAATCCTCGCTCTCGGAGAATAATACACCCATCTCAATCCTCGTCATCGACACAATCGCCAACCCCATCTCCCTCCTCATGAACAAAGGCCAACTCCAAGGTCCTCTCCCATCCCCTGCGCCCTCCCATTCTCTACATACTTATGTGAGAGTACTTATCTTAGGACACGCATTGATGCAGTCATTCGCTCATCTACTCAGATTATTAACCCAGGAATACCGCCTGGTGACACTCCTCGTCAACACGGCCGTGAAGAACGAGGGCATAGGACACAGTGCGTTCATGGACACGAGAGTCAAACCTGCTCTGGGAGTGACATGGAGTTTCTGTGCTGATACGTGCGTTTTGATGCATCGCAGTTTGGGGGAGGAGACCATAATTGTGGAGGTGATTAGGAGTCGGAATGGGGTATTTTTCCCAAACTGAAGACAAAGTTGATGTAGGAATCTGGGTGGACCTGGATTGAGGCTCGGAGTTTCACTTTTGGGTCTGGATCTGGGGATTGATTGGAAGGCGATGGGTTCAAAATGTAGATAGAGAAGCGCTGGATTTGAACATGCGTGGATTTGGAGTGGTTGGATGCGTCAATGGCAAGATGTATCTGGTGATGGATATGTTGTGGAAACATGCTT
>Ga0302325_10019318_pt1 | contig 14336 bp, 15 predicted proteins | sample Palsa_T0_2_FD_201948 | JGI IMG/M metagenome (GOLD analysis project Ga0302325, IMG submission 201948) | Peat permafrost microbial communities from Stordalen Mire near Abisko, Sweden - Palsa_T0_2 | ecosystem: Environmental > Terrestrial > Soil > Palsa > Peat permafrost | place: Sweden: Abisko... | reverse complement strand
CGATGGTCGGCCCGCAAAATTTGAAGCCGCGTTGCGCGAGCTCCTTGGACATCGCCCGCGAGGTTGCGGTTTCCGCCGGAACCTGGCGTGTGGTCTTGAAATTATTGACCTTGGGTTTGCCGTCGACAAAGTCCCACAACAATTTGGAAAAGCCCGGCCCCTTCTCCATGACATCGAGCCAGCCGCGCGCCGAAGCCACCGTGCCTTCGATCTTGGCGCGGTTGCGCACGATGCCGGCGTCGCCCATCAGCTTTTCGATCTTGGCCGGCCGGTAGCGCGCGATCTTCTGGGGCACAAATCCGTCAAACGCCCGGCGAAAATTATCCCGTTTGCGCAGAATAGTGATCCACGACAGTCCGGCCTGAAAGCCGTCGAGGATGAGCTTCTCATAGAGCGCGCGGTCGTCATACTCCGGCACGCCCCACTCCTTGTCATGATAGGAAACGTAAAGCGGATCGTCTCTGGGCCAGGAACAGCGTATCAAGCCGTCAGCGTGAACAGGTGCTTTCATCTAGCGGCCTCCGCTTCACCGGGGAAGGCAAAGCGCGCCCATTCCGGTTTGATGACATGGATCGCAACGCCACTCGCGGAAAGCTGTTCGCCGCGCGACATTGCCTCCGATACGCGATCGAGCCGAAGCAGCGCCACGGCGCGCCCGTCCGCGGCAGAGCCTATCGTGCCGATTTGACGATCGCCGGCCGTCACCGCCGCGCCCGCTTGCGGCGCCGCGCCGTCATAGCGAACCGGCACCGCGCGGGTACGGGCGGTGCCGCGATGCTCCATGCGCGACACCACCTCCTGGCCGATGTAGCAGCCTTTCTTGAAATCGACGCCGCCGAGCTGGTCCATGTCGCTCTCGTGCGGAAAGGCATCGCCGTAGCTGAAATCAATGCCGCCCTGGGGCACGCCAAGCGCGATGCGATGCGTCTCGTATTGACTGGCATCGACGAATTCCGCGCCCAATTCCGCCGCGGCCGCTTGCGCAAGATGCGGGGGCAGTATCGCGCGCACGCCGAGCGTCGGCAGACGCGGGTCGGCATAAGTCAAACCCTGTTTGGGAATTCCGCCGCCGTCCCATACAGCGAGCACGCCGAGAACCTCGGAAAGATCCTCGATCAGGACCTTGGCGCGCAACTTGTAAAGATTGAACTTGCCGACAAGCGCAGCGCTTACCGCGCGCGGGACATCCAGAAAGAACCCGCCGCCATCCTTCGCCGGCGCTTCAGTGACGATGAAATCAGCGACGATCTTGCCTTGCGGGGTCAGTAGCGCGCAGAAGCGCGCGGAGCCTGGCGCGAGACCGAGGATGTCTGCCGTCACCAACCCATGCAGAAAGTTGCGCGCGTCGGCGCCGACGACTTTGAGGACGCCACGATCGGGTAGCAGGGCCGCTTTCATGCTGGAATCTTCCACAGAAGCCGTGCAACCTACGGCACCGGCAAATGCCCCTCAAGTGCGCTATTTCTAGCTAAGGGCCGGATTTTCTTCGTTTTCACAACAAAAAAATTCGAATCCCACGCTGCTCGGTGATCCAGTCGCCGTTGGCGGTCGTTTCCTTAGTGCAGGGTGTAGTTGGAACGCGGAGGTTCCAGCTCTGGCTTGGCAATCCGCAAGCCACGCGTTCATGGGGGTGAGCGCATGACCGACGAGCTGCTTTCCTTGTGCGTGGTCGTGGTGTCGCCCTCACCGGACTGCTGCCGGCTTTTGCGTCAGGCAGCGGTCGAGGTGTCGACGCCGATTGAAGTGGTCGAAGCCGAAAATGCCGCGGCGGCGTGTCGGGCGTTAGGCAGTGCCGACTACGTCTATCTCGATGCGAGCCTGCCGAGTGCCGATTGTTTTCAGGTGATTTCAGGCGGCCGCGCAGCGGCCAAACCGCCGTTCACCCTGATGCTCACGGCGACAGGAACCGCCAATGCACCGCTGACGACCGACGCTGTCGCCATAAAACCGGTCAGCCTTGATGAAGCCAAGCATCTCTTCGAACGCTCGATCCACATTCGCCTGCCGAGCCGCGTATTGATCGTCGATGATTCATCGACGATGCGCAGCATCGTACGAAAGATTCTCTCGGCGACACGTTTCCCGTTCGAGGTCAGTGAAGCTGACGAGGGCTAGGCGGCGATCAAGCGCGTCTCCGAAGCCGAGTTCGATATCGTCTTTTTGGACTACCACATGCCCGGCTTCAGCGGTCTTGAGACGCTTTCAGCGTTCAAGCGGGAAGGGCGGCGCATAACCGTTGTTGTCATGACCTCGGCACCGGATCAGGCTATTTCCCAGCAAGTACGCGAAGAAGGCGCGGCTTTTCTGAAAAAGCCTTTTTACCCCGCCGATATCGAAGCGGTGCTGGCACAGCATTATGGATTGACGGCGCTCAATCCCAAGCGTGCGTGAAATTTTCCGGTTCGGCTTAAGTGGCTATTGCCGCGAGATTTGTACCGAGAACTCGCCATTGCGAATGCGCTTACCGAGATTATCGGCATAGCGCGCAGCGGCTTCTTCGCCGTACGTTGCGGTCAGCTCGGCAAGCGCCAGGAACAGCGCGGTCTGCGCCAGGCAGTCGCCGTCGATGCCGTCGTGCATCGCTTCGATCCACGCGTCATGCAGATAGCTCAGCGCGCGCTTTTTCTGCTCGTGATCCGGTAAAGGTTCGCGCGCAATCAGATTTGGTGTCGCCGTCGTCATTTTGATTTTTTCACGCCCCAGCACGGCGTCCCTGGTCCCTGTCCGCAGCCAAACTAGCATGCGGGGATTGCGCGCCAAGATCGAACCTTTAGGCAGGGTTAATGCGTAAAGCTTCCGTATTTACGAATTAATTGGCGTATCGGGCGGTGACTTCGCGGGCGAGGCTGGCGCCTTCTTCGAGGTAGCGGCGAATGGCGACCGTAGCTGCCGGTGTGCAGCTGCGATAGCTTTGCTGAAAGCTGCGATAGCCTCGATTGAAGCTTGCGATCATCTGATCGTGACGGTCGCCGATCGGCGCTTCGGCGTCGATCAGGGCCTGCGCCTCGTTGCGCCACTTCTGACCTTCGTTGGTGCCGCAGATTCCGCGCAGGAAGTGAAGAGCGCCGAGAATTTCCGAAAGCCGCTGCAAGTCGTGGTCGTAAGGCGCAGGCCCGGTCTGCACCGGGGGCGCGATCGGAGTTTGGGCCTGCGGTTGAGCGGACGACTGGCCCGGCTGCTGGGGTCTGGGCTGCACCGGGGCCGGTTGCGGCCGCGGCTGCGCTTGCGGTGGCGCGCTCGGTGTTGCCGGAAAGCCGAAAAACTGGGCGTGCGCGGGCGCAGCGGCGAGACACAGCCCAACTGAAAGTACAGCGACAGCTTTTAGCATCGGCATCGACAGTGGTCTTCTTGGCATCATCCAGCAAGCATCGGAACGCGGCAGGGTTGAGGCTATTGTTTCATCTCCGCCAGGCGAAGCTTTGCGGCATCGACGATCAATGCAAGCCCCTCGGTGGTTTCCAGTTTCGACAGCGCCGACGGGTCCAGCCAATGCGCTTCGCCGAGTTCCTCGCTAAGGGCAACTTCGCCGGAGATCCAGCGTGCCGCAAACGGCAAAATGACGAAATGGCGCTCGACCGCGCCTTGGGCATCGTGGGCGATGGCCTGGCGATAGCCGGCGAGTGCCACCGGTTCGACTTCCAGGCTGGTTTCCTCACGGACTTCGCGAACCACGGCTTCCTCGAGTGTTTCGCCGAGTTCCACGCCGCCGCCGGGCAACGTATAGAGACCGTGCGCCGGCGGGCGCGCCCGGCGCACGATCAGGACACGGCCGTCGCGGAAGATCGCCGCGCTCACCGCAAGATAAGGCCGCGTTGGATAAGTCCGCGATCGCTCGTCGTTACTCATCGATTTGCATTTCGCATCGGCTAGTGTCGGGGATCGTGGCATCCGCCGTTCTGGAATGTTCTCGATCAAGGATTATTTGTCAGGCCACCGGTTTCCTTAGACTTGGGTTCTTAGACCATGTGCGGACGCTATGTCATCATCTCGACGCCGCAGGCGATCAAGGCGATGTTCGGCTATGTCGAGCTGCCGAATTTCCCCGCGCGCTACAATGTCGCTCCGACCCAGCCGGTTCCGATCGTGCGGCTTGTGGATGGCAAACGCTCGTTTGCGCTGATGCGCTGGGGCATGCTGCCGGCCTGGGTGAAAGATCCAAAAACCTTTCCGCTTCTGATCAATGCGCGGGGTGAATCCGTGCTGGAGAAGCCGGCGTTTCGCAACGCCATGCGGTATCGGCGCTGCCTCATTCCCAACGATGGATTTTATGAATGGCAGCCCGGTGCGACCAAGCGGCCATATCTGGTGCGGGCGAAGCGTGACGCCAATGGCGAAGCCCAGCCGTTGGCTTTTGCCGGCCTATACGAGACCTGGACCGGCCCGAACGGTGAAGAGCTCGACACTGTGGCCATCATCACGACCCGCGCCAACCACACGCTCTCCGCGATTCACGACCGGATGCCGGTGTTCGTGCCGCCGCAGGTTTTCGACCTTTGGCTCGACTGTCGCAATGTCGAGGCTGACGTCGCGGCCGCCCTGATCGCGCCGGCTGAGGATGAGCTGCTGGAAGCTTATGAGATCTCGACGGCGGTAAACCGCGTTGCCAACGATTCTGCGGCGCTTCTCGAACCGATGTCGGCGGAGGCGCCGCGCATCGCACCGCCGGCATCGCCGGAAGCTTTCGCCAAGGAAAAGAAGCCGCGAGCCAGACGGGTGAAAGAGCCGGACGGCCAAGCCTCGCTGTTCTAGTCCCCTCGCTGTTCTAGCGAGTCACTGACTTTGACCGCGCGGTTACCGCCACGATGATCGCTGCGACGATGTTTCCGGCGATGCTCACCATGATCGGCAGCGTATAGCTGTGGGTCGCATCGAAGATATATCCGGTGGCGCTCGGGCCGATCAGCGTGCCGATGCCGGCGCTGGTGTAAAGAATGCCGATAAGTCCGCTGACATTGCGGCCACCAAAATAGTCCATGATCACTGCCGGCAGCAGCGCGACCCAGCCGCCGTAAGCCGCGCCGAAGATGAAAGCGAAAATCGCGAGCGGCCAGAATTGCGTCGAGCCCAGCCAGATCACCAGCGCGAGCGCCATACCGGCAAACATGCCGGCCAGCGATACTTCGCGGCCGAACCGGTCCGCGAGGCCGCCGAGGAAAAATCGCCCGACGGTGCTGCCGATGCCGATGACGCTGACCAGCAACACTGCGGAGGTTTTGGCGATGCCATGATCGGTCGCATAGGGCGTCAGATGCACGAAAGGGACAAAGACGCCGAACGAGCAGGCAAGGCATGCGGCATAGAGAGCGCTAAATCGTCCGGATTTGATCGCGTCGAGAATGGATGATCCGGAAGCCTGCGCGGTTTCGGTTTTCTTCGCGATGGGCTCGCCATCGGGGCCGAGGCCGCGCTCGCGGGGATCGTTCTGAATGAGCAACGCCATGCCGGCGCCGATGATCAGCGCGAGCCCGCCAAGAACGAGATAAGCGTCTCGCCATCCCCAGATGCCGATCAGGAAAGCCGCCAATGGCGGCCCGACCAGCGCCCCGGCGCCGATACCGCTGGACGCGAGACCGGACGCGAAACCACGGCGTTTGATGAACCAGCGCTGTACTGCGCCCATCGACGGGACGTAGGAGAAACCCACGCCAAGACCGACGCCAAGGCTGTAAGCGGCGTAAACCATCGGCAGGCTCTGCGCGAAACTTGCCAGCGCCAATCCGGCTGCGATCAGGACGATTCCGATCAAGACGATGCGACGCGAGCCCCATCGGTCGGCCAGCGGGCCGCTCACCGCGCCAAGGGCGAAGTAAAGAAATCCGGCGAGCGAAAACACCAGCGAAACGGAACCGCGCGTCTCGCCGAAATCCCGTTGTAGCGATTCGATGAAAGCGCTGAACGAGTAGACGCAGCCGAAGCCGACGAAGGTGACGGCAAAGCCCGCGGCGACGACGAGCCAGCCGTAAAAAAGCCGGGGGTGTTGGACCGATGTAGAATGGTTGGGCACTGCTGTTTCTCCGCTTAGCCCTAACATCGGTACGGGTGCCGGCAACAGCCACCCGATTTACTTCGGCCGATAGCGTAGTGTCGGGTCATTCCCGGCGTGCGGACTAGCCGCCCGTTAACTGCCGGGCAGTGCTAAATCACGCTTGGTCTGGGAGGACAGGATGGATCTGACGCGACGCGCGCTGCTCGCTGCGGCGGCTGTGCTGCCTTTCTCTGGTGGGGCAAGCGCGCAAGAAGCGTGGCCCAATCGGCCGGTCCGCGTCATGGTGCCTTATCCGCCGGCCGGCGGCGCCGACACCACCGCGCGCATCATCTACGCCAGGCTCAGCGAGGATCTTGGGCGGCAGTTCGCCATTGAAAACCGCGGCGGCGCCGGCGGTACAATAGCCGAAGCCATCGTCGCCAAGGCCGATCCGGATGGCTACACGATCCTGCACGATGCTACGGCGTTCTCGATCAACGGATCGCTCTATGAGAATTTATCGTTCGACTACCGTAACAGCTTCGATCCGGTATTTCTGGTCGGGCTGGTGGCAAACATCCTGATCGCGACGCCGTCATTGCCGGTAAACACCGTCGCCGACGTTATTGCTTATGCCAAATCGTCGCCGGACGGCATCGACATGGCGTCTTCGGGCAACGGCACGCTGCAGCACCTGCTGCTTGAATTGTTCGCCCGCTCGGCGGGTATCAGGATCAATCAGGTGCCTTATCGCGGTGGCGGCGAGGCGATCAAAGACGTCATGGCGGGGCAGGTGAAGTTTGCCTTCTCCAACGGCTCGTCGGTATTCCTATTGGTGAAAGCAGGGCAGGTGAAAGCTATTGCGCAAACCGGCAAGGGTCGCTTGCCAACGCTGCCCGATATTCCGCCGATGTCGGATACCTTGCCGGGATTCGAAGGCTACGAGTGGAATGGCGTATTTGTTCCTCACGGCACGCCAGCTGGTATCGTCACGAAGCTCAATGCAGGCCTGAACGCGGCGCTGATTTCGCCGCAAGTCAGCGCGCGATTTGCCGAGCTCAATGTCGAGTCGCGGCAGAATACGCCGCAGGAATTCGGTGGCTATGTCGAAAGCCAGATGCAGCTCTGGAGCCGCATCGTAAAGGACGCGAATATCAAGCTGGGCTGAAGAGCATGATCCGGAAAAGTGGACTTCCGGTTTTCCGAAAAGATCATGCTCCAATGCGAAATCAGAGCACTTTGCCGGGATTGAGGATGCCTTTGGGGTCGAGCATGGCCTTGAGGCTGTGCATCAGCTCGAGCGCCACCGGATCCTTCACCGACGGCAGCAGGTCGCGTTTGACCACGCCGACGCCGTGCTCTGCCGAAATCGAGCCGCCGAACTTCTTGACCACGGCGAACACGGCCGCGTTTACGTCGTTCCATCGCTTCATGTATTCGGCCTTATCGGCGCCGACCGGCTGGGTGACGTTGTAATGGATGTTGCCGTCGCCGAGATGGCCGAACGGCAGCGGGCGGGCGCCGGGGATCAGCTTCACGACAGCTTCGTTCGCTTCCTTGATGAAGGCCGGCACCGCGGCGACCGGGACCGAGACGTCGTGCTTGATCGAGCCGCCGGCGTATTTCTGCACTTCGCCGAACAGTTCGCGGATGCGCCAATACATCTTGGCCTGCTCGATGCTGTCCGCGATGGTGGCGTCGAACACCAGCTGCTTCTCCATGCCTTCCGCGAGAATTTCCTCCATCACATCGCGCAAGCCTTCGCGCTGTTGCGACGAGAGCTCGATCAGTGCGTACCATTCATGCGGCGACGATAGCGGATCGCGAACGCCCTGGCCGTGCTCCAGCACCAGTTCGATGCCGCGCCGGGTCATGATCTCGAAGCTGGTGACGCCGCCCGCGGTGTGTTCGGTGGCGATGCCGAGCAGTTCCAGCGCCGCTTCCGGCGACTTGATGCCCACGAACGCGGTTTCGACCGAACGCGGGCGCGGCACCAGCCGCAGCACCGCCGCGGTGATGATGCCGAGCGTGCCTTCGGCGCCGATGAAAATATTTTTCAGGTCGTAGCCGGTGTTGTCTTTCTTCAGCTTGTTGAGATTGTTCATTACCCGGCCGTCGGCCAGTACCACTTCGATGCCAAGCACGTGCGAGCGCGCGATACCATGGGCGATGGCGGCGGTGCCGCCGGCATTGGTCGAGAGATTGCCACCGATCGTGCAGGTGCCTTCCGACGGCAGCAGCTGCGGATAGAGCCGGTCCACTTCCGCGGCCGCTTCGCGGGTGTGCTGCAAGGTGACGCCGGCTTCGCAGGTGATGGTGTTCGAGGTCGGATCGATTTCGCGAATACGGTCGAGCCGGTTCAGCGACAGCACGATTTCGTTGTGCAGCGGGATTTGTCCGCCGACCAGCCCGGTATTGCCGCCTTGCGGCACGATCGGCGTGCCGGTGTCATTGGCAAGCTTGGCGATCGCGGATACTTCGGCGACGTTCGCCGGCCGCAGCACCACGGGCGTGTGGCCCTGGAACATGTTGCGTTGCTCGATCAGATAGGGCGCCTGAATGTCCGGATCGGTGATGGCGTATTTCTCGCCGACGATCGCGGTAAAGCGCGCGAGCAAGGCAGGGTCCATTTTGGGTCTATCGAGCATCGGGGCACGTCCGCTGAAGCAGGATCTAGAGTTCCAGTTGGAGCATGATCTTTTCGGAAAAACCGGAAGTCCACCCCCGGATCAAGTCCGAGGACATGCTTTTCCGGATCATGTTCTAAGGAAAATGGCAGCCGGCCGCCGCAGGCGCAAGCTCGCTCTAGCGCGGCGCGGCAGCGCGCGCGAGCCGGTCGTTGATCGCCTCGCCAAGCCCTTCGTGTGGAATCGGCATGACCGCGATGGCTTGAGTATTCGCGCCATCGAGCGTGCGCAGATATGAGAACAGGTTGGCGGCCGCTTCGATCAAGTCGCCGCGCTCCGAAAGGTTAAGCGCGATCTTTGCGCTTGTGGCGCCGTCGAGAGGCGCGGGCCCAAAGGCCAGCAGCGCTTCGCCGGGCTCGACGCGCTGCGCTTCAAGCCGCAGCGGCGTGTGCGGCGCGTAATGGGATGCCGACATGCCGGGCGCCAGCGGCGCGTCGTCCTCGGTTGACGGTTCGACGGGCCCGGTGGCAAGCGGGCGGTTGAGGGCTTCCTCGATGGCCTCGCGCGGTATGCCGCCGGGCCGCAGCAGGGTCGGTTCATCGAGACAGGCAACGATGGTCGATTCAACGCCGACGGGCGTCGCGCCGCCATCGACAATAAGCTCGATACGGCCGCGCAGATCGGCGAGCACGTGTCCCGCGGTCGTCGGCGAAACATGGCCGGATCGGTTCGCCGACGGCGCGACGATCGGCTTGCCGAATGCGGCGAGAATCTTCTGCGCTACGTCGTGGCGGGGAACGCGCACGGCGATGCTGTTGAGACCGGCGGTCGCCAGCTCGGCGACCGGACAGTCCGTGGTCTTCGGCAGAACCAGCGTGAGCGGCCCCGGCCAGAACGCGTCCGCGAGCGTTGCGGCGTCGGCATTAAAGCGCGCCAGCGCTTTCGCGGCGGCCGCATTGGTCACGTGCGCAATGAGCGGATTGAACCTGGGCCGGCCCTTGGCGTCATAAATCCGCGCAATGGCGCGGGAGTTGGTCGCGTCGGCGCCGAGGCCGTAGACCGTCTCGGTCGGAAAGGCGACGAGGCCGCCAGCCTTAAGACAATGCACCGCATCGCCGACAGCTGCGGCATCGGCGCGCGATACGCGCGTGGTCAGGGGAACGGCGGTTTCGCCCTCGGTTTCGCCCTTCATGGCGCCGGCATCAGTGCCTAAATAACCTGTGCCCGCAAGGGCAAGCCACCGTGCTTGCAGGCCCGAAAGGCTGCTTGTATAAGCCGCGCCATAGTCGGAGCGTGGCTCAGCCTGGTAGAGCACCTCGTTCGGGACGAGGGGGTCGTAGGTTCAAATCCTATCGCTCCGACCAATATTTTCAGGCGCTTACGACGAGCAAGCCCTGCACCAGGTCAAACCCTGCGACAGATTGCGCGACAGAAACGGCACCGTCGTTAGCCTTCATTTGTCACGCACTCGCGCGGGCAGGAATGAGAAGCGCAGCACCAATCCCTTCACACGGGAGAGGTCGTAGGTTCAATCCCTACAGCGCCCACCATCCCAGTGTGTTGGTCTATCTCATTGTTACTCTTCCAGTAATGGGTAGTGGATAGATAAGGGTACTCCTCCTGCCTACACCTCTCAGGATCTCAGGGATTCTCAGCTGGCACAACTGTGGCACAGCGAGAGGAATCCGGGTGATATCTACTATCCGAAAGAGAGGCAACAAATACCAAGTCCAGATCAGACGCCTAGGCACTCGATCCCTAAACCGTTCATTCCATACCTTGAGTGATGCTAGATCCTGGGCAAGGCATATGGAGGTCCAAGTCGATCGACGAGACCTACCGCCTAATCCCAAGGCCCTAGAAAGAGTCACCCTTGGGCAATTGGTAGAGCGCTATCGTGCAACTGTCAGCATCCGCAAACGCACCAGCGAGGCTGAGAAGCTTGTTCTGGGTGCTTTCTTGCGCCATCCGATCTGTCGTCGCCCCATATCAGATATCTCTACCGCCGACTTTGCTGCCTACCGCGATGAACGGCTGAACGAAGTCAAACCTTCGTCCGTCAAGCGTTCCCGTCCCTATTCATCACCTTTATGAGATCGCGAAGGTCGAATGGGGACTGCCGATCCGAGATAATCCGGTCGCTGGCCTTCGAATCGATGGTGCAGACGAGAGCCGGACTCGTCGACTCCGAAACGATGAGCAAAGCAAGCTCTTCGACGCAGCGCAGGACTGTCGCAACCAACTAATGGCTCCTGTCATCAAGTTTGCACTAGCTACGGCTATGCGCAGAGGAGAGATTATCGCCGCTCGATGGGATCACATCGATCTGGCCGCGCGAACCTTGATCATCCCTCACACCAAGAATGGTCAGCCCCGGACCATCCCACTGTCGATAGAGGCAATCGACGTGTTGCGGCAACTGAAGCGCAACTTCGAGCGGGTGTTCCCTATAACCGGCAACGCACTTCGCCTGTCTTGGTCGCGCCTGGTGCGAAGGGCTGGCATATTGACATGGTCCGCGGCTATAGCGCAGTCGTTGAACAATATAGAGCTTCTTCTGGCTACGATATTAACGACGTGATGCGGGAGGCCAGAAAATACGTTCAGGAAAACCCGCTCTCCACCGAACGGAGGCTCATCCTCGCAAGTCCGACCGAATATTCGCATTGCTCCGACGTCATCCGTCTGAGGGAAGAGGAAAAGCGTCCCCTCGACTACCCGGACAACGAGCAAACGGACGCGATGCGAAAGAGGTTGGAGCTCTGGAACGAATTCTAGCCAAAAATCATCATATCGATTTAATGCTGACCGACGACCAGATTGAAAATCTGCTAAATCGGAATCAAAGCGACGATGACGAAGACGAAAAAGAACCCTTCTTCGAAGAAGAAAAAAGCAAGCCACAATTTTTGGAATTCTCACGCGTGCGCTTGCACCGCATCTTCAACAATGGCTCTTTCGAGGAAGGTGGTCGCTTTTATGGCGGCTGGTGGCAGCAGGTCCCAAGCGAATATCGCCGCTATGTCACGATAAACAATCAACCAACGCAGGAGTTCGATTACTCCAATCTGCACGCAGCTATGGTCTACGCAAAGGTCGGAGAATCACTCAAGAGTGACGCTTATCAGATCGATGGAATCGAACCGACTAAGCAGAATCGAAAGCTGATCAAAACAGCGTTTCTTGCGCTCCTTAATGCCCATAGAGATCAGCGCATCGCCTCACCCAAATCGGAGGCTTTGCCGGAAGGATGGTTCTGGAATGATTTGTTGAACGCAGTGATCGCCAAACATGAATCAGTTGCAAAGTTCTTTCGTGCAGGTGTTGGATTGCACCTCCAACGGATCGACTCCGACATTGCCGAAACAGTGATGCTTCGAATGATGGAGCGAAACCGCCTAGTGTTACCGATCCACGACAGCTTTATTTCCTATCATGGTTCGACAATGGACATCTTAAAGGAGGAGATGCGGCGGGCCTACGTCGAACAAATGAAAGCGACCATCGGTATAGATGTCGAACCTTCATTCGTCGATGAATTCCTCGGGTGGGATGGTGCTGCCGGCAGGGAGCGGCTCAATCGTTGGGAAGTTCTCGAGAGTTTTGAACTGGAACCGGGGCACGAGGGGTATAGTCGCCGGACGCAGGAGTTCTTTGATAGCCGTGACGCTAAATGGAATGAGCGTTTTGGATGGAAGGCTATTTTCGGGAAGGAAAGTTTGGATCTCGAATCCTAACAAGGTCGAACGATAATCCAAAATCGCACCAAAGCTAGGCTTTGGCCTGCCCCCGGTTTGGAAGACGCCCGCTTAAACTAATCCGGCCTGCCGCTCGAACTCCATGGGGCTCACGTAGCCGATTAGGGAACTGCGGCTATTTATTTTCTAGCAGTCTTTTAAATATTATCGTGCGGCGAACCCAACGAAGTGCCCGCCGCTCATGTGAATTTCCATTATGTGCTATTAGCTCAATGCCAGATGATCCAAAACACCATCACTGTAAAGCGCCGAGGTCGAACGCATAATCTGAGCCCGCTAGATTCTTCCGGCTACTTCCAAGGCAGTCTGCCGACACTCTCTAACATCCGTTTCAACCACAGTAAGAACCGGAACTGAGGTTGTCGTTCCCTCAACCTCAAGTTCGTTGAATTTCCGGGCTTGGGGCAAAACAGAACCCTCGAGGCTGCCGATGAAATCGTTGTACTTGCGAACCGAACCGGTCAACGCCTTCCCGAGCCCACTCACATGCTCCGCCATAGTCGAGAGTCGCCGATAGAGGTCCCGCCCCAGATCGTGCACGAGTTTGGTATTCTCGGCGGTTTTCTCCTGTCGCCAGCCATAGGCAACCGCCTTTGCGAGCGCGATCAGCGTTGCTGGTGTTGCGATCAGGACTCTTGCCGCCGTCTTCTGGTTTCCAGTAGAGGATTTTGAGTAGCCGTTGGCGCATCATGCGGTAGTTCTCGCGCGTGAAGTGCAGCCGCTCTTCGATTTTGGTGCGGTCGGCTTCTTGCAACGCCCGGCGCTCAACTTTGAATGCGAGCTTGACGATGTATTTGCGAGAGAAGGTGCGGTTGAATTGCTTTTCGAACTGGCCTTGCAAATCAACAACGCTGACGAGGGGATCTTTGGTGCGGGCGTCGCGGATTTCGCGGCGGATTTTGTGGTCAAGTTCGGGTGACAATGCTCATGACATCAATTGTAACCTATGGTAAGTATGCCATGCTGACATTAGAGAGTGGTGCGATGCGCTCCGTGCTTTACGGTCACGACGTGGCAGGGAACGTTTTCGGGAAATGTAATTCAGACGAATTACACGTACGACTATCCTGATTGGAGTACCGGCAATATGACGCCGGTTACGGGAAGTGACGTGTTCACTAAACTTCCCTAGCGGCTTTTGCTTCAACCTCCTTCACACCCACATCTCTGCGTGCTTCGCCAATTGTAGGCTGGCTTGGATGCTTTGGTGAAGCTCGTTGAGGCCGTGCTCAACCAAAGGCCCCCTTTTCCCTGAGATGCATGAATTCCCAGAAGTCTGGATGGCGCTTCATGTGCGTATGATATGGCTGTTCCGCGTGGTGCTGAATGCAAAGTATCGCAATGTTACTATCCCGATTGTCATATTGAATTCCATTCTTGTGGTGCGCGTGCAAGAATTTCTTGTGGCCAGATAGATTAATTGCACAAGCCTCACACCGAAAGTTGCGCATTCTTTTGATGCCCTCGGCGATTTTTCGAAAGTCTGGGGTGTAATCGTTTTTGGGAGACGTAGCTTCCGTGTGTTGGGGCATCTCAAGAATAAACGTTTTCGGGTAGATCAAAAAATATCTCGTCAGCGTGAATGCGCTAACAAACTTAGCTCTTTGCTCCTTTTGCTGCCGATGCAGACTAAAGTTATCCAATTCAATTTCCCCAAGCAAAATTGGCAGACGCTTAACCGCTGATCACTCAGCTGATAGCGATTATTTCGCATGAGATTGATTTGGAACTCTCCGGTATCTCGGGTCGCTACGACGTACCGCGCATACCTCTAGCGAGAGTCAATGCCGTCGAGAAGTAGCCTTCCACCGACTTGGGAGCCTGATGTGATAGACGCGCGACGCTGCGATGGTGCTTTTGGATTTGCTAGCGAGGAAGACAAGGCTTACGCGATCAATACCGTTGAGACGGTCGCTTGGCTGGCTGGCCGTCCAGACTATTTCGACGAATTAGGTGAAGCTGGCAAAGACCATGATCTATTCGGAT
>Ga0302325_10019317_pt1 | contig 14336 bp, 15 predicted proteins | sample Palsa_T0_2_FD_201948 | JGI IMG/M metagenome (GOLD analysis project Ga0302325, IMG submission 201948) | Peat permafrost microbial communities from Stordalen Mire near Abisko, Sweden - Palsa_T0_2 | ecosystem: Environmental > Terrestrial > Soil > Palsa > Peat permafrost | place: Sweden: Abisko... | reverse complement strand
ACCGCAAGGCCCCGCGATAGTAAGGTCTCACTTTGGCTCGTACGCGAACTCGACAGTCGGTCATGATGCGGCCCCTCTTATCTTGGCTGGCAGTATTCGAGATCGTCATTACTGGACACCAAGGTATTTTCGGCGGGTCTCTCCAGATACAGCACGAACTGGTGATTTCCCGCCAACACATGCGCGCGAATTGAGAGGCGCTGTTCGTACCTGAATATCTTCACGGCTTTTCCATCGATGAGTGCGACTCCGGACGCGCCGGGACTGGCAAAGTGAAACGCCAGGAGTGGATGGGCTGAGTTGCTCGGAATCTCCTGTTTCGCGCTCATGCAATAGGCGTGCACGCCGGCGGAGAGTGATTGGCCGGCGGAGCCGCTAGCCGCCAGATTGCGGGCAAACCCTCGAATAGGGGATTCCTCTTCGCCGGGATAACGAACCTGAGCCAGAGCGTTCTGCGCCTGCTCTTGCAACAAAAGCGAAACCGGAAACAATGCCGGGAATCTCCCGCTGTGCGCAACTACAAACACACATAGCCAAAAGAGCGCCGCGGATAACATACCGCCCAAACACAGAAGAGTCGGATTGAGCGATGGTTCGGCCAGCAGCTGAAACGAACGTTGGCCGTTGACGAGCTGCGCCGCCGCGACCCTCGTGGTTGGCGGGTTACCGTATTCGCGGGGCAGCGATATGGCGAGATCCCACAATAAATCCAGCCAAAGACGAAGACGGGCAAGAAATCCTTTTTCAATACGGGCGCGATCGCGGACCAGGCGCAGCGCTTCGTCGCCGTATGTCCGGCGGAAATGCTCCGGATAAAGCTTCAGCAAAAACTGGTATAGCTTTTCAGACATCTGCCCCTCGCAAAATACGTTTTGACCGTGCAACCCGGAGAGTCTGGGCGAGCCCCGCCACCTCCGATCGAACCAGCTTGAGACCTGCGGACGTCAGGCGGTAATATCGACGGCGCTCTGCACTGTCCTCCGGGCCGGAGCTATTGTCAAGTTCCTCGATAAGACTCGCTTCCAGCAGTGTGCGGAGCGAGCCGTACAAGGTCCCCGGTCCCAGCCGCACACGTCCCCGCGTCTGCTGTTCCACTTGCCGCATGATGGCGTAACCATGAAGATCTTCATCGGCTAAGGCCAGAAGGATGTTAAAGGCCGCCGAGGGCAATGGATCCAGCTTTCGTTTAGGCATAACGAAGAACGATATATCGATAAACGATTATGCAGCCACTTTGTTCCCTTGTCAAGCCGAATTGGTAGAGCGTTTCAACAAAGCATTTCGGCTGGATCTTGTCACTACGGGCGCGCTTGTATTGCTAGGCCTTGATTTCTTCGCAGCCTGCGACGACTTTGTTGTGGGGCAGGATGGCATCCTGCGGCCGATTGGCAATCGGCCTTCCAGAGCCTCTATAAGCATGCGAAGGGCGGCGATTGCCAATCGCCGCGCAGGATGCCATCCTGCCCCACAACACAGGCTGTACCTTTGGGCCTGGCTGGGCTAAAAATTCACCGCGTATTGCGGTAGACCTTGCCTGCCTTCATCACGAATCGCACGCGGCGAACGGCGGTGATATCCGCCAAAGGATCGCCATCTACGGCGACCAGATCGGCTTGGAATCCGGGTGCTACTGTTCCTATTTCCTTACCCAGACCTAAAGACTCGGCCGACATCGATGTCGCGCTGACGATCGCGTCCATGGGCTTTTCGCCGGCGTCCTTTACGCGATAAATGAATTCTTCGGCGTTGCGGCCGTGCGACCCGGCCACGGCATCGGTCCCGAAGATCAGCTTCACGTGGCGCGCGCGGGCACGGCGGATCACGTCCTGGGTGGGCGCCAACCCTTTTTCGAGTGTCTGCAGCGCTTCCTCGGTGAAGGTGTAGCTGGCGCGGTTTTCGAGATAGTTATGCAGTACGAGAAGATTCGGATCGAAGTAACTGCCATGCTGCACCATCAGGTCCAGCGTTTCGTCTTTGACGAACGTGCCGTGCTCGATTGAAGTGCAGCCGGCCAGCACCGCGGCGCGCGCGCCGGCATCGCCGATGGCATGCACCACCGACCGCAATCCCACCGCTTTGGCTTCGCCGCATACGGCTTGGATCTGCTCGTCGGTCATGCTCTGGGCGCCGCCCGCTCCGAGGCCGGTGGTGGCGAAGAGCTTGATCAGATCGGCGCCGTCGGTCTTGTTTTTGCGGACGATGTCGCGCAGTTCGTCCACAGTCCACTGGTGCGGCTCTTGTCCGCGGCCGCCGCCGCGCGCTCCCTGAATCTGGATTAGCGACGTGAGTACGCGCGGTCCCGGCAGCACGCCTTCGTTGATACGGTCGCGCACCGGCCCGTCGATGGTGGCGCCGACGCTTTGTACGGTGGTGAAGCCGCCCTGCAGAGTCATCCAGGCGTCGGCTTCGGTATAGAGCGCGCCGTCATCGAGCCTGCTGCTGCTGGCGACCGACTTATGGTTGGCGTCCATGTGCCAGTTGAGATGGATGTGCGCGTCGATCCAGCCGGGAGTTACCGTCATTCCGCTCAGGTCGTAGTCGGCTTTGAGGTTGCCGGGCGCGACGGATTGAATGCGTCCGCCTTCGATGACGATCTGCTGGTTCCTGAGAACGCCGCCTTTGCCGTCGAGGATGGCGCTGGTTTGGATCACGATGCGGTCTTGCGCCGTGGCGGCGAATGCGAGGACCAGTATCCAGATGAAGCGCGCCGGCTGAAAGCCGGCTGCAGCCAAGACTCGCTGCCCCACAAAGATCTTCAAAGTTAGACCGCCCCTTCCCGCTCATTGTATACGAGGCTGTACAATGGCAGGCGATATGGAATTATTCACGTGGGACAACATGCCCAAAGAAGAGCTCAACGAGCTCATCGGGCGCAAGATTATTTCCGGCGAAAAGGCCATGGTAGCGCAGGTCTTTATCGCCAAGGGCGGGGTAGTGCCTGAACACCATCACGAGGCCGAGCAGATTACTTACATTATGGAAGGCGCGCTGCAATTCCATATTGAGGGCAAAGATGTAGTCGTGGGCAAGGGCCAGGTGCTGCTCATTCCGTCGAATGTGCCGCACAGCGCGATGGCGCTCGAGGACACGCTCGACCTGGACATTTTCAGCCCGATCCGCCACGACTGGCTGAACAAGACCGACGATTACCTCCGCCGGAAATAAGCCATGGACCTTGGATTGAAAGACCGCGTCGCCATCGTGGCAGCTTCAAGTACCGGGTTGGGCAAGGCGGTGGCGATGGGTTTGGCGCGCGAGGGCGCGAAGGTAGCGTTGTGCGCGCGCAGCGAAAGCGTCTTGAACGCGACGGCTGAAGAGATCCACCGCGAAACCGGCGTGGAGACGCTGGCGAGAGCGCTGGACGTCACCGATCACAGCCAGGTAGCCGGCTTCGTGGCGGAGACCAACCAACGCTTCGGACGCGTGGATATCTGCGTGGCGAATGCCGGGGGTCCGCCGTCGAAAAGTTTCGCCGAGACCACGGTGGAAGATTGGCACGCAGCGGCGAATCTGAATTTGATGAGCACCGTCTACCTGGCCAAAGAGACGCTGCCGCTGATGCAGGCGCGCCGTTGGGGGCGGTTTATCGCGATCACGTCGGTGACGGTGAAGCAGCCGGTGGACGGGCTGATTCTTTCCAACTCGGTTCGCGCCGGCGTGAGCGGGCTGATCAAGACGCTCTCCAACGAATACGGGCCGTATAACGTGCTGGTGAACAACGTGTGTCCCGGATTTACCGCCACGGCGCGCTTGATGGATCTATCCCAGAAACTGGCCGACAAGCAGGGAGTCTCCGCGAGCGAAATTGAGGAACGATGGGCCAGGCAGGCGCCGCTGGGCCGCGTAGGGCAGCCGGAAGAATTTGCCAACGTGGTGGTATTTCTGGCTTCGGAGCGGGCGAGCTATGTGACTGGGGTATCGATCGCGGTGGATGGGGGGATTGTGAAGGGTTTGTATTAGGGTCTTGTTCTTTCGTGATTTCTTGCGAAGGTAGCTCCTGGCCGCCACTGTCGGGGAGCAGTTGCCAAGAGCTTGTTCGTTAGCGGGACTTGATTGAGACTGCCGCTGCATGCCGACGTCGCCGCCAGTTCCCGGCACAGCATGCAAATTATGCCAGTTGTCAGGGCAAGCTAAAGCATGCCCCACCTCATCGGCTCCCCAACAGAAACATCAGCACCCCGAACGCGCCAATCGCAATCCCGCCGATGCGGTTCATCCAAAGCATCGCTTTGTCGTCAAACCGGTCGCGAAAATGATTCGTGACTCCGGTCAAGATCAGCCACCAGATCATCGATCCTATAAAGATCCCTCCGACCATAATCAGCGTCAGCCACGCCGCGCGGTGCTCGCTCAGGCCCAGTACAGCCAGCACCGCCAGAAACGATAGAACCGTGGTTGGGTTAGTGAGATTCAGCAGGAAAGTGGTGACGAAGTCGGAATGATTCGCGCTGCTCTTGCTATGCTTCGACAAGGAATCGGGCCTTTTGCGGTAATACCAGATGCCCAGCAGTACCAGCAGAATTCCACCGAATAACCGCAATTTCGATTGCTCCCGAATCAGAAAACTAATCACGATGCTGATACTGAAACCGGCAATCGAGCCGTAAAAGGTATCGGCGGCAGCCGCGCCCATGCCTGACACGATGCCAGCCCACCAACCTTTGGTGATGGTGCGCGATACGCACAGTACGTTGACCGGGCCGACCGGGGCGGAAATGGCGAAACCAGCTGCAAGGCCTCTAAGAAACAGTTCGATTGCGTGCATTGGGGCTTGGCTACGCGCTTTCTCGATAGTGCATAATCCAGAATAGAATGCCGGTGGCGCCGGATTATTGGTTTTCCCGATTCCTGTTTCAGCGCGGGCTGGGATTAGTCTATTTAATCGCATTTCTGGTGGCGCTGAATCAGTTCCGGCCGCTGCTCGGGGAACACGGGCTGTTGCCGGTTCCCAACTTTGTGAAGCAGGTCGCATTCGCCGATTCGCCCAGCCTCTTTTATTTATGGCCCAAAGACATCGCCTTCATGGCGGCCGCTTGGATCGGCGTGGCGCTCTCTTGCCTGGCAGTCGCGGGAGTCTCCGAGCGCTTCGGCCTGGGAGTTTCGATGGCGGTTTGGGCATTGCTGTGGGCTCTCTATATATCGTTCGTGAACGTTGGGCAGGTTTTCTACGGATACGGTTGGGAGACCATGCTGCTCGAAGCGGGCTTCTGCGCGATTTTCCTGGGCAACGGCGCCACGATGCCCAATATGATTCCGCTATGGATCCTGCGCTGGATGGAGTTCCGCGTCATGTTTGGCGCGGGCCTGATCAAGCTGCGCGGCGACCAGTGCTGGCGCGATTTGACTTGCCTTGATTACCACTATGAGACGCAGCCCATTCCGAATCCGCTGAGTTGGTATTTTAATGCGCTGCCGAAGTGGATGCTGCACAGCGGCGTGGCATTCAACCATTTCATCGAAATCGTGGTTCCGTTCGGCTATTTTCTGCCGCAGCCGGTTGCCACCATCGCCGGCGCGTTGACCATTCTGTTTCAGTTAATTCTCATGTTGAGCGGGAACCTTTCTTTCTTGAACCTGCTCACCATCGTACTGGCGGTTCCGATGCTCGATGGACGGCTGCTGGCAAGGTTGTTGCCCCTTCAGACGCCTGTGCTGCAGGAAGCGGGCCGCTGGCATTACTACGCCGTCCTGGGATACGCGGCGGTGGTGGCGCTGCTGAGCATCCGTCCGGCCATCAACCTGATCTCGCCGCGGCAGATGATGAACGCGAGTTTTGAGCCGCTGCATTTAGTGAATACTTACGGCGCGTTCGGCAGCGTCGGCCGGACCCGGGACGAGGTGATTGTGGAAGGCAGCGGCGATCCGGCCATGCTCGACGGCTCCTGGCGCGCGTACGAATTCAAAGGGAAGCCCGGCGACCCGTTCCGCATGCCGCCGCAGATTGCGCCTTACCAGTTGCGGATCGATTGGCAAATGTGGTTCGCGGCCATGTCGCGTTATCAGGACGAACCGTGGTTCGTGAACTTCGTGGCCAAGCTGCTGCAAGGCGACGGCGCGGTGCTTTCGCTGTTGCGCGTGAATCCGTTTCCAAACACACCGCCGGTCTACATCCGCGCGCAACTATACCGCTATCGCTTCAGCACGGCCGATGAGCGCCGGAAAACCGGCGCCTGGTGGCAGAGGGAATTGACCGGCAGATGGTTCCCGCCGGTATCGCTCGATACTCCTGGTTTCCGCCAGATTCTGCAAGATCAGGGCTGGCTGCCGCCGCCTCCGTGACCCGGCCAAGGGCGCGCAGCCTGTAATATTAGAGAAGAATAGGGCTTGACAAGGGCTCCGGGCCGTTTAAAATAAACTTCATCAACAGCGTTGTATATGTCGACCGCTTGCGATCATACCCGTACCGAGATTATTGCCCGACGCGATGGCGTCGATTATCTGGAATGTCTGGACTGTCGTCAGATATTTGAAGCCGAAGACCTGGAGCCAGTGAAAGTGGAGGACGAAGAAGAGTAGCGCCTGCGCGCCTGGCCAAGCTAAGTACGCCCCGCCTATCAGGTCTTCTCACGGCATTGGCCTTTCGACATCCGGAGTATTGGAAGCGATGAGCCATTGACGAGTGGTACTTCGATGCGTTCCGTTACCTGATAACCCCTTGCCCGATAGAGGTGTTCTCCGGTTAACGTCGCTCCCAATTCGTAGCTCCGGAAGCCTGCTTCGAATGCGGCAGCTTCGCAGGCCGCAAGAATCCGGCTGCCGAGGCCCCGCCGCGCCCAATCCGGATGCACAAAGAAAGCGCGAATCCTCGCGGCATCCTGAGACGGGTCGAGCAGACCGTCTTCGCGGCCGGTTCTATGGTCGCTGCCAAAGAGCGTCCGGCGCTTGCTCCATCCACCGCAGGCGACAATAGCGCTCGTGGCATCACCTATCGCCGCTTCCAGCACGAAGTAGGTTCCGTCGGCGATCAACTGGCTGTCGACGCCGAAAACGGTTCCTAGCGCGCCTTCGATTTGAGCCGGAGAGTAATCGTGCTTTTGCAGTTCGCTGACGGATTGCCGGATGAGGGTTTCGAGTGCGGGGATGTCGGAGGGAATCGCGCGGCGAATGTGAAACTGGGACATGCTTGAGCTTGCCCTGGGAACTGGCATAATTGGATCTTACCCCTCATGCATGATCTCTCCCATTTTCGCGCCAACTTCGACCAGATTGCGCAGCGTCTGGCCACTCGCGGCGCCGTGGCCGGCCTCGAAACCTTCCGCGAGCTCGACCGCAAGCGCCGCGCCGCCCTTACCGAAACCGAAGCGCTGAAATCGCGCGTGAATGCCGATTCCATGGAGATCGGCAAACTCAAGCGCGAAGGCGTCGACACCAGCGGACGCCAGGAGAGCGTGCGCGCCATGAAGTTGCAGATCGCGGCGCTGGACGAGCAGGTGAAGGCTCTCGACGAGCAGTTTTACGAGCTGCTGGCCGGCATTCCCAATACGCCGCACGAATCCGTACCGGTTGGAAAGAGCGCTGACGACAACGTGGAAGTACGCCGCGACGGCCAGCCGCGGGCCTTCGACTTCGAGCCGAAAGCCCATTGGGACCTGGGCGCGGAACTCGGCATTCTCGATCTCGAGCGCGCCGCCAAGATCACCGGCGCACGCTTCGCGCTGTATTGGGACATGGGGGCGAAGCTGGAGCGCGCGCTGATCAATTTCATGCTGGACGTGCATACGCGCGAGCATGGATACACCGAGGTGCTGCCGCCTTTCATGGTGAATTCCGCCAGCCTCTTCGGCACCGGCCAGTTGCCCAAGTTCAAAGAGGACCTTTTCAAATGCGAGGGCCACGACTTCTGGCTGATCCCGACTGCCGAGGTCCCCGTCACGAATATTTACCGCGACGAAACGCTGGATGGCGATACGCTGCCCATCCGCTTGTGCGCCTACACGCCTTGTTTCCGCAGCGAAGCCGGGTCTTACGGCCGCGATGTGCGGGGCATTATCCGCGTGCACCAGTTCCAGAAGGTGGAACTGGTGAAATTCGTACGTCCCGAACAGAGCTACGAGGAGTTGGAGAAGCTCACGGCCGACGCCGAGGATATCCTGCGGCGCCTGGGGCTGCCGTTTCGCACCATGGCGCTTTCCACCGGCGATCTGGGGTTCAGTTCGGCCAAGACGTACGATATCGAAGTCTGGCTGCCGGGGCAGAACGGGTTTAAGGAGATTTCGTCCTGCTCGAACTTCGAGGCGTTTCAGGCACGCCGCGCCAACATACGCTTCCGCGGGGGAAAAAAGCAGGAGTACGTGCACACGCTCAACGGAAGCGGACTGGCCGTGGGGCGAACCTGGGTGGCGATTGTGGAGAATTACCAGCAGAAGGATGGCAGCGTCATCGTTCCAGAAGCGCTGCGCCCGTATTTGAACGAGGAGGTCATCCGCAAGTAGGACAGGCCTCCTGGCCTGTCTTCCGGGTTGTAAGAAAAGAGCGCGCCGCCACTCTAATCCAATTACGTGACTCACGGGGACCGGGAAAGGCTCTTTCTGGAGCTGTTTCACCAAAACAAGGCCAGCATCCAGCGGCTGTGCTGGGGCTATCTGGATTCGCCGCAGGACGCGGAGGATCTTTTCCAGGAGATCATGGCTAACGTGTGGAACAGCCTGCCCTCGTTTCGCGGAGAAGCGAAAATCAGCACCTGGGTCTACCGCATCGCCGTGAACACGGCGCTGGTGCATCGCAAGAAATGGAAACGCGGCGAAGAGCTGACGGATATCGCCGACGCGCGTCCCGGCGCCCAGCAGGATTTGGAACGGCGCGAGCGGCTGGCGCTGCTGCGCAAGGCGATTGCGGCCCTGGCCGCGCAGGATCGCCTGATCGTCACGCTGCTGCTCGAAGGATTGAGTTACAAAGAAATGGCGGAGATCACCGGACTGACGGTGAATCACGTGGGGGTCAAGATTTCCCGCATCAAGCAGGCGCTGGAACAGAATATGCTGGAGGCTGCCAATGGCTGCGATTGAAGATCTTCAGAAACTGTGGCAGGGCCAGCCCACGGCGCTCGCGGAACCGAACGAGACAGCGCGCGCGGCGGAACTGACGGAAGCCTTCCGGCGCTACGGCCGGCGGCTGAATTATTTCAACATGGTGCGGCTGGGGGCGGTGTTGGTGCAGATTGCGGCGGTGTTGCACAAGGCTTACGGGAATCCCTTAACCTTTTGCGGGCTTGTGTTGCTGGTGATGGGCGAATCGGTGTATCTTTTTTCGGATTGGCGGAATCAGCTTGGCATTGCCAGGCTCAACTTCACGGAACCCTCGCTCGACTTTGTGCGGAACACAATCCAGCGTCTTTACGCTCAACGCGACCCCATGCGGCAACATTTCTGGATGCTGGTGGTGACGTTGGCGGGTGGGCTGAATCTATTATTTTTGGCCAAGGATCACGGGCTGACGCTATCGCAAAGGATAGGCTCGCACCTGACTGCCACCGCCGCGCCATTTGCATTGTATGTTTTTGGTTTGAAAGCACGGGGTAAGCGCTGGAATTATGAGTGCCTGCCCCTGGTGGAGCGGCTGCGCGAAATCGAACGCGCCCTGCAGGAAAGTGAAATATGAATACCACGCTAATCGGCCACTTGATCGGCCTGCGCTATAAGCTGATGTGGGCCAAGACGCGCTCGCGCAATGGAAAGATCGCGCTGTTCTTCACCGGCTACATCCTGCTGATCCTGGTGGGCGCGCTGCTCGGCGCCGGAGGCATCGGCGCGGGCATGGCCGCGGTGAAGATGGGCAAGCAGGGAATGGTGGCGAAGGCGGTGCTCACCAGCATCTATGGCGGCGCCGTGATGTGGACGCTGCTGCTGGGTTTCGGCATGAACGCGGTGTTCTCCGAAACGGAACTGCGGCGCTATCCGCTGGTAGCGCGCGAACGGCGCCTGGTGCGGTTCTTCATCGGCATCGTGGACCCGTTCTGGCTGCTGATCCTGCTGGTGGATCTCGGTTTGGTGGTAGGGCTCTACTTGATGAGCGATACCTCGGTTGGCTTGGGGTTGATCGCGGTCTTGCTGTTGCTGGCATCGAACTACGCGGTGGCGCGCGCGGTAGGCATGTACATCGATCGATTAGCCGAGACCAAGGCGGGCCCATCCATATTGTTGCTGCTGGTGATGGCGATCGCTCTACTTCCTCAATTGGCAATGCCGGCTCTTAAGCGAAACCCGGAGGCGCTGGCGCCCATCCTGGCAGGGTTGCGGTACACTCCTCCGTTTGCTGCAGCCGATGCGATTACCAGCTCAGGCGCGGCGGCATGGCAAGGCATCCTGGTGATCGCCTGCTGGCTGGTGGTGTTTCTGGCAGCCGCTGCCTGGCTCGAAAAGCACCCTTACCAGCAGCGCGTGGCGCAATCGAAAGCCATCGGCTGGAATAGCCCTTACGAGCGGGCTGGGGCTCTGTTTGGACCCGCGTATGGCGTCCTGGTGGGCAACTGGCTGCGATACTACACGCGCAATCAGCGGTTCCGCGCCATGTACTTTCTCAGCCTGCCGCTGGCCGCGTTCCTGGCTTATCGAATTGGGAGTATGAGAGGCCAGAACGAGTGGTTCCTGGGCGCCCTGGGGGCCATGCCCGTATTGGCCTACATGGGAACTTCGCGCTTCACCGTGAACCAGTTCGGCTATGTGGGCGGTGGCTTCCGGCGGTTCTTCCTGCTGCCCACCGACCCGGGCGCGTGCCTGCGCGCGGCCAGTTACGCGTCGCTGCTGCTGGGGGCCGGGATGCTTCCCTTGGGATTGATCGTGTTTATCGCCGTCGCGCCAGACGGAGCCGATCCGCGCAAGATTGTCATGCTGGCGGGCAGCGCCGTTACTGGCCTGTTCCTGTTTAACGGCCTTGGCATCTGGTCGACGCTGTTTGGGGCGCGCAAGGGAAATTACGTGAGTGCTTTGGGCAACGATTTATCGCTGGCTGGGAATGTCATTCTCATAGGCTGCATGCTGGGCGGCCTATTCCTCCCCATGGTTCTCAAAAAGTTGGCGCCCGCGCTAATCTCTCCCGAAAACTGGTGGGCCGTGCTGCCGCCGTTGGCTGCTGCTATGACATTCTATTTCGTTTCGCTGAACCTGGGTGCGCCCATGGTGCACCGGCGGCGTGAACCGCTGATGGCCCTACTCGAAGGAAAGAGCTAATGAATTCTCCCACAGACGCAATTCGCATCACCAAACTGGTCAAGCAATATGGCAATGTGACCGCGGTGGACAACCTTTCGCTGCGCGTTCCGGCCGGCATCATGTACGGGTTTCTGGGCCCGAACGGTTCCGGCAAGAGCACTACGATCGGCTGCCTTACCGGACTGCTCGATCCGACCGCCGGCGAGATCGAAATTCTGGGAGAGCGCTTCGGTTCGGAAGCCTCAGCGCTCAAGCGCCGCATGGGCGTGATGCCGGAAACGTTGGGCCTCTTCGAGCCGCTCTACGCCCACGAATTCCTGGCCTTTGTGGCGCGCATGTATGGCCTCGATGAAGCCACCACCCAAAGCCGCGTCTCCGAGCTGCTGGCCGCGCTCGAGCTCACCGATACGTCGAAGCCGCTCTCCGCCTACAGCACCGGCATGCGCAAGCGCGTGGCCTTCGCAGCGGCTGTGATCCATTCGCCGGAAGTGCTGTTCCTCGATGAGCCCTTCGAGAGCATCGACCCCGGCGGCGTAGCCTTGATGAAGCAATGGCTGCGCCGTTTCACCGAGCACGGCCGCACCGTATTCATCACCTCGCATGTGCTCGATACGGTGGAGCGGCTGTGCCAGCAAGTGGCCGTCATCACCAAGCCCGGCAAGCTGGTGTGGGAGGGCGATATCACGGCGCTGGCCGGCGACGGCGTCATCGAATATGCCGGCCAGAAGTTCGACGCCTTGGAGCCGCTCTTCCTGCAATTGACGGGTGAGAAATCCGCCGATTTGAAGTGGCTGTAAACGTGCTTCGCAGCATTGGCAATCCGAAGAGCGTTACGTTCTGTCGTAAGGATAATCTCACCGCGGCGCAATGGAGTCAAGAAACCCGCCGCTCTTACTGACGGATCAGGGGCGGTCCTTTCTTGCGCTTCAACAAACGTTCGGTGAGCGACTGATGCGTGGGCGAGAACTGGGCCGCGGCCGCGCGCAGGTAAGGACGGAATTCGCGCGTCCAATACGCCAGATACCCGGCCTCGCGAATCTCCTCCAGGGTATCGCGGTAATGATCGAGCAACCCTTCCGCGAAGAACTGCCCGGTCCGCAGGGTTGCCGTGCGCGCGCAGCGCGAGAGCCATATCAGGTTAGACGGCAAGGCACGTACCGTTGAAAGCGCCATTAGGGACGAGAGTTCAAGAACCGTTCGGCGCTGCCCGGCGGCTTCGTCTTTCAAGCTCTCCCACTCTTCCCGAAGCAGGGCGGGCGAAGGAAAACTGCGCGGCGGTATGGATTGCGCCGATGTCTTCAAAGCGCTCCACTCTTTGCGCAAGCCGGGAACGTCGAGCGGCGGAAAACGGATCGAAGTAGCCAGCTGCCCGGCGGTCCGCTCCAGCCCGTCGAGAATCTGGTCGACGTTTTCGAAGCTCGTGTTGCGGTCCAGCAGGCCTTCGTCTTTCAGGCTCGAGGAGATCTCTTCGATAAGCTGGCGCCCGGCGCCGGAAATATCCGCCAGCGCGGCTAATACCCAGACCGGGGAAGCGTGAAAGGCAACCATGCCGGCAAGATCGATACCATCGCCGAGGGTCCTTTTCAGCAGAAAGTTTTCGGCCAGCTTGCCCTCGGCCGGGTAGACGCCGTCCACCTGTCCCACCTGTTCCACCAAGAATCGCAGGGTGCTTTCGACCATGGTCTGGTAGAGTTTCGTCCGCCGCACGCCTTTAGGCAGCGTGACATTGCCGATTTCGCGGACTAGCCCGGCGGAGAGCGCGGACGCCGACCGCAATACACGCTCGGGCAGGGAGAGCAAGTATGGGCCGAGAGGACTCATCCAGAATGATGATAACGCCGCGCCATTTGCAAGGTGGGGCGGACCCCCTGGTCCGCGCGGGTCCCCCTGGAACCGCGCTTCGCCCGGCAAAATAAGCTTCGTGTGTGTAACGGAGGGCCGACCGGTGGGGCGGCCGCGGACCAGGGGGTCCGCCCCACTTTTAGCGCCGCGCTACTTCCTGTTCCAGGCTTCGGCCTGCACGGATGGCGTGGCGCGGCCCAGGTCCTTTGCGCGATAGGTGGCAGTCACGGTGCGGTGTTCGCCCGGTAATAGCGCAAAGTAGTTGTCCTCCCACAAGACCGGCAGGACTTCCTCGCCATCCGGGCCCTTAGTCAGCTTCAGGCGTACGCCAAACGCCAGCGCCGGGCTCTGGTTCTCGATGAACACGGTCGTTATCCGGTCCATCCCTTGTTGGCTTGTCTCCGAATTCACCTTCAACGTCACCGGCGGCAGCGAATTGAGCGCCGTATAATCGGCGAATGTCTTAGTGGGCGTGTAATACCACGTGGACTTATCCCAATCGAGCGTCTCCGGGGAGGTGGAGAGCCAGTACAAATTGCGGCTCATCGCCGAGCCCGTACTATCGGAAAGCGACAGACTCACGAAGTAAGTCACGCTCAATCCGGTAAGTTCAGGCAGAGCCAGAACGCGCGTTGCGCTATCTTCGGCGATATCGGCGATAACGTCGCGGGCAAACTTTTCGGTCATGTCGAGGTTATAGACAGCCGCGTGCACCTTCACTCCCGGAAACGTCTTGTAGTAGGAATTGACGACCACGATGCTGCCATCGTCGTAGGAGTATTGCACGTGCAGCGGCTCGTTAGCCTTTTTGGCGCCGAAGTAAGATCCGCCGGGGCGCAGATACCAATCGTATAAGTGCCAGATCATACTGGGCCACGCGTTGTTCAGCATCCACTGGATAACGCCGGTCGATGTGTATTTATTCCGCCCGTATGCCTCGAACATGGCGCGATGGCCCTCATAAGCCATCATCTGCGACTTGCGCGCGAACTCTTCCAGGTTGGATGAAGGGCCATAGCGGGCATTCAACGCGTCGGCGAAAACGTGAATATCTTTGAACTCGCCGCCGCCCGCGTGGTAATTCCACCAGGAATCGATGGGCCACTGATGTCCTTCGGGCAGCATGCGCTGGATCGATTCGATCGGCGGCGGCGACGGGCCGGGGCTGGTCTCGGTATTGAAGCCATGTGCGCCGCCGAACTTGCTATCGAGCAGCCAGTATTCCGGCGCGACGTACTCATACGGCCCGGTCATCTTGACGCCGGTCGCGCCGCCGCCGAGCTTGGTGGGCTTGGCCGTGGCGGAGGAATGATAGGGATTCGGCCACTCGGTTTCCTTGATGATGTC
>Ga0302325_10019316_pt1 | contig 14336 bp, 11 predicted proteins | sample Palsa_T0_2_FD_201948 | JGI IMG/M metagenome (GOLD analysis project Ga0302325, IMG submission 201948) | Peat permafrost microbial communities from Stordalen Mire near Abisko, Sweden - Palsa_T0_2 | ecosystem: Environmental > Terrestrial > Soil > Palsa > Peat permafrost | place: Sweden: Abisko... | reverse complement strand
GATGACGGTGCGAACGCCCGAGCCGTCGTCGGAGTCCGCCGACTCGAGGTCGATGTGAACCGGCACCGGGATCGGCTCGAGCTCCTCATGCTGGTCGTCCGGCTGGGGCGCGGTCTCATGGGTGGTGTACTCGCCGGTCGCGCTGCGGGTCATCAACACGGCCCGCTTGCGCTTGCCGATGTCGGCGCCGCCGCCCTGCATCTCCAGGCAGATGCGCCAGGTGAAGACGCCCACGACGATGGGCACCACGATGACGAGGATCCGGAAGGTCCAGAGCACCTCGTTCAACGAGACCTGGAAGAAGTTGGCCAGCACGTCGGTCGCGCTCGCGCCAAGCAGGGTGAACAACAACGCGATCACGGCCGCCCCGGCGGCGGTGCGTTTCGGCCGGTCCCGGGGCCGATCCAACAGGTGATGGATCTCGTTGTCCCCGGTGAACCGGCGTTCGATGGCCGGCCAGGCGTAGCAGAGGGTGAAGATGAGGCCCGGGAACACCACTGCGGGCAGGAAGACCACGAACGGGATGGTGTGACCGAACGCGGTGAGCTCCCAACTCGGCATGATGCGCAACGCGCCGTCGAGCCAGCCCATGTACCAGTCCGGCTGGACCGCGTAGGAGATCTTGTCCGGCTGGTACTGGCCGAACTGCCAGATCGGGTTGATCTGGGCGAGGCCGCCCAGGAGGATCAAGGCGGCGGTCACCATGAACAGGAACCCGGTCGTCTTGGCCATGAACGTCGGGTACATGGGCGAGCCGACGACGTTCTCCTCGGTTCTCCCCCCGCCGGGGAACTGCGTGTGTTTCTGGCGGACCAATAGGAACAGGTGCGCGCCGAGCAACCCGATGATGAGCAGCGGGAGGATCAGGCAGTGGATGATGAACAGCCTCGGGATGATCGAGGTCCCCGGATAGCTGCCCCCGAACAAGAAGAAGGCCACGTAGGAGCCGACCAGGGGGATCGAGAGCACGATCGAGAACAGGATCCTGATCCCGGTGCCCGAGATCAAGTCGTCGGGCAGTGAGTAGCCGATGAACCCGTTGGACAGCGACAGGACGAGCAGCGTCATGCCGATCGTCCAGTTGAGCTCGCGCGGCTTGCGGAAGGCCCCGGTGAAGAAGATGCGGGCCATGTGAATCACGATGGCGCCGAGGAACACGTCGGCCGCCCAGTGGTGCATCTGACGCATCAGCAGGCCGGCCCGGACCGCGAAGCTGAGGTTGACCGTCGACGCGTAGGCCTCGGTGACCCGTTGGCCGTCCAGCGGCGCGTACGCGCCGTGATAGATGAGCGTGGTCGAAGAGGGCACGTAGTAGAGGGTGAGGAAGACCCCCGACACCATCAACGCGACGAACGAGTAGAGGGCGATCTCGCCGAGCATGAACGACCAGTGGTCCGGGAAGATCTTGTCGAGGAAGGTCCGGCCGGCCTTGGCCACGCCCAGGCGGTCGTCGAGCTCCTCGATGACCTGGCCGACCCGGCCGTAGGGGCCCCGGGCCGCCTTGGCCTGGCGCTGGGTCCGAGCGGGGATGACCGGGCTCACGAACGCTCCCAGAAGCCCGGGCCGATGGGCTGGTCGAACCCGGACTGGGACCGGAGGAACCCGGACGAGTCGATGTAGAGGGGCAGCTGGGGCAGGGGCCGCGGCGCCGGTCCGAACTCGGGCACCGCCCCGTCGTCGATCTTGAACATCGACTGGTGGCACGGGCAGACGAGCAGCCGCAACTCCCGCTCATAGAGCCCGACCGGACAGCCGGCGTGGGTGCAGACCTTGGAGTAGGCCACATACCCGGCCGGGGCCCAACTCCGTCGTCCCGGCTCGGTGACCAGCGCGGTGGTCTGGGCCCGGATCAAGACCACCTGGTCGACCGCCTGGCTCTGGGGATCGCTCTGGTAGCCGGCCGGGAAGACGGTGACCAGGCCGCCCGGCTGCAGCTCGTCGCGGTGGATGGCCCGACCGTTCGCGTCGACCAGGAGCGATCCCCGCCGCCAGTTGGTCTTGTCGAGCGTGGTTCCGGGCAGCGGTCCAAGCGACCGCAGCAGCGGGAAGATCGCCACGATGCCGAAGATCCCCATGCCGCCGCCGAGGAGCCCCAGCAGCATCGTGCGGCGGCGCACGACCACCCCGGTCCGCTCGACCAGGGCCGCCGCGATGGCGTCGCGCTCGGCCCGGGTGGAGTGCAGGGCGTGACGGGCCTCGCTGAAGGGCCCCTGGGGCATGAGGTACTTGCCCCACGCCGATATGCCGAAGCCGAGGAAGAACAGCCCGCCACCCAGGGAGGCGCCGAGGGTCCACGCCTTCCAGTTCTGCCAGTAGGCAGCGCCGAAGACCCCCAGGCCGATGATGCCCAAGACCAGGCAGAGTGCGATCGACCGCTCGGCCCGATGCGGGTCGGCCACCGCCTCTCTCAGGTGGGGATCGTCGATGTTGGCCACCGGGATCGGGGCCTCCGACCCGATCGTGGGACCGTGTCCGGTCAGGTCGCTCACGCCGACCGCTCCCCGATCCAGTAGCCGATCAGCGCCAAGAGACCGACCCCGAAGAGCAGGGCCACGAAGCCCTCCGCGACCGGCCCCACGCCACCGAGGGCGAACCCACCGGGGTTGGACGGGTGCTGGATGTACTCGGTGACATAGGCCACCACGTCGCGCACCTGCGCGTTGGTGAGGTTGCCGGTGAAGCGGGGCATGTTGGCCGGACCGGTCCGAATCGCCTCGGCCACCTGGGTGGCCGTGGCCGACCGCAGCGACGGTGCGAAGGTGCCGAACGCGAGCTCGTCACCGGTACCGGTGATGGTGTGACAGGCCGCGCAGTTGAGGGCGAACAGGCTGGCGCCGTCGGCGACGTTGGCCCCCTTCAGGTTGACCTTGGGAATGGCCGGCCCCGCCGGGTCGAGCGAGTTGATGAACGCGGAGATCTCGAGGGCCTGGTGGTCGCTCAGCCGGGCCGGCTTGGTCGGCGCCTGGATGGCAAAGGGGTTCTCGGCCGGCATGCGCCCGGTGGTCACCCAGAAGTCGACCGTCGCCGGGCCCACCCCGACCAGGTTGGGCGCCCGATAGGTCCCCTCGGCCTGGCTGCCGTGGCAGCTCGAGCAGAACGTGGCGAAGAGCGCCTGGCCCGCCGGGACGTACGAGCTCGGTGGGTTCTGGTATTGGATCGCCGAGTCGCTGGCCGACGGTTCGTAGGTCGAGGCCCCCGAGGAGGCGGTGGCGGCACCGCCAAAGGCGAAGATGGCTCCGATGGCCACGCCGGCGACCACCGCGCCGGGTAGAACGAGACGACTGGAGAGAGAGCGACGAAGGCGCGACATCACTTGAGAAGGAACAGGCAGCTGTACAGCCCGATCCAGACGATGTCGACGAAGTGCCAGTAGTAGCTCACCCCTTGGAAGACCGACAGTTCTCCGGGGTCGCCCGACCTCCCCTTCATGCGCAGCAACAAGAAGGTCATCGCGATGAGACCCAGGAAGACGTGCAGGCCGTGCAGGCCGCTCATGATGAAGAACAACGAGCCGTACGCGTTGGTGCTGGGGCGGGTGGTCATGAACAACCACTCCGACAGCTGGTTCCCCAAGAAGGCCAGCCCGAGGAACATCGTGGCGCCGACCCAGATCTTGGCCGAGCGCCGCCGGCGACGCTCGACGTCGAAGACCGCCTTTTGCATGGTGAAGCTCGACGAGATGAGGACCAGGGTGAAGATCCCGGCCCGGATCACGTCGAGATGGGTGCCGGGCGGCGGCCAGACCGTGTGCTCTGAGCGGATGGTGAAGAAGGCCGCGAACAGGCCGCTGAAGAACATCAGCTCGGAGCCGAGCCAGATCATGACCCCGATGGCGAGCATCGGCGGACGGTCGTGGGTGATGCGGGGACTCTTGGCCGGCTCGCCCACCGAAATCGCCTGGCTCACGGGCTATTTCCTACTCGACCGCAGGCACAAAACGCCAACATCCTGGTGAGGGCATCTCAGGTCGCGCCGGGTCGGCGACCAGGGTTCTCTTCTGAGAACGCGCCCGGGCCCGAACGCTCAGTCGGCGGTCAGATCGACCGGCAGCGGGAGGGCGTGGAGGACCGCCAACCGCTGGGTCGGACGGGTCAGCGCGACGTAGAGAGTCCGCAGGCCGCGGCTGTCCACCGACGGCGGCCGTTCGCCGCCTGGCCCCGCGTCCTCGGCCATCCCGGCCGGCTCCACCACCACCACCGCGTCGAACTCCAACCCGTGGGCCTCGTTGGCCGACAGGAGCACCAGCGGCGCCCCCAGCCCCTGGCCGGCCGGGTCCCGGGGGTCGACCGGGTGCAGGCCGCGCTCGACGAGGGCCCGCTGCAGCTCGGCCACCAGGACCCCCGGCGCCAGCACGGCGACCCGTCCCGGTGCGACCGCCTCCAGTTGGTCCGCCGCCACCTCGGCCACCCGCGAGGCCAGGGCACCTCGCGACACCTGTTCGATCAGCGGTTCGTGACCGGACCGACGGACCGGCACCGGCGGGTCCAGCTCGGGAACGGCCGCCCGCAGCACGCGCGCGGCCACCTCGACCACCTCGGCCGGGGTACGGTAGCTGACCGTCAGCTCGACCAGCCGGGGCGGATGCTTTGGGGAGAGGTGGGCCACCACCTCGTCCCACCGGGTCGGCGTCCACGGGCCGGTCGCCTGCGCGATATCACCGACCACCGTCATCGAGCCCGACAGCGATCGGCGAGCCAGCATGCGCAGCTGCATCGGGGAGAGGTCCTGGGCCTCGTCGACCACGATGTGCCCGAACGACCGCACCTCGTCGAGCACCACCGGCACCGCGTTGGCCGGTTCGGGCGACGGATCCAGCCCGGCCGGCCAGAACCCGACCTCGGCCGGTCGGTCGGCCCGGGCGCGCTGATCGGACGCCCGGGGACGGGCCGGCCGGCGCCACGGCCCAAGCACGTCGCGCGCCTCGTCGACCAGTGCCGCGTCGGCGGCCGTCCAGGGCACCTCGTCGAGCGAGGTGCTGCGCGGCCGGAGCAGCATCGCCTGTTCGGTCTCGCCCAGGATGCCTTGGGCCGACGCCGCCAACAGCGGTCGGGCCCCAAAGAGGTCGTGGACGAGCTCGTGGGGGGCGAGGCGCGGCCACATGCGGTCGAGGGCCTCCCGGACCGTCGGGATCCGCCGGAACTGGGCGGCCAGGTCGGCCCGGCTCACCTCCTCCGGGTCGGCCGCCGGCTCTCCCTCTTCGGCCTCTTCGGCCCCCCAGGCCTGGAGGAGCCCCCGGCCGGCGGTCATCGGGCCCATCCGCTCCGCGCTGGCCTGGCGGAACTGCTCGTAGCGGTCCACCAAGAGCGAGGTGACCTGGCGTTCGACGAAACGGCGCTTGGCGTTGTGGTTGCCCGGCCGGCGGCGGGCCCGGGCCACGATGCGGGCCGAGTCCTCGACCTCCAGCCGCACCACCGTCGCCCCGAAGGGGACCTCGACGGGATGGCGGAGCCGGCGCTCGCGGGCGCGGACGGCCTGGGCGATCAGCTTGGCCATCCGGGCATCGCCCTTCAGGCGGGCCACCTCGGGAAGGTCGAACGCGCGGACCCGGACCTCGGGCACCAGTCCGGCCATGGTCGAGAGCGTCACCCCGGTCTCGCCGAGTGAGGGCAGCACCTGTTCGATGTAGCGGAGGAAGAGGGGGTTGGGCCCGACCACCAGCACGCCCTGGCGCTCCAGGGGGAACCGGTGCGTGTAGAGGAGGTAGGCGGCCCGGTGCAGGGCGACCGCCGTCTTACCGGTCCCCGGGCCACCCTGGACCAACAAAAGCCCGGCCAGCGGCGCCCGGATGATCTCGTCCTGCTCGCGCTGGATGGTGGCGACGATGTCGGCCATGCGCCCGGTCCGGACCGAGCCCAGCGCGGCCAAGAGCGCCGCGGGACCCCCGAGCGACAGCGCGCCCTCGAGCAGCTCGCCCCCCGACGCGTCGTCGCCGGCGTCGGTCGAGTGCCCGCTCGGTCCGGGGGTGGCGGTGCCGAAGTACTCGTCTTCGTACCCGACCACGGTCCGGTGCCGCACGGCCAGGTGGCGCCGGCGGGCCAACCCCTGCGCATCGAGGCCGGTGGCCCGATAGAAGGGCGCCGCCACCGGGGCCCGCCAGTCCACCACCAGCGGTTCGCGGTCGGGACCCGACACCGCCAACCGGCCGATGTGGAACGACTCGCCCAGCCGATGGTCCTCGTCGCCGACCTGGTCGATCCGCCCGAAGCACAGCCCCTGGTCCCCGATGTCGAGCTGGGCCAGGCGGGCCAGGCTGGTCCGCACCACGATGTCCCGCTCGGTCCGGGACTGCGGCGTGCCCCCTTTGCCCAGGTCGAGGACCGATTCGAGCATGGCCCGGGACTCGTCGCGCATGGCGTCGAGACCCGAATGGGCGAGCTCGAGGAACCGCTGCTCCTCCTCGAGCTCGGAATCCGTCACCACGCTGTCCCTTCCTGCCCCCACCCGTTCGGGTCGTCCCGGGGCCACCACCCCCCAGATCGCGGGGGCCGGCCGGCCCTCGCCCCGCGGAGAGAGGCGGTCCATTCTACGGGCTGGCAATGACAGGCTCCGACGTTGGTCCCGGGGTGACCGGCCTGCGATGATCGAGCCAGAAACGGCACCCCGGGTCGGTCGCGGGCCCGGCCGGGACGACCGGCTCGCCCCGACGAACAGTGATCCGGGCGACCAAGTGATCCGGATGAAAGGAACCCCCGTGCTGATCTCCACCATGAATGATGTGCCGGGCCATCGGGTCACCCGAGTGTTCGGCGAGTGCTTCGGACTCACCGTCCGGTCGAGGAACGCGTTCTCTCAGTTCGGCGCCGGTCTCAAGTCGCTCTTCGGTGGGGAGCTGGTCGGCATGACCAAGAACCTTCAAGCCAGCCGACAGGTGGTCATCGACCGGATGGTCCAAGAGGCCGAGTCCCGCGGCGCCAACGCGGTGTTGGCCATGCGGTTCGACACCTCCGAGATGGGCGGGAACTGGACCGAGATCTGCGCGTACGGCACCGCCGTCCTCATCGAGCCCGCTTGAGCGAGGAGCCCGACGTCGGGTTGGACCCGCGACCGGCGAGCCGGCCGGGGACCGGGGACCCGTCCTCGCCGTTCCTCGCCGCGTGCCGCGGCGAGCCGGTGCCGCACACGCCGGTCTGGTTCATGCGCCAGGCCGGGCGCTCGCTCCCCGAGTACCGGGCCGTGCGGGGCACCGGCAACATCCTCGACGCCATCACCCACCCCGAGCTGGCCGCCGAAATCACCTTGCAGCCGGTGCGCCGGTACGGCGTCGACGCGGCCATCTTGTTCTCCGACATCATCGTGCCGGTCTGGGCGACCGGGTTCGGGGTGGAGATCGTGCCCGGTCGCGGTCCGGTGGTCGCCGAACCGGTGCGTTCGGCCTCCGACCTAACCCGGCTCCGGCCCCTCGACCCCGAAGGCGACACCGGGTATGTGCTCGAGACCGTGCGGATCCTCGCCCGGTCGCTCCCGCCGGAGGTCCCGCTCATCGGCTTCGCCGGGGCGCCCTTCACCGTGGCCAGCTATCTGGTCGAGGGCGGGCCGTCGCGAGACTTCGCCAAGGTCAAGGGGCTCATGCACACCGACCCGGCCACGTGGGACCTTCTGGTCGACCGGCTGGCCGATCTGGCCATCGATTCGCTGGTGTCCCAGATCGGCGCCGGGGTCGACGCGATCCAGCTCTTCGACAGCTGGGCCGGCGCGCTATCGCCGTCGGATTACGAGCGCTTCGCCCTCCCGGCGACGAGGCGTGTCCTCGACGCGGTCGGCGCGCTGGGCGTCCCGACGATCCTGTTCGGGGTCGGCACCGGCGAGCTGCTGGGACTCATGAGCTCGGCCGGGCCCGACGTGGTCGGGGTGGACTGGCGGGTCCCGCTCGACCTGGCCCGAGGCCGCGTCGGCCAAGGTCGGGCGGTGCAGGGAAACCTCGACCCGGCGGCCTGCCTGGCCCCCTTCGAGGTGGTGGCCGAGGCGACGCGGGCGGTGCTGGCCCGGGCCGGGACCGAACCGGGCCACATCTTCAACCTGGGCCACGGGGTCCTCCCCGAGACCGATCCGGGCATCCTCGGTCAGGTGGTCGAGCTGGTGCATGCCGAGGGCCGCGCTGGGGTCCGGCGATGACCGCGTCGATCGGGGTCCTCGTCATGGCCCACGGCACGCCGGGGTCGGCCGCAGAGATCGAGCCCTTCTACACGCGGATCCGCCGGGGTCGGCCACCCTCGGCCGAGCAGCTGGCCGACCTGGTCCGGCGCTACGAGGCCATCGGGGGGCTCTCGCCACTCACCGAGCGCACCCGGGCCCAGGTGGACGGGCTGGCCGCGCTGCTCGAGGCGGCCGAACCGGGGCGCTATGTGGTCGCCTACGGGGCCAAGCACACCGAGCCGTCGGTCGAGCACGCGGCGGCCGAGCTGGCCCACCGGGGGGTGTCGGCGGTGGTGGGCATCGTGCTGACCCCCCACCGCTCCTCCCGCGGGTCCGGCGAGTACCTCGACCGAGCCGCCGACGCGATCGGGGCGGCCACGCCGGAACTGCCGTTCCTTCGGGTCGACGAGTGGTTCGACGCGCCCGGCTTCCCCGAGCTCTTGGCCCACCGGGTCCGAGCCGCGCTGCGCGAGGCCGACGACCGGACCGGGTCGGTGTCCACCGTCTTGTTCAGCGCGCACTCGGTGCCCGAATCGGTCCGGGCCGCCGGCGACCCGTATCCCGATCAGGTCGGGCGATCGGCCGAACTGGTGGCCAAGGCGGCCGACCTCGAGGCGGCGGCGGTGCCCTGGCGGGTCGTCTGGCAGAGCGCCGGCCGCACCGACCAGCAGTGGCTGGGCCCCGATCTGTTGGGAACCCTGGACGAGCTGGGCGCCGAGAAGTGCCGGTCGGTGGTCGTCTGTCCGGTCGGGTTCGTCTCGGACCACCTCGAGATCCTCTACGACCTCGACATCGAGGCCCGGGCCAGGGCCGGATCGTCGGGGTTGGCGTTGGCGCGGACCGAGTCCCTCAACGACGACCCGGAATTCCTGGCCATCTTGGCCGCGGTGGTGCAGGACGCGGCCGGCCGGGCGCCACGATGACCGCATCGACCACCGACCGCTCGGGGCACTCGGTGGTCGTCATCGGCGGTGGCATCGCGGGGCTGGCGGCGGCGTGGGAGCTGTCGGGGGGCGAGCGTCCCGATCCGGCGGCGCCGCGGATCGTCGTGCTCGAGTCGTCGACTCGGCTGGGCGGCCCTATGCGCTCGGCGCCCTTCGCGGAGCGCATCGTCGATGTCGGCCCGGACGGCTTCCTCGGCCGGCGGCCCGAGGCCGAGGGGTTGTGCCGCGAGCTCGGCCTGGGCGACCAGCTGGTCCCGATCGGCGCGTCGGGCGCCCGGGTCTACACGCGCGGCCGGCTGCGGGCCCTCCCCGACGGGCTGGTGCTCGGCGTGCCGACCCGCTGGCGGCCGGTCGCCCGGTCGGGCGTGCTCGGCCCGAAGGCATCGTTGCGCCTGCTCCGCGACGCGGTGGTGCCGCGACCGGACCGACGCGGGCCGCTCGGCGACCGGGCGCTCGGTCCGCTGGTCGAGCGCCGGTTGGGCCGCGGGGTCGTCGACGCGTTGGTCGATCCGCTGGTCGGCGGGATCCACGCGGGGTCGGTCGCCGACATGAGCACCGCCGCGGTGCTTCCGCAGCTCCTCGCGGCGGCGGCGCGTCATGGGGGGCTGATGCGAGCGCTGAGGCGGGCCACCCCCGCCCCGACGCCGGCCGACGGGGGCCAACCGCAACCGCTGTTCTGGGCGCTCGCCGGCGGCATGGGATCGCTCGTCGATCGCCTGGAGGCCGAGCTGCGCTCGCGCGGTGTGGACATCCGGACCGCTCGGTCGGCCGAGCGCCTGACCCAGGCCCGCGGTGACGGCCCCACCTGGAGCGTCGAGACCGCCGCCGGAACGATCCCGGCCGACGGCCTGGTGTTGGCCGTCCCGGCCGGGGTGGCGGCCGAACTGCTGGCCCCTCACGACGCCGACGCGGCCACCCTCGAGCGGACCATCGAGTACGCGGCGGTGTCGGTGATCACCCTCTCGTACCGGGCCGACGGCGTCTCGCTGCCCGAGGGAACCGGGTTCCTGGTCCCCCGGGACACCCCCTCCCCGCTGGCCGCGTCGGACGGGAGCGGCCTGCTGATCACTGCGTGCACCTTTCTCACTCACAAGTGGCCGCACCTGGCCCGTCCCGGCAGCGTGCTCCTGCGGGCGTCGGTGGGCCGATTCGCCGACCGACGAGCCGACGCCATGGACGACGACGAGCTCGCCCACCGGGTCGCCGCCGAGCTGTCGGCCATCCTCGGCATCACCGCCACCCCCACCGAGACGATGGTCTCGCGCTGGACCGGCGCCTTCCCCCAGTATCGGGTGGGGCACCTGCTCCGGGTGAGCGGCATCGAGGCGGCGGTGAAGCGGCTGCCCGGGCTGGCGGTGGCCGGGTCGGCCTATCGCGGCGTCGGGATCCCGGCCTGCATCGGCAGCGGGCGGGAGGCCGCCCGGAGCGTGCTCGGCGCGCTGGGTGGCCGGCCGGGGGCACCGAGCACCGGATCCGGACCGCCCGCATGAGCGTGCGCCGAGGCGGGATCGTCCTTCCCTCCTTGGCCGCCGGAGTCCTGCTGGCGCTGTCCCTGCCCCCGTTCGGCGCGTGGCCCGTCGCCTTCGTGGGCGCGGCTCTCCTGTTCTGGCGACTGGCCGGCCTCGGGGTGTGGCACCGGGTGCTGGCCGGCTGGGTGGCCGGAGTCGGGTGCTTCGCCATCGGGCTCTTCTGGGCCCAGAACTTCAACTGGTACGGCGCTGTCGTCTTGATCGTGGTGGAGTCGGTGACCACCGCCATCGCCGCCGCGTTGACCCCGCCGCGGCGTGGCCGGGCCCTCGCCTTCGTCGGCGCGGCCACCCTGATGGAGGCCGTCCGGATGTCGTGGCCCTTCGGCGGCCTGCCGGTGGGGGGCGTGTTCTTGGGCCAGACCAACGGGCCCCTGCTCACCTCGGCTCGGCTCGGCGGGCCGCTGCTCATGACGGCGATGGTGTGGACCGGCGGGGTGGCCCTTGGTCAGCTGGCTGGACTCGCAGCCCGGTGGCGGCGCGACCGGCAAGGCGCCGGCATGCCGTGGGTGGGGCTGGCGGCGCTGCTGGTGGTGGTCGCGATCTGTTCGGTGGGTGATTTCGCCCCCGACGGCGGGCCGGCCATCAGGACCATCGGCGTCGCGTCGGTTCAGGGCGGCGGCCGGCGCGGCTTCAACCAGTTCGAGATCGGCCAGGCCGGCGTCTTCTCCACACAGCTCGAGGCCAGCACCGCGCTCGAGCGGTCATCCCGAGCGCTCGCCCTCGTGGTGTGGCCCGAGGACGTGGTGGCCCTCGAGCGACCGCTGGCCGGCAGCCCCGAAGCGGCCCAACTGGCCGCGCTGGCCCGCCACCTGCACGCGACGGTGCTGGCCGGGGTGACCGTGACCGAACCTCAGAACGCGTTCCGCAACGAGATCGTCGCGTGGAGTCCCGCCGGCCGCGTCCTCTCGGTGTTCGAGAAGGTCCACCGGGTCCCCTTCGGCGAGTACGTCCCGTTCCGCGGCTTCTTCTCCCATCTGGCCAATCTGGCCGCGGTACCGCGCGACGCCATCGCAGGCCGCGGCAGCGGCCTCATGAGGACGCCGGCCGGCCCGCTGGGCATCCTCGTCTCTTACGAGGTGTTCTTCGCCGATCGGGGCCGCTCCTCGGTGCGCGCCGGCGCCGACCTCTTGGTGGTGCCGACCAACACCTCGTCGTACCCGAGCGAGCAGATGCCGAGCCAGGAGGTGGCAGCGGATCGGGTCCAGGCGGTCGAGGAGGGACGCGACCTCGTGCAGGCCGCGCCGACCGGCTACTCGACGTTCGTCAGCAACCGAGGCGTGGTGCGCCAACAGTCGCGACTGTCGGCCCGCCAGGTGCTCGTCGCCAGCGTGCCGCTGCGGCGCGGCGCGACCCTCTACGAGCGCTATGGGGATCTCCCGACCTTGGTGTTGACCTCGTTATCCCTCCTGGCCGGCTTGGCCGCGGCAGCCCGGCGCCGGTCGAGCGGGACGTCCACGTCCTCGTCGACGCCGGGCCTCGGCTCGGCCACACCTTGATGGCCGGTCGCCGAAAAGCTGTTTGACCTCCTTACCGACGGCATCTGATACCGACCTCCCGATACGCCCGTCAACCGGGAACGGCGAACATCTATATGGTCGTGGAGTGCCTCGTATCGACAAGGGTTCGCGAGTGATCGCCGCTCCACCTGAAAAGGCCTATTCGGCCCTCGTCAACCCAGAGGCCCTGACGGCATGGTTGCCCCCCGCGGGTATGACAGGTCAGTTCGAACGATTCGACTTGCGGCCGGGAGGATCTTACCGAATGGTGTTGACGTACTCGGACCCCTCTGGTTCACCGGGCAAGTCGACGGTGGACTCCGACGTCGTCGAAGCGCGCATTGTCGCCATCGTGCCCGGCGTGCGAGTCGTGTATGCGGTGGACTTCGTCTCCGATCATCCCGCGTACGCCAGCCCGATGACCATGACCTGGGAGGTCTCTGCCGTGGACGGAGGAACCCGTGTCGATATCACAGCCGAGGACGTGCCCGATGCCGTGTCTCTGGAGGACCATGCCGCAGGACTGGCGTCATCGCTGCTGAATCTCGCCGACTATCTGGAGAAATAGTTGCGGTCCCACATGCTCCAATTCGGTGGAGCTGGGCCCGCTGTCATGCGCGCTCGAGGATGACGACGGGAATCTCTCTCGGAGCGGCGGTCTTCTCGTACTCCTCGAATGCCGGCATCTCCACCTTCCATGGCTCCCAGATCGCCGAGCGCTCCTCGGTTGAAGCGACCCGAGCGACGACCTCGATCGTCTCCGACCCGATCTCCACCGACGTGTCCGGGTGGGCGACGAGGTTGTAAAACCAATCGGGATTTGCCGGACGTCCCGCATTTGACGCGAAGACGGCAAAGTTGTTGCCCACCGACTGGAACACCACTGGATTCACCCGAGCGGCGCCGGTCTTTGCACCACGATGGTGAAGCAGAAGCAACCGCGGATTGTCGGGAAGACCACCCTTGGCCCGGTACTCCTCGATGAGGGGAAGGTTTCGAGCGTTGCGCTCTGCCACCTCGAGCCGCCGTGCTTCACCTACCTCGGTCACAGTTCCTCCCAGCGTCGTGTCGATCGACGACGATAGCGAAGCGTCTGGCGCACTGGCCTGCGTCGGCCCCGATTCACTGTCGGAGCGTACCGACGAAGGCAGGCCCTCGTGATCAGTCTGCAGTTTCTGCCGATTTGGGCCGTGCCCATCGGAACATCGACGATCATGGAGCTCTCATCGGGCGATCGATCGGCTGAAGACGGCTAGCCGAAATGGCCCCAATGGATGGCAATGATGAGCAGAACGCCGCCTCCTGCGAGAGCTGCGCCAGCGACGATCGTTCGAGCCCTATGGAGTCCCAGGGCTGGAATCTCCGCTGCAACGAGCCACACTCCCGCAATCAAGATGAGCAGGAATCCGAATTCGGCGAGTTTGAGTCCGGTTGCGTGAGTAATCGCGAACACGCGATTCGAGCATAGGCGGGCACCATCGGTTGCCGTCAGGTCCTCGGTGTCATGCTCCGGAGCGCGAACTCCCCGTTCTCGGTGTAGGTGGAAGAACCAAACGGGGTTTGGGTGCGGACGTCGATGCTCCGGCGATTCTGGAGCGGGAGCCCGGTTTGGGCGTCGAACCACAGATCGTCGCGTTCGGTGCCCACCTGTGGCCCACTGAGCCTCCACTGCACCTCAATGTGGACAGAGCGGATCTTGTGCCCTGCGATGGTCAGGATCGGCTGGCCAAGAAAGCGGGTGGTCCCGACCGTGACCAGGGTGCCGTGTATCTGCGTCGACGTCCCCGTGCAACGGGCAGGCCACACCTTGTCCACGGCCGGCGCCGACGGGATGCTCACCAACGGAAGCGAGCACCGCAACTTCGTCAGATTGGTCTCGGTCACCGGACCGACCAACCAGCGCTGCCAGACCATTTCTCCGGTCTCCACCAGGCCGGCGGGGCGTGCGCAGTAGGTCCAGCTCTGCCAGTGGTTGGTGGAGTAGTCAATGCGGAAGCTCCAGCACCCATCGGCCTGGAAATCGACGGTTCCCGGCAAGGTGGGCCCCTCGGCCTGTGAGAGGGGCGGGAGGCTCAGGCTGTCGGTGCCCGTGCCCTGATACGAGTACACGCCCGGGGGCGGGTGGGTGCCCGGTTCGGCCGAGGGGACGGAGTGGTATCGACTGATGGCCTGGTTCACGCTCACCGGGCGGCCCCGCCCTTCAATGGTGAGCACGACCGAGAGCACAACGAACA
>Ga0302325_10019315_pt1 | contig 14336 bp, 10 predicted proteins | sample Palsa_T0_2_FD_201948 | JGI IMG/M metagenome (GOLD analysis project Ga0302325, IMG submission 201948) | Peat permafrost microbial communities from Stordalen Mire near Abisko, Sweden - Palsa_T0_2 | ecosystem: Environmental > Terrestrial > Soil > Palsa > Peat permafrost | place: Sweden: Abisko... | reverse complement strand
ACGCACACCGCCGGTGCGCGCGTCGTCACCCGTTTGGCCGTGCCAATACCGATACGACGGTGTGATCGGCTCCACTTCACCTGACCAGTGCGTCATCACAACATCAAGTTGCTGCCAATCGTTCGCGCAATTCTGCTCGCCGGTCGGGCAGACGGTAGGAAATCGTGCAATGTCCTGCGCTGCGGTGCGGAGCGACTCGCAACCGCGATAGAGTCCACACCGCTTGCAAACAAAGGTTAGCGGGAAAGGCACATAACCGACGACCTCTGGTGTCTGGAACACTAGATCGCCATAGCGAACATGGACGGAATTGCCGCTTATGATCGAGCGATCGACGGTTTGCTCCAGACCAACGACGTGCCGGAGACCGTTCCCCATTATCGCACGGTTAGACCAGGCCTCGCAATACTCCTGAATTTGATCGGCAATTGTTCGTTTTGTGATTTCCTTCAGCGTGGAATCGCGATTGCCGCCCGACGGAACCGTAATGCATGCACCTTCACCCCCCTCGAAAGTGAAAGGATGGTGTGGGGCGTAAGCGCTTGCAAGCTGCGATCGCGAACGCACCATGATGGGTGGTTTCCCCTGGCTCACGCGGATACCTCCGTGTCGGTTTCGCTCACTGCCGCATGCCGCCGTCGGCCAGCGCCACGATTGCGGATCATCGCCATTGCTGCCGTCACGTGCTCAAGAGCCGCCTCACGATTGTCCATCATGCGTCGTGAGGCCACAATCTGACCCGGTTCATCAACATCGCGCAGGCTTGTCATCGGATGCTTCAGGTTCGTGTTGCGATTCCGCCAAAAATCCGACAGCCATCCGGTGAATTCGCCGTTGCAAATGGTATTCGTGATGCGCTCGACTTCACTCCTTACCAAATCACGATAGTACTGAGGATTTATAGGCCCCCCGCGCGCACTACTGACCTCGATGGCTATCGCCTCCTGCACAAATGCGACGCAGCGATCGAAGGCACCGGACGCAGACAGAATGCGATCGACGCGCTCGACTGTGTCGGGCGCCACGACATCGCCTTTGCGTTCTAAGGAAGCAGCCGCGAAATCACGTTGGAAGAGAACGCCCGACAGCCAAGTCTGTATGAGTGAGGGAATGGTGCGCTCTATCGCACGGTCGGCCCACCGCTCCACGGCAGGTGGTGCAATCATGCGTTCTAGAAGGCGGTGGAAGGATTCGTGCACTTCGACTACGAAGCGATCGCGGCGTGTTTGCGGAGTCGGGATCAATAGAGAAAACCCGACATGCTTACGGCCAACGCGCGACGACGCCTGAATATACTCCGCGATATCCGAGGGCATGCCGGCAAAACCCATGGCATTAAAGGCCTCAACATCCACGCCGTGTGAGATCGCGGATGTGGCGACGATACAGCGCAATGTCTGTGCGATATCATCCGACATCGGATCAAAAGCCGATTCCGCGTCCCGAATGACCGCCTGGATCGTCCCTATATCGACTCCGCCCGAAATGAGGGTCGTTCGGAATGTGCCAATATCATAGGCTGTACCCATTGCAGCATGGGCCTCACGAGCTTCCGGTTCGAGCGCCGACAAAATCTGATCGCCGCCCTTCTTGTTCGTCACATAGGTGAGCATGATCCGGTGCAGATCGACGAGCTCCGCCAAGACAGCGTATCGCCCACTGCCCGCGGCCAACCGTATGGCGCCACGCCGTCGCTCGGCCCAGGGCGCATCGGATACGCATGCGGCCAACTCTGTGGCGGCGCGGGCGCTCCGCGCGGGGTCGTCTGCAGCCAGATCGCGTTGCCACCGAGTGATCGTCGCGGCGTGGGTTGCCAAGACGGCGAGTGTGGTAACCGTATGGCGGCGGCCGTTGGTCATCAGACTGGCATAAACACGTCCCCACGGTGCCGCGGATTCTCGGCCGCGCGGCGTATCAGGTGCGACACGCGCCTCCGCCGCGGCACTGCCGGGATCAAAGGCCGAAAGACCAACATAGAAACCGTCGTACAGTCCCGGCCCAGGGTGCGGAAATTGAACCACGTTGCGTGTATAGATCGCGCGCACGTGCTTCGCTGCGTCCGCCGCTGTCGCCGTAGCTCCGATGACGTGCGGCAAGCGCGGCTGGTCCGGAGCGCCTGGCCAGCGACAAGCGCGCGATCCTAATATTGGCCCTAAATGCTTTAGCCAGGTCAGCAACCCGGTCTCAAAAATCCCGCCGAAAGTCCCAAGGCTCTCCTCAAGGAGATGCAGCTCATCCTGAACGATCAGGCTCGGGAAGGGATCAAGGAAGACGTCAACACCGTTCTGGTAAGCTGGCGCGACACGGTCCGTTCCATTGGGACAGGGCGCCGATGTCTCGGCGCCAATCGGCATCTCAAGCGTACCGTTGGCACCGCCTTCCCGCCATCGGGCCAGCCCCAACATCCCTGCAATCTTCGAGATGGTCCGGGTATCTTGACCGAGCAGAGCCAACTTATCGACCGTCCCCAGAATGACCGAGGGTGCCCGCCGGTATATGTCGGTATCCACGATCCAGAATGGTAATGGCACGGGCGCTAATCCCGGTCCGCGCCTCTGCTGTCGATTCCACTCGCAATCGGCCTCATAGCAAACGATGCCGAGTGCATGGTGCCTCTCCGGGAATCGCCGGAGCGCCGTACCCGCATCGCTCCTGCAGAACGGGCACGTCGGTAGCTTATTCCATGCTTCTTTTGCGGCCACATAGGCACGATCATCGCTTGCCGAGCCCGCAACGAGGATTGCCTCATCCCTTGCACGTGTATCACTCCAGGCTGGGATGAAGGCGATGTCAGGATCGACCACGCCATTCCGACGTTCAGTACGGTTCGGAGTGTTGCTGCCACCGACCCAAAAACCTATTTCAAAGGAAGCGCCCTCAATGGCGTTGCGGTGCCGCACTATCTCTGCGCGGGCGAGAAGACGCGCCAAGCGTTGTGCTTGCTGCACCGTCAGCAAGCGAAGCGGATAATGCATCATGGCGGTAATGCCGCGTTTCTTTCCCCTCAGCCGATCAAGAAAGAGGGCGTAGATCACCGTCCCAAAAAACGCCTCTGTCTTACCGCCACCGGTCGACATATAAAGCAAGCTCGCGGCATCTTCGTCGAAGGTCGGATCAAAATCCGCTTCATAAGGCGCAATACGTGACGCTAGCGTCGGGACATGAGCCAGCACGAACGCCAATTGAAAGAGGCGCCAGCCTGGAGCTTCTTCGTCCGGCCTCATAGGATTGGCATCGGCAAAGGTGCGGTTCAACAGGAGCCAAGCGCGATAGGGGATTGCACCGAGGGAATCACGATCTTTCGACCACGCGCCGTGCGACCGCATAAGAAGGTCGCAGCCTTTGCGCACGCGCTGCGCTTCTTTAGTCCAGGCAAGTAGATCTTCCTCAAAGCGGACGCGTTGCGCGCCCTCGTCGGCCGCTGTGCCATCCTCACCTGCAGCTGACAGTATCTGTGTTTCGGAGATGCGTTGCCGCCATTGGTCCATGGCATTCGGCAGGGCCAGAAAAGCCCCAACATCCGCATGCGGCTCAGCAAGCACGGCGTAAGCGGTCGTCACCGAAGGAAGGCTCCGAGCACGCATGCGGGGCAGCACATAACGTGGCATCCAGGTGGTCTGAAGTCGACGCACACCGTTGACGATGCCACGGTCAATGACGCCGCCATTCACACCGATGGCTGGCATGGTCATAAAACCGGCGAGATGGTAGCTACGCCGAACGCGCTCAAGTCGGATGGGACCAAGCGAGTATTCCGGCAGCTCCACGTCGAGGGCTACCCCAAACACGCCGCATTCGTGATCCTCGTCACGCTCCTGGATATTTTCCAGAGCGAGCCGGGCCGAAAACCACCCGGGGTTGGCGGCCTCTGGCAATGCTTGTGCCAGAATGCTGACGTCGATCGGCGGAACAACATCCGCCGCGTTTGGAAGCGTTTGCCGTGCCGTAGTCAGAAAGCCATCCCACCGGATGGCATCCCAAAAGGCTTCAGAGGGTGGACGGATGCGACGCCAGGCGTCCCGTAAGCCGTCTGGTGACTGGAGCCATGCCAAGCAGGCATCGCGGATCGCTTGGCTAATATCATTTGCATGATTGGCCGCCCGACGACTCCATTCGTCAGGGTCACACGGCAGCGGCAATTGCAAGGCCGGCACATCTACCGCGATCCTGATCCATTTCTGCGGAATCTCGTACTGGCGGGAGATCGCATTCGGGATACGTAACCTGCCGCCACCAACAGGTGGCGGTGGTATCGCGTTGTCGATGTTCCCGTCGCCAGCATCGCGGTCATCGCCACCCGGAAGTTCCACTGCGGCTGGTATATCGACACCCATAGCAACATAAACGTCGCGCGTAATGGCAGAACGTCTACGCACCCGCTCTTCTTGTGAAAGACCGGCTGATATTTCAGCGTCAGCGCGTGCCCTTATTGCTTGCTTCGCCTGAGCGGCCGCGGCTGGACTAAAGTCGGCGCGTGGCACGAGCCGGCCATCGCGAGCGAAAAGCTCCTCCGATGTCGGCATAGCGCGGACATAAACCGATAACCTGGGTCGAACATGGATACCACCGTCTGTTCCCTGTACGCGCAGATCGAGGCCATGCGATGCGATGTGAATATCGCCAGTCTCATCATCACCTTCGGCATTAATCCCTGGAAGAAGAAAACCGCTTGACAGCACGCGCGACGGTCGGTCGCCCAAAATACTTGCGCCGAATTCGCCTTCGCCCGATACAACGCGACGCACACGCTCGAGGACGGCATCACAAACGGCTTCCTTCATCTCCTGACGTGTGTCGGCGTCAATGTGCTCGATCGTCAGTGAATCAGACATTGCCGCCACTCCCTTCACGGTGCTCGATGGCGACAGACACGACTGAGTCAACAGCAGTCAAAACAAGTTGCCAGAGATCAGGCAGCCGTGAGAAAACACCAGCCCCAATGGCGATCGCCTCGGGGTCGAGTACAAATTGAACCACCTGTTGGTTGAAGCCGTGACCCTCCTGAACACGATCCGCGCGCGTCCGCACAACCACAGCTTCCCAATATGTTTTCGCAAGCAGTTCCGGCATTCCTACTGCCTGAGCGAACAAATGAAACCGATGCCAATCGCGAGCGGCACCAGGCATGCGGTAACCGTCGGCGTCGCATTCTGCCATATCAGCCGTGATCCACCGCTTGACGTTGTGGATCTCGCTGCCGGGAACCGATGGGTCGATCCCCTTCATTCTGCTTACAATATGGCGCGCCTTTTCCGTGAGGGTGGCGCCCGGCAAGTCGAGGCGGGTTTGCCCGATATAATTATGATATGGAGCAAGCACCTCACGCATACGCCGCGATCCGAAGAGCGAACGTCTAAGTTTCTCGCGAACATTGTCGGTGAGAGCAAGAACGAGATCACCGACCTCGACAAGACGCGCGTCACGCCTGACGAATGGTCGTAATTCGCCGGGGGATTGAACCAGCACATCGCTGCCCGGCCGATACGCAAAGCGCCCACCATTCTCGGTGGTGATATGGATGACATCGCCGCGATAATCGTCGCCTGCCCGCGTGAAATCAACTTCCCTCTCAACCACCGGCACCGTCAGCCGAAACGCGGCTTCAGCGAGGTCAAGCCGCTCGTCCCCACCGCCGCGGGCTAGCGCGGCCTGCAGCGCCTCAGCCCGCGCGGCCAAGGGGCGGAACGCTGCGATGTGTGCGATCGGCCATATCTCGGATTTAAGAAGCCCGATGCCCGCGGCATCCCCGATGAGCGCTACCTTCGCCGGTAAGGCCGGCGATGTGAGTAGCACACGCACGATTTCGGGCGAGGGCCCGACGATCACAAGCTGCTCTGGCCTCACTGTGGCAAGGCGTTCGCTCAGGTCGGTGGGTGCCACCACCTCACAGGCCCAGTTGAGCGCGCGCTCCGACGACAGAAGCACATCGCGGATTCTCTCGCTTGGCACAGCGATCATCACGTCGATGGCGCGCTTCGCGGCTGCATCCAGAAGGCTGGTGAGCTTGGCCGAGACCGGCGTTTCTTCCAACCAGCTTTCAACACGTTGCTCGATCTCTGCGGCAACGCGTTTCGCCTCCAGGCCAAGTGATGGGAAGCGGTCACCAATGGCGTAGAGCCCAGCTAATTCCATCTTGGGGCGAAATGCAGAACGCGCCGCGCGATCCGCATCATCTTCCTCGGGATACAAGACGTCGGCGACCTTTCGCGCTTCAGCGAGCCCAATCGGCAACGACGCTGCGCGCCGTAAGAAGCGGAGTGCACGGGACGCGGCGTCGCCGGTCGCGGCGCCACCTTCTTGTCGCAGTGAAGCGCCTAGCGATAGTATCCGTGCCCGCATCGGCGCGAGCGCAGCATCCTTGATATCGGGCTCGAACGTGACCGGTGCCAAATCCTGCGGCAAGGTAGCTGCTGGACCGAAAAGGCCGCGCAATGGCAAATAGACGCCGACTTCGATCGGCGACGATCGCCGCGGCGACAGTGCCGCGTTATGCGCCCGTATGATTTTGCTCGCGATCCGCAGCGCGAAAGCATCTTCCACCATCACGGCAATTGGTGGTCGGCGGCCCGGCAACGCATCAAGTGCCGCAACTAGGGCGTCAAAGCCATTCTCCCAGCTATCTGCGAAGGCTTGGCGCGAGAGTTGGGTCAGATCGGCAACAACAACATCGAGTCCGTGCTGGGCAAAGCGACCGTGCCGCAGGAAGGGATGAAGATCCTCAGGCCTCAGCTTAGCCGGAAGTCCGAACAACGCAAACGGGGTGCGCGTCGGATCGTCAACGGCACTCAATCGGTCGGCCAGCGTGAGCTTCCCGATGTGTGTGTGCCTGCGAACGCGGTAGAGGAAGTGATCAGGCTCAGAAACGTAGCTTGTGCGCGCTTCTTCGCGCGGCTGGAAAACGGCGGTGATCTCGAACAGGTTCGGGCTTCGCACCACGACACGTTCGGCCGTGTCACGGACATTGCCGGAATATTCTTTGAGGAGTTCATCGAAGCGTAATTCAACGACCGCCCGATCGTCATGGGCCAGTGCTGTCTTCGCCCAGGCGGCGCCGCTCCGCACATCGGTGCAAATGCGCCGAGCTGCTGTCAGTAGATCGGCGGGATTGACCAAGACTGACCGCGACGGCCACGTCGCGCCTATTCGCCACGGCCAATACGCAAACGTGGCATGAGCCAGTGCACCTGCCGCACGGGCCTGCTGAAGCCCAAGAGCTGCTGCGACAAAGGAGCCTCCGATACGGTTGGGCCAGGGAAAGACGAGACGATCGTTGCCGTCCTCAGCGGCGTCGTTGATCGCCTGAACGATGGGTTGGCCAGCATCGACATAAATCCAGCGCTGCGGCTCAGACGTGGTTGCATAGCGGAGCGCGGTGGGTGTCGACACACCGGGTCGTGCAAGCGGTCGTGGTGTCGCCGCCTGCAGACGTGCCTGAGCGACCGCGAGCAGCGCTCTGACTCGCTCCGTTCGATTTCGCTCGGCAGTAGCAGCGCGCTCAACGCCGGCGCGCGTATCCCAATCCTTATGTCGTTTGCCTCCGCTCATGCCGCTGTCCCGAATAGGTCGGTAAGCTTCTTCGCGCCCACCAGCTTCTGGAGGCTCGTACAGGCGTCGGGGCGAGAAAATTTCGCACGTGGCTTCGTGGTCGGCCACTTTTCGCGCGGGAAGTCGATACCGATCAGCACATGCCGCCTCCCCCTTGTTGGATCGTCCTCTCGGCCAGTCGTACGACAGTGGCGAGAGCCGTATCGAATTCCACCTGCTCTCCATACACCATTCCGGCCACGAAGTCATCGTAGCGCTTGCGGTGCACCGGGTCGGTGCGCAAGGCATCGAGCGCCTTGCGCGTTTCGCCGGCGATGTCGGTATGATAGGCCGGATACTGGTTGCGGAATTCTTCCGCATCGGCCTGGGCGATGTCGCGGGCCAAGGCGATGACGGTGTCGCGGTCGACGTGATCGCGCAGCACATGCAGATCGTAGATATGGCGTACCAGTGCGGGATCGACGTCGCGGCTCAGACCGGCAATGTCCATGGCTGTGCGGCGTGTCAGGGAGACCAGCTTCTCGGCCGCAGTTTCGGTGACGCTGACGCACGCGATCGCCGGCACCTCCGGCGATTGGTTCTGGGCTTGCGCCACAAATGACGACACGGGCAGCGTGACGCCTGGCAGCCGCAGCACCGTGTGCTTGATCTCGATCTGGATCGTCGAGCGTAGCCCCTGTCCTGCCCGACCGGCCGTGTAGGGGAGTTGATAGATCGTGTAGCCGTTTTCGTCCCGTGACCGGACGGCAACTTTGGGATCGAAGGCAAAGCCGGCCGCCTGGAGCGCTGTCGTCACACGGTCACGCAGCGCGCTGCGCTGCCGGCGAAGGCCGCTGCGGCTGACGGGCGCCGCCGGCGTCGGCACGAGCTTGAAATCCACGTCCTCGGACATGCGCTCAATAAGTCTGTGCGCCCGCGCCAGTGCGGTGCCGCCGCCAAAGACAAGCGTGAAGGGGGCGACATCGAGGGCTGCCAGGGTTTGGATCGCACGCAGGACGTGGATGTCCTTTTCGACCAGGCCGACGCTCGGCAGCCTGAAATACGCCTGGACTGCCAGCAGTTGACTGAGAGTGTCATCGCTCAAGGACAAGTCCTCTGCCCTGGTAACTGAGATGGCGCGCGAAGCGACCTTTGACCCGAACCCTGGGATTTACCGGTACCTGCGTTGAACGCCCTTCGTTGTAGGCGCGCTCGGCTTCCGTCGGTTCCCACTCTACCCCGAGCTTGGTCAATGCCCGACGCGCGGCGCCGATGAATCCACCGGGGCTGTAGAGGATCGGTTCGCCAGAGATCTGCGAGGTAATGGCGCGGCCATAGACGCCGTAGCCGAGCCTGATCAGTTTGCCCTCTCTAGTCAGCCGGCGCAGCGCGCGCAGCACCTGATCCTCGCCGCCGAGATCGCGAAACTCACGCGGCAGGAACACGTCGTCCCGCTTCCGGGCGATCCGTTGTTCAACTTTTTCCTGCAATGTCGTCGCGCGTCTCATTTCCGTAGACCCGATCTTTTGCCACAAGAACCCGACACCACTATACACAAATACCCGACATATATCAACGATAATATGTTGTTATTATTGAGGTAGTTGGCTTTCGTGCCTGGGCTCGCGTGGCGCGTCCCGCCAAGGGGCGGGACCAGGCTCTAGGCAAGCCCGGAGCCGCAGAAGAACGCGTCTCCGCCCATTCGGGTCACGATCCTTCGCGCAAGAAAGCAACGCCCAAGGCCGCAGACGCGGCCTGATTGCTTAGGGGCCAGCCCCTCGGCGCGCTCCAAGGGGCTTCCACCCAAAACGACAGACGAAATTGCCCTGTAGGGCGGTCAATTTCGTTGCGTTTCGGGTCCCTGCGAAGCCCCTTTCCGCTTGCACACCCCGGTCTCGCCGACGGGCAGGAAGCAGCGCGCTGCTTCCGAAACGAAAGGCACCGGATCATGAGCGAGACCACCCCAAACACCACCACCCGCAGCCACCACCGGGGCTGCAATCCCAGCCGTCGTCCCCCGATGTCGTGGGAACAGCGCCAGAAGGTTTCCGCGGCGCAGAAGGCATATGTCGCCACCGATCCGCGCTGGGCAGCGCACCGCCAGAAGCTGGCGGAGGCTCAGATCGCCCGCCGCATGACCCTCACGCCGGATGAATTCGAACTGGTGCTGAAAATGCGGGCCAAGGGCCGGACCTTCTCCTACATCGAGGCGGAAATCGGCGTCTGCCATGACGTGATCCGCCGCGCCCTCGCCGAGTGCGGCTATTCCACCGCTCCTATCCGGATGGAACGACGCGCCAAGCGCGGCACCGGATACTGGCGCAGCTTCGACTGAGCCTCACCAACCGGAACCCGGCCTTCCGCACATGCGGAAGGCCCACCTGGACGTTTTCCCATGGTGTTTGATCGCCCCGAATGCTCGCGGGTCTGGCTCATGGTGCTGAAGAAAGACAAGCGTTTCGTTTTTTCAGCCGCCAGCCACGCGCAGCGGGCCGCGGACTATCTGCACAGCCTACAACCAAGCCAACGGGCCCGGGCGATGGAGAAGAGCGGGCCGTCGCATAGGCGGCCCCGTTTCGTTTGGCATTCCCCGGCACGGTCCATCGGGCGAAGGTAAGTATTTAGGGTTAACGGGCCTTTGTCTTAATCATTTAAATTAAACTGTTTTCAATAAATCCCCCATAAGATTGGTCCATTCATGAAAGCAAAGGAATATTGCCGAGGAGACACAAAAATGCTAGAAGACCATCTGGTAGAACTTGCTCCGGCGAACCCGACAAGGGTTGAATTTCGTAGCGGAGCGCGGCCATTTGGAGCCCGTGCCATGACACAACCGATATCACAAGGCGCGGCCGACGCGACACGCGAAGTGTCGCAGCATGCGCGTGTGCCGGACAGGCCGATTAATCCGCGCTCGATCGGTGACATTCTGGCGTGGCGCGATGCCTATATCGCCCAAGGCGAGGCAGATGCCGAACGCGAATATCAGACTGATCTACGCGCCTTGACCCACAAGCCATCCAAAATTCTCGATCAGGTATTCGGCCCTGAACCATAGCCAGGGGCCTAATCGTCCTGTCCGTGGTGAGCATTCATCCCCAATCCCTGCCTTCGCTCATGGCCGGAAGCCAACCGCGAATTGGTGGCGTTAAGATTAACCGCAAGTAAATTTCCGCGATAATCTGCGCATTTAAGAAATCGATAACCGCAATACGATAATATCATCCGCTAATAATGCGGAGGATATATGGATGAGACCAATAAACGGGACGATATAGACGCGGAGATAGACAGGGTTTTTCTGACCGGAAACCGCATAGCCGATCCGGCCGCCGTAAAGTCCGCTGAAAGGCTCAGGGCGAAGCTTAAGAAGGCGAAACCGTCCACCGATGCAGTGCGCCAATTCCTTGCGGACGATAGCCTCGTCTCAGCCTTCATCGAGGAAACCCGCCAAGATATCGATGCCACGATAGAGAAAAGGCACGCCAAAGTTGTCGGTCGCCGTCTCGACAGTGACTATCAGGCCAAAGCCGCCATCCCATTGTTGCTCGCGAATTCCGAAAAGACACTGGCCGACATCGAAAGAATGCACGCTCAGCTCACGTCACTGCTTAGCGCTGTTCAGGATGAGCAAGCGAAGATGGCGGCTACGGCTGCCGATCTCAAACAAACTTCTGCGCAGATCGTCGCGCATACGGCTGAGATGAAGGCCGTCTCGGATCAGACCAAAATCGACGTTCCGAAAATCCTTGCGGAGGCTACGGCCGCCAACGGCAAGCTTGAACTATGGCCCACGCTGCGTACGGCGATCATTACAGCTTGCGTTTTGACCCCATTCACGATTGGCACTTCGATTTTCGGGAACGAACTGACGCCAGCGGTGGATCGTGTTCTGTCCTGGATGTTTGGCTGGAAGAGCGCGCCGCCAACCCCGCCGACGGTGAACCTCGATACCCGGCAATACTGGATCGTCATGCCGTCGCAGGACAAGGCCCCTGCTTTTCCGCGTGTATTCGATAGGGCTTTCATCATCCCGCAGGAGGCATCCCCTCATCACCGGCCGCATCGGGTGGTCATCACCCATCCCAAAGTCCGCGCTCATAAGAAGACGCCGCGATAGCCTCCGCCAAGCTTCGAGTAGTGCGGCACATCCTCGGCACGGTTCCGTTAAGCGAACCGCAATCTATCTCAATACGGATCTTTACTAAACCTTTCGCATTTCGCGGGTCATAAAGAACGCTATGCTGGCATTATGCGCCATGTCCGGATCGCCCGCCCCGAGAAACGCATCCGGACCATGCGCGAGGTGGCGCGTCCTCATACCCTGGCCCGACCGGTCCCGCAGTCGGATATCGCCAACCCAGCCGCACGGCATGCGTTGCACGCACCGCCTGTCCAGCCTCCGGCCGGATTTCAATCTGACCCCTATCTTGATTATGGCCGCACTCTGACCCCCAAGGGCGGCATCCTCATGATTTACAAAGACCTCGATGTCCGCTTTCGCCATACCATCTGGCGCCTGTTTGCATGGGCCACGTTCACGGGAAGTGAAGCAATTTTCTTGTTCGATCACTCGCCGCTTCCCAGCCATTGGATCAAAATCGTCGCTCTACTGATCATCGCCGTCGTCAACTGGCTTATCGTTGCAAAGCCGGTTGAGCTTTATCGTCGGATCGAGATCAGGCCCGATTGTATCATTCTCGAAGGCAGCGACATTTTCTGGAGTCGCTACATGGAAGCTGGTTTCCCCGCCTGTCGCCCCGACAAAGACGGCAACCAGATCCTTTGCGGCATCTACGGAACGCGCTTCATCGAATATCTGACGATCCGCCGTTTCGACGAATCTGACCGTATGCCGGAAGTCTTCTCAGCCCATTTGTTGGACGCGATGCGTCAGCTATGGACACGCCCACAGTGAAGGGCGCTACAGATCCAGTTCAATGTGACCTGGATGGTTCAACGAAGAGTCTGTCGGTTCGTCATACGCTGCTGCACGATCTGCGCGCGGATCGCCGCGACATCCCCATGTTCGAGCCGCAGCGCCGCCGCCGGACGCTCGCCTTCGATCATCAGCAACTGGCTAAAGCGCTGACGTGAGAATGCCGTGCGTAACTCAAACGGCGCCACAAGTTGTTCCAGACGCTGCGCGATATAATCGAGCGTCGATTGATCGCCATTGGCAAAGCACTGAATGAGACCGGCATTGCCAAGAAAAGTCTCCCAGCTTTGACCGTAATAGCGCTGAAGCTGTGTCGTATCCTGAAGCACCGCCCAGAGCTTGACACCAAAGCCCGGAAAATACGCCGCCGCCCGTTCCATGATCTCCATATGACCAAGCGTCGCGAATTCTTCCATCATGAACAGGATCGGCGGCCGACCTCGTGGATAGGTCCCCATCCGCTCCAACACCGTGCAGGCCATCTGCACCACCAGTCTCATCCAACGATAATGGCTTTCCATCCGCCCAACCGGAAGGCAGAGAAAGATCGTCGTCGGACGGTCGCCGCGCAACGCGCCAAGTTTGAAATCCGATCGGCGCGACATGTGCCTCAAGGGAAGGCTGTCAAGAAAGTCCGTCTGAGCCGCCGCCGTCGAAAAGATACTGCCGCGTTCGGTCTGCGGCGTGCCGAGAAAGCGATTGCCGATGGCTGCCAGGACGCCGCCAAACTTGTCGCCGGCCTGAGACATGGCCGTCAGCAGCGTTTGAATGCCCGCGCGGTTCGCATTATAAAATTCGTCGTCGTGCCCGTCCTTTTCTGATGGACGTTGCCGTGTCTTCATCGCCTCTACCAGTCTCGGATGGGTCAGCAAGAGCAATGCGCGCACCGTGATCAGATTGCGTTCTCTTTTGGGAAACCTCAACGTCAACAGAATAATGCCGAGCAGAAGTGCACGCGCGCTCTCGTTCCAATGTTTCGACCGTGCATCGCCGTCGTCGACGATAAGCGCATGGGTGATCGCGGCGGCGTCATCGATGATCGTCCAGCTCGCGGGATCGAGTTCTGCCAACGCGTTGAAGTTTGCACCCGCTTCGCCCGATTGGCCGAACGGGTCGAGTACATAAACATCATGACCCAGCGCGCGTCGCAACACGGCACTTCCTGCCAACTCGCCTTTGGGATCGAGCACCAACATCGATCCTGGATAGAGATAAAGGTTCGGCTCTAGCACCGTCGAGGTTTTGCCGGCACGCGCGCCGGCAATTGTCACCATCGGCCGATCGTCGAGATGGCCGAGAAAGTGCCCCCCTAATTTTCCGAGAATGATCTGCCCGGGCCTAAACGCATGCCGCGACAATTCATGCGGCGCCATCCAATAGTCGACCGGCGGACGATCCGGAACGAAGCGCGGCGCCAACACGCCGCGCGGCAAGGCGAGCTCGTAGAGTTCGCGGCTACGTTGATCAAAATCCGGCAATCCGAGAAAAGCCTGAGGGCGGGATAACGCCGCAGGCGATGCCCATCTCTCCCGCTCGGTCGGTTTAAACCAACCCATGCGCCGCGTCGCTTTCCACCTGTGTGGCGAAGAGCATATCGAGCCTGACGACCTTGCGCGTGTCAGTGATAGGCAAAGGTTGGTAACGGACCTCTTCAGCTTCCGCCCGGATGGCAGCTACAGGCATCAGCGAACCGACCGACGACCGGGCCTAGCGCAACTTGTTCGTCGAACCATGCGCCAGGCGGGATAGTGCTGACCTTGGCCGCATGATCGATGCAGGACACGAGGCTTGGTGCTCATGGTCATCTCCTTCGCGGAGCCCGCCAGGGGCCTCGAAGTGATGCGGGTTCTACGACCGTGGCGGGGCGGGGTTC
>Ga0302325_10019313_pt1 | contig 14337 bp, 13 predicted proteins | sample Palsa_T0_2_FD_201948 | JGI IMG/M metagenome (GOLD analysis project Ga0302325, IMG submission 201948) | Peat permafrost microbial communities from Stordalen Mire near Abisko, Sweden - Palsa_T0_2 | ecosystem: Environmental > Terrestrial > Soil > Palsa > Peat permafrost | place: Sweden: Abisko... | reverse complement strand
ATATGCTCCCAGCGCACGCGATCCGCCGACATCGGATTTTCCGGCGGCTTCGGCTTGTGGCCGGGTGCTGCCAGAAGTGCGGCCAGAATATCGTCGGCATCGGCTGGTTTGGGGATGTAGTCGATCGCGCCGTATTTCACGGCGGCGACCGCGGTCGCGATATTGCCGAAACCGGTCAGCACCACGACGCGGGCGTCGGGCTTCACGGCGTGGAGCGTCTCGACCACGTCGAGACCGGAGCCGTCGTCCAGCTTGAGGTCGACGACCGCATAAGCGGGCGGGGTCTCCTTGGCGCGCGCAACGCCCTGCGCCACCGTTTCGGCAATGATGACGCCGAAGCCGCGGGCTTCCATGGCGCGGGCCAGGCGTTCGCGGAACGGCCGGTCGTCTTCCACGATCAACAGCGTGCGATCGTCGGCAGGGGGCGTGAGCGTCATCTGGATCTCCTCGGGGCGAGGTCGATAACGCCGCAGCGACGATAGGGCAAGCGGCAGGATTACATCGTGCCGATCAAAGGATGGTTACGGGGCCCGGCTGCCTCTCGCCATCGATGGCGCCGCGGGGCCAGCGGATGGCAACCCGGGCGCCTTTGCCGGCCAGATTGCGGGCCCGCACGCTCCCGCCGGTCCGCTCGATCAGGGTCTTGGCAATGAAAAATCCGAGCCCCATGCCCTGCTGTCCCGCGAACGCGTCCCTGGGCCCCAGCTCGGTCTCGCCAAGCGCATAGCTGCCGGGCCGCGAGGTGACGTAAGGCTCTCCGATGCGCTCGAGGATCTCGGGCGCAAAACCCGGGCCGTCGTCCTCCACCAGCAATCTGAGCTCGGCAGCGGTCCAATAGGCATCGATGCGAACTTCGCTGAGCGCAAAATCGGCCGCGTTGGCCACGATGTTGCCGAGCCCATGGAGCAATTCCGGCACTCGCCAGACCTTGGGTTCGCCGTCATCGCCGGAGGCGAGCGAGATCGCGATTTCCACCTCGCCGCCGCGATACTCGTTGGCGATCTCGTCGAGCAGGGCTCCCAGTGGCAACCGCTCGGCGGTACCCAGCGCGCTTTCTTCGGGACGTGCGAGGCGCGTGAGAATGCCCCGGCAACGCTCCGCCTGGGCCCGGAGGAGACGCACATCTTCGGCTTCGGGTGAGTCGGGGGGCAGCGCCCGCTCGAGCTCCCGCGCGACCACCGCGATGGTTCCGAGCGGCGTGCCGAGTTCGTGGGCAGCCGCCGTCGCCAGCGCCCCCAGCGAGGCGAGACGGTGTTCGCGGGCGAGTGCCAACTGCGTCGCCGACAGGCCCGCCTGCATCCGCGTGCCTTCGCTCGCAATCCGCCAGGCATAGATCGACGTGAAACCGATGCCGATCACGAGCGAGGCCCAGATGCCGCCGAGATAAAGCGGCGGCAGCGGCAGGGATTCATTCGCGGCCCAGGGCAGCGGTGCATGCGAGACGGCAATCACCGACACAGAGAGGAAGGCGAGCCCCGCCAATATCAGCGTGTTCCCGAGATCCAGCGTCGCGGCCGCGATCACCACCGGCGCCAGAAACATCAGCGTAAAGGGGTTTTCGATGCCGCCCGTCAGATAGAGAAGTGCGGCCAGCTGGACGATATCGTAGGCCAGATAGAACGAGGCTTCGCGATTGGTCAGCCGGTGCGTTGCGGGATAGCGGATGGCCAAGACGACGTTGAGCAACGCACTGAGCGCAATGGCGATGATGCAGGAGACGAACGGCAGGCGGTAGTTCAGGCCGAAATGCACGAGGAACAGCGTCGCGGATTGCCCGGCCACGGCAAGCCAGCGCAGATTGCTGAGCGTGCGCAGGCGCACGCGGCCCCGCGCCAGCGAGGCGACCGCAAAACGTTCGTCTTCGTGGTCCGCGTTCCAGAAGGTACTCCACCATCGCGCGTTGAATATCGAAGTCATGGAGCGTTCGCCGGAATTGGCCGCGGCCCTGCTTTTATCCTATCAATGCCCCACAGCAAGCGCGGAGCCATCATGTACCGGACATCGACCGTCCTGCTCGTCTGCGCCCTGGTGCTCTCGGCAACGGCCGGCCTGCTGTTGTGGCGCCTGGGCGACGGCGGCCTCGACGCCGCGCCGGCATCGGTGGGCGGCCCGTTCCGTCTGATCGACCAGGACGGGCACGTGCGCACCGACAAGGATTTTCGCGGCCGCTGGGTCCTCGCCTATTTCGGCTACACCTATTGCCCCGATGTCTGTCCGACCACGCTTGCGCTGATGGCCAATGTGCTCGGCAAGCTCGGACCCGCGGCGACACGCGTGGCGCCCGTCTTCGTCACCGTCGATCCCGAGCGCGACACGCCGTCCGTGCTCAAGACGTACCTTGCCTCTTTCGGGCAGCACTTTGTGGGGCTGACGGGAAAGCCGGCCGACATTGCAAAGGTGGCACACGCCTACCGCGTCTATTACGCGAAGCATCCCCTCGGCGGCGGCAATTATTCGGTCGACCATTCGAGCGTGATCTATCTGCTCGATACGGACGGAAAATTCGTCAAGGCCTATGATGATTCCGCGACTGCGTCGGCGATCGCGGCGGATTTGAAGTCGCAGATGTAGTTCGTTTGCGCGAAACTCTTCCCACACACCATGGTCGGGCTTGGCCCGACCACCCAGTCGCGCGCGTCGGCGCGCGATGAGTCATTCGCAGCGCAGACACGCGATAGCCGGATGGCCGGCCCCCCACTTTCGTGAGGGCTGAGCAGCCATGGTGTGAATTTGATTCACTCAGTCACGATGCCGCCGGCGTCTCCACCAACCCCATGCGGTTGCCGGCGGGATCGCGGAAGAGTGCGAAGGTGACCACGTTGGGAATGACGGTGCGCGGCACCTCGGTTTTGCCGCCGGCGCCCTCGATCGCTTTCAGCGTCGCGTTGATGTCCGCCGTGCCGAGATAGAGAATCTTCTCAGGTGGATCCTGACGCAGCGTGCCGCGCAATCCGCCCGTCGATGTGCCGTCGATGGCAAGCGTGGCATCGATCGACCAATCGAATACGCCCGCATAGAAATTCTTCAGTGCGGCCGCGTCGGGACCTGCGATGTCGAAAAATACGATTGGCAGCGGCATGTTTTTCTCCTCTCAAAGGTCGGGAAAATCTAACCCGTGCTGGGCGCAGGCGGCAATCAGCGTGTTGCGCATGAGACAGATGATGGTCATGGCGCCGACGCCGCCGGGAACGGGCGTGATGGCGCCTGCGATTTCGGCCGCCTCCGCATAGGCGACGTCGCCGACTATTTTTGCCTTTCCGCCGCCCGCGTCGACGCGATTGATCCCGACATCGATGATTGTTGCCCCCGGCTTGATCCAGTCGCCTCGCACGAATTCGGGTTTGCCGATGGCCGCCACGAGAATGTCGGCGCGGCGCGCGAGTGCTGGAAGATCGCGCGTTTTCGAATGCGCCATGGTGACGGTTGCGTTCGCGGCCAGAAGCAATTGCGCGGCGGGCTTGCCGAACAGGAGCGAGCGACCGATGACGACGGCATCGAGGCCTGCGATATCGCCGATGATTTCCTGCAGCATCATCATCATGCCCAAAGGCGTGCAGGAAACGAGCTTCGCCCGCCCGCTCAGCAGCAGCCCGGCATTGTACGGCGTCAGCGCATCGACGTCCTTCGCCGGATCGAGCGTGTCGATCACGGCCGCTTCGCGCACCTGTTTGGGCAGCGGCATCTGGACCAGGATGCCGTGCACGCGAGGATCGGCATTGAGTGCGCGCACCTCCGCCAACACTTCGGCCTCGCTCGCCTCCGCCGGCATCGGAATGTTTACGGCGTGATAGCCCAGTTCGCGCGCCATCCTGCCCTTGTTGCGGACATAGATTTCGCTCGCGGGATCGTTGCCGACGAGAACGGTTGCGAGACCGGGCACGAGGCCGTGCGCGTCTTTCAAGCGCGCGCTTGCTGCTGCGACGCGTTTGCGCAGCCGCGCTGCATGAGCTTTTCCGTCGATGATCTTCGCGCTCATTCCACTTCTCCCAACGCGTCGAGCCGGGCGGCGTTCGCGTCACCCGCGCGGCGTGAGCTTGACCACGACACGAACACTCAGCGCAGGGAATAATAACTGATCGTGTAGCTGATGAATTGCAGCAGGATGAGCACGATCAACGGCGAAATATCGAGGCCGCCGAGCGGCGGGATCACGCGGCGCACCTGGCGAAAGACGGGCTCGGTCACCGCGTCGAGAAATCCGATCACCGCGCGCGCGAAGCGGTTGTAGGTGTTGACGACGCCGAAGGCGATCAGCCAGCTCATGACGACAGCGATGATGATGACCCAGGTATAGAGGTCGATCAGCGTGAGCAGAAGCCAGACAACGGGATTGTAAGCCATGAAAAAGGTCCGCCGATCTTCGGGAGGGGCGAATCGCGCCCCAAGGCGATACGGCCTCTTTTAGCCATGCCGCCGAGAGCCCGGCAAGCGAGGCGCCCGCATGCCCCGAGCCGCCTTGACGGGCAGGGTAGCAGTCCCTAGAAAAACCGCCCCGGATTTGGGGCTGTAGCTCAGTTGGGAGAGCGCCTCGTTCGCAATGAGGAGGCCAGCGGTTCGATTCCGCTCAGCTCCACCAGCCTTCGCTCGCGCAGCGAGTGAAGGCTGTCGCGCCGAACCCCCGATCAAATCGGGGGGAAGGCGGACCCTCCATCCGCGAGCTTCGGCTCGGCGAGCCACTCGGGCCTCCGTCACTTTCCCGTATACGCCACCCGCCAGATGACCTTCGCCGTGTCGTCGGTGACGAGCAGGCTGCCGTCTTTGGCTATGGCGAGGCCGACCGGCCGGCCCCAGACCTGGGCGGGCGAGGCGTCGCCGACCCGGAAGCCGGTCAGGAAATCGTCATAGCCGCCAACCGGTTTGCCGTCCTGGAACTTCACCCGCACGACCTTGTAGCCGGTGGGATTGGCCCGGTTCCAGGAGCCGTGGAGAGCCACGAAGGCGCTGCCTTTGTACTCTGCCGGGAACTGATCCTCCTCGTAGAAGACGAGCCCCAGCGGTGCGGAATGCGCCTGGAAGAGCAGATCCGGGGTCCTGGTCCGGGCGACGAGATCCGGGCGCTTGGTGCCGAAATCCGGGTCCGGATGGGGCCCGATATAGGCATAGGGCCAGCCCAGGAAATCGCCTTTGGCGATATGGGTGAGATAGTCGGGCGGGAGGTTGTCGCCCAACCCGTCGCGCTCGTTGACGGTGATCCACAGATCGTTGCTTCCGGGATAGAAGGCGAGGCCGACCGGATTGCGGGTACCGGTGGCGAAAGGTGTCAGGCTGCCGTCCGGACCCACGATCGATACGGCCGCGCGCGGCAGCGCATCTTCGCCGACATTCTCGTGGCTGCCGATACCGAGATAGAGCGTGCCATCCGGCCCGAAGACGATATCGCGGGTGAAATGGCCACCCGGCGGACCGAAGGAACCGGTGGAGATTCGGGTTTTCCGCCCTGCCTTGAAGGCACCGTCCTTGTAGCCGAGCTTCCACACCGCGGTGGTGTCCGCCACGTAGAGGGCGCCGTCGTGGAACGCGAGACCATGCGGCTGGGCGAAGCCTTCGGCGAATGTGGCCCTGCGCAGGGTCCCGTGCCGCTCGGCCAGCACCGTGATCTTGCCGAAATCGGGTTCGCTGACGAACACGTCGCCATTGGGGGCGACGGCGATAAAGCGCGGCTTCGAAAGGTTCGCGGCGAACACGGACACGGAAAAGCCCTGCGGCGCCTGCGGCAGCGCGTTCGCGGGCCTCGGAATTGTGACGGAACTGTTGTCGACCGCGGGCGTCGCATGCGGCGCGGGCAGGCTTGAGAGCTGTACGTCAAAATGCTGTCCGGGTGCGTCGGCGGCGCCGGCGGCGAAGGGGACAAGCACCAGCACTCCGGCCAGCAACGGCACGAGCGGGCAAATCTTTCGGGTCATGGAACTCCTCGGGTGGCGGGCGTGAACGACTGATTTACCAAAAGGGGGCTATCCAGAGCAGGAACGCGCGAAAAAGCCCATGCGATCCTCTGCCGTTGCCCTTTCACTATTGCTTGCGCTCGGTGTCATCTGTGCGAGCGGTGCGCGTGCAGCCGACGACGACAAGCAGATGCCCGTGCACAAGGTCACGCAGTCGGAAAGCTACATCATGCTCGCGCCCATGTATGCGACCATCATGGACGGGGACCGCCCCGCGGGCATGCTGCTGGTCGCCATCGGCCTCGATATTCCCGATCCGAAATTGCGGGCCATCGTCGAGAGGGCCATGCCGGTCCTGCGCGACGATTATGTCCGGAGCATCATCGCGTTCGCGTGGACGCATGTGCATCTGACCGAACAGCCCGACGTCGTCGAGATCGCCAACCGGCTTCAGCGTGTCACCGACCGCGCGCTCCATCAAAGCGGCGCGCACGTGCTTCTGGCCGAAGTTGCCTCGCGTGTCACGAACTGAGCGCGCGCGCAATTGCGGCAAGCGCCGAGGGACTTGATCCGATCGTCGCGTGCGCGCCCGCCACGCGGACATTCTCGCCACCGGAACCTTCTTCCAGCAGGTATTCGTGCCAGTCGACGACGCCGTCTTCTTCGCTGTAGAGCGCGGTAACCGGAACGCCCGGCGGCATCGCGATCGCATCGCGCCGCGCCAGCCAATCGGAATCGAAGAAGCGTTCGAGCAGACGCGCGGCAGGCGCCAGCGGCGTGGTGATCGGAACGCGAATGGGGCTGCACAACGTTATCAGCCGCCGCACGCGTTCGGGATGGCGCCGCACGAGACCGCGCGCCAGCACACCGCCGAGACTTTGACCGATCACATCGATCGGGGCGTCCGACGACAATCGCAGCAGCGTCGCATCGAGCTTCGCAACAAGGCGCGTGGTCGGACCGAGATTGAACACGATACCGGCCGTCTCGACGCGATAGCCGAGTTTCTTCAAGAAGTGCCGCAACCGCGCCGTCGCCCAATCGCCCGCAAGAAACGCCGGAATGACGAACACGCATCGCCCGTCGCCGCGGGCGAAACTGCCCCGCACGGGTGGCGGCGAAATCGCGAGAGAAGCAACAAGCGCGACCCAATTTCGCGCCAGACTGCGCAGCCCGAGCGGGCCGCCTCGTGCGGGATAGGCTGCGAGAGGCTCGCGCGGCACAGGTGCCTCACATCGCCGAGATGCCACCGTCGACTTTCAGTTCCGCACCGGTGACGAACTTCGATTCGTCGGAGGCGAGGTACAGCACCGCGTAAGCAATGTCGTCGGGCTCGCCGATATGGCCGAGCGGCACCTGGCGGCCGAGCTTCGCATAGGCTTCGTCCTTGCCGAAGCGCTGCACGAGGCCATCGAGAATGGGTGTCGCGATGAACACGGGATGCACGGAATTGGACCGGATGCCGTAGCCCTTGCGTGCGCAATAGAGCGCGACCGATTTCGACAGATGCCTGACAGCCGCCTTGGCGGAATTGTAGGCCGCCATGTTGTGGCCCGCGATGATGCCGGAGATCGAGGAGATATTGACGATGGAACCGCCGAGGCCTGTCTCCTTTACCGTCTTCGCCATCAGTTGCAGAGACAATTTGCAGCCCATGAAGACGCCGTCGAGATCGATCGCGTGCACGCGCCGCCATTCTTCCAGCGTGATCGCTTCGAGATCTTTGGTCAGGCCGATGCCGGCATTGTTGACGAGCACGTGCAGGCCGCCGAAGGCCCGTTCGGTCTGCTCGAGCGCACGCAGCCACTCGGCTTCGCTGGTCACGTCGTGGGCAATCGCTACCGCCGCACCCTTGCGCGTCTCGTTGATCGAGGCAGCGACTTTCTGCGCGCCGTCGAAATTGACATCGGTGATGGCGACGCGCGCACCTTCGCGCGCCAGCATCCGCGCCGCGGCCTCGCCCAAACCCTGCGCGCCGCCCGTGATCAGCGCAATTTTACCTTCCACGCGTCCTGCCATGATTTTCATTCCCACGATTGCCGCCAAAGTCTGACTGAAAAGCAGTCGTTCGACAAATATATCGGCAGATTATAAGATCTGACGGGAAAGGTGCTTCGATGATTGCAATGTTCATAATTTTTGGGCTTGCGTTGATCTTGGCACTTTTTTTCATGGGCGAACAAGGCGCGATTCCGTGGAGAGCATTGCCGAACACTATTCAGACGCTTCGCGGGCGATTGATCTTTGGAATTTTCATTGTCGGCGCGCTATTGATGGTAACGACTCTTCGTCGTTAGTAATGTAATCGGTTTGAGCGAAGTGCGACGCCCCCTCACTGCTTCGCGGTCCCCCTCCCCCACATTCCGCTTCGCTCCATGCGGGGGAGGAAAGAGGCGATGCAGATTCTTTCCTCCCCAGCGCGAAGCGCGGGGGAGGTGGCATCGCGCGTACTTCACGCGCGATGACGGAGGGGGCCAACTCAGCTGATTCAGTCGAACTCAGAAACGCCCTCACCAAAAACGCAAAAAGGCGGCCGAAGCCGCCTCTTTCGTCAGTCGGAAATCCGATCCTACTCCGCCGCGATCTGCGAGGGCAGCATCAGCCCGCGGCCGCCGTTGAGCTGCATCAGATATTTGATGCCTTCCTCGGCGATGTCGTCGCCGATCATGCGGTCGCCTTCGGCATAGAGCTCGGCCATGTCGATATAGGCTGCGTAATTGCCGCGCGTGCGGTCGGTGATGATGCCGGCCTTGAGCAGCGTCTTGATCAGCACACGGAAGATGTTGTTCGCCTCCTGCAATTCCTCGCGGATGCCGGCATCGGTCAACGCTTCCATGAACGCCTGCTGGCACCACACCGGATCGAGGCCGACGGCCTGATAGATGAAGGGCTTCTGGTCGGGGCTGCCCAGATTGTAGAGCAGGATGTTGAACACCTGCCACGCCCAGTCCTCGATCAGCTCGTGCTCGGCTTTCGAGAGTTTGGGGATCGTGCGGTCGGCCCAGATCTTTCCGAATTTGTGATGGAAGGCTTCGTCGGTCATGACGAGCTGGCAGACCTGGCGCATCAAAGGATCGCGCGCTTCCTTGTAGAAGGTGGCGAAGGCGCCCATGGCGAGGCCTTCGACCAGGAGCTGCATGCCGACGAGCTTTTTCCAGACGAGCGGCGAGGACACAAGTTCGTTCAGGAGGTCGCCGAGCGCCGGGCCGACGGCGACGGGTTTGCCCCAGCGCGACTGGATGTAGCGCGCAAAGGCCGTGACGTGGCGGGCCTCTTCGCGGGTCTGGTTGGCCGCGTATTCCTGGGCGCCGGGATCGCGCAGGATGTGGCAGAGCGAAGCGGAGAGCGCGAGCGCGCCCTGCTCGCCGTGCAGGATCGAGGAGAACGACCACAGCACATCGAGATTGACGAGCTTGATCTTGCCTTTTTCGTCGAGCTTGTCGCCGATCGTAGTTTTCAGATCGGCGCTGGCCTGCGGATTGATGAGGTATTCGTTCTCGAGATCGAAGGGCAGCGAGAAATCGACATATTTCTTGTCGAGCGGATCCCAGAAATGATCGTGGGTGGCGGAGATGATCTTGTCGAAGGCCGTGGAACGGTCGCCGTAGCGATTGACGTCGAGCATGGCCGGAAAGTCGCGCGGATCGACGGCGTTGTAAGCGGGATCCTTGGTGATGTTTTCCATGAGCGACGTCTCCTGATGCGGCCCTTCGTGCGGAGCCTATGCCTCCTGCGACCCGTTCGCAAGGAAAATGACGGTAGCGTCATACAGCTTCATCGCACGGGGAACGGCTGGCGGATAAGCGGACAAATCCCTAACCATGGGCGGGTTTCGCCCGGGGGTCCGTTTCATCCTGCCTCTGCTGATCATGAGCGTCGCCTTCGGCACGTTTTGCGCCACGCTGCTGGGCGGCCTCGCGGCCTTGCGCTTTCACGACCGGCTTCATCTCATTCTCGGTTTCAGCGCCGGAACCGTGATCGCGCTCGCTTTCTGCGATCTTCTGCCCGAAGCCCTGCGCCTTGGCGCGACACCCGACGCACTTCTCACCGTCAGCGCCGCTGCCTTCTTCGCGTACGTCGTGCTGGATCGTCTTCTGCTCGCGCCAGGCGGCCATGGCGCCGGTCTGCAGCAGTCCAATCTGCAACGAGGTTGGGCCGGCGCGGCAAGCCTCTGCGCTCACAGCGTGATGGACGGGCTTGCGCTGGGTATCGGCTTTCAGGCTTCGACGCGCATCGGCATCGTCGTCGCCGTCGCGATCCTGGCGCATGATTGTTCCGACGGAATGAACACGGTCGGCCTGGTATTGAAAAACGGCGGAACGCGGCGAAACGCCTTCAGCTGGCTCGTCGTCGACGCGGCGGCGCCGCTCGCGGGCGCTGCGGCAAGCCTGTTTGTTCACCCTTCTGCCGTGGAGCTGGCCTTTGCGCTGGCCGCTTTCGCGGGATTTTTTCTGTATATCGGCGCAAGCGATCTCCTGCCCGAAAGCTTCCACTCGCACGCGAAAGGCCTGACGACGACGGCAACGCTTGCGGGCGCCGCCACGCTTTATCTCGTCGTTCGATTGGCAGGATAACCGCATACGGACGAATCGTCCCTTTCGGAGGCGACCCGTCCCCGTGCTAGAGTAGGTTTACCGGCGAGGGGAAAGAGCGACGCCGGGATCGGGGCAGCGATGAAGGCCGGCGCAAGTACCGTTACGATCTGGGCGTTGCCGCTTGTCATTCTGGCGGCGGCTTGTCTCCTGATCGTCGCCGACCCCGGCGGAATCGCCGCGCGCATTCGCGGACTCGAATTCGACGCCTATCAGCGGGCCAAACCGCGAATCTTCGAGGACACTGCCGCAAGGACCGGCCACCCCGTCAGAATCCTCGACGCCGACGCTGCGAGTATCGCCCGGTTCGGTCACTGGCCGTGGTCGCGCACGGTGCTGGCCCGGTTGACCACGGAATTGAAAACCGCAGGCGCCGCCGTTGTGGTGCTCGACGTGCCGCTGGAAACGCCTGATGCCGAGGTGCGCCTGGTGCAATCGCTGCCCGACGCGCAATTGAGTGCTGAGTTGCGCGCGCAACTTGCGCGATTGCCCTCGCCGGACGATGCGCTCGCCACGGCGCTGACGGGCATGCCCACAGTCACCGGGTTTACGCTCGGCGATGTGGGCCATGCGCCCACGCTGAAAACCGAACTGAGCTTTTCGGGCGCCGTGAAGCCGGCGATTCCCGAATATGCCTCGGCCGCGGGCGCCTTGCCGCGCATCGAAGCGGCCAGCATCGGCGTCGGCGCACGCAATCTTCCCGCCGGACCCGACGGTGAAGTGCGCAGCGTTCCGCTGGTCTTTGCCCTCGGCGGAAAACCTGTGCCCTCGCTCGATGCGGAGGTCTTGCGCGTGATTAGTGCGGCGCCTGCCGTCGAAATCGCAAGCGCGGAGTCGGGCCTGCCGGGCATCAATGCGCGCACGATCATCACCGGCGCGCATGCCGGCCCCTATAACATCACCCTGCGCCAGGACGGCGGTCTGCAGGTCTATTTTGCCAAGCCCGAGCCCGGACGCAACGTCTCCGCGGCGGCGCTGGATGAAGGCCGGCTCGCGCCAGCCGCACTCAAGGGCGCCGTCGTCTATATCGCCTCGCCCGATGCGACCGAGCCGACGCCGGCCGGCTTGCGCACGCGTGGCGATGTGTACGCCGAAGCGCTTGAAAACATGCTGCTGGGCACCGGCCTCAAGCCTGCTTCGACGCGGGAGGCCGAGATCGCCTTCATCGCCATTGTCGGCGCGGGCCTTGTCTTCCTCTTTGCGCAGGGTCGGGTCTTATGGGCCGGCGTGCTTGCCGCTGTCGCAATTGCGGGCGCGCAAGTCCTGGCCTGGTTCCTGTTCGCGAATGCGCAAGCACTCCTTGACGCCGCCAATCCGTCGGTGGCGCTGGCGCTTGCCTTTGTGGGCGGCCTTTCCGCCAGGCGTTTCGAAGTGGGGCGCACCCGCACGCAGCTCAAGGCGTCGTTCAGCGACAGCCTGCCCGCAAAGACCATCTTTGCCATCGCCAAAAAGCCCTCGCTCCTGAAGCTCGACGGCGAAACCCGCAATGTCACGTGCCTTTCCTGCGGCATCCGCCGCTTTGCGGCCATCGCCGAAAGCTTCAACAACGATCCGGCCGGTTTCACGCGCCTCATCAACACGGCGGTTGCACCCCTCATCGACGATGCGGTCGATCACGGCGGGATGATCGTGCGCCTCGACGGCGAAGGCTTCATCGCCTGCTGGAACGCGCCCCTCGACGACGGCGAACACGCCATCCACGCCTGCGAAGCGGCCAACCGCATGACCGTCACGCTGGCCGAGATCAACGAACAGCTGGCGCGCGAGCGACGGCTGGACGGTACGGCCTATGAGGCGATCGAAATCGGCATCGGGATATCGACAGGCCGGGTGATTGCCGGCGGCTTTACCGCGCATGGCCGCACGATCTATTCCGTCACGGGCGATGCGACCGTCATGTCCGATCGCATCCGCACCCTCTCCGCCCAATACGGCCCCGCCGTGATCGTGAGCGAGGATGCGCGCAAGGCCGCCCAGCGCGGCTTCGCCTTCCTCGAGGTCGACTACATCGCCGCCGGCCCGCGTGAGGAGCCGGTCAAGCTCTACGCCATGCTGGGCAATCCGCTGGTGCGCGCGAGCCCGAAATTCCGCGCGCTGGAAACTTTTCACGAGCACATCTTCCAATCGCTCAGGCTGCAGCAATGGGAGAAGACGCGCGGGCTGATCGACCAGTGCCGCAAACTCTCGGGCGCCAGCCAGAAAATCTACGACCTGCATCTCGCCCGCATCGAATATTTCGAAGACAACCCACCGGGCGCGGATTGGGACGGAGCGTTCCGGCCGATTCTGAAATAAGGCGAATAGCGATTTTCTTACCTTCCCCCCTTGTGGGGGAAGGTCTTAAGGTGCGTTGCAGCCCACGCTCGCGTTCCCATGTCCGACCAGCCCGAAAAGCATTTCCCGTCTGATTACCGCACCGCTCGCGAAGCTTTTGTGGCGGCTGCCGAAGCCGCGGAACTCGGCATCACATCCCGCGTGCATCCCCGGATGCATGGCGCCGACGGCAAGCCGCTTTTTATGGACGTGGCCACGGCAGGTCCCCGCGAGGCGAAACGCGCGATGCTGCTGATCTCGGGCACGCATGGGGTCGAAGGCTATTTCGGCTCCGGCGTGCAGACGGGATTGCTGCGCCAGGGCCTCGCCAGGCGCCTGCCTAAAGGCGCCAAACTCGTGTTGCTGCACGCCTTGAACCCGTTCGGCTTTTCCTGGAACCGCCGCGTCAACGAACACAACGCCGACATCAACCGCAATTTCGTCGATCATGCGAACCCGCCCGACAATCCGGCCTATGACAGCCTGGCCGACGCCATCGCGCCGCGCACTGTCTCTCCTGCCGCGATGAAGAAAGCGAATGCGCGTCTGGGCAAATATGCGGCCGAGCACGGCCCCTTCGCGCTCCAGGAAGCGATCTCCAAAGGGCAGTATCGCCATCCCGACGGAATTTATTTCGGCGGCACGGGCGAAAGCTGGTCGGCGCAGATGCTGAAGGATGTCTTCCGCGAGGAATTGCGCGACGTGGAGGACCTTACCGTCATCGATTTCCACACCGGTCTCGGCGACTGCGGCGCCTCGGAAATGATCACGGAAGATCTGCCGGGCTCGCCCGCCTATGTGCGCGCGAGGGAACTCTGGGGCGATCTGGTGCAATCGAGCGAAGCCGCCGAATCGATTTCGCCGCCGCTGTGCGGCACGATCGATTCCGCGGTCGGCCTGTGGATGAAGGGCAAGCAGCTGACCTTTGCCGCCCTCGAAGTGGGCACGCAATCGCTGCGCGACGTCTTCGATGCGCTCCGGCACGACAACTGGCTGCACGCGCACGCCCAGCTCGAACACAGGAATGCGAGAGCGATCAAAAGACGAATCCGCGCCGCATTCTATCCCGACACCGACGAATGGAAGCGCAAAGTCTGGAAAAGCGCCGACAGCGTTGTGGCGAGCGCTCTGGCGGCTCTGGGTTGAACACACGAAACAGCGCGAAATGCAGACAAAAGATTCAACGCAAAGGACGCAAAGAATACGCGAAGGACGCCAAGGAGATTTCACTTGGCGCGAAGCGCAAGAAAGATTCACCACAGAGGCACAAAGACACAGAGAAGCCGAGGTCTCTCTGTGTTTCTGTGCCTCTGTGGTAATTCTTTCTTGCGCTGCGCGCGCAACAACCTTTGCGTCCTTCGCGTACCCTTTGCGTCCTTTGCGTTAAAAACTTTCTCGCAACAATCACCGAATCCGAGGGGCAAAAATGATTCGCACTGGCCTGGCGGCGCTTGCCGCCGTTTTTCTCATGGGGGCGGCACCGATGCAGGAGCCGCCGGCCGACAACAAACAGCTCGCGCACGACATCTTCGAGCAACTGATCGATATCC
>Ga0302325_10019310_pt1 | contig 14339 bp, 13 predicted proteins | sample Palsa_T0_2_FD_201948 | JGI IMG/M metagenome (GOLD analysis project Ga0302325, IMG submission 201948) | Peat permafrost microbial communities from Stordalen Mire near Abisko, Sweden - Palsa_T0_2 | ecosystem: Environmental > Terrestrial > Soil > Palsa > Peat permafrost | place: Sweden: Abisko... | reverse complement strand
GGGTCTGGCTTGTTCCATTTCGAAGAAGTCAATTGCCTACTTTTCACGTTGCCTTGCGGCCCAGATGAACCAATGCCGTGGCCGATTCCGAAGGCTGAATGACTTAGCCAGGGCACATCCGCAATACACAGCAGCTAGTGGAGAGGCAGTAAGTGCCAATATTGGTAGGCCAACCTAACTCTAGGACGTTGAACCTTTCCAGACGCCACAGGAGGCGAATAAACGGTCCAAGGCCTGGACCTCCTCAGTTCCTCCGGCGACTCCCAGTCCTCCCCAGTCCATGCCCCTTAAGCTTTACCAGTAAAATCTGCGACTGAGCCACTCCTCTCCTCTGCTGGCCTGTGCCTTGTTGTTCGCCACAGCAAACCCACCACTGAGGGCCCAAGATCTTAGAGAGCTTCCCTGCTGCTCGTCCCTTGTTTTGTTGCCGCTTCCGTGAGACAGGTTACAGCTCCCGTACACCCGGCGCACTGCCACTTTCGCAAAGTGCGCCATCGCCATCCTGGCTGGACAGGAGAGACTAACTGTGACGCGGTGGGCTCGGCCCTGCCATCACCCAGCATGGGATGGGCAACGCCTCTGGCTAGCGCTCCAGGCAATCGAATTTCTTAAATCCCATGGCGGTAGGCCGGCTGCTTTTACACGCGAGCAAATTCCCATCCCATCCCCATGTCGTCCCATCCTACGCCTGGCTTTACGTCCCGCAACAAGATATCGCCGATGCTGCTACGGCTCACGGCTGCGGCTGCTGCTACTACCGCTACTGCCATCTGCCAACCTGCGATTCCGAGCTTGGCATGGCATGGCGTGGCAGCGCAGGGCGGCCAGGGCCTCGCCCAAAAATCTGTGTCTCTGCTCGCTCTACTGAGTGGATCCTCCAGGCCTGTCTTCGATGCCGCTCAAGGCGATGGGGACAGAGGTAGAGGAGGGGATTGGCCAAGCAGTGGCACTCACGCTTCACTTGATGTGCTTCTGCTCCACGCTCTCCATAGCCAGGGTCATGCTTTAAACGTACCAAAAGTACCAATGACTACTCGTCCAAAGGAGACAACAATCCCGTCGCAAATCCTTTCTGGAAATCATCTTTTTGATCCCGTCATCGTTGTGAGCTCACAGGACCCATGGTGCCTGACGATCGCTGCCCTCTGCTCGCGTCCTCCGACAGAAAAGCCACAGGACCCTCTCCAAAACCGTCCGGATCTTTTTTCTCCCTAAACCACCCTTGACCCATTTGATCCATTTTCGACCACCCTGTCCCGTCACTTTCCTATAATAAATCACCACACGTACGTCAACCGGATCACCTCCAGGCATGTCTATCTAGTAAGGTCTATCCCGACGAGATATTATTATCTTCTCGTAAGTGCCCAATCATCTGGTCCAGCATCACATCGATCAGAGGCAACTGAAGCACTGATAGCTCACAGCCCAAGCCCAAAATCTTTTAAAGTTCCGGAGCATTGACATAGAACCCGTTTTGGAATCCCTTCAAACTACTTTGTCCTAGCCATACTTCTTGCCAAATATATTTGCCACTCACTTAATCACGCTCTAGAGGCTCACGAACGTTCCGGCCTGCTATTTGCCTTTTCTTGAGCCATTCCTCTTCGTGTGTTGCATCCTTGGACACCTCGGATTTTAGGTCGCTACGCACCGTGAAAGCAGAACATACTTTCGAAACCTACTCGACGTTTCTATTACTGCTGCTACTCTCTCTGAGCTTGCCTTTGGACTTCGCCACTCTCCAGGCTATCTTCAGCAAAGCATATCACGCCTTACGTTGGGAAGTTCTTTGTGCGAGATAATTGACAGAGGTACGGACTTGGGTTTTTGCAATTAATACCTCAACGGAGAAAAGTTTGAGCCAATGCTTGGCCATTAGGCGCTCTCAATCTGAATATCCAGAACAAGTTTTACACTGGAGCTTGGGAAGTGCTAACATGGCTTCGTTGGTACAGTTCTGGTGGCGGTTGCCAACGATCTACGAAGGCTTAATGGGGGACACACCGACTGGACGGCCGGTTATCGATGGCGATGTCCAAAATACTGGAACAGCAAGCTCGGCGCAAAGATCGAGCACGAGTCCGTTTGACGAGAGTGAAGGACCAAATGCGTTTCATGGAGGGCCACATGCGCCTGGCTCGCAGGGAAATTATCCACCTGGACCACCATTCCCATTCCAACAACATGCTTCGCAAAGTAGACAGGGCCAATTTGATATGGCATCTTTAGGAACTGCTCTCCCAGACGTGTCTTACATGAACTACGGCAACGCATCTCCCCAGAGATTTCCTTCTGGATCATCGCCATCTGCGCATTTATATCAGCTTCCAAATATGCCCCAGATTGGTGGCCCTGTTTCAATGAATCCATCTGCAACAAACATGCCATATAATCAGCAGTATCAAGCTCCGTATCAAGGCATGTACGTAACAAATCAGAGTCAGACAAATCCGAATTTACAGTCTGGTTTGAATCTGGGCAATCAATATTATCAGGGCCAGACATTTGTAGGACATACACCTATGTCACCTCCATACTTCATACAACCGGGACAGTACGGACCTCAAAGTCAGATGTATTCTACAAGTCCATCAATGGGACAATATGGGGCCAGAGGATCGTTCACAGGGGACAATCGACCGCTCCTACAGCAGCGCAGCGGTGAGCATCAACTAGGAGCATCTATTGACGGGGCGCAAAGAAGGGCAAGCAGCATTGGTGAGTTCGGATTGTTAGATCATTGTATACAATGCTAAAAACACGCAGCTCCGAGTACATCGCCATCTTCAGTTGTGCGAGGTCCTCCTCGAAAGCCTCGCCAAAGCGGTAAGATTTGGTTCTTTAATGTTTCTTTCGGTGAATAGGGCTGATTTTCTACAAATTAGGTCATGCGATCTGGATTGGCAATTTGCCTCCACAGACTGATTTAATGAGTTTAGTTCTGCATGTGTGCAAGGAGACCTCTGGGCTGGAATCCCTTTTCCTTATCTCGAAGAGCAATTGTGCTTTTGCGAATTTTAAAGACGAGGCGAGTTGCTCTGCTGCGCAGGCGAAGATTCACGACTCGAGATTTCAGACTGTGAGGTTGGTTAGCCGTTTGCGAAGGAGTTCTGTAGGGACCGCAGCAGGAGTATCTGTTCCAACTGGCCCTGCAGCCCTTACGCCTCCTTCCAACCCGGTGGTTGCACGAAGTCCCTCTCCAGGGAGTGAGACTAAGGTCAAGGAGACGGATGAACACATTGAAGACACCCCAGATACCGAGAGTCTCAAAGCACAGAAAGACAAGTTCTTCATTGTGAAGAGCCTTACGGTGGAAGATCTAGAGCTCAGCGTGCGCAATGGGATATGGGCAACCCAGTCTCACAACGAGGACTCCCTCAACAAAGCTTACCAGGTGAGAACCTCCATTTTTCTGGGCGATATATTGAAGCTGACAAGAATTGCCCTTGACAGACTGCTGACAATGTTTATCTCGTCTTTTCTGCGAACAAATCGGGAGAATACTTTGGCTATGCAAAAATGATATCCCCCATCAACGATGATCCAGCTGCAGCTATCGAGTTTGCACCAAAGGCAACTACAGTAGAAGATCCTGAACTTCCGAAGGCCATTCCCACACCCGCGACAGAGTTTGCGCCCAAAGGCCGAATCATCGACGACTCTGCACGAGGAACGATTTTCTGGGAGGCAGAAAGAGACGAGGTTGATGATGCAGAAGAGGAAGATGAGACTGGAAGTAACCGAAGTGACCGAGACGGCGATTCTTCACCGCCCCAGAAGGCATGGGGGAAGCCTTTCAAGGTCGAATGGATATCAACTACTCGACTTCCATTCTACAGAACCAGGGGTTTAAGAAATCCTTGGAATTCGAACCGCGAAGTCAAGATTGCGCGAGATGGTACCGAGCTAGAGACAAGCGTGGGACGAAGACTTTTAGGACTCTTTCACCGGGTACCAAGTCCAGTCGCACCCAATATTCAAGGAATGCCTCTGCCAATGATGGACGGTTATCCGCCAATGCGCCAATTCCCGTGAGACAACACCACCATAGTGGTATGAGCCTCCGCCCTTTATATAGTAATCCACGAAGCGAATGACCTTTCGACTCGGATCCCAGGCACTGCTGGCCATTGGCACGGGAGTCTATTTCTATTCTTGCATCTGAGATTAGCTCGAAAGGAGCATGGTCCACAAGTAATGATTTATGATGATGGAAAAATTGTATACGAACATGATGTGATGGAACGATCTTGACAGGCTTCAAGTCATTACTTTTGCATAGCCGGAGGAGCCACACAGTCTGAATGTTGTATTCTTAGTTTATAGTTAATGCAGTTCCTGTTTATTAAAATCGTCTATGCTCTACGGGATCTTTCAGCTCATATCCGGTCACTTCTGCTCAATGATTGGAATGTTTAGGGATAGTCCAAAATGAAGCCAAATGAACAAACTTAGCAGCCTATCAAAGAACCGGAGACTTTCTCTCTCATTTGTCTGAACAGTTTTGCCTTAGGCTCGCACATAATCTGGTCTCGCAGCGGCAATCATACGATCCCTCGGCAAGTAATGGCTGCACATGGGTAGATCAAAGCCAAAAATCAAGGTTAAATCTGAATGCCATCGAATCATCTGATTCTGTGCTGTAAAATCCTTCAAAGGGAAGGTCCAATGAAACGCACACATGGGAGGTAAATTGTCGCAAATCACGATGTACGGCCAATGAGTGTGCTCTAACCTGCAAAGCAAGAGGGCAACGATTACCAGAAGCAATTTACCGCATTGATAGCTAACATATGCTCATATTTTGCTAGAAAACCTGAAGACGTGGACTTTGGGAAACCACTTGAGGTTGAATTAAATGTGCTGTGGCGGTGGCCACAAGCCACATTTGCGCCACATCGACCAAGAAATGTGCTGATTGGCCGGGCGAAGCTTGGCCAAACTATCAGCATCAAGATCCTCATGTTCATCTTCTAAACATGTAAAACGCTCAATTGAACCATGTATCCACTCAGAAAATGACAAAAACTCGTATCTGAGTATCACGAGTTCGTTGGATCCCGGGGGGTTGTGTTCGCAATCCATTGTTTTGCGCTATAGATTTCAGAGGCTTTCTAGAGAGTTCTCGAATTCCCCAGACGATCAGCTGACCCAACCCCCTCTTTTTTGATGCTATTGAGGCAGTTGTCCATTTCGCTTGCATTCCATTCACTGCGTCATGATCATGCCAGAATCTTCTGATGGTTCCATTTCTAGTAAATTCCGGCAGTCAATAGAAACCCGCCTGCGAATACTTAAGGAGGGTTTCCTCCCTCTGAATACTATCTTCTCCAGACAACGACAATAAACAACAGCAATTCATACATGCAAGCTACTCGAAGACTTTCAAGACTTCCACTCAGAAGAGCTCTCCTCAGACCAACAACACTCAAACCAACAACACCAAAACGCAAAATGTCTCTCTTCCCACGATCCCTCCTCACCGCCGACCCGGCGTATTCCTTCCAACCACTCTTCCGTATGCTCGACGACTTCGACCAATACAGCCGCCAAGGTGACAATGCCAGCCCTATTCACTCCTCCATGAAGACCTTCACTCCCAAGTTCGACGTGAAGGAACTCAAGGATACCTACGAACTCCACGGCGAACTCCCGGGAATCGAGCAAAAGGACGTTGAGATCGAGTTCACGGACGCCCATACCTTGACCGTCAAGGGCCGCACCGAGCGCCACTACTCTTCCGGCACTCCACCAGCTGGCTTCGTCGAAGGCGGTTCCTCTCAAGGTGCCATCGAAGGTAGCAACGGCCACCACCAAGCACACAAGGCTACCGTCGAAGATGAGGGTGCTGAGGGTACTTCCACTGAGGTCTCCAAGAGAAACGAGTCCGCCCAGCCACAGCAACACCAACACCACAAGGAGCCTGAATCCAAGTTCTGGGTCTCTGAACGCAGCGTCGGTCATTTCAGCAGAAGCTTCACATTCCCAACTCGTGTCGACCAAGACCATGTCACCGCTACCATGAAGAACGGCTTGCTCTCCATTGTCGTTCCCAAGCAGAAGAAGACCGAGGCGCGCAAGATCACCATCTCCTCTTAAGCGCCAGCATCTCTTCCCGAAGTCCACCTCCACCTTTACCACAGGCTTCGGCTCGGGCCTCAACGTTCGGCACCGAAAGGTACTTGAGTTGACGGATATGGTGGTTATGATATGATTGATGGGTGCTTGGAGTTACTTGACTTGCTTTCTTGCATTTCAGCGATGTGTTGAGGGTTGATTGCATTCATGGAAACGGAAAATTTGCAGCTTAGGAGTTGGGTGCTTTGCATCTGACCTTCTGATATCGGTTGATGAATGGGAGACACAATTCGCAACCACACTCCTTTGTACACTAGGTCAATAAAAAGTCATAATAAGAAAACTTGTCTCACTTTGATTTGCTTAAATTTGTGAAACTTGTGACACGCATCTGCCAGCTTTTTCAATACTGCAATTTCTATATCATTTTAGTGCAATAGAAGAGCAATTATCTCACTGGTATGGCCAAGATCGACCGTTTGATTTGGTGATTCGGATATCGTCTCCTATTCCCAGAACTCCATTTTGCCCCATGCTTTTCCTAACATCAAAACGCCCAACGCCTCCAGGTGCAACATGCCAACTAGCACACAATCAGCATACTTCAAAATCTCTCCTTCATCCTCGATGCCACAGTCCTCAAATTGCCATATACCTTCCCTGGCGGACTTCCCAATATCAAGCTCACAATTGCCTCCCTTGCAATATGAATGTTCTTGAATCCGCCCAGGATATGAATTTTCGAATCTGCAAGCACAACCCTCGTCCGAGATGCATTTTCAATAGCGAATTTCGTTTTCCCATCTTTACCAGCAATACGACCAATGGCTCTGGCAAGGTGGTCCCCTTGTAATGTTTTTACGTCTTTTACCTCGAAAGTCTCGATATACAAATCGTCCAGACGCAGAAGGGCTATTGCCTAGTGACAGAAGTTAGTGATTAGTCGATAGAGAAGCTTTTCGGGTAATTTCTGCCCAAAAACCTACATCTTCAACATCAAATCCCAGAGAGAAGGCCTTCACAAAATCTTCCCCCTTTTGCAGCGCTCCTGGGTCAGTGGTATGCTTCGAGGACCGTAACTCGACTGCCTTGTTCTTGGTATTCATCCTGACCTGTAGCTTGAGGTGCTCTACAAGTGGCGGGTAAAGTTTTGGCCATGCTGCTTTCAAAGGTGATAGGCGATGTGGTGGGATAGGTACTTTTCTGGTTTCGACTCGTCGTGGTCCATCCTAATTTTTTTTAGCACTTTCGAATTTGATATTGAAGATAGACCCCATACAGTATTCTTGGCAGGAGCGAACCTGGGCCTTCCTTCCTCGTCTACGGCCATCTCAGTATCTCCATCCGCTGTCTGAACAGCACTGATCTCTGATGGCACAGCATCTGGCGCATCAAGTAATAATTCATCATCCTGATCTGCAATCTGTTAGATTTTCTCAATAAGCCGGAGTCTGATCCCATACCTTCTACAGGGAGCGGAACATTAGCAGCAACTTCCGCCACTTCTTCGGGCCGCCGCAGGAGTGCAGTGGGAGCAGGCATGTCGGATATTTCTTCGTCGTAGTGGGGAATGTCAAAATATTGCAATCTTGAGATTTCGATAAGAAAAATGTATGTGGTCCGTGCACGCTACATTTTAGTGCGAAACCGCGTCGATCCAAGGCAAAGCCCGAAGCGTCATGAAAAGCTTCCATTCTCCTCATCTCGTGTGCTTCACTACCAGCCTCTCCTCCAGGTTATTTGCCGGCTTCAACAGTCTGTGATGTTCAGGATGATCCCGCGGATATGTCCCCGACTATAAGACAAAAGCTGTGGTCGCATATCTGGGACCCAGCGAACTCCTTTTCGCCTTTGAGGCAGTATGCTTGGGGTCAAAAGCCCTATGTGCCTCGATCAAGCTTTGCACACACGTCGAAACGAGTATTTTCCTGGAGCAGGCCCAGGCTACAGCCTCAGCCACCGAAAAGAAGATCCGTGACCAAGAGTTTTGCTTCCTGCGGGTTCCTGTTCTTCGATATAAATTCTGCTGTGACTTCGACGTCACCAGCAATCACATCTTGTGCTACGACCGCAGAAAAAACGTTATACACAACCTCAACTTTATCCCGGAGGTCAATTACAAGTTTAGCCCAGCAAGGATGGCGTCGGCAACTGCATTCAAGCTGCCAAATGAAGCAAAGGGGAAATGCAAGAAGGAATAAGAGTTCTGCCACAAATGGGCAGAATGGGCGGAAACCTTTACAAAATGGGGAAAATCCCACGAAGATACCTCCCGTTGCAAAACAAAGCGAGCCTGTCCAACCTACTCCACCTCCTACCGGTTACCTCCACCTTCCCCACCTGCCCAAGATGCCGCATCGACCAACGAAAGAGGAGCTTCTCGCAGCAGCCACTGGGTTCTGGTCTCGGTTGAAGGTCCGATTCAAATGGTTTTCTATAAGAAGTGTTAGGCCATGGAATATCGATGACTGGAGTGCTTTTGTTTCATGGTTTATGTTGGGGAATCTTGTTTGGGTTTTGGTTGGAACCACAACATTTTTCTCGCTCGTCATCCTCTCCATCAATACTGTTGTTGCACAAGGTACGGCTCCGCAAGCCAACTTTCGGGCAATGGGCTAACTGTGATATAAGAAACATTAGCACGTTGGGTTGGTGACTATCTAACACATTCTGCAGGAGTGAAGGTCGTTTTCGAGTCTGCGATTGTTCCCAAATGGAAAGATGGGGTGATTACTTTTCATAATGTATTCATTTCCAGGAGGCCTGGGCAGGGGAAGACCAAAGTCAGCAAGGGTTCTTCTATGACCGCAGCAGCAGCCGCCGCGGCCGATCGACAAGCTGAACTGGAAGGGAAAAAAGAGGAAGAGGAAGATACGAATTATTCCCAATTCGACTTGACGGTCGGTACAGTGAATGTCACATTATCGTTCGTCAAGTGGTGGAATGGCAAAGGTCTCTTGCGAGATGTGGAAGTCAAAGGAGTCAGGGGAGTAATCGACAGGACATCGGTACATTGGGGCGGCGAATATATTGATCCGCGGACGTATCTTCATAAGCACCGGCCTGGGGATTTCGAAATTGATTCTTTCAAGATGGAGGATCTCTTGGTTACGATCCACCAACCTGGAGGATTTAGACCATTTTCTGTGAGCATATTCTCATGCGACTTGCCTCAGCTGCGGAAGCAATGGCTCTTCTACGACTTTCTTTCCGCAAACAACATGTCAGGGGCATTTGATGGATCGCTCTTCACTATTCATCCACGTCAGATGCATGGGTTTGCTGGTGCCCATCACGAGGAATCAAATAATGAAGCAAACCCTTGGAAGAAGCACAGTCGACTTCGGATTGACGGTTTGAAAATAGATCACTTGAATCGTGGAGTTGAAGGTCCGTTTGGGTGGATTCACGAAGGGAACGTTGACATCGTCGCAGATATCATGTTTCCAGCCGACGCAGACGAGAGTATCGCAAAAGTGGTGTCTGACTTCTACGATCGGATGGAGGCTACAGTAACCTCAAACCGTTACCTCCACATCCTTGAGAACAATCCTAGGACTGCAGACCTCGATACCCCTGAGCAGCGAGCAGCCTTCTCCGAAAAGGTCAACAGGGATGATGATAAGCGTTTCCTTGTGATGGACCTCCGCGTTCATCTCAATGATGTGAGAGCATCAGTCCCTCTTTTCACCCGAGACCTTTCCTACATCAACCAAGCACTCATCCGCCCTATCGTAGCGTATATCAACTCGCAAAAGACCTTCATCCCGATCAATTGTCGGATTGTTAAACGAGCCAGCGAGTTCGACGGCAGTTGGACAATCTTTGACAGCGGCCTAATGGAAGACTTGTCAGCAGAGACTTATGAAGCATTCGCCAAAGACGTAGTAGATAGTCAAGCCCGGATGCGCCGGTTGAAGAAAGTAGGGTTCTGGTCAATATCCTTGGCTATTCAGGCGCTGTTCATGGGGATGGCCGGGAACGTGGCATAGAAGGAAACTACTCTCTCTTCTCACCTTATGAAATGTAAAAAAGTCGGGGATTTATAGAGTATGGGATTGACTGGTATCTGTGCTGGCGTTTCGGGGGCTTCATGCTAACTGGAAAGGTGTACAGGAGTTTAAGGCGGAGAACCGTAAGTACATAATGTAAAATCTCACATAGATCTGAGCCTCTGAGACGCTCTTGCATATAAATGAATGATTTCACGAGCCTGCGTAGTTACTCTTCTCTGAAAAGGAGTAGATTTGTCATGATCATGGCCATTCTTTTCTTCATATTCGAAAAAGATATATTTATTTGGTACGCTGTCCCGTACCTTCAGCCTAAGACAGAGATTTTTCTCCAAGCCTAGCCTTCCCCAAACAAAATCGTAGCTATGTACAAGTAACTGATTACAACGATTGAAATGAGGCAAATGGAGGTCCATAGAATCAGTCATGTAGAGAAAGATAAAGGGAGGTGGAGATCATGAAATCCTGCTTCAGAGATAGAGGAGACCACTGAAAAGGATAACTGTTACACAAGATTCTCATCATTTATTCATGTCCCAGTCAATTCATTTTTCGAGTAATTCGAATCTTCATTGCCAAAGAGCTCTTGGTCTCCTTTCCCACCGAGACCCATGAACTCTGTTGGATCGCGGTTTTGGGAGGGTGTCTCTTCTTGTTTTGGTGCTCCTGGAAAGCTCTTTGGCACTCCGTTTGCGTTTGTAGTCACAGACTTGTTGACTTTGTTTTGACTGGATTTCGAGTTGGGATTCTTGACGTAGACTTTGATGGGGTCCTTGGGGTCAGATTCGATCTCGATGACCTTAGTTATCTTCACATCGTTGATAGAGCTAAGGAGCGTTCGTTCCCGAGCTACCTTGCGTTTGGTGAAATCGAGGTTTGCGATGCCTCCTACTAGCCCGTCAGTGCTGTCGTTGACGTTTAATGTCTTTTGTGTTGTCCAAGGGTGCTCGAGACAGTCGTCAACCGTATATCGCTTCTCAACATCGACGGTCAACATGCGGTCAATGAGATCGAGAGCCGGGTCGCCAACAGAGTCCCAATATGGCGAAGGATAGTCAAATCTTCCTGTCTTGATCTGTTGCGTGAGGGTGTAAGGATTTTCCTTGGAGTAAAGTTCGTCAGAGAACGGAGGAAAGCCGCAAAGACAGATGTAGAGGACAACTCCTAAAGACCAGATGTCTACTGCACGAGTATAACGACGATGCCGGCTATCTTCAAGAATTTCAGGCGCGACGTAACTGGGCGTTCCGCAAAGTGTGGTAGTAAAAGATTCCTCGCCGATAATTTTGGCCAAACCAAAATCAGCCAGCTTAACATGGAGATCTTTGTCCGTAAGTAGAATATTTTCAGGCTTGATGTCCCGGTGGACGATTCCTCGCTCATGCTATCTTTCCTTAGTAAAGACAAATAGGAGGAATATTCTAGGCTTACTAGGTACTTTACTCCCTGAAATAATTGGATGAAAACTTTCCTCGTTTCTTCCTCAGTCAACTTCTGCTTGATGACAATCCAATTGAACAATTCTCCTTCAGCCGCCAGCTCAAGCACCAAGTAGACAGCGTTGGGCTCATCGAATGTGTCCTTCAAACAGAGCATGTTAGGATGGCTCACGCCCATCAATACCGCGATCTCCTGCTGTAAGCCTTCGGTCTTGGAACGTTCCTCAACGCCTGGTTGTTTGGTGAATATTTTGACAGCGTAGCGCTGGCCGGATGCTTTCTCAATGCAGAGGAAAACTTCGGCGAAGTGGCCCTTTCCCAATTTCTCCAAAAGTGTGTATTGCTGCAAAAAGGCGCTTGTTTCCCGGTTCTTTGGGTATCTGAAGACAAATCTTGCTTTGTCCATAACTGTGATCTCGTCCTGATCTTGCAATTCTCTGCGCTTATTTCGTCCAATTATAGCTTCATTGACGAATGTGCCATTGCTCGATAAGTCCTCTACGACGGCAACTGTATCACCACCTTTATTTTCTGTAAACAGGAGGCAATGCCTGTTCGAGACAATGGGATCATCAATGATTAGATCTATGGCGCTTGAATTAGCCAATTTCACCGTGGGAAGAAGTTCTGAACTACTCACCGCATTCTGGATGTCGGCCTATTAAATATCCGCCGGAAGCGATGCCTTTCAACTTAGTCTGCTCATAAGCTTCTTCTTCCTTCCCGTAATCTTTCCCCTTGCCATTCTTCGACATTCTGTTCCCACTTGGTTTGCCGAAATCCTCCATTCCGCCTGGCAAAGGACATGCATTTCGCTTCCTCATGACCAAAGACTTGCCATATTTTGGGTCCAGCGGAAGCAAGTATCCCCACACACCCTCCTCAGCCTCATCATTCACCTCTTCAGACAGTGCTGATGTAGGATAAACGAATTGAGAGAAAGGTTGTGTATCTTGTGGCGGGGATGAAAAGCCCGGTTCGTTGAGAGCATGATTGTCGTACGGGCGGTGGTGGAGTTGACTCGGCCGGCCTTCAGGTGGCGTCGCAGTTGCCTCCTTGTAGGCTTCACTAGAGGATACCGAGTCTTCCTGCGTGATTGGGGAAGGAAGGTGTTGTTTATTTGATACTGGGGTTGTTTGAGGTGCGGATAACCGTTCGGAGCGTCGAGGTCTCTTCGAGTCTTTCTCTTCGCCCGCTCCACCCTACGTCACAGTTGTCAGCCCTATGGACATCTCGTAAGGCACGCAGAGATCTGTCGCATACCCGACCTCGTTTCAATTGACCCTTCTTCTCGCGTGGAGCCATCTGCACAGGCAGAGGTCCTGGTAACACGAATGTCGAAGCTTTTCGCCGAAGGTAACCCGAGCAAGAGCGACAGTGGGTGAACAGTTCTTTTGAAATGCAAAAGCCTAAAGCTCAAGAGATGCAATGACTCTTATGCCTGAGGACAGGAAGAAGCAGCAAGAAGCAATGAAGTCTGTAAGCCTGAATTCGTTGGTTGCCCGTCCCCCCGTCGGATCCAGGAATCTTGGCGAGGTTGAGTTCTCGGACAGGGGCGTGGTACTCGGTCTCCGGATGGTGGATTCGATGACAGCTTACCTAGCGAAACCCCTTGCCAGGCAGACGACGCATTTGACTGGTGCAGAAGGATTTAAACTGCCGACCCTGGTTTAGAGCTTGCAAACAGAAACATCATTGAACATTAGGACACGGATTTGTCATGAGCGCAAAGCTTCTGCTGTCCTTAGCTTCAAAGTTTGATTGACAAGTTGGTATTTATCGACCTGCTATGTACCCGAATCGGGGGCGACTTATTTGACCCTTGTTTGTGACGAGATGCCCTTCACTATTCCCCGTGATCTAGCCTCGTGACACAGCCTTGCGGATGAAAGTCACTTAAATCAGTAGGTACTTCTTGAATGACTGTAACCCGTGCTGCTTCAAGACATTATCTCGAGAGCTCAGTCATTCCTGTAGTCAGATGCGATGCGCTATTGACTGTTGCGGTCGATGGCTTCTCAGTAATGTCAACAAGTGTATCAACCAGTTGCATCAGAGCACCTTCAACTGTCGAATCGAGTCTTTCGTTTAGTACCTTGGACCTGCGGCGAACTTGATCGTCCCCTTTCAAGTCCAGCCATAATTCTCTCTGCTGCGCTTTTTTGGCCAGCCCGTCCACCAGTCCCTGGCGTTCCACCCCTGCTCAGCGATTCCCCAGCCGAAGCAACAGCAGGGACAAAATCGATACTCTCTCTTTGACCTTTGGCTCTTTCATCTTCCTTCTTCTTGCGGATCTTTTGCTGGCTATACGCAAGTTCTTCTTTGTATGCATATTCGGGAAAGCCGTCGGGATTCCAGAGGTCTTTAGGCAATGTAGTCGCATACTGACCAGCTTCATCAATATCCGCAAAGTCCATCAGTTTCTGCATAAGGCTTGGGTTCTTAACGGCAGATGACTTGGCTAATTTCTCATTGAAATGCACCCCTTGTTTCTTCAACTCGAGAAAGTGCTTGAACTTGTTGTTTGTGCTCTCCATTGGTGATCCAGGAGGAGAAGGTGGGATGTTGTAATTTGGAGTCGTAGGCAGAGTCAGATCTCGCAATAGAGCTCGATTCGCAGAATATGGTGATTGAGGCGCGATTCTCTCGTCGTCTTCAGGTAATTGTAATTCTATAGGAGCGTCTGTAGGCCCCATCGATGGGCCTACGAGAGGTGCATTGTTCTTGGGTGCAGGTGCGGAAATCGCGTTCCCATTGTGACGAATATCTGACAGCAGGTTAGAAATTGATGAAGATAGCAAACTGC